>ENA-UOTZ01000008-UOTZ01000008.1-compost-metagenome-genome-assembly--contig:-NODE-8-length-112799-cov-10.832588_pt1 | contig 112799 bp, 80 predicted proteins | sample MGYA00238144_ERZ746983 | MGnify/ENA primary metagenome ERZ746983 (study PRJEB28759, sample SAMN06268863) | compost metagenome | isolation source: single cell | place: USA: California, Emeryville, Joint...
GGAATGATACATTTCAGAATAACTCTCTACCGAACTGGCTCGCAAAAGCCAATTTTAATGCGTTTTATGAGATGAAGTCTGAGCGTCGAATAGGTCGCGGGGAGAGTACTGGCATTTTGGACTTCTTTGTGGAGGTGCTAATGTATGATAAATATAGAAGAACAGAAAACAAGCGTTACAAAATTCTCTGTGCTTCAAGGTGTCGAATCTGCTATCATTTCGCGTGTAATTCGTCGAATCAGTTTGATAGTTCCCATGGTTGGCGTCTAGGGCATTGATCATCGAGGCTACTTCGTGAAGAAAGTCTAACAGAGCGATCTGATCCTTTTCGCACTAAAAGGTTTTAGAATATGATATAGATTGCAAAAAGAATTGTTACTTCAGCGAGTGTTGAAGGTTGTAGTTTGAAGATAAACGGAGGCTTTATAATTTGATGATTTTGCCGGATTTCTGTGAGTGTGATATCGAAATTTTGAATAATCTGCTCTTTTTTGGGGTTGTTGCAGTTTATCTTCCTCAAAAATTCCGGCTTTGAGTTTTGGAGTACAAACTCGTTGACTAATTCACAGAATATCACTCCTAAATACATCATGAAGGTTGAATTGAGCGCTTTCATAAGAATAATTTACCGTCTTTGAAATCTGCCATCGAAGAAGCGACAAGGCAGTTTGGGTATTCAACAGTATTGACCCATTCAATGAGCATTTCTGGTTCGCTGGTTTCCTGATGTGTATTTTTTAAGGATGCATTCATGAAATGATAATACTGGAGTATCTTCGACAGAAATTGGTTCAATTTTGGGCTGAGGAAGCTTCGGCCGGGTATTCTGCTGCAATGGAAGATCATAATGATAGTTATATTCGGATTTCATGTGGCTCCGATCTTTGAATTTATGCTCAAAATTTGAATTACAACGAGTAATTTAACTCTATCCAAAAGATCCAATAAGACTCGACTGTGATAATAAAAAATTCGTTCGTTTAATACTCGAGTGGCTTTCAAATTCGAAGGTTCACAGAAATGAAGAGCTTCCTGCTCCAGAAAGAGAGCTTTATTTTTTCCGAATTCAACTTGTTTTCGCATTGAAAGGAGAAAATAAAATATCAATTCATATGAGAGGTACGATGATAATTCGGTCATTATACCATGCAAAATAAGCGATTGGTTGAATATTTCAATCTATCGATGGAAATCTAATCGAATATTGCTCAATCAAAAGTGTTGGACATCATAACGCTCTTAGTGGTTATCACAAACCCTTTGGTATCCTTTGAATATCCTGCGCTGCCAAACGAAAAGAAAGAATAAATCTCAATGCAAGGATGGGTATTTACAAAAGCACGGTTCTGTTTTTTAAAGATAATTAGAGGAATTCACCCACCAAAAACGAGATTAACAACAATAAAATTCCGAAACAAAACTTTATTATCAGTAATAATATAAAAGCATCAATACCAGTACTAATCCACCCGTGCAAATAAATGAACGAAAAGAGAACAGTCAGTCCTGCGCGTCACGTTACATCCATCAGGAAGAGATTCAATGAGACAATAACCGCAACAACTTCATTATCTGCTAGCAAATCTGATTCACGCATGAGACAATTCCGTATCAACACTCCAAAAGGCGTCGACACCATGCTATCCCCTAAGCATCAGCATTCGGATTTTATTATCACAGATAACAGCGGCCACAATAAGAAGTGGGCAGCACATCTAGTCGCATTTGATCGCGCTATGGGGAAAGGCTACCTCGGTCTACCCAAAAAACTGACTTCTAACCAGAAAGCCAAACAAAAAGAATATTTCTCAGGTCTGCTTTCTGACGTCGTTCTTGATAACGACCAAAGAGATGAGCAAATAGAGCTAGACGCCGGGTTTAATAGACATTCAGTAAGCCGAAATCAAACATTAAGTCCTCTGTTTGCGGCTCAACTGTCCATTGCAGAATCTCAATCAAAGAACAGTAATCAAGATGAAGAGAGCGGAAGCAAACACTATTTGATCCCAAGCAACGTCAGTTCTAATAAAAAATTAGCCGCTATGACTCAACTCAATACTAGTAGTGGGAAACTCACAAGAACAATGGATAATACCATTGATAACAGTCCGACACTTGTGAGCGAGGTGGACAGTAAGTATAGATTCGTGAGCGGAGACTCAAAATTCGAGGAGATCACGAAACTAAAACAGCAAATCGCGGAGTTAAAGGCAGAAAATCAGCAATTGAAGGAAGAAATGGCAACCATAGATGAGTTTAGACTTGCAATGGCCAAAAAAGTCAAGCTTGAGGCTTTCAACGAGAAGCGGATTGACTTATTGAAAGCTCAGATTTCGAAGCAAAAGCGTTATATTAACACGCTCTGTAAAGCAAACAAAGTTTCAAAGAAATTTTTTAAGGACATGCTGGGTGTTCTCAACTATTTACTCGAGTTGGAAGAGACATGTCTAAAAGGGAATAAAATGTCTGCAGGGGTCAATTCACATGTGCAAGATCAGCTGAACGCTCGTATCATGCAGGAAAAGGCACGAGAATCAGCGCTCGAGAGTTTTAAGCAGATGGGCGGTCCGGAACACATGCAGCGATTCATCGAGAATTTCAACGATGCTTATGAGAAAGTTCGGCGGGTGTACGAATCCACAGAGGAAGTAAAGCGAATGTTCACTGTTACTCTCCAGGCGCTGAAGCAAGAAAACATGTTAGAGAGTCGGGTCAACCCAGACATCATGAAAAAAATCAAATATAACTATCTATTGACGAAATTCGTTCAGAATTATAAGCATCTCTTCCCGATTTATACCTCGTTCGACTACTACCAATTGCAAGGCAAGGTGAACTTCGCGTCGTTTATTCAAAACCTGACGAACATGGCAAAAAAAGTGGAGTCTTTATTCAACAAGGTGAGTCATTTCGATATGACGAAGCATAACAGGTTTCACGCGAGTGAGAAGACTCCTGAGATTCTTGAAAAAAACGCTGCCGAGTTTCATCATTACTTTGAAATGGCAAATAAAGGCAAGAGGATCTGGCTCAATGGCGAAGAGCTGTTCAAATTGGAGAAATCGCTATCGAACACGCTAAATAAGTTGATTAAATTCCACCGGACAATCTTAGTGGATAAAAACAAAGTAACCACGGATTTTATTTTTGAGATCGAGGAGCTCCTCAGAGAGAACGTCGAAAAGTTGCTCTGCCTCGGAGTTGTGACGGACGTCACTCATACGAAGTCTGACAAGATTTTGGTGGTGAATAAACTCCTTGAAGAAGGGTTTCGACCGATAAAAGTGTCGTTTGATGATGGCGCTAAGCCGCTAAAGGACGTCATGGAGAAATTCAGTGTTCATATCTATTCAACAGAGGAGGAGAGAATGAAAGACTTTCAGTATACAAAGGCGGGAGTTACTCATTACATCAAGGAGGTCGAAGAAGCTCTGGAGGATTATAAAAAGTTAAAGCCGGAGAAAGCGGAGTCTGTGGATCAGACGATGGATAGATTGAAAGTCCACCTTGAGTATATCTCGACAAGACATCATGAGGTTCATTTTGTGAATAAGTTGAAGGACCTACAATTGAAGTATTATAGAGAATATATTGCGCTTATTGCAACAGATTTCATTTCGTTGGAAAGTTTTGTGAAGAAGAAGGCCCAAAGTATTGATACGTTCTTTCAGGATATCAATGGGAAGATTAAGGAATTGATTGAGGCGTTTGATCATTATTTCAATAGATCAGACGATGGGAATAAGAAGCAAAGAATGGATTTCATGTCGACGTTCAGAAGGGTGATTAGTGAGGTTACTGACTTGTTTAATAAGGTGTACACGAATAATTCGAACACGTTTTATCAAGAAATTAGGCGGCTTGATCAAGATTTTAAAGCTACGTTTGAGAAAATGCAAAAGGATTTCTCTTTCTATTCGGATAGACTTGATCATATACAATTTGTGAACAAATAGTAAATGTGTGGTTGATTGCATAGTCTCAATGGATTTTATTGGTTTATCAATATCATCTGTTTCTCATTAATAAGAAGATATGAGTGAAGAGCTGTGGAAGGTGAAGGATATAAGTCACTACAAATTGAAATAACGTAAATACAACTTAAATTCCATTTTCTAGAGTGGACATGAGTAAGGTACAATGATTGAGGAGCTATAAAACATCCTAATGCAATCCTCTTTTTTTGGCGACCCAATTGACTCAATTGAAAGTAAAGCAGATGGATTCTTTCCATTTTTCATTTGTGACTAGTCCTATTAAGTATTTTGTATAAATAAAGCAAAGAGAAAGTATATAATAAGCTCAAAGATTTAGTAGATTGCTCCGTAATTAGAAACACTATGACTGTGCTATTTAAAAAAAAATAGTACAGATTCCCTTATGGGAAGGTTTTGTGGTTGCTAGAATTTGAATTGGATCCTTGATAGTATAAGTTTATTTTTGTTTAAAGGTATTTTATTGTTTTGAATTTAATTTATTGTGTTTCTTAGCAAGGTCACATCAATAACCTCGATCCCTGAATTTAAAGTTTATCATACTTTTCCTTTCCCATTACTTTGAATAAGAAATCAGATATTTGGTTCCAATAAGTTACCTCATAAAGAACAGTTCAATTGCTAAAACATCAAAGGAATATAGGTGTTGAATCCAAAATTGTACTCATTACTTAAAAGCATTACCAATTTTTTTGTTGCCGATTATAACATCGACTAGCAGAACAATATTCAAAACAGGAAAATTACCAATAAACATAAAAGCGATCTTTAAGCTGTAGGATACCAATACTGCGACGATGCTGAAGCGATGATAAATTTTCAATAAAATATCAAATTTTGAATAATAATTCAATTATAAAATCAAATTTTAACAGCTACTAAAATCCTGATTGGATTTATTTATTCAAACGAAATAATGAAATGATGAGATGCTCTGTCTCTTGCTTCCTTCTTCTCAATTAATTATACTGAAAACTTACAATTCCGGAAACAATTTCACATCCTCAGAGAGCTAGCATCTTGGTGGTACTGATATCTTTGTATTCACGAATTAATGATATCATTTTCAAAATTACTATTTACATGAAGAAACAAATATATAATCAAAAAACAGCAAAGTGAAACAACTCGAAAGAAATCGAAGCAAATCGAAGCAAATCCATAAAAAAAAATAATTCTGCATGTGCAGTTCAAAATTGGTATAATTGGAATATAGCAGCACTTTCTAAAACAAAAAATATCTAGAAATATGATCGCATTGTTCTATATTTCTTCTCATATACTTTCTGCAAATTGCTTATCGGTTTCAAAATCTCCTCGATTGAAGGGACATCCACTTTTATTTTTTTCGAATGATGATGACCTTTCGTTTCTGAAGCGCCTTTCGGATGTACGATCAATGCACAAGCGCTATGAAGATACTTTACGACCTGATGCTTGCTCTTACCAGCGGCGAGCAGACCAACGACCCCGCTCTGCAAGCTGTCAAAAAGCACAAAAAATGAGCCTTCTTTTGCATGGATATCATATGATACAGCATTAGTTCGACACATTTGGAAAAAAGCTTTCGTGTGCATAGTTGTAAGTCCTTGGTGATGCAATATTGGAAAATACGCAAAACATCTCTTCTCTTCCTGCGATTTCTTTGTGATCATATATTTCCCCGATGCTGAATCCAACTTCCCATTCATCAGAAAATCAAAAAAGCCCGTAAGAGCCGTCGCATTGGTCAAATAGCTTGTAATTCCAACCGCCCAATAAATCTTATTAACCTTCTGACCTTTCCGACATGCTGAGATCTGAGATTCTGGAAATGCCACTAGTTCAATCGTGAAGTATCCAAATACGTCTTTACTATATAAAGTCTGCCCTACCACATCGCAGAACGACGCGAGGTTCATGGTTTTTAGCGATTTTTGAGGGAAGAAATACCCCGCTGTGGTAAATTCGCTCAAGAGTATTTTATCATAAGAGCCAACTAATTTCACGCTGCCAGCGGGGTCGACAAACAAGCTGATTGCAACAGAAGAAATCTGAGATGCGGGATGATTGGGACATGCTTCAATAATTCCGCCTCTTTGGGTGAAGGCTTTCATGTAATCTGCGTAATTGTTATACACAGACGGGCAAGCGAATCGAATTCTGCTCTGGAAAGAGGTAGCCACCGTATCCTTTAGTTCTTTGACGAGGCCTTCGATGATATCCTCTTCTTCTTTATCTTCATAGCACTGCCAAATTTCACTTTTGATCTCTTGAACAGCTTTAATAGAGTCAACAGAGCACCACGCGTAGCCTCTTTCCCCGACTTCATGATCCATTTTAAACACCCATGTGTTAATTGATAAATTCTCTGCAACCAGCGCGGTGAAAGCCTCTACAAATTTCCTCTCCTTTTTTATGGTGACGGAGCCTGGAGGGATCGGGATACCGCATGACTGGAACAATGACCTCGTCGCAGCGTTCGTTGAAAAAGCAGCGCATTTCTGTGGCTCTCCGGCCATGATGGGGACTTTTAGCACAGCTGATAATTTAATATTATCGTTAGAAGGGACTCCAGGGACCACATAAGCACATTTTCCTTTGATAATTTGTGAAATGCGGTTTATTGTCTTGAAAGAATAGAGCAGCGCTTTCATCGCCGAAAAATGCTTCGGTAGCATCTTGTAAGCATCAGGACAAAGTACGTGAAATCTTTCTTGAGCGTTGGATATCCCTTTCAGCTGCATCAACTTTAAATAGTAACCCAATACCTCAGGAGGTAGATTATATGGAGTAATATAGATAATCTCGACTGAAGGATCGCTCAAAGCAGCAAGACGAGTGATTTGAAGATTTTGCTTGTGCAGAAATTCGTCAATGGGGAGCTCTTCATTAAAAGTTAAGTTACATATATGGATTTCTACCCTCTTTTGATTCTTTAGAGTTGGCCAGTCCTTTTTGAACTTTTTCTCAATCTCGCGATACTCCTCCAAATAACGTTCTTGCTGTTGCTTAATCCGATTTTTTGTCTGCTGGTACTCGAGGAAGCATTTTATCTGCCTTTGAATTCTCATGACTGTCTTCAGAAACGTCTTTAGCTTTGTAAATTGCTTCACTTGATAAAATCTCCTCCAAGCTGTTTGTATTTTAACCGCTGCGCGTGTCGCACCATTTTTCCCTTTATACATCAGCGCAGGGATTTTTAGCTTCGGACACACATCATCTTGATTGACAACACACTCAAGTAGCTGCTCCAAACTTGGCTTCGACGGAAAAACAGACGCTAAAGAGGCCAACTTCTTTCCATTTATATGCGCGGTTTTCACATCGTAAGAAGTGAGAAGAATCTCCAACAAATTAATAATCCTTATAATCGGAGACCAGAGACCCCCGTGATCAGTTTGAAAAGAGATGTACTCAGGGTTGTCTCGAACAGTCTTCCCGTTTAGGATCGTAAATTCGTATTCAAATCCATTGTCCAATATTTTTGAAGTACCTTTCGAACTTTCTCCTCTACGTTTCACGTCTCTCCTCTCTATCTCTTTGAATCTGTAATCATCATTTGATGACGCATACTCGGCCTCTGGACTTAGTTTGTAATCATCAATTCGGTTGATCGCGAGTTTTTGAGCTCCAAGAGCTGATTCTCTTCTGCTGCCACTTATTCCGCGAGAATATGACCGGCCTAACTTGGTGCTTGTGTTATTTATTTGAGAGTTTTCAATAGATTTTGAGTAGTCATGCAGCTGCAAAGAGCAATCTGAGAGGTCGTTGAGCATAGGTTTCTGCTTTGGCCGATAAAATTTCGCTTTTTGAGCGAAAAACGGAGGAGCTCCACGCTCAAACGCAGGGCTTAAGTCCACATCTCGATGCACTATACCACGATTAACCAGATTTATAAGTCCTTTATTAATATCTGCCTCAGATAATTTCGGTGCTATCGGAGTGCTCTCCCAGATACTTTGTGTCAAACTACTAGGAATTGCTTTCCTGGACCTGTTTGCAGGGTTTACTCCAGACAGAGGCCGAGATTGTGGTGTCGAGGTTGTCGTGAAGCTGCCTATTTGTGGTTTTAGACCCTTTGATACTGAAGCTGTAGAAGGCCTTTTACTCACTCGGCTGACGAGTGTCTGAGGAAGCTTCATAGTAACCGACGAGGGTGTACCTTTTCTACTCAAGCTCGTATTTGTAGTGGAGTTTGGATGACCTCTAAGGATAGAGGCCTTGTAGATATGGAAATCGTCAGTCTGGATGAGCGGGAGCTGGTTAAGAGTCTTTTCTTTGTTCAGCATGACGTCGTTAAGGACAGTATCCACATTAGTTTGAAGAGTACCATCAAATTTATTTAGTTTGGTGTGGATTCTGCTAAATAGCCGTTGCGCTTGATCCGGATTCATTGAGGTAAGATCATTTTGCAATAAGCTGAGGTCTGATTTAAGGGCTCTAAGGTCTTTTTTGGTCGCGTAGAGGGATCTTCCAACTCCATCAGTTATCATTTTGAGAATTAAATTGATTAAAAGGTTGACTTGCGAGTGGAAAGTATCAACGGATAAAGAATAAAGGCTTCGTCGAGAAAATTTTGCTGGATACAGAATCGCATTTTTTTGAATAGAAGATTAATTTTTACTGAGTTGTTTTCAGCTCTCCAACCCAAATTCGATAGGAATTTCAGTTTCTTCTTCTTAAATGTGTTTTGGTCTTCGTCTTCAACGTATTTTGGTCTTTATGATAGAAAAATGAAATACATTAATAAATTGCATTGTACTGTTAACAATGCCTATCTTGGGCATTCTCTCATTACTAGTCCGGATCTTCCGTTCATAATGCTGAGGATTATCCGTCCCTGAATGCGCATTGAAAATCTCCATCTGCAAAAAAATTTTAAAAATGATTAAGATTCAAGTTTGAATGTCCAACTATTTTCAACTTGAGGGATGCTGAGGGCAAATATTGAAATGCATTTTATGTCGAATATTTTCAGACAATATTTGTGTCTTCCACCAAACAGGGGTGAGAATCTAGGCAACAAATTTTATTAAAATTTTTGCAACTATTCAAAGCAGTTAATTATTGGGCTCATAAATTTTGAACTTAACATGAAAAAATTTGTTGTCTACTCGGGAAATAACCCTGGAGTCATCAAAGAGGCTTTACTGAAACGCGGCAATTGGGAAGAGGTGACAGATATTCATCTAAAAAGCTTGAACTAATTTTCCAGATCCCAGAAAACGCGCCTGATGCTATAAACCAAGCGAATTTTATTTGGAGACCATGCAACTTTGGCTCATTAGTATACAAAACTCCTCAATAGCCTCAAATAGCAATTTGTAGGGTTATTTCAAACTTGACGAAGTTTCTAAGAACAAAAAGGATTTTGTACAAGTAGATCGCTTATCGTCTTTCACTCCAATCTCTTTCTTTAGGTCTTTAACCATTTCCCAGAGAACTCAGGAATGTGTACAAAGACTGGACTTATCAAAACATTAAAGCAATACTACTTGGGAAACGAAGAAGCTCGTAAATTTGACGGATAAAGATTATCTCTCTAATATTCATACTCCAATAGGTGCAGCACGATATTCTATATGGGATACTACTCCTACATCATTTCTAATCTCCGCGGGATGCCAAGACGCCGAATTCAACTGCTTCGTGTCCCGAGTTAAAGAGCTTAATAAAAAGAATTTTCAGCGAGAGTGCGTTCCTGCGAAACACTGCTTGGAGAATATGTGGCTAGTCAAGCCTGCGAACGAAAATCAAGGTCTGAATCACAATTTGGATACTTCTTTATAACACTTACCAACAATAAAAGGCCGAGGTATTGAGGTATTCCGTACGCTGAAGGGGATGCTAGGGTTCTTAGGGCTTAAATACATAAATTCTCAGTGGGTTGTGCAGAAATACATCGAAAAACCGCTTCTTTACAACAACAGAAAATTTGATATTCGTGTGTGGGTGCTTATTACCAATAAAAACGAGGTTTTCTTCTATAAGCACGGCTACATGAGGACCTCTTCATCGAGTTACGATACAAAAGATCAGAACAACTATGTCCACTTAACGAATAATTGTCTCCAGAAGCATGGGAATAGCTACGGAGCGTTCGAAGAAGGAAACACTCTTAGCTTTAAGGTACTGCAGGATTATCTCCGTCAGCAATATCCTGACCTCAAAATCGATTTGGAAACGCATATCATTGCGAGATTCAAAGATTTTATCATCGATTCCTTTTTGGCTTGGAAGAATGATCTAAACCCGAGCCGAAGAAAGAATTTATTCGAGCTATTCGGCTACGATTTCCTCATTGATGAAGATTTGAGAGTTTGGCTCATAGAAGTATATCAACCTCCTTTTCACCATTATTGTACTGATAATTCAACCTTTAGATCAATACAAACCCATACCTTGGAGTCCCTAACTCCTTTATCGCAGATTTACTGCCAAAAATGGTCGGTGATATGCTGGAAATCACCCTCGACCCGATATTCCCTCCAAAAAAGCCTACGAGAAAAGACGGACGCACTAACTACTTCGAACTGATTTACTGTGAAACTGGGTCAAGCCATAGTCCCACTCCCGTGAATCTCAGAAGCTCTTTCAGGAAAAGTCCATATCCGTTCAAAGAACTCGATCCAACGACCCAACCTTTGAAATACACATTTCAGGGAGAAGCAAAACTTGAAACTCTAAATGAGGTTTCAAGTCCACATAGAGGTCTGTCTGCCTCGATCGAACCGAAAAAATCGATGAACTCGAAAATTCAAAATTTCTCGCTCGAAGGCATTCTGAAAAGTTTTCAAACGACGGGATATTTCCGCAGCATGCTTGACACCCAGACTCTTGACGCGCAGATCGTATTCGTCATTGAGAAATTAAATAATTGGGAGAAGTTGACTACGAAGGATGTCGAAATCGGATGTAAGACTCTGATTGCTATAGCGAATTCTCCTGCAGTGGTTGTATTGGCTGAACAGAAGAATATTCTGTATATGTCCAAACTGCTGAGTAATCGAAGCATAACAACGGAAATAAAGCTGGCAACGGTATAGAGCTTTGTCTGTTACGGTTTTCTAACTAAATATCATAATCTTTAGATTGAAGTCACAAATATTTTAATCAAGGACTCAGTTACGAAGAAAAAAGTTTTATGCAATAAGATAATTCATGACCTCATCAATATAGCCCTGAGTTCATGCGATGAGAAAGAATGTCAAGCAGTTCCTCTTGACCTTAGGATAGCAGCATTGCGCTGCTTGGAGAACTTTGGTGCTATGGGCACGAGAAAGCTTTATGTGAATGGAGAGAACAAAGAAGCTGAGAAAATTCGTAATTTCTTTATCTCACAGGGTAAGTGCTAAATAACGTTTGAATCAATAATCATTTTGCGTATTAGGGGCGATGATGGCTCTTCTAATTATTTCAAAGAAAGCGGTCGAGCCTGATGTCAAAAAGATGGCTGAGAAATGTTTCTTGGTTTCAGTAGATGCATTTGACTGGGAAAATCAGTTATTCGTACTTGAAAATTTCAAACAGTTCCAAAATGAGCTAAGGCCAAATATCCTGACTGATTTTGTGATGGGGTCGCCTACGCTGCTTGGTTCAACAAAAGACTCGCCACTTGAACCTTCGGCAAAAATCACAACCAAATCTGAGAGTGACGATGGTTCTAGTCTGCAGAATGATAAAGAAAGTTTATCATCTGATCCTCAGGCTGAGAGCAGCACTGTTTCAACTGAGGCAAACCCATTTCAAAATAGCCCAATACAGATCGGCACAGATAGGAATTTGGTCACTAATTCATATACAATCGCAGCGGCAAGATTTTCGATGTTATCTGAAAAGCATGCTTTACAGCAAACTGAAGAATCAAGCGCACTTTCAAAAAGCTTAACAAAAAGCAATTATATTTTCTTCAGGACAAATAATCCAACATATACGGGAAGTGGCAAAAAGGGGAATACTGGCAATGCTATTATTTCTTTTCCAAAGTAAGGACAGTTGTCTCGTTTCAATCTCAAGTTACTGTTAACTTAGCTCGTTGTTGCAAGTATCCTCCGTTTCAGAGATGATTCAAATGGTAAAAAGCATTCTAGAGAAACTCAAACCAAAATACTCTACGACCATCCAGATTAAGAACGTTCAAACTGACAGCAATCAAAGTAAGTCCCCTGAGTCGAAAAGTAGCACACTTGCCATGAATTCGAAGAAGGAAGACAAAGACAAGCAAAGTATAAATGTAGGATCTCGGAGAGCTGCCTCTCAGCAGCCACAGAACTCCAGGAATCAAATTTCGCAACCATCAACAAATAAAGCAAATGAGCTACAGAAAACTGTAAGAAAGTATCTCGCGCTTGAAATAATACATCAAAACTATAGAAAAAGCAAAAAGATTTAGAAGAGACTAAAAAGGATGAGAAGGAGCAGGGCTTATCCCTCAAAATATCAGCGTTAAACGGAACAAAGGGAACTGAGACAGAGACTATTACATTCCAGGTAGAGGAAATTTCAAAAGATAGTGCGACTCAATCGGCGCTACCTCTTTCAAAGAGTAACATTTCACTTGCATATTAATCAGTGACCTTCATTTTCTCTCAATAGAAATTGAGCCTGTGAAAAAAATATCGGTTATCTCAGAAATCGAAAAGAGAATTATCTCAGGAAATAAACCAAGCTATACAAAACAAATGAAAAACCACTTCTACGCAGCTTAAATTACTCATGTTTGATAAAGGAAGGGAGAAAGGATAATGCTTCAATTCGAACCGAATTCAAGTTTGCTCTATTCCGGCTTACATTTTACAAATTCTTTCTCTATTCAAAGTATCAATCGTCCTTTATCAAAAACTATTATGAAAATGTGATGCTTAATAAAATGGATTTTATGCAACTCGGTTAGAACCTAATTGTAATGAATTGAGCGAGTGTGTGACATTTGACAGTATAAGTTCAAATTGACCTTAATCCAACAAATTGTTATTGCTATAAGAAAATTCATTCTTTAACCAAGTAAACGCATACTTTTCTTTAAAAACTGGTTGAGGGTGTTTGGATATATTTTTACATAAAATTATGCGTTGTTGCGTTTACGTATAAATGAATTGAAGTCTTTATCGTATTGACCTCAGTAATAAAATTAATTTCACGGCTGTCCTTGTAGTAAATTTTTCATCTCCATTATGGTAGAAACCAAGGCTGAGCCTCAAAGCATCTTCCGAAAAATATTTTGTAAAGTATCCAATCATCCTCATCTAATCAGCTGCTAACAAGTGTCCGGACTGGCAGGAGGATCAGCTAGCATCGTGACAGATCTTATCTACTTTCCTCTTGACACGATAAAGACCAGAATACAAGTAACATTGGTGCCTAATTCTCACTTACGCGATAAACCCAGGCAAGTGGTAGAGATAATGTCGACTACAGCGAAAAAGCAAAAGCAATCAGCAAATTCAAAGTGAAAAAACTGCAATTTTAGTTTTGTCCTCACCCAATCCATCTAGGGACTGATTCCGACCATGGCTATTTCTTTTCCTGCTGCATTCGGATTCTTTTTCGGCTACGAAGGAGGCAAAGAGCTCTCGGTCAAAGGTATGTCGTCTGAATAAGCAGATTTAAGTAATTTTTTTGCTTTCTGATGGATGCAGTTTTGGGCTTTTCTGATGGACCTTTTTCTCACATGTTCGCGGCTGCTTGCGGCGAGATCTGCGCCTCTATGGTGAGGTATGATCATTAATTTTTCACAGAAACCTTATCTGAGATATTAGAAACCCTTCGGAGGTGATTAAGCAGCAAATGCAAATCGGATTAGATGCGACTACAAGAGCAACTGCTAGAGAAATCTATAATCTTAAAGGTGTTAGAGGTAATGCAATTCAATTTGTTTTGTGTGGGTCTCATTTTCAATAATGTCAGGTTTTTATGCTGGCTTGGGCAGTTTGATCCTCAGAGAGATACCGTTCAGTGCATTGGAATTCCCTGCCTACGAATTCCTTAGGAAAAAGAGCCTCCAGCTCAGCGGAGAGAAAACACCAACACCGCTACAAAACACGATAAATGGAGCTTTGGCTGCTGCGTTTGCAGGGTTATTGACGACGCCAATCGATGTTGCCAAGACGAGAATAATGACCCAGAGAGACTCCTATTATAAAAATACACTCGATGCTTTGCTCAAAATTGCTAAAGAGGAAGGCGCTTCCAAATTGTTCAGTGCTGCGCATATCAGAACGTTCAATTTGGCGCTTGGTGGAATTATTTTCTTTAATTCCTATGAATTTTTCAAGAAAGTATACATGCCGCCAGTTCATTAGTAATGTCCAGGTCGAAATTGCTCGAAAGAACTTTTTCAGCAGTAAATCTATTTCGTAAATGTTTCTATACACCTATTTGATCAGTTCGTTTATATTTCAAGAAAGACTGTATAGGAAGCTCCAGAGAATCGATTTTTGCTTTGAGGATTGGACCAAAGAATATGTTCTATGTGTTTTGTTTTTTTACCACAAGAGATTTTGTGTTGCTGTTGACTTTTGACGTTGAATTGAGCAAAAGATAAATTAGACCTATTTGCAGTGGAGACTTTGTCGGTCTTTAATTAGATCTTATTAGCTAATAGAAAAGGCAATCACTTTCACATTGATTATTGAGCTTGCCGAAGATAGTTTTCCTTTAAAGAGGGGCCTCTTCCCACCATCCAAGGAAATTCTTCATTTTTTCCCTCAAAATTAGATTTCTACTAATTGAGACATTAACTTCTCTCACATCACTCCGTGAAATTAGTTGTGAAAGTTCTCAGTATCTACCTCAGTTCGTTCCACAATTTCCAAATAGAATTAAAGGAAATAGTCCAACAGACATTTCAGTATCAACTATTAACTTTAATTGACCTTATTTAAAAATACATCATTTTGTGAGATGGAGGAAAAACTGAAATCTCAATACAAAGATTTCGAAAAAGTCACAAAGGGCACGATTTCCATATTATACAAAGGCACACTTCAAGGCAGTGACAAAATTTACGCCATAAAATTCCTCAAAGCCGAAACTAACGCACTATATGAGATTTTTGCAAACGAAATTCAGATCCAGCGCCAGCTTTCTTACTCAAATATTATGCCAATCTATTTCCACGAACACAACAAAACCGCTCTTGAAGCATATTACGCAATGCCTTATTTACGCTCACTCAGAAACATTATCACCAATCGTCCCACCCTACCTGGTATAAAAGACGTGATACGCTTAATCAGAGACTCGGCTAGTGCGCTTGACTATGCTGAGAGATATGAAACAATCGCGCACAATCGTCTTAAACCTGAAAACATCTTTTTTTCAGAGGAGACTCATTCATATTTGCTTGCTGATTGGAGCGGACACCTCGCTTGTCGAAAGAACAATTCTTTGAAAAAGCAGGGGCAGAAGCCAGGGTTTTATAAAAAGAATCTCCCTACTTCCATCTATGAGGCTCCGGAAGCAATGATGCCTTTGGAAGCTGCGTCTCGGGACAAGATGAGCAGTTACAAAGCCGATATTTACTCTTTGGGTGCTGTGGTGCTTGAATTCTGTGGAATCGATCAGGAGATAATCGGCGGACTTAATTGCGCGTTCACGGATGAAGATTTCAAGCTAATGCATTCCAATATTAGGGCGCGACTGCTCAACACCTACCCATTTGAAAAGATAATTGATGCGGTGATGAAACTAACCAACCGCTGGTCTTATGAGCGTCCTTCTGCCTCTGAAGTTATCATACAAATGGATCATTTGTTCAGCAGATTAGTCCCTAAGGAAAATAATGCAGCTGTAATGGCAAGAGATGATGATGAAGGCAGCCGTAAGAAGCGTAACAGAGATAAATCCGTAGGAGCAGGTAAGGGTACAGCAGTCCCTAATGAGGTCAAAAAGCGAATTACTTTGAATCATAAAAATGAAACGAAATTAGGACACAATGAGGAGTCTCCCGAATTTCTTATGAAGTTGAACGCTGAGCGTATTATTGATATAGAAAGCTGGGACTTGAAAGAAAATGAGGAGGTGGATGAAGAAGAAGGAAGAATAGAAGGAGATCTAATCAATACCTCAATTGTTAAGAAAACGAGAGCATTTAAGGAAGAGGAAGTTGAAAGCCAGATTGAGTATGATCTGAAAGGCCTAAGAAATCATCTCAAATTCAGTCCTCTATTAAAAAACGACGAATATACGTCCAATACCAAGGAAGAAACGAATTATACAAGCGTGCCAAATGGTACTGGTGATAAAAACATCAAAAGCGCAGAAACGATATTTACGACACTAGAAGCGCAACCGAATTTGAAATATCAAAACACTCCGGATAGTCTTGACGAAACAAAAGAGGCGGGAGATCCTATTTTAGTTGTGAGGAAAGAATTACCGGAAACTCAGGCAAAAAGCACTCTTAAGCGAGTCCCGAAGGAGAAAGAGGATCCCGTGAAAAGAGAAATAAAATTCAAAAAGAAAAAAAGTGGATTTGTCACAATGATTGATAATTTTGGCGACGAGCTCGGCGCTCTGACAAACAGAGCGCTCCGAAAGTTTGAAGGCCTGAATTTGTTTAAATCAAAGACAGGACCAACAATACCAGAATTAGATCGCTCGAATACTTCTCCAGTGATGGAGAATAAATTTCTCTCACCAAGTAATCCTCTATCATATGTATTATTTTTTTAAACTCTTCGTATTTCACTAGGAGACAGATTATTAACGAGTCGCCAGCTACAATTGCCAAAATTCAGTTATTCAGACGATCCTAGGAGGAGCCTTTTTTCTTGTGGAGATTTTGGAGGTAGCGCTTATAAGTGACAGAAACGATTTTATTGTAATTTGATGATGGATAGACATTGAAGATGAGCCAGATGAAGTTCCGGAGTTCGATAGCAAAAAAAGTTTTGAGGAGGAGCAAAGGTTTTCAGTGGTAATTAACGATAATTTCGACTAACTGCTCACTTATCCAAGACTCATACGCTTGAGAAATCAATTCAGAAGGTGCATGTGTTCAGTGGGCCGATTGTTTCGACGTCGTGGTCGTCAAATGGAAAATACATTGTGACAGGCTCATTAGATCATTCTGTGAGAATTATGGATTCTGTGACAGGGGAATGCATCGAGGATGTGGGCTACGTCCATCAAGGTGATCTGTGATTTCTTAATTATTCATTAATTTTCGATGGTAGACCCTGTTTTATGTGTGGCTTGGTCGCCTGATGGAGGGAATATCGTGTCTGGGTCTGATGATGGCTCTCTAAAAGTGTTTAATTTTCAAATGAGTGAGCTGCATCATTCCTTCGATGAGCTCTATGTTGGTAAGAGGAGTTCATTTCCTTTTCAGTTTTTCATAACAAAAACCTCACTGCAGGGAGCGTGAACTCAGTATCCTGGTCACCTGATGGGACGCAAATCGCTTCAGCCTCTTTATCGACGATTAAAATAGTTGATTTATACCACAAGAAGCTCGTTCATAATTTCAAAAATATTCATACAGGTAAAAAACCATTGAGAGGGGCGTAATCCTCAGTGTTTTACATTCCTTCCTAGATGATATAAATCAAATTGCTTGGTCCAAGAGCGGCAAATTCTTAGCATCGGCTTCCGCTGATAAAACCGTTAAAATCATTGAAGTTGAAAGCAAATCTATTTATCACTCATTTCAGCTCTCAGAAGGTGAAATACTCTCGATTAATCAAGGTTTTCTAAAACTTGTCCGATAGGAAAACCAACAGCAATCGCTTGGTCCCGCGGGAGCACAACCATAGCGGTCGGATCCTCAGATCAATCACTCAAGGTTTTCGATATCATGAAAAAAGACCTCACCTGCAGTTTTGACGAGGTAATTTTACTTGAGACCATTTTCCGTTATCGATAACAAAAGGCTTTGGGTGCAATTACCTGCGTTGCTTGGTCAAATGATGGAAAATATATCGCTTCTGGATCGGATGACTGCATTATACGCGTTTATGAGTATGCGAACAAAGTACTTGCACTCACAATTGAACAGCACAAGAGTAATATATAAAATTGATTTCAACTCCATTAACAATTTGTGTCTCCCGATCAGGTTCTATTTTGACTTTAAGTTGGTCTCCAGACTCAGAAAACTTAATTTCGGCTTCAAAAGACTGCAAATTATTGCAACACAATGTACGCAGAAAAGCCGTCGTGCATACTTGGGTTGGCGGTTTCGAAAGTAACTAGTTCCTTACCAGAAAAAAGATTAATCGAATTACTAGACGCGGTTACAGCGTTGAGCTGGTCTTGGGATAAGTTAAACGTTGCCGCAGGCAGTGCCAAAGGGGCGCTTCATGTCTACGAATTATTAAATATGGGATCAGTTTTTTCCATCCGAAATGCCCATCAAGGTAACCTTAAAGATCGCATTTGAGTTCGATTAATCCCATAAAAATGAATTTAGGTGCTATCAAATGCATTGCTTGGTCACGTGATGGAAAGTTCCTTGCGACAGGGTCCCAGGATTGCTCTTTGAAACTATTTTCCCCTCAAGAGCAGAAGGAAATCTGGATGATCTCTCAGCTTCATCAATGTAAAATAATTATGAGGTTATCTCATTTCTGATAAACTGGCATTTCAAGCTGATATCAACACGATTGATTGGACTGAGGACTCAAAATTGCTCTTGACAGGATCGAGTGACAATTCTATCAAAGTTATTGATGTACAAACGAAAGAAGTTCTCTACCATTTTCTAGAACTGCACGCAGGTAAGAATACTTTTATACACTCTTTGAAGTATTTAACCACTTAATGGCTTGCTTAGATTCGATTCGCGGAGTTGCTTGGTCAAATGGAAGCAATAAATTCGTTTCTTGCTCGAACGACTGGAGAGTCTGCATTACTACAATAGAACCATTCAACACGGAATATCTCTACTCGGATATCTGTAATATATATTAAAGGAATTATGGAGTTAGTTAATATTGATACCTTGAAGATTGGCTCTCGTTTGTCGGTTTCAGTAATGACGGAAAATCGATTATATCAGGCTCAGAAGGAGGCACGATCAAAATTTATGATGTAGAAAATAAGACTCTTAAGCGAGAAATCACAACCCGCCCAGATATCGTTGACGTGATTTATGGCTATTCTTATGCAGCGGACGCAGGGGTCATCGCTGCGATTTCGATCAATCCTGCGATTAAGATTTATCACTGCGAAACCAATAACTTACTTTTCGATCTTGAGGGCTCTGAGCAAGGTAATATGAGCTTACTAATTGCTGATTTCAATATGTTTCATTAGACCGAGTCTGTTGTCTTGCGCTGAGTCGAGATGGAAAACGGATGATTACAGGACTTCAAGATGGTTGTATGCGAGTGTATAATCTGAGTTATTAGTTTTCGATTTTTCAATGTCCTTTGGAACTATGCAATTGTTATAATGAAAAGTGCAATTTCTTAGATGTTTTGATATCAATATAGTTTCCACTTTCAATTCATACTCAAACCAGCTGATTGGATCACTTTTTTGTTTTTCTTATATTGTAATTCTTCAGATGACATCAACTGTTATAAGCTTCCATTCAATTCCAAGAAGATATCAATTATAATGTGATTTTGAGTTGAACTGCTCAAATTTCTTAGGCTATTTTTGGTCACATTGTAGGAAGATAGTGTTAAATATTTTACTTTGGAATTGCGTTGAGCACATCGGTGAATTCCCCGAATATTTTAACGTCACTATTTCAGAAATCGAGTGAGAACATGTCTACGATTATTACCATGTCCAAGATTTCATTAATACACTATTATTACACATCTCCACTTTCAGTGAAGAAGAAAGCAAGAAAACAAAAAAATCGAAAGATATTTCATAGGAATGCCTATCTTCCAACTCGTATACAACCTGAACCTCACAAGAAATGTATTTTCTAGTCAGAAAACAATAATTTTGTAATATGACGTTGAAAGTATCGAAACAGATGAATTACCACTTCCTTTTTTAATAAATCAATAAAGTCATATGCTAAATTAAAAACTTAGAATGCTTTAAATAAAAAAAAAGTCAAATATGAGACATCGTTTTAAACATTTTTCATGAAGTTAATCTCTTGGAAGCTATTTCAAGCTAAATAAAAGGAGTTAGCCCTTTCTTTTACGCTATGCTTCTTGAGAAAGCGTGAGTTACGAAAACTTTATTCACCATCAACACATATGGGATTCCAAACGCACTTACCAAACTTATGAGGTGCAGCCTTTCAACTCCTTAGAGGTAGCTAATTCTTTGCTCACTTGAATTACTAAGGGTAAAGTCCAAAAATATCCCAAGAAATTGGTTTTCAGGCGAGGTGCTAACGCATTCATTGCTTAAAAATCCAATTAATTGATTTAATTGATTTAATTAAATTATTCACCGTTAGATGGAATGAACTCTATTTTGAGCACCATAAGGCTTATATCATCCCATGATCTCATCATGCAAAAACGAAAAGAAATACAGTAGTTAAGGGCCCTTCTTCATCTGTCAGGTTAAATTGACATAATACTATCAAGAAGCGGTTCAATAAAGCACTAGTCAAAAAATTTCTCTTTTTCCTCTTATACGTCCAAAATGTCATCATTATTAGGAATTTTCTAGTGGTATCAGTTTTTTTTTGTCATTTATAGATGGAAAACTAACTTATATGTGGTTATGGCCATGGTTTTATATGCTACACCCTTTTACAAATTGCTCCTGGTTGAATAAAATTATTATCCATGAGTTTACTAAAGAATGAGATTAAGTAAGAAATTAATAAAAATTAAAACAATCCATATGGGAAATTCGCACGAATCAGCTAGTTTCATCAAAATTCGCGGAGATAACAGAATCTTCGAAACTTGCAACGAGAAGAAGGTTGACACTATTTTCATTCGGTCACCGCAAACGATTTACATCACTGGAGTCTCATTATGCTCTGCGATCCAAGAGCCTGCGCGAGCATTCATCACTCTCTCAGACTTTGCGGCGAACAAGGACCTGTTGAGCCAAACTATCGATTTAGCGATCGGTTCTGATGCTCGAGACACGCAGCATTACTCACTCAAAGATACTATCCGAATTTCAAAAGGCGTCTGTTATAGAATCCATGTAGAAGTGGTTGGCGGGCCGACTTTTTCCTATGAAGAGATGGCTCCTCACTCTTTTCATAGAGATTTGACTCTCGAAATTACGAGAGAATTGCCTACTCTTACAATGACCCTCGCCAAAAGCACTAAAGGACTTGAGTCGAATAACAAAACAACCACACCACCCTTGAGCGCGACTCCGACCACTAAGAGAGCAAATACAAAGCCTAAAACTGTTAAAGACTTTGAAGAGGCTGTAAACTCTCAAGAAGATCCAATTGTGAGGAAGTCATACAAGAAGTCGACAGCAGTTGTAGATTCAAAAGATAATAGCCCTAGTACGACAAGAAACTCAAGAACAAAAACGACGAGTCCATTGTTGCTCAGAAGAGAAATGTCAAAAATTAAAGATAGAGCTGTCAAGGTTAATATGATCAGCGGTATTGCTTTCCAGAGACCGTCGAGTTACTTCAGCTGCTGCTGAAGTTCCTTTCTTTCGTTATCCAAATCAGTGAATTTTTTATTCAACATGAGAGTGCTTATGATTTAATGATTTAATTATCGTGATTAAATGGATCATCCATCCGAAATTTATTATGTCAGAGTACACATTTATAAACTGTCTTAGTAAAGAAAATCGTCGAATACAGTTTTGGTAGAGTTTGACATCGCATTTATTGACTGCTTTCAACTTTTGGGTTTATAGCTTCTCGCTTCGAATATTCATTCTCTGCTCCGAAAAAGCATTTACCCTCAAAATGTAATTCTTTTCGTTAACTGATTAAGCAATCAAGGATGAACAAGCATTAACTGAAAACAATATTTGTCAACCTAACAAAACAGAAACAAAGAAAAGGAGTTTGGAACCAATTTGTTTTTCAAGTGTTTTGTATCATGGATGGAGTCATCGAGCTGATTGTAATCGTTCAGGCTCTTTATAAGAGATTTTCCACGAGTATGCACTTCCCAAAGGAGAAGATTAAATGAAAAAATGAAAAAGTATAAATACACAAAATAAGTGATATATAATTAATCAGTCGTCTGTTTTCATACACGTTACACTCAGCTCGAGTTCCTTTGGAAATTTTCCGAGAATTTTAGTCTAGTGAATTGAGTTTTATCAATAGTGCAGGCTCTACAAACAGCGAATTTATTTGATGAATAACCTATCAAAGCAGTGAGACTTCAAAATATTGAATTTACATACCTCCTCTTCGTCATTGTCTTCAATGCACGAGGTGTCTAATCGCTTCCTTGGACTGTCTTCATATTTCGGTTTATTTGTAGTGGATCCAAAACTGAAATCCTATCATCACAATGCCATATTTCTCTCTGAAGTTTAGGTTGTATTACTAGTTTCTTTTGCTCTGTTGGCTTGCCATAGATGGCAGACGACTCAATCTCACTTAAACTTCTTGTTAAAAGCTCCTTTACTGTCTTATTTTCTGTATATTGGTCGATTTCTTTTAAAAACTCATAATAATAGCCCGGTTTATCTATCATTTCCAACGGTTTTTGCTGAAACTATGATAAAAAAACATCAGATAAAGCCTGAAATTACTGCACTCACACTATTGGTTTTGTCAAGAGACGCCCCATTTTCGCAAAGTTGCTGAAACGCCTGAGCAGATTTCGAAAAAACTGCCATGTGTAGAGGAGTTTCACCGTTCTGATATACACAGATTAAGTCAATTTAAGTGAAAACCACCAATTCTACCGTATCAACGCCGTCGATTAGAGCTTTTGCATAAGGTTGCCGGAGAAAAAATTCGATAGCTTCTTTCCGATTATATACGACTGCTAGATGCAACGGATTCCATCCATACTTGAGCACGTATGAGATAAAGAGACAGAGAAGCTCTTACGTCAGTTAGTCTCGTGCTCAAAATCTGCTCTTGAGTGAACTTCTGTAGCTGACTAATCTTGTTTTCAATGATGGCTAGGTAGATCTGTTGTGAAACGGCTCGTGATTTTTTGCTGGTTTTGATCTTTTTGGTTCTAGGAGCACTATTCGTTTGAGGCATTGCTGTTCGTTTTGTTTGCTGTGTGTGTTTTCCCTCCGATATGTGTTCTTGATGGGGGTTCATCAAGCATTCATTGATGATTGTGAATTAATTTTATAGGAAATAAGCGACTAATTAAGCGCGAGATTGAGATAATAGGAAGCTTCGTAAGTTGGGGCTCTCAGAGTCGTTAATATTATGAGACGAACTGATGACTCTTCAAGTGTTGCTAAATACAAACTAAGTTTTGAGTCTCTTGACGTTGTATTTCGAGTTGGTGTGAAAATAATAAACTCTCACAAGTTATTAAATCTGGTTAGATAAATACTCATTGAATGAGTAGAGGTTTAGATAAGCTAACAAAACCAAACAAGCATACACGAAATATTTCAAAGAAGTCATGTCTACTAATGAAAACAAATTGAGCAGAGAAACTCCTGAGGAAGAGAACTAAAAAAATAAACCTTTTGTGTTTGGAAAGAGAAATTGCGGAATAGTAACCTCTGGTCATATATTATATAGTTAGTTGTTTGGGTTTGAAGTTACTTGCATAAGCAAACTTTGAAGACAATTCTGTTGTAAATCATTACCAATTTTCTAAATCGGCTTCGTACCCATGATTGATTTCATACCTGTGTGAAAATTGAGACCGAACTATGTTTAAAATAAGTGACTGATGATAGAAACTTTGAGCTACTTGTCTTTATAGAAAATTCTTAGAAATTCATGCACTGATTTCACTCCAAGGATAAAAATTCGAGAGATACTATTTGAGTAGTGAGATTAATTTTACTAACACATAAATAATTTCAAGTCAAGATTTAATTTGCGCTCAATATCTCTGCCCATCAGCTTCTGAACAATAAGAGAGCTCAGCCCTTCTTGACTTGAGATCAATGAAACTACATATATTCATCCCTTCATATCGAACTCATTTCATCCAAAGTTCTAACTTGCACACACCAACGTGATAACCATTGCCCGAGTGCATCCGATTGTCAGAATAAAAAAAAAACTGACAAGAAAATTGTCCAGGTAAACAAAATGTCGTAATTGAATTCGGGAAACAAGCGCACGGTTTTGTCATTAGTTCATTAATACTATTTGCTTGCTCTTTCGTTCTCTGTCATTAGGAAGGTATATTGCTGCATTTTATTTTCTCGTCATTTGCAGCATACTTCTTTTACCTACTGCGATTCCTTTCGTTCAGGAGATAATTCAAAGAAATATCATGTAGAACGATTTTTTGAGGAGTTTACTTTGCCAAAGAAATGGCGTGTATTTACTCATTATTATTTTCAAAAATTAGCTGTTATTTAATTTGTCTGCGAAATAATAATTTGGATTTAAATCGTGTACCAAAATCTCAGAGGGAAAAATCGCTCCTATTTATGTATTGCTTTTATCTTTTGTAATTCATTATCTGTGCCTAAATTCTAATATCCGTCTCCGAACAATGGCAAAAAAATATATCTCCCTGGCTTCTGAACTTCCAGATGCTCTCTCTTCTACTACCCGAAGCGACTTCCAAGCACCTACTTTCCTTCAGGACAAAATGAGTTCGCTATTGAAAGAAGACTTTTTCTATGCTAAGTTAGCTACATCCAATCTTAAATCCGAATCTCCCATGACTTCAAGTTATCTCGCTTCGGAATCCCGTGTCTTCTCTCCTAATTCCAAAAACGTTCAGAATAAGAAAAATAAGCTGTGTCCAGGTTTAATGAAAAACAATGAAGTTTCGGTTCACCAATATGATGGAAAAAACCCCACTCTTCTCGAAAAGCTTTCCTTAAACAAATTAAATCTTTCTCATAGCTCTTTTGAACCAGATGGAAAGGTAATTTTGCCATCGAGTTTTCTTCTGACTATTAAATTGCCCGTAGAGCTCACGAAAACTCGCGACAGCCCAAGTTCCCAACTGTAACGACAAGAAAGAACGGCAATTTCATCAAAGAAATCGTCAATGCACTCACCCATTAATTGGCGAATCTACCAACCTTTTCCGAACAAAAGGCCAAAGATCTTATTACTTTCCAACGACAAATAAACGCGCAACATCATTAGGCACGGAAACTATACAGAATTCGCCATCGAAGCAAGATGGGGTATGATTAAGCCACTATTAGTCTCTCATTAAATATCAATTTGTAAAGGATCGAAATTACAGAGAAGAAATTAAATGCTTGAAAAAAATAAAATCGGACGCCATTAGTTACTCGACCGTGCATCCAAAATCTGGCAGGAAGGTTGAAGCAAAGTGTGAAGACTGGATGGCAACAAAATTGTCAGCTTTGGTGGAGGAACTATTGGACGAGGAGATCGATGAGACAAATCGGCTTGGGAAGGGAATGATGGATGTATCATGTCCTTCGATCTCGAGTTTAAGCACCAACATGAGTTTGAAGTCGAGCGTGGACAAAGAAATAAGTTCATTCACGGATGTAGGCTTTTGTGGTGAGAATCTCAGTGCCAGAACCAAAGCCCTTCTTTCACAGGGTCTCCCAGAGACAAACGAACAGGATGATTTAATTTGTGTCGAGGAGTTTCAGCCAATGCCTCTTCTGCAGCGCGCTAAGACAATGGAACCAAATCATTTGATTTTCAGTAAAACACGAAGCGAATATCCACGAGGAGAGACCATCGCATCTCGGGAAGTTAATCAAAACTCCGAAAATTATTTCAGAAGCACAACAGTTGTTGACCCTCTAGAATGTGATGAGTCAGCTGAAAAACTGTTTTTTTCTAGAGGTGGTAAATCGGCACTTTCGTTTGATTTGACGCTGAAGAAACAACGTTCGAATTTTTTGGAATATCGTAGCAAAAAATCTGAATTACAGCAGCCGTCAGCAGCGTCAACTCTCGAAGACGAGCTGAAAAAATTCGAAAAAACTCTCGAAATCCTCGACCAAGAGAAAGAAATTGAAAAAAGCTTGCTCAATGATGAAGTAAAGCAGCTAATTGACCCTCACTACCTCCAAAACAGACAAAAAAATATAACTGCTGTTATGCGTGCTATTTTATTTGATTGGATGATGGAAGTTGCTTCGGAATTTGGACTAAAGCGTGAAACTTACTCCTTGGCGACAAGCTATGTCGACAGATATTTATCTAAGTGCGAGGACCTCGAAAAATCTCAGTTTCAACTCCTAGGCGCAACAGCCCTCTACCTTTCCATGAAAGCTGAGGTAATCCTTACCTTTTGTTTAATTTCCGAGCTTAATAATAATCATCTCTCATAGGAGACCTCACAGTACAGAATCAGTGATATCGCAACCACAACCGCCGGAGGATATACCGCTGAGCAGATCGCCGCCATGGAAATCAAACTTTGCAAGGTACTCCAAATAATTTTTTTACAACTTAGCTCACTACATATTCTCAGGGACTCGGTTGGAGATTGCATTTGCCTACCACTGAATTCTGGTTGACATTCTGTTTGCAGCGGTGGGATAAATTCGTCGATTCATCGCATTTGATCGTTGAAAGCAATCTCATTGATCCCGATACAAATTTTGTCAAGTTTATGCAGCCAAGTCAGGAATGCTACGAGTATTTTAGAGAAATATCACAGATCTTGGACACAGCGAAACTCGACATAGAATTTTTGCAATACGATGTGCGGCAAATAATCGCATCCTTGCTCTACCTCGTCGCGGGTAAGCACCACGGACAGCTCACCATTGAGGAAATCATACGAGACGTTCCAAATACAAGCGTTTTTCTGTTGGAAGACCGACAAGGGTTCAACCAGGTCTATAAAGCGTTCCTGAAAAGCGACCTGGATTTCACGCTTGAAGAACTCCTGCCAAGTCTGCAGTACGTGGCGAAGTATTTCATCCTTCCGCTTTGCTTCGACCCTCCTCAAATTGCGAAAGCGCACCAAGCTATTGTAATTATTACTTTAGAAATTAGAGATCTAATGCTTTATTTAACAGAGGAGCTATGAGGACTTTGTAAGTTATCAGACTCATCATTCGAACATGCTTGTGACAGCGAGATTCATAATCAGCCAAAGACAGAGTCTAGGGGTCTAAGCCTTTAAGTTCGGACTAAATGAGCACGTAACTTTATGACTCACTGAACGTTTAAATTTGATGGAATTGTTATTCGTTCGTGGGAGATAAACTTATTAATCATTTCAAAATGCGTATTTAATACCTGGAATTTCAGGATTATTTCAATGCCAAAAAACATTTCAAAGCTTTCAATAATTTTCTTTATGATTAGACTCTCTAATTCCTAATGTCAGTGCTATGCCTAGCTAGCTAGAATGACAAAAAAAAAGATTATTTTTTTTTTTGGAACCGTTTTCTGACAAAAGAAAATGACGTGTCAATACATATTCAAATAAATGAAACATTTATGAGCAACCTTATACCCTTGGACTTACACCAGGAAGATTCTCGCTAATTTGGACGCCAACAGCCCCAATGAAGCCCTCTGAAAGTTTAAAGATTTTTCAAAGAATACGCGCTATCCTTCTCTTTGAATATTTTCCCATTGATAAGGGAGCGATGTAGGCCTAAACTCAATGGAATCATACGAAAATTCTGCAAGCAATAGCATCTGAGCAGGAATAGTCACTAATAATTGATTTTTAAAGAAAGGGCTTAAGTAGCTTTTTTTTTTTTGGAAAATTATTTAAACTTAATGATTTTTCCTGCGCTCAAGTCCTTAAAGCTTTTCTGATGGCACAATCGTTTTCAATTTTGATTGGCTGGTTTGGTTAATTTTTTCTAATTGGTCAGTATCCTCGGTTTCCGATGGTTTCAATTTTGCTCGATATAAATACCTCCGAAAACGTTTGATTAACTAATAAACGCTTCTATAGATAAAATGATGAAGCAGAGGATGCCTAAGCAGGCAATGAAGAAGAATAATAAGAATAAGTGCAAGTCCAATAACTAAGATGGAACTCATAAAAGAAGCTATGAACAATACTATGAAAGGCAATTCTATCAGAATCCAGAACGATCCAGCATCAAATAATCAAAAGGCTTTTACAACCCGCGCAAAAAAATCAGGAGATCACAATGCTTTTGGCTCTGAAAACCCGCGTCCCGTCGGCGTCACTATCCATACTAACGAGAACTGTTCAGTTATAATCACCTGCACCACGACAACTGCGAAAATTCAGGAGAATGGTCCTCAAGGTCCGCTTCCAAGCACTGAAAGCTCAGGAGATAGTGACGACGACGAGGCTAATAAACCCCTGCGGGGTTCATTGTCTAAAAAAATAAAATATCAGCATAATTCTGATCAAAGTCTTAACTTAAAATGTGAAGATTATCTCCAACGGAATTCCTCCGTTACTTCTTGCGATAGCGGTTCGATAACCCACGAAAACGTCATTGTCATCGATAACTCTGGGTCTGCAGAGCAAGTTGGTTGCCTTGGACAGCTCCAGGCGCAAGAAACCAACACTATCAACCCTTTGCTGCAGCAAGCCGAGAAGATAGCTGGCTCATTTGAAGGAACTTGCTCGAAAACCTGGTCTCAAGACAGTTTGGTGCCATCTTTCGAATTCACGTAAGCCTTGGAGCCATAGATAGTTGTCTAATTCTCTTTTTTTATAGTTGCAAAGTTGGACACACGTTCAACGCGACAATTCAAGAGGCCAAGGAAAAATGGTGTTACAGATGCGATAAAAAAATGAAAAAGCTTCAAAGATATGCTTCCAACTTAGGCGGACTCGTTCTTAACCAATACTACGACCACGAGGTTAGATTCCAGTGCAGAAATTACCATATCTGGACAATCTCCTATAAAAAGTAACTTTTCTCAGATTGGCTGATCCTTACCTGATATTAGTGCGAAGAGAAGATGGTGCATTCAGTGTCGAAAGGATGAGCAAACGATGATCAAACAACAACTGGAACAAGAGCAAAGAAATCGGGAAATGCAGAGTCTAGAGGAGCAGAGCAAATTATTCGAGGCGGCCAAAAAGCAGTTACCATCAACTGCGAATTCGGGAGCCAAAGCCGGAGTTAATGCGGCAAACAACAATAGCAGACTCTCTACTGCTGAGCGTTTCCAACAGCTTGAGAAAGAAATCTGTGCTCTTGCAATGAAGAAAACTGCAGAGTATCTCAACTCGAAAGCATATAAAGGAGAATGTACCGAAGAGCAAGTGTTATCGGTGTACAATGCGCTAGCAACGCCAGAAGAGGTGTTGAAAAGCTATATGTAACAATTCTTTTTGGGAAATGCTTGAAACTAATAATTACCATTTAGGTCAAGCCTGTCGGTCGAGTATTTGAGGTCCGAGTTCAAAAGACTGGCAAAATCGTTGCATCCTGACAAAAATAAGCATCCTAGGGCAGGAGATGCTTTCCAAAAGGTACTCAAGGTCTATGAATGGGCTCTTGAGAGATTTGCTCCGACGATTTGAGCAAAATGTTTATTAAGGAAATTATGGGATGATACCCAAAATTAATTCCTCTTGAAATTATACTTTATGGTGTCGTTGCTTCACTCGCTGTAAACCAAAAAAAAACAATTATATTTGAACCTTCAATTCATTAACAATCCATAAAAAAATTAACTTTGGTTCACCATATTATCGATAACGGAAGCGTAATTTAAAATTTACTAACTCAATTGAATTCTTTTTTTTGTTTCTTGATTGTAATCCAGTCAAAACTTAGTCAAGTTTTTTAAAGTTCCTCTAATATTATCGAGAATCTAATAATATTAAAATATTCGCTTACAAGATATGGAAGGAAGAACAATTCGCTTGGGCACTTACCCTGATGACGAATTAAGTATATAACCACTGACAATTCATTATTCGCTGAAATTTCTATCGCTCAGTTGAAGCACCAACAACGAACCATATGGAACTCGAATCAGATGAGGCAAATTATTCCTTGATGCTTGCATGACAGAAATTTGATAACAGGAGGGTTTCCCATCAACATCAACTGGTCGAAGAGATAATAGATCTCGTTTTGCCTCCCACCATGAAAGAATCTCACGACGTCCAAGACTTCCTTTTATTATGAACACAATGAGGAGTGATTCCGAGAATTCAGATTCAGAGCCTGACTATGGTATTTTATTTTACTCCAGCCCAACTCGTCGCTAATTCCCTTTTTTCGAAAGAACAATACTCAAATTCCTCATTTTTCGAATTTTCCGAGGTGCTTCTCAATAGAATAAACGTAATTAGTGTTATCCCGCATGTTTTGACGTGAGTTTTATTTTTGTAACATCAGGATACGGTTGAAGATGAAGAAGAGAAATTTTCTGGACTTCCTCAAGAGATAATTGATAAAATCCCTGTGAAGAGAATTGATAGTACCCCAAATCAAAGCTGCTCGATTTGTTTTAACAAATACAAGCGAGGTAATTCAGTTAGTTTTTATTTCCTCGTTTCTAATCTCAAAAAGGAGAAAAAATTCGAACCTTGCCCTGTGATCATAACTTCCACGATCAGTGCCTCCTTCCGTGGTTTACCGGCAATGCTACTTGTCCTCTCTGCAGATTAAATATAAACGACTATTTTGAAGATAATTAATAGTGTCTCAAAGTAAGATTATTCAACTTCCTCACTCTAAATAGGTCTCATGCTTTATTAGGCAATATCACTGCGTAATTAATTAATTCTAAATTGCTTTTTTCGAAATTTTGGAGCTCAGTCGTTCAAGCAAACCCCTGCAGGTTTTAATAATTGGTATCTTCGCAAAAATAATTAATTCGTAATTAATATGACTGATTCATTCATTCACTGCAAATATCTTCTTTGCAGGCAATTTGATTATCACACATGAACACATTATATAAAGAATGATAAAATATAAACCAGAAACTAAACTTTCAGAAATTTCCCGTAGTTAGGACTAGCTTCGAAGTCTCTATCTTCTCCAGCAAGCTCTTGTTCGTTGGGATATTTCGTATCGATAATGACGTCTAGTTTTCCTTCATTTTTCTCTGGAGATAAACGGTAGGATTTGAGCTCGCTTGATATTTTTTTCCCTCCGTCACTGGATTTCATATCTTCCAGTTGGATCCTGCTCGCCCCACCGCTTTTGTTTTCTTCACTTCTCATTCTGATATTTGATTTCATCATATTCATATCCAATTTGCCTTCTCCTGGGAAGAAGCTGATTCTTCTGTTATTAGTTGACTGGACTAGGAGTTCCGTCTGTGACACCAACAGCGGATGACTGAACATTCTCTCCCATTGCCTAACCAATTTTTGTTGGTCGATGCTATCTTGATGGAGACCACTGATTTCTTCAACGTATTCCGGATCGGTGTATATAGGCGTGGAAATGACCCTAGAAATCGCTATCATTATCACTGCAAGGAAGAAGCATAAAATTCCGGCTATATAGCTTTTGTAATGGATAAAAGAGACTGCGTAAGTAAATGCTGCAGCACCACATGTCCTCAGCGACCATCCAAAGATTTTAACGACCTAGGGTTCAAAAAATCAGTGAAGTAAACTCAATTTTGCAAGTTACGATTTTTCCATAGCATTGCATTTCTTGACGATGTACAACCAGCAGATTATACGAATCTACCATATGTCTGAGCGAGAAATAGACCATGCCGGGCAATACGATAACTGGGGTAATTGGACTAATGTAACAACAAAAAAGGAGGTTTCATTATTATCATCATCTCATAGGGTAAATCAGTTGATTACCTGAACGCCATGATAATTGTAAAGGCACTCACCATCTGAGCGAAGAAATAGCCATACGCAAAATTATCTCCTTCTTCTCGTCTCCATTTCTCGCTGTCGTTCAGATATGTTCGCTTGTAATGAGCAAGCCAAGGACTTCCAAATGACTCTCCCATTTCTCCTATTCTCAGGAGGTAAAACACACTGGAAAAGCATCCTTGTTGAACAAGATACAAGATGAAGAAATCGCCTAGTTATTATATTTTCAGTTTATTCAGGCAAGTATGAGACTAAAAGTACCTGCATCAGTATAGTAAAAGTTAGCTAGAGCTTTGGTGAGATTATATCCTTCGAAGAAGATGAGAGTAAATAGTGATTTTCCTCCGGTCAATGTTAGGGCTGGGATGACAACGGTATTAAAGAGTAAATAAACAACGGCTTTTGAAAATATCGAGATTTGGGTTCCTGAATAAGTATAATGTCTTTCTTTGTAAGCTGCGCCAAAAACACGGTGAGTACAGACAGAGGGATACGCAATTTACCCAAATGATCGATAAGAAGCAGCAGCAAAGCGTTCAACGAAACGACAATCAATGGCGGCATGAATTCATGGAAGAAATAACCCACAGGTGTCGTTGGATTGACAGTCTGTTTCAGTCCGAGCAGCCTCAACAACTCACTTTGACTGAGTGTGTTAAATAGCGCCTAGCAGAATTGGATTAGGCATACATTCAGAATAGATACTGCTGGCGTTGTAAAAAAGATCATAATCGCAACAATCGCTAGATTAATCAGCCATCTTCGATGCAAGAAGAATCCTCTGGTTCCTGCGAGATTAACCCAATTAATATCAATTGGATCTAATATTCTCGTCACATCGATCAAGAGCCTTGAATTTGTAAGTCAGCCGAACCACATGTGATGAAATTGAATACTCTTTCCCATAGAGGTCTTTAATGGCATCTTCATCATTGAATTTTCCAAAAGTGCTGGTGAAACGTCTCTTATTATTTGCTCTCATCCTTTCATTGAGAGTGGTATATCCGGCCTGAAATTTCTTCTGGGCGGTTAATCTATTCAGAATGAGGAATTAGCTATTCGCTATGAAAGCTAAGTTTTTTTTTTACGAGTATCTTGCAATGCATTTTTGAGTAGTTTCTATGGAATCAAACAACACAAACGCATGACCCGACGCCAATGACGGTCTCATCAATACCATCTCTATATCATCGTCGATTCTCTCGATCGCTCTTTCATAGTCCGCTTCTTCTCTCATTGTCTTGGGCAGGAACATCCTTTCAAACTTTGAGTGAGTAAAATCAAAAGCGCCCAAGTCATTACTTTCTTATCAATGGTTCATTGGCAACGAAAAGTCTTTGTTGATTCTCTAATCTCCTTCTGCGGTTCTCAAGACTCATTAGGTCTCCGAGATCTGGAACGATGATCAAAGACACGATTTGGCCCCCAGACATCTCAAGGTATCTTCCAATTTCTTCTTGCAGAAGCTCTCCTCTTCTATCTTCAGGAAAGCATCCTTTGATATGCACGCTCCTTAGCTTTAGCAGCTGTAACTCATATGAATATCGATTGTTCTTGTTGTATTCAATCTGACTGATTTTAAAGCATTGATGTGTGAGGTGTCTTCTGACGCTATACATTGTGTAGGCTGCGAAAAGACAGAAGAAATAGCAAAAAATGCAGTGGAAAATGGAATCCATTTCATCTACATTGAAATATTTTTGTCTTTTCGAATCCGTTTTGAGATTTTCGAAGAGGTTGTGCAAGGGATAGTAAACTATGCACAAAAAGACGCTGAAAGCTAAGAGCATCCTGAGGACGCTGCGCTGGTAGTAGATATAAGCATATCCATCTAGTCCGAGGTTTTCTAGCCAATAGTTCTCGTCAAATTTCCACCAGATCGGGCCGAATGTCTTAACAAGAGCCTTTAGATTGTGCGCCTGGAGTGGTTTCTGCGAGGACCCTTTTTCAGGGTTTGGTATTTCCGCGGGATATTTTGAAAGCCAAATAAGCTTAAACGCGATGAGACCAACGGTGATTACTATGGTCGACATTGCGATTGTTGAAACGAGAGGACCGAGCATCTTAATTTATTCTTCTCCTTATATAGTTCCAAACGCTATTTTCAAATAGGCAGATGATTTATTAAAAGATCTTTCTACAGATTTTTAAATTCTCAGCCTTAATTGTTCACACCTATAGTAACGCTGTATTGATTACTTCTAAAATTTTAATGCTTTTTTTTTTAATTTTTCAATGTATAAAAAACCCTCCGGTATATGTCTTAGTTTAGATAGTCTCAAGGGACAATTATAACAGTTCATACCTTCATATTCCAGAAGATATAGTCTTATTTCAAGTGAGGTATTTGTTAATTTTTTTTATCAATTATTTGCTGAATTCAATCGATTGTTGAACTTACAAATTTTTGAAGGTGTAGTTCTCTTAAGCAAATAACTCGAGCATCAAATTTAAATTCTCATTTGTAATTTTATTGAGTTTATTGCGTCTCTTCTCTTCATTTGTTACATCGTTAGAATGAATCCAATGGCCTGGTACAAGAGCGGGATGATAGATGAATGAGGGGCGAAATAATTCAGATGCAGTGTTCCCGAATTCTTGTCCAGAATAGTGTCACATCCAACAGGCATATCGTTTATGAGCTTTCCTGAAAAACTCATCATCTCTGCAACCGAATAAGTTAAAAATCCTTTTATCATAATAAACTTCATTACCGACTCCTGCGTCGTTCTTTCGCGACCCAACGTAATTTAAATTGTTATTTTGGAGCTTTTCTCTGATCTGAAATAATTAATTAAGCTTCTTCTCAAGAGATATTTGATAAATTTACTCTTTCATTGTCTAGAGTTGTGCTAAGTTTATTCTGGTCTCTTGCGATCTTTGGATTTGAAGAGAGTTCAGAATATGCTTGTGTAGTGATAGATTGGGAGGGTACCTGAGATAAGGAGTGTGTAATTAAAAGGGTACTTATAGAAAAATTACCATCAGAACAGTAAGACTGCATGGTATCGCAAACACGAAAACATCTAACTGAGTTCTGAGAGCAGCTTGAATTTTAAATGGGAAAGCAGGTGGCTGGTTATCAGAAGCTCCGTTGAACGCAACCTCTGCCTTCTTTTCGTAGCTTGCGCCTGGATCGATCTAACAAAATCATTTTTTCGTCAGCAAAACTATAAGGTCATGAAGGAGTTCTACTGTTGGCATTTCGAGGTCAGGATTGACGGGTGTTATCTTGAAGGCATTGGAGTTGAATTTCACAGCGAAACCCTTTGGAGAAAAAAAAAACTCAATGAGAGAAAATTACAGGGACAAGTACGTAGTATGGGTTGGAAGATCGGTTAGTGATCTTAATGTACATGTAGACTTTGTCGAGCTCTCTTTGGAAAGCAGCCTCGACGGCGAGCCCAGATGCCAGTCCGTCCTTACTTTTTTGCGTATCTGGCATAACAAGCTAAAGAAATTTAACAATATTGAAAGTGAGGCAAAACATGGTGGCAGTACTGAGTAAGGAATCACGATATTCTTAGCGTTGGGGTTTCTCTGAATACCGCCCATAGATTTCTCGCTGGTTGTGCTAGCGTCGGTCATCAAGTCTCCCACATCGCCATTCTCAATCTTCTTTTCTTTTTTAGGAGGAGGAGAATCTTCGTCTTCTTCCATTCCAAGCAAATCGATTGCTGCATTGAAAGAATATTTCTTAGCAAAGCTGAAAAAAGCGTAATTCTCACTGTTGTTTTTGATAGCTTCGACATATTCGTTCCTGGCGATACCTTCATACTCAGTAATCTTTTGTCCAGTGGAATCTTCTGTTTCTTCAACCATAGGCTCTCTATACACCTCTCTTTCTTCCTCATATTCTTTTTCTCTTTGGTTGAGACTGTCCCTCAGCTTCTTAACAAACGCTTCAGGCGGCTGTCTGTAAATAGAAGCGAGAGTACCAATATTCTCGATTAATCTAATTATTTGGCAGGATAAAACACGCCTCTCAAAAGAAATGCTTACTTATCCAAGAGACTTGTTTCCAAATTGTTTAGAGTATCTGTGATAGGAGGTTTCTCTTGAAGGACAATCGTTTTTGTCATGTAAGGGTTCTTCGCCAGCATTCTCCAATAGATAAACGCTCTAATAACAATGATATTAATGTTCAACTCTAATATACTTAACACTACCTGTCCCTAAGATCAGGATTCTCACACTCTGTTGTTGCTACTTGCAACAAACTCTGGATCTCAGATTCACAGGATTGTGGTCTGGTTAGATAGAGCTTCACGTAAGCCGTGAGCAGATGAAGCTGCACCAAGGCCTGCTCGTCCTTAAAGCCTTTCGCGTACTCAGCCAGAATATCCTCAGCGTTTTCGATGCTTTCAGCGTATTCTCCGATGATCCAGATAATCGAGGCTTTAGCCTCCGGCTCTTCGAGCATTTTAAGGTGGTCGCAGATATCTTTCAGAATAGCTTCGTACTTGCCTGGATATCTTCTGAATATGTCTCTGATAACCACAACAGCCTCTTGCACAACAAAAGGAACTTTGCTCTTCAATAACTCCCAAAGTAATTGAACACACTTCTCTGAAGCTTTTTCAAGCTTTACAGCGCATTGACCGATTGCTCTTACAGTCTTTCGAACGAATTCAACGTCGACTTCGGCCGCGTAATCCCTCAGCTCATGTAAAATAGCGTCTATATTTTTCAGGTCTGCGACTCTCACAAGAGCCTCGAGTTTTTCGAGCTTGATATAAATAGGGTCGTTGAAGTTGCAGAAAAACATTTTTGTTTCTTTATCGAGGATATTCGGACGCTTTTGGAGGATGAGATTGATATTCTTCAACGCGACGAATTGGATTTCAGGCTCAGATGATAGCAACGATATCATAGGAGCAGCCGCTTTTTTAGTGTAAGAACGAATTAAATCTGCGTTTTCCAAATAATCTGTGTATTTCATAATGATTTTGACGGTTGAAATGACAACTGCAGCGTTCGAATGCGAGACTCTTGACGCGACTCTTTCTAAAATGCTACATGGGAGATAATTTCATGTGCTAAAGGGCGTTATTATTTACTTTTCAGCTTCTGAGGACTTTGCAGGTACGTACTGAGCCAAAGCGTCGAGGATATAAATCTGGCCCCATTCATTACACTCATTCAAAGCAGTCAATAGTTTCTGAACGTTATATGGGCTAAGTTGAAGCATGTTGTATCCTTTTGATTCCGAAATGGCTTGATAAGCGGCGACTGTATTGGACACAACCATCGCGTTACCGTCTGTTAAGCAGTTTTCCAACATTTTTAAGAATCCTTGCTCTTCTAATACATTTGGAGCTAAATCATGCATTTTGGCGATGCAGACAACCGCTGTTTTCCTGACGTAAGAGTCCTCATCCTGAGACCATTAGAGAATTGTTGGTTAAAAGCCAATAGTACCTTGATGGCCGTTTTGAGAGTGTCGATGAGATATTCAACAACTTCTTTAATTCTAATGGAGCCCATAGTTCGCACCGCAAGGGCTCGGATAAGAGGGTTGGATTTATCGACAGCGTCCTAGGTGAGTTTTCAGCTAACGGGTCAGATAGAGAGAGGAGTTACTTTTCTGAATGTGTTTATACCGAGAATGGCTAGGTCTGGCTGGGATTTTGAATAGTTGATGACGTAAAGATAAACGAGCTTCTTGAGTTCGAGGTTGTTGACTTCCATGTTCTTTATGATATCCATGAAAAGCATGGAAACGTCTTTTCCTACGGTCATAGCAGCGATGATCTATTAAAACGCAGGGAAAATTCTTGAGAAATGGCTGGAGTTGATGAGTAAACCTGACGAAGAGCGTGGAGTTTTGATTCCAGCTTAGGCTGCAGGAGTAAATTCTGAAGTTCTTTAACTTCTCCTCTGCGGTTATTGAAGTGAGACGACATGTGTAGTGAGAATTTGTTTTCTCAGCTTTTGAATATTTTGAGAATAATGATATTAAATCTAAAAACTTTTCGAGTAGGATATGTTTCTTTTTTAAACCAATGGTCAGAGAAACAAAAGTGAAAAGACATAACGATTTCTCGCTTGACGAATAATATAGAGCGTGACGGAATTTAGAAAATAAGTTCAACAATATCGAAGTCGAGTGTCACTTGTAAAATGTTTATTTTTTTATGTGAGAGTCTATTGCTGCGAGAGCAGTGCTTTATATTTTTGGTGAATTTTTTTGAATGCAACGAGCTGCTCTAAGGTGCTTTAATTGTGTGTAGAGGCATCAAATACGGCAAAAAGATAGGCTTATGTGAACTGAGAAAAAAAAGCAACTGATATTGTCAAGTGAGGTGTTAAGCTCAGGCAACTCAGATTTTTATACTTATTTACAAATCACCGCCCCTTCAAAAAGGAAGAGCTTATTCACCTGAAGAGTTAATGAAAAAGCATAAACTTGAAGATAAGTTATTATTGGACTTTTTTCTCATATGTCTATTTGATACCGTTGAGAAACTGATTTTCAATTCTTTCAATAGAACATATTATTGTAGCTTCATTTTTTCCTCTTCATTCTCATGACTCAAACTACTACTTGGTAGCACTTCAAATAAGAATATACTCTCCTTTCTTATACTTGAATGGCATATACTAAGTTCACCCAGAATTTAGATCAAAGCTGTAGCTATGTGCCAAGTACGCGCTTTGAGTTAAAACATTTTATGAGTCAAATACTCAACGAGTGTCTTAATAGCAGCCAGAAAATAGAATATAATAGTAATTTAGGAGAACCTAAAGAACCGAATTTTTTTTCAATATTAGGGCTAATAAACAAATTCTTTTATAATCACAAATTTATAATTGTTGTTTAGATGAAATGATCTAAAACCTTTTCTATTTTGAATCTTCAGTGTGTAAAAGAGTATTCTAAATTGTCCACAGATTGTGACACCGCGTTTCCTTAATTCGACATACCAAACCTATCAAGCATAGCAGTTTTATTGTTTTCGGTATTTACTTTGGATCTAATCAACTAATAAACGTGCTTAAAAGGCTCAGAGTATCCAACAATATACTTTATTCAGTAACGGTAAAACAAGAAAAATTAACGCAGCAAAATTATTTATCCTCAATAGTTTTAGCATAACCATCACAAAGAGCTATCACTCTCACTCTTACACTTTTCCATAAATTACATACGATAATTACCGAGGAATTTGCTCAGCACATTTTGCCAAATGATTAAAGTGAACTACTGACCCTCTAGCTCGCTTTATGAATCCAAGGCGTTCTTTTTCACTGTAGCTCTAAATCCCTCAGATCACATCTCTCTCTTTTTTTGCAAAGCAAAAAAAAACTGGTCTACACACAGCATTTAATTTTTTGAATAAATCGACGAAAAGCCAATTCTATCAAGCCTCTTCCAACCTCCACAGATCTGTTAAACTTTGAAGGATAATATCAATAAATAGTGTCATTTACAGTATGAGAACTTACTGAGTCCGCTTCCTTTAATTAAATTTATTGTTCTGTAAGACTCTTACTGATTAAGCAAACAAGCTCAGCCTACATGAGTTCCGAAATCATGTCACAACAGAACTCCTTGTCATTTAGAGGCCGTTTAATGGAGAAAATCGCCAAGATGGAGGCCTCTGGAGGACAAAAAGTCGGATATTTTTACTTTCTCTGCTCAAATATCGTTTTTTGCTGCGGCTCTATCTGCATTCAACAGGTCAATCGCTTGCCCACGTATCAAATGGTATACTACAGAGGCATTTTCGCCTTTATTATCAATTGGATCATCTGCAGTACCCAAAAAATTGATTTTTATGTCAGCTCGCCGACCACAACTCTAAAGCTTTTTCTGAGAGGCTTCAACGCGTTTCTCGGCTTCGGATGTTGGGTGTATGGACTCTATAATCTAAGTTTATCAGAGGCAACAACCTCTTTCAAACTGGTCCCATGTGGACCTCGCTCTTTGCAATGTATTATCTGGGGGAAAAATTTGAATTACTGCAAGGAGTAGCAATCGCCTTGTGTCTCTTAGGATCTGTGCTCGTGCTGAAGCCACCATTCCTGTTCCCTTCAAACCAACTTGAAAATGATAGCGATAAAAACAGATTTTATGGAGGCATATGTTGCTTAACAACAGCTGTGTTAACTGGTGCTGCATATAATATGGTACGTGAGTTAAGGAATCACTGTCATACTCAGACCACTGTGCATTATATGACTGTGGTTATGTGCTTGATGACACCAATAATTGTTTTATTTCAAGGCATCCAAATTCCGACTGCTGAAGAGATATTTTATCTTATCCTGCTAGCTGGTTTCACAACAGTCTCGCAGTCCTGTTTCACTCGAGGACTGAAATTTGGAACTGCAGGGAAGAGCTCGATTATTGGCTACACCTCAATACTTTTCACAATGATAATTGATTTAATAATGCAACGAGCACCGGATTATCTCAGTATTATTGGGGCCGCATCGATATCCAGTTGCGTTATTGTGCTTTTCATTGAGAAGAAGAAGTAAACCTCGGTGAATATTTGACAGCAAAGATGGGTAAACCTAATATCCAATCTCTAATGGACACATTGAAACTCATTTGGTTTGCCTAAATGAGGTCTTTTCATGTCTGTGTGGGTACTTGGGCCCCAAATAGGAAACTAATCATCAAATAGAAAAGCATATAGCGAGCCCAAAGTAATGTAACATGTTCCATTGAAACTTGAATTTATGCTTTTTCTGTAATTTAATGAAATAATTAAGAAACAATCATTGGGCTCATCATGTATGAGCACTTGAGAATGATTGTCTGTAGCATACAGAAGGAAGTCAATTCAATCAGTAAGTTAATTGTACTGTTTTAGTAAAAAAAAATTTTTTCGATATATGTCGCATCAGAATTAGACTGTGATGCATGTTTTCAGGAATCACGAAATAAAATATAACAGGCTTAAAATAAGCTTGTTACTTGTTAATTCAACAAATAATCTGCTCATTCAAGCCTAAATCGAGATACTACAATATGTTTCAACAAGAACCCGCATCGCTCGGTGGCCGTCTGATGAAGAAAATATTAAAATTCGAGGATTCTATGGGCCACAAAGCCGGATATCTTTACTTCCTACTGTCCAATATCATAGGGTGCGCAGGCTCACTTTGCATCCAGCAAATAACTCGTTTACCGAACTTCCAACTGGTTTACTTCAGAGGAATCTTCTCATTTATAATCAACTGGATGATTTGTAAATCACAAAAAATAGATGTTTATGTAAATTCGCCAACGACCACTCTAAAACTTTTCCTGAGAGGCTTAAACTCGTTTAGTGGATTCGGACTTTGGGTGTATGGGCTTCATAACATGAGCCTATCAGAAGCAACCACCCTCTTTCAAACTGGGCCGATGTGGACTACGTTTTTTGCGATGTATTATCTGAAGGAAAAAATGGAATTTTTGCAAGGAGTAACCATTGTGCTGTGTCTCCTCGGAGCCATACTTGTACTAAAGCCGCCTTTCATTTTCCCTTCTGCACAAATCGAAGAGGACGGTGAGAAAAATCGGTTCTTGGGAGGTATTTGCTGTCTCTCGACAGCTATTTTAAGTGGGTCAGCTTTTAACTTGGTGCGGGAGCTCAGAAATCACTGTCATGGCCAGCTTACGGTGCATTATATGACTGTGGTGATGTGTATATTTACACCGCTATTAGTGCTATACCAAGGGGTCGTAGTCCCAACGTTTGGAGAGATTCTGTATCTTGTGTTGATGGCTCTCTGCACGACAATTGGGCAAACTCTTCTCACTCGAGGGCTTAAGTTTGGGTCAGCAGGAAAGAGCTCAATCATGGGTTACTCTCAGATTCTGTTAACGCTAATGATCGATCTAATACTGCAACGACCACCAGATACTCTCAGTCTTATAGGGGCCCTCTCGATATCTAGTTGTGTGGTTGTGCTTTTCATTGAGAAGAAGAAATAAATCAATCTAAAGCAAAGAGTCAGATCGAGCAACTATAGCAATGAGGTTAGGAAAATTGCAAATCAATGAAGAGATTTCTAAAGTTTTTTTCTTTTAGATTTAGTAGGGAAGGTCCTTAGATGTTGAATAATTTGTAATTGTGATTCTTCGTAAATCTTTGAAAATGATTCTATGCGATTAATATGAAGATCTTTCCTATGCAAATTAGAATTTTAAGTTAGGCAGAAAGTGGCATGGCTCCTAATTTTACATTATTTATATTTAAAGTAAGAAAAAACAGTGTGTACGATCTTATCAAACGAACCCTGCTCTATTTAAGAGCTCGGGATAAGAAAAAAACTTTCATTTTCAAGTCAATCTATGTCAACTACAAGAGGTTAAAATATTATTTATTTCTTACGTTAGAATGTATAACTTGAAAATATTATCGAAAATTCATTCATAAAAAAATAGGGGTTTCTCAAGTAACTAACGGCAACTATTATTTAAGAGCTTTATCTTTAAGCAATCTATTTTCAATTCTTAGTTCCTCCAATTGCTTTTTCATTTCTTCAAACGAATGTATATAGTCCTTCAACCCTTTCGCCTCCGATTTCTCTGCATAATACTTCGCTTTCCAATCAATTGTCTCTTCATGTTTTCCAGTCAACGCTTGATTTAGCCTATCATTTTCCTGCAATACAAGAGCCAGTTTAGTGCGAAGGTCTTTGTCAGCAGACTCATATCGATCTCCCGTGGGAAGGCTCTTCCTGTACGACTCCCCTCCTGGTGTCCTTGGAAAACCAGACGATGTCATTCGGTCAATCTCTTTCCGACTTAGGAGATTTTTTAACTCAGCTTCTTGTCGCTGCTTCTGCAAGGCTTCAATCTCACTTGATTTGGATACCAATAAGTGCTGTAAGCGCTCATTCTCCTCTTTCAGATGATTCATCTTCGTTTCTGTGAAAAGAGCAGAGCTTTCCTTGCTCTGAAGCTTCAATACCATATCTTTCTTAGCCTCAATTTCTCGATCTTTGTCTCTAACGACTGTAAGGAGCCTTTCAACGTCAGCTTGGGCTTTTTCATACTTCAATTCTATATCTCTTTTGGCAAGGAGCTGCTTCTCCATTTCAACCAGTTTTTCTTTCCAGTTTTCAGATTCTCTGGTCTTCTCTCTTAACAAGTCTCTTAGTTTATCGATTTCTGCGTTTGAACCGTAAGATTTCTTCTCGGTAGTCCGCAGTCGGTGGTCTAATTCCTCCAATTCCCTGTTTTTATTTTCGATTCTGTTCTTCAGCTCGTCGTTTTCATTAATAAGGAATAGCATCTTCTTATTGTTCTCTTCAGAGTCAAATCTCACGAAATCGAGTTCTCTTTTCTCACGTTCAAGATCAGCGATTTCATCAGATTTCTTCTGAATGGTCTGCTGGAGTCTTTGGTTTTCGGCGGCTAATTTATCCTTCATGGCCTTCGCTTCTTTCAGCGCAGCTGAAATTTTTTCTTTTTCTTTCAGCTGCTTTTTCAGCTCAAGGATTTCTTGATTCCTCTCCTCGAGCGTGCTCTTATACCCAGAGATTTCATCCGATCGCTCCTGAAGCTCGTTCTCCATTTCAGGGATTGTCTCTAGGCGTTTCATCATTCCATGGATCCGGTGACTGAGCTCCTCGATCTCGCCGGCTCGATCAGTGAGTGTTTGATTCAGTCTATCTTTATCCTCCTTCGATGCTCTGAGCATAATTTCGAGGTCATTGAGTTTTTTAGTTTCCTTCTCCAAAGAGAAAATTCTCCTTTGCAAATTGTCGTTCTCCCTGGTTCTCTCTTGAAGCTGCTTATCTGCTCTCTCGAGGTCGAAATGCGCTCTTTCAAGCTGCTGTTTCAGTATATTATACTCTGACTCCAGTCTTCCCACATCATCCAACCGATTTCTGAGTTGTTCGTTATCTCTGCCCTTGTTCACCAACAAATGCTCTTGTCTTTCGATCTCTTCAGTTAACTTCTGAATCTTCGCCTCTAGTCTCGGGATTTCCTTATTTTGAAGCTCTAGCTCGGTCGCGCGTCTTTCTAGCCCTTCGAGACGCTGGCTTGTTGCTCTATGGGTCTCTTGGAGCTGTTCGTACTCACGTTGAACAGTTTGAAGTTTAAATTCCACGTGTTTATGCGCTTGAATTTCTTTCTGGTTCTCTTGGAGGAGAGACTCTAATTTTTGTTTTTCGGAGGTAACTTGCTGCATCTTCGAAAGCATTTCATCTTTTTTCCTAAGCTCGGCTTGGAGTTGAATCACTTGGGAGGATAGTTGCTGAGTTTCATTAATTCTTAGGGTCAATAGCTCACTGAGTTTATCATTTTCAGCAGAGACGACTTTGATCTGATCCTCCAACTTTTCCGCCTGCAAAATCCTTTTTTCGATCTCTCGTCTCCCTTTTTCATGCTCAGAAACCTGCTTTTGAAGCCCTCCGATAGAGTCCTCGAGTGTCTGCTTTTGCTTAGTAATTTCCTGAATCTTTCCTTTCAAGAGATCGACCTCGCCATTTTTCCTCTGTAATTCATCGGTTTGTTTCTTCAGAGATCTGATTTCTTCGTCATGCTTCGAAATCTCAGCTCGTAGATTTTGATTTTCATGTCTCAAACTATCTACCTTGTTTTTCGAATCCTTCAGCTCCTGAATGATATCATCTTTCTCACGAAGTTTCCTATTTAAGGTGTCGGCTGCTCTGTCTTTGGAATCGAGTAAGCTTTCAAGCCGATGAATTTCCTTGGAAAGTTCTTTGTTTTTAGCAAAGTATCCTTCTCCTTGCTGGATGGTCTCCTCACTATCTTTGATTTTCCTTTCAAGCGTTCTGTTGGTCACTGAAAGCTCCCTTATTTGCGCATTAAGTTTATCTATTTCGCTGTTCTTCGCAGCTGCCTCCTGGGATAGTTTCTCATTCTCAGCAGTCATCTGTCTTTTTAACTCAGAGTATTGCTCTTGGGATCTTTGAAGTTCATGATTTGTTTTGCTGAGGCCGTCATTGACCTCTTTGAGAGTTTTCCAATTGGCTGTCGTTTCTGCGATCTGAGCTCGAAGGTCTGAAATCTCGAGCTTCAGGTCCTTTATTTCTTCTATCTTGCGACTCAGCACTGAATTCACATCCTCGTTTTCCTTCTGTTGAAGGCTCAGCATGTGTTGCAAATGTCCTTTCGTGAGTAAATCATGCTCGAGCTGGGTCTGTATCTTTCGATGCGTCACTATCTCATTGGTCCTCTCTGAAATCGTCTCGTTCAGCCTCGTATTGTCTTCTTCCATGATCCTTACCTTCTGTCTAAGTTCAGGAAGTTCTTCGTTCAGCCGTGCTGTCATCTCTTGCGCATACATAAGCTCCTTATGCTTTCTCTCAAGCTCCTCTCTCAACCTCTCGTAGTCTCTGAGCAGCGCTTCGTACTTCTTCGAGGCTTCCTTCTGGTCATACAACTCAATTTCCGCCTGAGAACACTTTTCTCGCCAGATCTCCTCCTCATGCAATTTAACATCTTTCTCGGCTTTTAACCTGTCAATTTCTCTTTGTAAACGCGCATTTTTCGACTCCAACTCATGTACCTTTACCTCCAATTCATCCACTCGAGCAGCCTTCTGTTTGATAATTTGATTTTCTGCAAGTTGGTCTTCAAGTTTTGCTCGAAGTCGGTCATTCTCCTTGACCAGCTTAGGCACTTTAGCCTGCAATCCCAAGAATTTTTCTCTCATTCCATCTATTTCTTTATTTCTTTCCCCTAATATCTTATTCAACTGTTCTAGTTGCCCTGAAACTATCATTGGTGACGATTTATTCGTGCTCCCAAAGTCCTTGATCGCGCTGTGGAGTTGCGGTTTATCAGCGAGGACATTTCTGCTCTTAATGCTGCTTGGAGTGGCTTGCATCTTATTCCAAAGGGCGCTTTCTGTGTGCAGCTTGCTTCGGTAAAGATTTTCATCGCGAGTTGGCGCCTCGCTTCTCCTCGGGCTGTAGTTATCATTAAATTGGATCGTCTGATGCTGAGCTTCAAGGTATTTCTGGTGCCAAAGGTCAGAAACTTGGTTTGCTTCTTCAATAAGAGAGTGTTGGATAGTCCGCTCTTCTGTGAGGAATCTGATTTTATTCTCGAGGTCTTGGATGATATTATCCTTGCTGTTAAGTAGTTCTTTGTCTCTGCTTGAGGAAGAGAGGAGCTCGTGCAAAGTTCGATTTTCTTCCTTCAACTGGTGCACTTTTTGCTCCAGATGCGGGTTCGCCTCCAGGCCGAATATGCTGGTTTTGGCACTTGTCATTTATTTGGATTGGTGCACTGTGAATCTCAAATTTCAACTGACACGATGTAAATTTTCTCTTCTGTTAATCAAATTAAAATCTGAATCTTAACTGCTTTAAGTATGTATGTAATGACAAGAATTTTTGATAATAATCAGCTCATTGAGAATCTTTGAATGAATAATTTTAGATGTTGAGACTTCTTTGATAAAATATGAGCAAGGAGTTTTATTTGAAATGAGAGGTATCGATTTTCTTCCTTTTGAAGCAATAAATGAATTTTACTATCATAGAATGTTGGAATTAGGAATGGATCTCTGTTTTTTTCAGGTTCTTTAGTCAGCAGTTAACCTGGCCTGCTAAATTCGTTATCAAAAAAAATTGATTTCTCAAAGGACTTTTGAATTTCTTAAATCCGAGTTTTAAATTAGATGAGTCGATGATGTGTTATCGAGAGTGAAAACGGGCTGAGCCGAATAATGGGCTTTAACAAACATGCTATTTCATAATTTTCCATATTGTTTTAGGATTTATGAATTTAAATTCTTATACCTCATCAAAGGTTTTTAAATGCTTTATGTGCTCATTTGAAAAAATTTCAACTTATCGAAATCAGAAAGAGAAAAAATAAGCAAACACTAAAATTTGTTTATCAGTTACAAAATTGTGTTCATCTACATAATTCAACAAAGCTAACCTAAAAGCGTTGTCCATAGCGAACAATCGTAGGGGCAAGCAATTGAAAATAGTTTTATCTTTATTTCTTGAGAGATCTTGCTTGCTTGGCTTAAGATCCGAAAACAAATTTCCAAAGATCTCGATCTCCCTATTGATTACTGTTTGAAAGAGATACGCTGCCATTACTATGAATTGGTATAATATAATTTTCATGTATGAAAATTTTCAGAAGAATTTGGATAATTCTCTCAGAATTACAAAAGCTGAGAGAAATTTCGTTGGCCACTCTCATATTTTGCTACAAGCTCTAATCTAAACACCAAAGATTCTACTGCTATTACTAATGCGGCCAGAACTGAATTCCAAGCTGAAATAGTGAAAATTTGCAATTATCGATTACTGCTATAGCAGCCATCAACTTAGCCGCCCATACCCAAATAAATAGAAATCTAAACCAACTAACTGACAAAACACAGTGAATTGCCATTTTCAGAAAAAGTCTGCGATCCATTTACTCGACTAAAATTTAATCGAAATAAAATTCTATTCATCGCACTCCTAAACCGCTTTGCGAACCAACATTATTATCTGCCGTATTTGCTTATCATCTCTTCTTAATTCCATAATTTTACGAAGCCTTTCATCATTTCCTCCCTACGAGCCTCTTCATTACTTAATTATTTCAGAGGCAGTTTTAACAAATTGGTTAACGCCAATGAATTCTTATTTTATTTTTTTAATTAAATTCCAAGGACTGTAAGATACACGAAGTGAACAGTGGTTCCGATATTATTAATCCATCGGATCAAGCTAATTTTGCAGAAACAAGTTTTATTTGTCAGAAATAAAAATTATTCGCACCTCTACCCATGATAGAAACTTACAAAATGCTGTTTAGAGGGGCTGTAATCACAATACTTCGTTCTCCGCCTCATAATTTCTAGGTGTACGAGGAAGATCACAGCCTGATTATCGATAAGGTCGCGAGGGCCGTGAGATATGTCCTCAGCGTGCTTCCTTTCGATAGGAAGAACCGAATTCTTATAGAAGATGAAGAGATCGTTAGATGTCTCTTCTTACTCCATCCCATCCTCCAAAATCCTGTGAGAAATAATCTGAGTTGCCTTCTTTGCTCATAATATTTCAGGTTGAGATAACGCTAAACACCTACTTTGAAAAATTTGTCAAAAATCCTCAATTCCTTTCGATACTGTGGAAAGCGTTTGAAAACTTAGCCGATTTGAAAGAAAACTGCAAAACTACAAAGGAAGATAAAGAGAGATTGCTAGGACTGCGAAGGAGGTTGAATGACAAGTATCATTTTGAATTTGAAGAGAAAGAAGAATCGGCTGTGAAGAGGATTAACTATTGCAAGATAATTGAGGAGAAAATGATCGATATAAAGCTGAACGTACTAGAGTACGTTGACAAATTGCAAGAGATCATGTTTGAGGTAATCGTGATAAACGACAATAAGGAGGAAATATAATATTTTAACTTCAACAGGAGAGAACAGAGGAGAGTGAAGCTCTTTATAGTTCTTACCAAGTGGGACTATACGAGCTGCTCAAGCGTTGGATGTTTGGCACGGGTTCGTACGCAGTAACGAAGAAAGCCGCAGAACTTCTGGATGTACTAAGGAGAGATTTCAAGAATAATCCTTGGTTGCAACTTAGCGAAGAAATTGAAGAGGGTATCTTGAGAGCGATTCATAAAAGATTTAGATTTTGTGATAGTGCTTCTTGGTAAGACTAAACAAGTGGAAGGTGCTGAAGAGCAAAAAAGAATACACGAGCGAACCAAGACCCAAATTGCGAGAAAACTCGAGAGTAAAATCCTTGGACTCGCGACCAAGAAGCCGCAGGAAGAGGGACAAAGCGGAGAAAAGACGCCTCAAGCAAATCCTCATGCCGAGTTTAAGGGTTCAATCTCTGACGCTTATGATGTATGGCTTTGTACTGGTAAGAATTAGCATTAATGGTTACAGCAGAAAGACTAATTCTTCTCTCTCGTTTGTTAAGATAAGGTACCTCTAATCACTGAAGATGAGTCCGTTGCTGATTCTCTTATCGGGTCCGACAACGTCGATGTGCTTCTGACTTTCCTGTTCGAGCCTAATTTCTTTTCGCTTAATCAAGTGGTAAGCCCGAACTGAAGAATTCAATGTCAAATCATAATTTTCCTCACTATTAGTGGAGTACCAAATATCAATCTCAGTCGGAACAGACAGACACACCGTTATCAACGATAAGAAGCTATAAGGTGATGCAAGCGTTAACTGACGATCGAAACTACGAATTCATATCCAACAATATGAGAGACTTCCTGGAGTATTTCTGTAATTAAAGCTTTCTGTTACCTTGCTGAACTGGCATTCTTTCTCAGTTAATTTGCTCTATATCTCGATCAACAAGGACATAATCTCCTGCAATGTGAACCATGTGATTAAAGTCATCGAGTATTACTTCAAAAAAGAAGAACAAGACCTGGTGCTCAGCTACATTCTCCACTACAACCTACTTTTCCGATTTCTAAAACTGCTCGATTTTCCGTTCGTTTCAAATTTCTTCTTGGTAATTTTTAGTCTCTCCAGAGATATTTCCCCCAGCAAAGAGAACAGAGCGAGAATTTTTGAATATTGTCGGATTACAGAGTTTTTCCAGGATTTTGTTTCAGCGATCCTGCACGGAGAGTCTCACCTCGACCCTGAGAAAATAAGAGAAAGATACAAACCAAAAAATGTCGCTGAATTAATCGACTTGACCGCTGGAATGAAACCAAAGGAACCAAAGGAAGAGCTAGAAGAGGCTGAGAATCTCAATGAAAATCAAGAAAGCCCTACAGGAAAACCTTCTGAATCTAAGAGAAAGCCTCTGCCACCTCTGCCTGAAGAAGGGGTGGGATTTTCAGTTGATATCGATCGCATTAAAGATATCCTTTCAGCGAAAAAAAAGCTTCGCGGTAAACGCGGCTTACGGATACTCAATCCGCAAAAATTGGGCAATTCTACAGGACATATAATGAGACCGACAGAAAGCAAAGCCCAAACTTCGAATTCCACTTCCACTTCATTTGAAAAGCAAAGGATTACTGTTCCATTGAGGAAAAACGATGCAAGCGGAAACCACGCTTTGAATGGCTCTCAAAAGTGTCCTTCTATGGAGGATTATTACGGAACATCAAACGAGGATATAAAAAATATTATTGCGGACCATTTCAAAGGAAGAAATAGTCAGCAACGAGCCGGATCGCCTTTCTTACATGACAGAGTGATTGAATCATCTCCGCGCTCTTCGAATCACTCAGGTAAAAGGCTCAATGCTATGTTCCAAAGCAATCCGAACAGCACACTGCATAGTATAAAAGACGAACTCAATAAGCAAAGCACTCATCTAAGCAGTCTATTGACAGTTGATTCAAGAAAAGCTGAATCACCCATGTTCAGGTCCACCGCGTCTTTGTTAACGAAAAGTCAACTTGCCATACCATATCTTATTGATGAGACCATGGATCAGGAGCTATTGCATGAAATCAACGATTTGTACCCTTCGGGAAGTCGGATATTAGTTCAATCTGAGATCGACCGTGAAGCAAAGCTGCCTACCTTCGCTCCAAATCATATTCTCAATCATGATAAAGTCCCTCTGGAACTCACTGATCTCCTCTTCAACATGATTAATCAAGCCTTGGAACCAGATCACCCTGCGCTTGGAAATATGACGGAACTAACCAAAATCAATGCCAATTTCTTTTGGCGCTGCTTATTCGATACAACAAAAGGAAATATTTTCGAAATCCTCCTAAAAGTAACTAACATTGCAACATAGTTAATCTAATTTGTTTTTAATTGCCATAGAATTATTTGTTCAAAATCAAAGTCCAATGTCTCACTGAGAACAGCAGCGGTTTCCAATGCGGTCTGCTTGTGAACATGATCCTCGAGAGGATGTAAAAACCAGCATCTAAATCTAATATGTTCTAACATACGATCAGAGGATCTGATAAGGTGTTCCAGCAGCGCTCGAAAGAAATATTAGCAGCATGCGAAAGATCTTTTGGGTTTCTCTGTAAAACAATAATACAGTCTCACGCTTGGGTGACAAAAAAAGAGCAGAGATTCAATGCAGAAAAGAGCCAGGTAAGTTTGCTTGTGTTTTCAGTTGTAGAATTTTTTTGCAATAGCAGCATCAGCTGGACAACAAATTTGGATCGACCAAAGTGCTGCTTCTTCAAACGCTTTTGCTTATCTTTGAGAAAAATCCAAAGAATCAAACGAGACTTCTCCATGAGATTCCAGAAAGCTGCTGGGACCTCCTCATTAAATGGTTTTTTGAATACAATTCCAGCAATTTCTACACCAACGCTTTTTTTGAAATAATCGACTTGATTTTCCGCTGCAGAGACGACAAAACAGCTTTCAGTGTCTTATTAAAAATGGGTCTTCTTACAAAAATACTTGAAGCAATAACAATGAGTAAGAAAGTAGAGCCCACTGAAGGGATTCGCTGTTTCACTCTGACAATCAAGAAAATTTGTCTCTCACTTGCTTCAGCGCTTAAGGTAGCAAAAATTTATGCTCTAATCACAATGCTTATCTTATGATTTCATAGACAGACACAGGATTCGAAAGAACGTATGACCAATTAATCGTGACCCAAAGTTGGTTGGAACTCAAAGAAAATTTTGGAATACAAACGGTTTCGCCTGTAAGACAGAGGGAAAATACGAAAAAACTGACAAACTTGCTGAGTCCACGTTCTCCGCTTCTTTTAAATGGCTTAAACTCTCCTGTAAAAGTGAGCGAGAGTCCTCTGAAGTTAGAGCGAAAAACTACAGTCAGTCAATTGAACCAGAAAGTTAATTTGGGTCAATCACAATCTCAGCCATTCATAGCCCGCAAGATGTCCCCGATGAGTACTCAGCCTCCGAGTTCACTTCAGAATGCTCTCAAGCTTCCTCTCTTGAATCTCAAATCGAACTCTCAAGGATTAAATAGCACTGTAGGAAAAAGCTTTTTCAAAGGCGAGGAAAAAAGACCGTCTCCAAATGTAGCTTCTCCCAGTCTAAAAATAAAGTTTTCTCCGAAGAGTAATATTGTTGTAAGCTCATTTAGACATTGAATATAATAATATATATTTTTGAAAGTAATTGAAAATTCGCAATGTTTAGGATATCATTTTTTTAGTTGATTTATTTATTCAATTGTTTTATTAAATTCCAAAAAGTGCAATGATACAATCTGAAATTTCGAAAATTTGAGTTTTTGTTTGTTAAATCATCTTCGGAAGCATCCATATTTTATCAGATCAAACCAACCATCTCCAATCTATTTGTTTTGTTTGTTTTGAGACTTTTGAAATTCGTTCTTGATTTTATCAGAACGATAAGATTTGATCTGTAAATCAATATTTGAGGGAGTTCGACCTAAAGATAATAATCCACTGACTTCTATGAAGGAGAATTTTGCTTGCTTTGTGAGTCGTCCTTTCAAAGTCTCTCAAAAAATTAAGAGAGTAGCAAATTAATTAGCTTGCTAACATAGTGAACAGTCTGCTATTATTCCATCAGATTTGTAGTTCCGAGTCATCTTTTATTTCGCAAATCACGTTATATTGGAGAATTAGATTTCAACGAGAAATTGAAATGTTATTGAATGACGAACTTAGTCTGCTTGAGCATTGTCAAATCGGTCTGCTTTAGCGTTCTCTATTTCTTATTTAAAATTCCTTCCACAAACCATACCGACCGTAAACTATTTTATCGAATTCCATTGCCCATTCTACATTTATTTCTTATTCTCACAATGAAATGGACTTTGAAATCCTTCATAACATCAGCATATCTCAAGTAATTTTGCAATAGAATACAGACAATTGAAAACCGCTTATTTACAGCAACCAGGACAAAAAATTCGATTTGCGATGATTTCTTTAAATTTATTCTATGCACAAAAGTAAATTATTTACTGAAATTCGAAAAAGAATCTTTCCTTGTGAATTTATCCTATGCTACTGAGACTACTGCTGGCATTCAAATTTCTAATCATACATACATTATGAGCGAGACATTCGAGAAACCACTTCAACCTCCTCGCACCAAAACTTTTATCGAGCAGGTGCGAAAGATTTCTATCCACCCCGTATATCCGAGCGTAGCTAACGTTCTACATGGAAATAACTTCATCATCATGCCTTCAAAGTCCACTTGGTTTGGTAAGCTTCGCGGAAATTGACTGATTTGAACTCTTATACCTCACCAGGACAATCCCTTGTATCAGAAGAGCCTATCGACTTTCTTCTCACTCAAAACGTTCGTTTTGCATTGGATGAAAATCTATCGCTCACAGTAAAAGAAAGTCTACTCTCATCGAAAAACCAAGGAGCCCTCAACTGCACTTCCTTCCTCACATACACAAAGGATGAGTGGACTCATAGAATCGGTATATAGAGAGCTGATATCATCAAATTTTATGAAAACATCTGTTTTTCATTTCTTCAGGCGGTGTAGTCGGAGAACGAAAAGAGTTGTTTTTCAGCACATCGAATAAACTTGCAGATCACTGGTAAGATTCAGTTCAAAAAGGAACTGTTGAAGTTTTGTTAGTGAAGCAGGCGTCGGCGTGGATTTCGTAAAGAAAGGAGCTTCTCCTTGGACACGCAGAGTGCTTCTCGCCTTCCAATATCGCAGCAGTAAGCGAAGAAAAACATTGATTTGACATTACCATTCTTCTTATCTTAGCTCTGTTATACCTGAGTGCTGGAGATTTTAGAACTCGCGGCATATATTTCAAAGTGCCTGTATCTAAACTCACAACCTTTTGCGTCAATCCCTACTATTACAACGGCGAATTGGGCGTTGAAGCTGGTTTTAAGAGAAAGCTCGAGTACACCGTCCTCAAAGTAAATTCAGGTGTATTATTCTCCCACTAAACTCCGCTGTTAAGGCAGGAGTGAATGTAACTAAGAAAAGTATAAACGCTGAAGCGAGTATTGACTTTAAAGTTGCCGAAGAAGGCAAAATCAGGTTTGCCACTTCCCTGGAGCAGAACTCCTTGCTACTGAAAATTGGGTAAGCAACTAACTCTTTATGAAAACACCTGACCAAATCCCTAGATTGAAATTCAACAAATACATGTTCTCTATTCCGATCTTCAAATTCGATAATCCAAAGTTCGCGGATTTGCTGTGGGTAGCACCATTCTTAGCAGTCGTTAAGCTCGTAGAATTTGTAATTAACCGAGATAAAGAAGAAGAGCAGTAACAAATTTGGCCATTAAACGATGTAACTATTTGCAATAAGACGAGAAGCTACCAAAAGATTGGAGGAAAAGAGAGGTGAAGTAGTAGAGTTAGTCAGGAGACGGTCGACTCAAAACTATCAAACTGAAAAAGACCAGCAAGGATGGATTATCCAAGAGGCTTATTATGGAGATCGAAACGAAATTGAGCAGCTTAGAAGAATCAGTCTCACTCAAAATATACATCCTGCTTCATTAGTCAGCCAGTTTTCAAAAGTGATCGATGTGACGATTCCTCTGCAGTTTTATGTAAAGGACTCTCGTCTTCAACTGCAAAAAGGAAGCAAGAAAGGGTTAATTGGGTTCGGGTTCCCAGAAGGACTGAAAGAAAGCGATGCAGCGCTCTATATAAAGTAAAGATTGATTGTTTCTAATAACCCTATAGAATACCTTAGGTATACCTATGCGTTGCACATGCATGAGACAATAATTGAAGATCAGGCCGAGTTGTACCTTCCTTAGGATGTCCATGCTTTGTTAGCGTGCGAATTAAATCAGTAGAGCTATGGCGTGATTTGATAATTCAGAATTGGAAAATAAATTAATATTATGCCGTACTTTATTACTCAACCTTTATTGTTGTTATGATTACTTTAAATAGATAAAATTCTTGAGCTTTTCTGAAAAAAAGGATCGTTTCACTAGAACATTGATTAGACGAATGAGAAAGTAGCCTGTGATAGGCAATCATAATTTTCGATTTAATATGATGTTGCTAGCATTTATGCTCAATATCCTCCCTCCCCGGAATTTCACTATTTTGATTTTCTACAGACCTGGAAGCAGGATCGAATTGTATAAATGAAAGAAACAGACCTATTATATTCTACTCCTTCTTTAGATGAACAATAATAATGGAGATTTATTGAATGGCTTGAGAATCGATTGAAAACACCCACAAAGAGACAGCAACAGACATCAAAATTCAGTATTATCCTTTTATTCCAAATTCCACCTCTTTAAATTCATGCTTTCACTCCCTTGAATTAACCATGAGGAATCTATCTTTAGTGAAGGAATTTCCAGACAATCAATAACCTGTATCAAATGCAAATAATAAATTTTCCTCAACTTTTACCTCTTTAATATATAAAGTAACTCTGTATTGAATTATGCTCTCTCTGAATATAATCAAACTTAAAGTATCCTCTTCCATTTCTAAATACAAGATCTTTCGGTATTGATACTAAAAGACAAAACACTTGATTGTTCGGATTTTCTCTTTCCATTATATTAGCCGATTACTTTTGCCTTTTGACCCATCACTCATTTGCAGGCCCAGGCAATCATTAACACATTGCCCAACCTGCAAAATCTTCGATACAATTAACAGACAACATCTATCAGCAATAAATATCAATAGAGTTGGTCCTGCTAATGGTATTAGGAATCAAAAGACAATTCCAAACAAAAAAATATATATACGGATAATTCTTGAACTAACGGCTCTTTATAATTCATAAGGAAGCTTGCGACTATGACAAGCGCGTCGCGTATATGTTTAAGCATGATGCTTAACTCTTTGTCTTAGGTTCTTATTCTTCTTTCGCTTGCCAGAGTCCTGACTAAATTCCTGCTTAATAGCCCACCAAAAAGTGAGGTAAAGAGATCTTGTTGCAGCTGGGTCCGATATTGCATTGCGAAGTAGCAAAGCGAGTGTACTTTGAAGGATTTCCTTCGCTGCCGCTTGATACACTTCCATTTTGTGTGTCACTTTCGCTTTCGCTTGGCAGCGAATCAATGAGTATATTTCCATTACGAACAACCTTGAAACCTTCAATTGTCTTTTTTCTCAACGTTTCTGAATCATTTCCTGAAGCCTGGGTCGAAGGGGTAGAATAGGTTCTTGGTAGGTCCCTAGAACCTTGTTTTCTGAATGGAGTTCCATAATCATTGTATGCATTTTCTTCATTCCGACTGCTTGATTGCTTAGCAGCCTGCTTATTATGCACAATCGAATTATAGATTTGAATTTCAGGATTTCCTTTAGATTTCTTGGCTTTGTGATCGCTTGGTGAATGGGAACCCGTTTTTGTAGGGCATGGCGGTTTTGATTGTGCCAGCTCTGAGGCATTTACGTTCTCTGATGGAACTTTGGATTTTCCATTCTTGGGTTTGTCGACTTTGACGATGTAAGTCTTTGCTAAAATATGGCTGGCACGGGTTCTCTTGGTCTTCGAACTATTTTGCTCCATTGTAGAGACGAGAGGCGCGGATAGGAGCTAAAGGGAAAAGAAGCGATTCCAAAAATGTCTGGAACTTTTCTGCGTTTAAATTTGGATTATCGAATAAACCGATTCAAACACATTAATGCATTCCACTCGACAAAATAATCAATTAGAGTTTAATATTTTATCGAAAAAATTTTTCATCGCATTCTGTTCTGCTAAATATAGTAGTGAAAACGCTCAATCAAGCTAAAATCTTTTCCACATTTTCATGAGAGAGCCGAAGATGTGATTAAATCATATTTGAAAATTTTTTAATGATTATCCCCGAATTATTCGCCTTGATAAAAACAAAACAATGATATCTAATTTGAAAATTGCTCTCTCTCTCTTGAATATTAATGCGAGGTGTATTCTTCGGCAAATAGATTCTCTCGCTTAGAGTAATTTCATCTCAGCTTTTTCAAAGAGTTCTATATTGGGCGTGGTTACATTGATTGGTCTCCGGAAAAAGAAAGCAAAGATCCATCATGCATTACGAAATCAGTATAAATGTTCAAGAGACTCGCTGAGTGATCAACTCTCAGAGAAAAGAAATTTTTTTAATGGAAGTCGATTCTTATTTCTTTCTTGTTATGTAATTTGGCAGTCATACATCAAAGAACAGTGCAGAGAGCAAGATTTACTGGTTAGACAAAAAACTTTACAATTATTAGTTAGCATTCCTTTCTGGCAATTTGGCAAGATTTTTCTCTCTCATTTCACGGGCTACTCTAATTTTCTTTTTCACGTCAAGCACTGCCTGCTTCATTCCGTTCTCTTCAAATATTTTAAGCGCTCTATTGAAATATCTCTGCGCGTCCAGGAAATTATTCTCAAGCAAATGCAGTGCTCCAATGATTCTGAGAGTCTTTGCCAACTGAGGCGAGTCGTTTCCATAGCATTTCGCTTGGAGTTGCTAATTCACAGCAGTCAGCAAACAATTAAATTTATCGACGAGTACCTCAGTCTCAAGCAACTCTCTGAAAGCATCCTCATTTTGATTATTCTTCATGAGAGCCAGCGCCAACGCTTTCTTCACTTTCAAGGATCTCTTGTCGAGCTCACCATAGATTTCGTTGAAAATTTTCTTAACCTACATATGGTCATTAGCCTTAGAGTCACATCAAACATCTAATTACTCTGTCAAGACTTTCAATGTATCCATCCATATCGTTGCATTTTTGTTGGTAGTTACTCAATTGGTTCAACAGGTTCGCGATATACTCGGGATTTTTCTCAAGGTTCAATTCAATAAGAGTTCCTTGACATCAACACATTAGTTACAAATATCACTTATTCTCTCTTACCAAGGGCTCTTTTTTGGTATTCAACTGCTCTATCAAAGACTTCTTTCTTGGCATAGATCTTGGCAGTTTCTAAATAAACCAACGCGCAACTCTCTGATTTAAATCCGTATTTTGACTCAGAGATATCCCAGACCTATATAGTTTCAGTATTGTATAGCTGGGATATAAAAACGAAAGTATTTTACTCTCGAGATGTATTCGAGGGCTTGGTCGTAGTCTTTTAATTTAGTATAGCAGTTTGCAAGGAGCGTCATAATGCTTGCACAGTTAATATCGTCTTCACCGTAGCACAATTGAGTCATTTCTAACGCCTTGAGAAGGAGTTCTTAAACACGTTTTTCAGTCAGTGTTCATGGAGATATGCATACCTATAGCGTCTTCGCAATTGCCGATTTCTAAATACGCTCTATAAAATGTTAAATTCGCATCGCACTCAAGCAATGAGGTGTTTACTTTCCAAGTAGGGTTAAAATGTGCGCGTGGTATTTCTTTGATTCGGTTTTCTCCGAGAAAAGTTTGTTGTTTTTACGGAGAGCAGTAGTAAGGTGGTCGATAGCTTGCTCGTAGCAACGGTAGCCGAGATAAGCCTCGCTAATCGTTAAATTATCAGCTTTTCTGGCGGGATTGAAGTTTTCTTACCCGAGTTTGCAGTGAGAGGTAACAAGGTAGCTTGGTGTCTTATTGTGAACAAAAACAAGGATCTAAGAACTTCAATTAAGCAAGGAAAGCTGAAAATAGTTGACTTTGGCGAGAGCGAGCTGGTGTACGCGGACCTGAACGAGCTGTTCTTCGTTCTTGTCCTTTGCATATTCATCGAGCATTCTGATTTTCTCCTCTGAAGAAGGCAAGTAGTCAATATAACAACAGGAAAGGTCTCAATGATTTACCAACTTCACCGCCGAGATTTAAGTCGTCGATTTCTTGTTTATCGTCGAAGGTTTGTTTGTTTTCTTCCATTTTCACAACTGCTTCGAAGTTACTCTCTTTGAAATATCAATTAATTATTCTAATACACTGCCGTTATAAAATATGGGAATTCCTTCTCCTTTTCAAAATATCTGGAAATTTACGTTAATAAAAGTATAGTTATACCATTGTTCAAGTGCTTTTCACGATGTTTACTAGTGCGTTCTAATGAATGTAAGATCTTTTGCTAAAATGGCAATTTGCCAAATTGTCATTTATATAACAATTTTATGATATTTCACAAAAGGCCCTTCTATCCTTGATACCTCGCACAAGCAGAACGAAAATATTGCATTTATTTTAGAAACTGAATTTATGCTAAACATCCAAGCTTAGAAAATTTCAAGTAATCAATCAGCAATTATATCCTTTATACTTTCTTACTCAATCAATCTCAGTAGATTTCACCACAGAATGAAATCGAAGCTACTTTCTAACTTTAGTTTTACCAGCCTACAAACGGATCTTCAGATGGCTTGATCGGTTTTGGAAGTTCACTTGAATCTGGATATGATGAAAAGTTCGATGTGTCACCTTTGCTCCTATTGTTAGTGAGAAAGATTTCATAAGCAACTTGCACTGCCTTATATCATTTACTTCACAGGAGGTTTATAAAACGCAGGGATTTTCTTTTGTAAAAGCTGACTCCAGTCAATTCCGCTGAACCATCTATGTTCTTTAATGTCATTAACACCTATTAAAATCACATTAGTCTCAGCGCCGGTCTTAATATCTATTGTTACCTCCTTTAAGATTTCCGTATCTTTTTGTTAAATCAGCCACCAGCAAGTGCTTCACAAGACTTTTGCCGTTCTTATCGAAACTCTTTGGGAATTTGACCTTTCCTTTAAGGATTTTTTGATAGATAGCCATTGGGTCCTCATCGTTGAAAGGGTCAATGCCTTTTAGAGTTAAACAAAAAAGATGAATTAAGCAAGGCGGTTCAGCACGGCTTTGTACCTGCTAACATTTCATAGATTAGGATACCCAAGCACCACCAATCGACCGGCTTTCCATGTCCCTTGTTCAACAATATTTCTGGCGCCAGATACTCGGGAGTTCCGCAGAGAGTATAGGTTCTTCCTTCAATAAACTTGGCAAATCCGAAGTCAGTAAGCTTGAGGTACCCATCGCCAGCGATCAAGAGATTTTCTGGCTTCAAATCTCTAACAAATTCTTTAAGCTTTCCTTTTAGATGTCTCATTTCACCTGTAAACAATGTTTTTGGAATGAAGATACTCGAACATCGAAGTGACCTGAGCTCCAAAGAACCTAGAGATAAGATCATAAATTTTTTGAAAGTATCAGAAGAAAAACTTACACAGCTTCATTATTTTCAAGTTTTCCGAGGTTTCTCAGGTACGTGAACAGCTCACCGCCCGGAATGAACTCGAGGACAAAATACAAAAAGCGTTCGTCTTGTGCAAACCCAAGCATTTTGGTCTGATTCAGTTTGTTAGGATATTATTTCAGCAATGATGGTACCAGGAAAGGGTGGTTGATTTGAGACAAGATAGTATTTTCTGAGATAATGTGATCCACTTGCTTTAGACGAAGAATTTCAGCTTTCTTTAGCATCTTTATAGCCACGAACTCGCCTGTTGCTTTCTGCTTGGCTAATCTAACTCTTCCAAAGGAGCCTTTTTAACGCTGATTTAGACCGGAAGCAGCCAGTGTAGGCTTACCAGTTCCTAAAGTTTGAAGGATGTCATAGTCGCTGAGTTTGACTTTTGTTGCTTTGAAACTCTCCATTTGAATAAAAATATCTTTAGGTTGTATGTATCTATAATTTTAGTTTGTTTAGGAGTCGATTATTTCACTGAGGCTCAATTCTGTAACTTACGTGTATTTCAAGCGTATATAAATAAGTATTCAGAATAGAATATTAATCTGAGAAGTATCTGTATACGAACAAGCAAATGAAATATGAAAACTACTTTAGAATCAAAGAAAATTAATTTTTCTTTATCAATTGCAGCCTCATCAATATTTCAGGAGCTCATATACTTTTCCTGAGTGTGGAAGAAATGGACTGTGTACCATAATTATTAAACTCATCAATTTGATTTCCTTTGTTCTGATTTGCTCCATTCCATTAGAATTTAGACTAGATGAGAGATAAAACTGCTGAGTTTTGAAAACAAAGGGATTTGTACTCTCCCCTGACTAGTAGTTCAAACAACAGTTGTCTTACTGAACTAATCGTATTCACAGCTGCAGAAGTTATTCAAATCAGAGCTGTATTACTAGGGCTAAAGCTTTCATCAATCACATTCTGAGGTTGCTTTAGACTAATGAGTTTTTTGGTACTTTTGAAGGTTTTTATGAATTTAAAATAAAAAGAAATAAAGCAATGCCAATTCTGCCGTCCAGCATAATGATCATAAAGCTCATATTCGATTTGTTACAGATGAATATAGATCTCTGAAAGAAAATATGAAAGCACTAGTTTTAACGGGTATCTAAGTGCTCGGGAGCTCTTTCGCGGAGATTTCTGCAAGCTTGCTCCAATAAATCGATCATATTCGAATGATTCTTCTCTCTATAGAAAAATAAACACATCACTGCATGTCCCTATTTAAAATAATTACCTCGTCGAGCGCTCTTCAGACATCATCTCTTTCATTTTGTCAACGGCGTCCTTAATCTTGTTATTTAATCTGTCCTCAGATTCGTCTCGGGTTTGCTTAATCGTTGCCACGGTTTCATTCAATTTCCCCAATTCATTATCAATCTCATTCGTAAGCTTGGTATCAACTTCCTGTCTTGTAGTAATTTCATCAGAGAGACTCTGGTGCAATTTTTGAAGATCAGACTATTTCAATATTGATAATTGGTCAAGACTAGCTCATTGTATTCAAATACTTCATAAATTTCTGTAATTTGAGAGATCCCGGTGCTCATCTCTTCATTTTCCTTTGATAACTCATCTTTTAAACTGGTGTATCGCTCGCTGAATGTAACTTCAACTCTATTTTCATATTCTCTGCGTTTCTGCATACAAATAAACCATTAGTCCTCTCAATGGGGGCATACCTGTCGCTCTTTGTCGTATAGCTCTTGTAGCTTGCTCCTCATAATTTCAATTTCTTCGAAAATAACATCGAAATTTCTTGAAGGGTCTGCCTTTTCTTCGTCAAATGCCTTTTGAAGCTCTCCAACCTGATTTATCAGAATAAAACCATTGAACATTTCCTGGAAACAAAAGGAAAAGTTACGAGATCCTTTAGGTTGTTGTAACGGCGGTTAAATTCTTCCTGTCCTTCATGTAATCTGTCCTCAAGGATCCGGAGTTTATGTTCAACCTCGCTCAAGATGCCGGTTCTCTCAGTTTCGGTCACGAGCTGTGGAAGTTTAAATATGAGTTGTCTTAATTGAAAATACTCTCATCTGGCCCAGCTCTTCCGCTATGCGAGCAAGGCGATCTTTGTTTTGACTGGTGATGTCTTTTTGATCGTTCTTTCCACCAAAGATTGAACCGGAGTCTGGTCTGCCGTTTCGACCTGAAGCTCTTCTCATTTCAAAATCAAAAATAAAGAGCGATAAACTTTCTTGCTTTGATAAACTTATTCTGGATAATCTCAAATCAGTGCTTGAGGACAAAATCAAAGATTCCTCGCTATAAGAAAAAACCGCCGATAGAGAGAGAAAAAACTTTTTCTTTGTTAAACAATGCAGAGAGCGTGATAAACTGAGTTGTTATAGAATGAAAAATTAACGGTCGATTGCTTATTGCAGGTAGAACAAAAAAAAAAAACTAATCAGCCTAGACTAGAGAGGAGTTTCTTTTTTATGTATGGAGAGCCTGCTATGTATTTAGAGGGTCAGTTATATTCAAATAATTATTGAAGTTTGAGATTCGTGAGAAACATTCTCCACTTACTCCATGATTTCGAAACCGTCTTCAGTCATCACGATTTCTTTTATATCCCCTTCGTTCAGCTCTGGCTCTTCTGGAGTTTTTTCTAAAAACTCGATTAAAAAATTAGAATCTCTTTGCTTTGAGGCCAAAAATCGTGCTTTGAATTCCTGATAATCTTGATGATCCTGGAAGTAGAAGCCAAAACCCACAGAAGTACTCATTTCAGACACTTTCATCTGATGGAATTTATTTCTTGTGTACGTTTGAAGCATGCCTTCTAAGTCATCCTTGTCCTTCGGCGCACGCTAACGATCTGGTTAGAAAAATGTCTACAATCTCTCAACTTACTTGAACAAAATGTGGGTCGAAATACAGCAGGTTGTCTTCGCTTCTCCCGAGCACATAATAGGCGCTCCCTCCTTTCCCAGCTATCAATTAAACCGTTAAAGCCAACGCCCCACTGATAACTCTTACATAAAAGCCCGACTGATTGAGTATATGTTAGAAGTTCTTTTACAGTTGGCAGATAGTCTTCATTGTGTTCGTCAAGCCCAGTTTTACTCAGCACTACGACTAATACAGGGTTTTCCCATTCTAACTCAACTGGTTGTTTCTCAATTGACTCTTTTTCATTTCTATCGAGGAGTTTGAATTAATGTTGTTCAAGCCTTTTCATTTACTTCGATTCTTCCACTGGACCCTCAGAGTCAGTTTTCTGGTCCGGATTTTCTTTATTCATGCTCGCTTTCCCCTTTGGCTTTGCTCGTGCCTTTTCCAGGATCTGGTCCTCGCAAATCATTCCATCGATGAATAACACGATCTTCGTTGTAACTTCAGGAAGATTCTTCTCATATTTTTCGAGCAGTTCAATAAAAGCTCGAACTATATCGGTTGCAGTATACCATTCACCTGGTCTTCTATTCAGTTTTTCCCAAGCAACTTCTGATATATTGTGGATGGAAAAAGGACTTTCTTTCGGGTTTTCATTGGAATCAATGAAATACTCTACTATTCGACTCAAATCAACGGAATCCGTCAATAATTTGCCGTTTAGAGTGAAAAGATTGCGTTTGATTGTTTCCGCTAACATCATCTGTCCCGCTCTCAGCATGCAGCCCCAGCCTCTGTCTGAAGTGTATGCATATCCAGGACGATCTACTGCAGTGAGCGGAGGAAATTTGTCTCGATAAGAGAAATAGATCGTCGTCCGGAGAGCTTCCTCAAAGGATTTACTCTCGGTTGACTCAAATTTCTGACCCAAGAGGAAGGTCGGAGCCTTTTTATTAAACTTGTAAGATTTTTTGTCGATATAGTAGATTAAGTTCACCCTGCTCAAAGAGGTTACCGCGAGAAATATGAGCAGCTTACCCGAATTTTTTAATCGAATGAGTCATATTTCCGTCTGGACTGCCTTTTTTCACTCCAGAAGTACTTATAAACATTAGGCTTTAGACGATGAAAGTATGGTTGGTTTGTCACCTGTTGCCTTCGTTAGGATGTTTTGCTTTGGATTGTGTTTTCTCTTCTTCCGCTTGTTTTTCATTGGAATCGTTCTAGCAAGGAGAAAGAGGAAAGAAGGTGATAAGGAAGCTGAAACAAAGAGTGACTGCTGTACTTTTTTTGGATCTGGATTGGATGATAATTTTAATAAACTCTTCATCATTTCTGGGCGCAGGAAGTTGTATTGTAAAAAGGAAAGAACAATCAAACAGAATGTTTGTTTATTTTATTTCCGATCAATTTGATCAAACCAGGTCAAATACGAGATCAAATTAAAAATTTTTGTAAGGCAAGCTGAAAGATGTGGCAAGAGAATGACTCAAATATTTTCTCTAATTTTTTTTTCTTCTTCTATTGGATTGCCATGTATGAAAATAAATCATTGAGCTGTTGATAGTTTCAATAATTTTGTGATATCAGTTATGGGGATAAATTTGATAAATGTGAAATTCATGGGAATTTGTTACGTTGATGAGATGCAGTTTTTGATGCTTAAAATTTGTTATAATGTGCTCTCAATTGAGTAATTTTGCTAAAATTTGACTCTTTCGAAATGCTTGGCCCACTCGGTCTTCTCAATTCCAATGAAGAATAGGAAGTCTGTAACCTTGGGTTTTGGATTGAAAGGCTGATTGGAGCTGGAGCAAGATCTCTGAGAGTTCGAGGGCTGCTCTTGATCCCTCTATGAGGGCTAGAAATCAAATTCGATATTTTAGTTCCTCCGTTCTTCTCGAGCCGGTGTGAAGGTGTTTCTTCTCTTCTGCGGAAATCAAAAAAGCTAGGAACTGATGTATGCTTTCCGAGTCCTCCATCCTCACCAAGCGTAGTTTCAATAGGATGAACTCTCTTTGACAACGGAGTCTTAATAAACTCGAAATCTCTGCTAAATCGTCGGACCCGGGAAGAAGAATCGAGATCTTGAGTAGGCTTTCTCTTTGGGGAATCAAAACTCCTAAAGAAACCGGCTTAATGTTTTGCCTATTAGCGAACTTTTTACAGTTGTCTTCGCGATTCATCCTTGAATAATTTTTTTGAAGGAGTCGCTTTTTCCGCGAGCTCTTCCGAAACCTTTTTGAAATCAAAAAGGCGATTGCGTTCAGCGGGAGCTCTGTGAACTGCTAATTGCTGTGGTTGGGGAGAGAACAGCGATTTCATGTCCCTTGAAATAGTTTCTGTCTACAATCTCAATTAAACTATGATACAAAGAAAATGGTCTACTTTTCCAGCAGGACATTTGTTGAATCTCTCGTCCAGCGTAACTAATACTTTTGAAATATTCAATCCTCTCGCGTCGTCTCCCTCCGTCTAAATTGATTTCATCAAATTAGTATATGTATCCAAAACTCTTTACGAGTAATTTAGTAATGGAGCTAGGCTTTGTATTTTTGTTGGTCTTTATAAGATTTCTCATTAAGCTGTAATTCATACAAATCTCATACCTCATACGCGCCATGAGCTTGTGATTTCAGGATTTTTCCCTGATTACGAAGTGAAAGATACTGATCTAATCGGTCCTGATACTTAATGATGAGGATGATAAAGTGAATGTGATGTTACTTTCTCTAGGCCTTCTGAGGAAGAGCTTTGGGTTTTGAGGACTGTTTTTTTGTTGAGGGGAGAGCTTGGTGAGAGACCTCTGAGTTTTTCGCCCACTCTTTCCCTCATTGCTCGATATTCTTTCAATTCATCTTTTCTTTTGGTGATTTCCGAAGCAAGATCTCCTGATTTTGCTGATGAATTTAGAGATGAGGATTCAATGGTGTTGTACGCGAAAGAAACGACTTTTTAGGAATAGGCCCTTTGCTTGTTGGAGTTATGGTAATAAAATTAGCAGATAGCATTGTTGATATTCTGTTAATTGCGGTTGAATTAATTAAGATACACACGAACTCTTTGGTTTAACGCAAATATGAACCATAAAATAATACCTTTTGAGCTAAAATATATCATTTCTAAGCGTGGTGGTTAAGTGTTCGTGACGATGACGTTGAAGACTTTGAATTGCTTTATTTCTGAATCAATTATTCCACTCGGCCATCAATCTCAAAATTTACGAAGAGAAACAGATGCGACTGAGTGCCAAATTTCATATCAATTAAGAGATAAGAATCAGCCGCTCATAATATATCGGAGATTTTGTTAATTATCACTCTGACAGACCTCTAATGTATTATTTTTCGGCTTTGAAAATGAGTCATTAGAAATTTTTGAACACATTGGATTAGTTCCTGAATGAACTCAGCACCTTCTGTGAGGAAGCTTCTACTTAGGGAAGTAATTTGTTATCAACAGAAGAAGAAAATAGATGTTATCTCTTGTCTCATAGTAATTATAAATACTTTCTGAGAGTCTATTTCCTTGGCTGCAAAATTATAGTTTACTTTCGATAGATTCCTTTTTCCTTTTGTAAAATTTGTTTTACTTTGCATAGGCGATGTGTTTTTATGAATTTAGTATGATTCACTGTTAGTGTTTATTCGGGGTAAATACTTACGAAATGCTTCCAAACATTTATATATTTCTTAATAAAAGTTATATCAAAACTCTTCTTTTTAGATTATACTCTTATCCAATGTTAAAACTCACATTTCAGTTGGAAATTGGAAAACAAAACTTCTCTTAAGTTTACTTGGAAAACAAGCAGTACAATACCCAATACTCCAAAAAACATTCGTCGATTTCAATTCCAGATTTGCAAAAGAGCAAATTAAATAAGCCAGAAACATTCCCCTTACCATTCTGAATACGATAATGTTTATAAAATCTTCAATCTTCATTTACCTTTACTGTTGAAAAAGCCATTTAAAGGGAAATTTCAAATTATCTTTTCCTCTCAATATAATTAACATGAAGAGGTTTTAAATTTTTCAAAAATCATTATAACTTTTTCAATTAATTAAATCTTAATTAACATAGCCTCCTTCAGCTCTAAAACTACCGATGAGAAGTCCGTATTTGAGATCCTGGCTTATCTTATAAACAATTTCCTACACATAACTATGCTTTGTCAGCGACCCTATCAGTAAAAAAGTAAAATTCAGCATACAATTTAAGAAGAGATCAACACTAATTGGTTTTTATATAGCAAAATTCAGCATATTATATAAGAGCCTATTTACGCCTATTTCAAATTAACGTACAGCTACGACACGTTTCATAGCTTCGACTTTCCTTCGTACCCTTCCGAACCTGACTCGGTTTCTTTTCGATATTCATCGCCGTGACAATCGGCGACTCGAAAGTGATTATGCTTTTTGACGCTTCATGTGGATGCTCCTTCTCATCACCGGGTTTTCCCGAAACAAATGTTTCTTCATTGATTTGCTCAATCGATTTGTGACTAGAGCCCTTGCTGCTGTTTCCCTCGCCTGAGCTCTCTTCTCTAATGGCCAGCTCATCGCTTTCATCATTCAATCGATCATAATCCTCTCTCTCCTTCAAAGCTTTCTCACAAGCTGCTATTTGACATCTCTCTTCTGATTCATCATTCAATGTCGATCTCGGATCAGAAGACAATGTCGATCTATAAATCCCCGTCTCTTCTGTCGATAGAGAAACATTTGAAGCCATTGACTCTTTTCCCACTTTTCTGAACTCTGGCTCGCCGATGCCAATGGAATTCTTTCTTCTTTCCTCGGTTGGAGAATGGTTCTCAGACTCAGTGTGCTCAAAAACGTGATGAGAAAAACGGCTTGATTTGAATAGATTTCGATGCGCGACGTCTGCAGATATGGTGAAATCTATCTCTGAAGGGTTTGTCGTCGAGATTAGTTGCCGCAACTGACAGCTTATTGGTAATTCGGAAATATTCGCTTCCATTCTGCGGAGGATCTTTTCGTGTTTAAACTCGCTTTCATTTGAGTTTTCTTGGGTTATATAATCAGAGTAATTTTTTCTGATAATAACTATTGAAGGAATCGGCGTTATTTCGGTGCTCAGAGCGAGAGAATGGCTTTCATGAAGCTTGGAGATCTTATTTTCGAAATCTTTCAGTGGATGGTGACTAATGTTTTCTGCTCCTTCGATTTGGACGTCTTCAGTCGTGATCTGCAGCATCGGGAGAGCATAAGGAACATCTTCAGGTAATTCGATAATCTCTGTTGAAAACACTGTGTAATCGATCTGTAGTGGCTCCAATTGCATACTAATCCTGTTCTCAAGCTCATGGTACTCATTTCGCATGGTTTTTGAACGATATTCGATGTCACTGGGGCTGTTTTTGTGCGGAATAGATCGATTTCTTAAGAAAAGTGCTTGAACTTTTGTCGGAATGCTTCTACTCGCATGAGAGTGCGCTCTTACTGGTCTTGAGAACCGTTTTTCCATAGTCTTTGATCGATGAGGCTGTCGCGTAGGCAAATCAGTCAAATTGTTCATCAATAGCCCCGAATTGATCTCCTTTTTCTCTCTTGTATATTTTCGGCTAGTATAGAGCTTTTTCCAAGGCTTGGAAGCACCAATAGGAAGCGTGTTCTTTTGAAAAAACGTTGAAACGCAGTTTCGAGTATTCAAGAGGCAAGCAAATCGGAAAAGCACCGAGTCATCAAAGCCTTCATATTCAGGATAAGTCGTGTACAAATTAAAAATATTCGTATAAGCTCTTTCAATATTTATGCTGAAAGTCGCATTATCTTCATTCTCAGGGGATAGGCTTATCCCATGCGCAGGGTTCGCGGTTGGTAGAGCACGCTGAACTAAACGATGAGGATCTCTGAGCAAATTTTTATTATAACGTCTCTCGAGCTGTCTCAACTCGTTGTATCTTTCAGTTTGGTATGCTCCTCCGATTGAGTCCCAAACTTCCGGATCAGGATCAGGTAACTGAGAGGAATAAATGATTGGTCGTACCTGGATTTTATTGATTGAGGCCTGTTCATGTGGATTTTCAGAAGAATCAGCTTTTAAAAGCGCATTGAGAAACTCCTTTTGGTTTGTCTTTGGCTCTTCTCCTTCTTCGTTCTTTGATTCTTCCCTTGGCATTTCTCTCATTAAGAAGATACTGCCTCGGGTTGATCTCCCTTGCATTAGAGCCTTCAGCTTCCTTACAAGCGGAGAATGATGAATCAAGTCTTGTATATCAGCGTATTTGATTTTTGAAATTTTGATGTCATTGTAAACTTTCCTCTTGAAATTGGCCATGAGCGTCAGCAGGTAGGGGTCTAAGGTGTCCTGCGCGATTACTAGCGCCATTCGGCAGACATTCTCGAGGAATGCTGCGCATTCTTTTGGTGTGAGGTAGTTTTTTCCTCCACTGTCACAGGAAGAAAAGCAAAGTAAAAATTTCTTCTCGAGATCGCCTTTGACAAGCAGCGAAGAGCATTCTATGAACTCACTAGTTCATCAAACGTTGATATGATTATAGTTGATAAGAAAGCTTACTTGAGGTCGAGTTTTCCATCACGATCCAGGTCGAAGAGATCAAATATGTTGTGAGTATCTTTCAAATTGGGGAATAAGCCTGGATCTTCAGATTTTTTCAAGCGCAAAAGGAGTTCCGAAAATTCGTCTTTTGACACTTCGCCTTTCTTTTCCTTTAGAATAGTTTGCAGATCCGACTGCAGCTTTCTGAGTTCCTCGCTTTCGTATCGACTGACGCTCGAGATTGCCTGAAACGCTTCCTTTGACCTCGTCGGCCACAATTTTTTCAAATCTTTCTCGAAGATATCCCGATATTTGTCTAATTTTTCACAGATTAAAGCGAATTTCGCTCCTTCAACAAGGATCTTCGAATGGCCAATTTCTTGGGTAAATATCTCTTTGCGCTCAAGAATATAATTGATATTCTTATCGAGAATAAATGGCTTGCAATGGGTTATCAGAGTGATCACTGTGCTTTCCACTATATCAAACTTTTTATCGAGATTAGGCACGAAATTACTGACATTTCTTACTCGTTTGTGCCTGATCATCGTGTCCCACACATAGAACAAACATTCAGAATTTAGCGTGTCAACGAACAGCGGCAACAGGATTGGAGGCAAGATCATATCGGTAAGAGAATGCGCGCTTTTGATATCATCGGGAACTGTGAGGTCCAATTGCGCAACAGCAACGTTCTTCAATGCATAGCATTCAGCAAAGAATCCATATAAGCACACGCCTTTCGCGCTATTGGAATAGAAGTCTGGAGGCAAGATCTGCTGAATTATATAATTAAGAACCCAGAAAGCGCCTTCCTCGTCCAAAAAGCACAGAAGGTACGCGACAACCATATTCATTCCCTGTATGTAGCGGAGAGAAGGACTGTATGCAGTGTGAGCGTAAAGCACGTTCCTCATGTTTTGTCTGCAATCAACTGTGGTTCTATCCTTTTGAACAGCGTGGAAAAACTCATGCATTGAATAGTTAAATAATTCTTTATCAGTTTTCCCTTGCATTGTATCTTCCTCAATGTCCTTCAGATTTTCAAGGTCAGGGCTCAGACTTTCAGCTTGTTTTAAATAATCGGCGTAACTTCCGGTTTTCTGCAACTCTCTAAATTGATGTTACATTGCCCACAGGAATGAATTAAAGGATTTACTGAAGATTGCTGATCGAGTTGAGCCAATCTTTCCCCGTGAGACTCATTGTGTTCCATTCTAATCCATTCTAGTTGCAAAATTTGAAATTCAGAAGTTTTTCGAAAAGGTACGGTTTGGATTATCTTCATCTGAAATTGAGCATCGAGATCACAGTGATCGCAAGTTCTGTGAGGGATGTCATCTTTATAACCGACGATCTGTGAGTATAGTGGTGTGGACAGTTAATCGAGAAAGTAATTGTTGATTATATTTACTGTGCGCTTACTACTACCGCAGTTGGAACAGACGTTGCGATTACAGCGTTTGCATAGGTGTTGCTTGCGAAGCCAAGAAAATGATTTCTTACAGACACAGCAAACGAGGGTAGTGGCTGTCGAATCTTCGCTCTTCATTATTGGTGAAAGCTGTAAAAATTTCCACTCGCGAATTTAGAATAATCAGACGGAAATTTTATTTAAAAGAGCGATTTAAACTAAGGATCGTTGTATATGATGGAACGCAACGTTGACAGTAGTATTAATAAATGGAGATTTTATTTTTCCTTGTGATATGAAGAGTGTGTCACTCGATATACTGCTAGTGAATTACAGAAGTTGCGCCAAAGTTTGAGTCAATCGAATTAGCCAAATTTGTGCATGAACCCGCGCTTTAAAAAAAAAAAACTCCTAAATCTGTAGCAAATTAAAACCCATAAGTTAAGGCACAGAATCCCAAGAGCAATCCAATGGTTCTCTATCCAGACCAAAAATCTGATGATATATAAGTGTCCTTCATTCTTAAGTCTTATCTACTTGTCTCTATTCACTGTACGGCGCCTTCAAATTCAACAAGGCAAGCGATGAGTATCATCATTTATTAGGGCAATTCTACTCCTGGGATAGTAGTCCATAAAGGCAGGAAGCATAATTATCTTGAGTATTTAGAGGTTAAATAGATGTTTTTTCGATACCTATCTATCTATTATGTGGAGGGATTATACACACAGTATGCATCACGGAACCCAGCACTTACGTACATACACGTAGTAATCTTAGTGTTTTTTCATTTTTCTCACTCCTTCATTTGATGCCGCTTGAAAAACGTCAAAGAGGACCAGGCATAAAGAGCTTCCGAAGCTTCTTACCACATTAGACAAATTTCCCGTGAAAAACGCCTTGAATCCTTCCTGTTTAGCAATTTTCTTGGTGCAGTCTAACCATCCATCATAGATTTTCTCTTTCTTACCGCTTTGCATCATCAGTCTTCGCTTCACTGTATCAGTTGGATAAGCCACAGTTTCAGAAGAGATGACGACAAATTGCGCGAAAAAAAACTTCGTGAAAAACGAAACCTCGCGATCTTTGAAGAAAACAGCCTTGCCGGTGTCATACATTCCAAAATATAATCCCCTGTATACAAATATTCCAACAATAGCAGGCGGGAATCCGTTGTATAAACCTCTGATTCCCTCTGCCAGATATATCTTTTTCATACAGTCTGCCATACCTTTGAACTCTCTCGCTTCCTTATTCCTTCCAATATCAACGCCAACGCGGGTTCGAGCAAAATCGAGTGGGTATACAATCACAGTGGTCATAGAACCCGCGCAACCACCTGCTAAGATATTTTCAGAAAAGAACCTGTAGGGCGCTTGCTCTTTCTTGGATTTTATAAATATATGGCCGAAGTACTCTTTGAACGAGAAGTTGAGTGCTTGAGTAGGGAAATAGCGTATAATATTGACTCCGTTGCCTCTCCAGAAGGAAAGAACACCTTCCTCTCTGTAAGTTCGAATGAAGCAATCAGTTATCCCGGTATATTTCTTGCTGACTTTTGCATTCGCTTTTTGTGTTTGGAGGAGAAGCTTCACTCTCTCGACCGGAGCAGCGATAGTTTTAGCGATTATGCCGGCAAAGCCGCCGCTGAAAAAATTGATAAGGAATGAGGTATAGTCCCTTGCAGACTTCTCAGTCATCACGATTAATTTTAAGGTGTACTTTTATTGGGAGTTGGAGATGAGTTCTTTAAATTGATTCGTCGAATTTTCGCCAGAACCCTCTGAAAAGTCATAGTATTTCATAATTTCAAGGGTCTTTAGACTAATTTCATCAAAGGTTCATTGTAAAAGAAAGTTTATAAGTGTTTTGTTGTTATATTTGAAATGAAGCTCTTCATAATTATTAAGAGAAAACCCAGAGAACGTGCGAGAATGTCTCGTAGAAGAGCTTCATGATGAGCTTATAGTAATTTCATTAGGCAGACGTTCAGCTAGGACTTGGGTATATTCGATAATTTGTTTTCATTGAGTTTGCTGATGATGGGGTGCTTCATTAATTAATGTCATAAAATGCGTTGACAATTAAAATAAATTATGTTTTTTCGAGTCAAGAGTGCACAATTCTTTGTCGAATAAAAAAGTATCGGAAAAATTATCGAGTTCTTCACTTGGAATCAAAAGCTTTATAAAACCAAAGTAGTCTCAGTTCTCGCACATTTTCTAAACTTTCTGAGTGAGATAATAGAAATACTGTTTTTTCCCTCATGCTTTCTTGCAACTCTTAATTTCTGTGTTCAGAGCCATCATTAGTCTAAGAAATTTAAAGCCGTATTTATCTTATCGGTGGTCAATTTCTAGGCCGATTTCCGAATGGACCAAACAAAGTATGCACTGTCGATATCATAAGCAATAGAGAAATATGTAAATTTATGTCAAATCTCGAACTCCTTAAGCCCTACAATGAAATCTCCTTACAAAAATCAATAAATTTGGAATCAATTAACTACTTGAAGCTCAGCTGGGAGCTCAGCATTGATGTCCGTGGCTTGAGGTTGTTCTTGCTGCTGTTGGAATCTAGAGAACTGAATGAAAACTTGCTCTAAGCTCGTATTATAAATAGAAAAGTCTTTAATTCGCCCTTCCATCTTCATCGACTCTAAGAAACTGAATGCTTTACTGAAGGAGAAATTATCACTTGGCACTTGGAAGGTTTCGTTATTTTGGCTTGCGTCTGGCACTTGAACTGCTTGCGGCGAAATTTTCTGTGCAATTTCAAGCAGCGATGGCTGGGCCAAATTCACCTTTGTTAATGTGATCTTATACCCTTGTCCAAACTTAGCTTTTAGCTCTTCCACTGACCCAATACATACGAACCTTCCATTGATCATAATCGCCAGACGAGAGCACAGACTCTCGGCTTCAGACATGGAGTGAGTTGTTAGGACTATTGAGGCTTCTCTTTGATTGAGGTTGTCCGTTAGGCTCTTCCACAGGAATTTCTTTGCGATCGGATCGAGACCAGTGGAGGGCTCATCCAAAAACTGTATTTTAGGAGCCGCGAGCAGCGCGAGGATAACGCACAACTTTCTCTTGTTTCCGCCGCTTAGGTGCTCGGCCTTTTTCTTCGCATGTTCAGCCAGAGACATGATTTGTAAGAAATAATCGATGTTCTCGTTCAAGTCTCTCCCATGTAATCCTTTCATTTTGCCAAAGATCGTCAAATGCTCCTTTACAGTGAGATTATCCCAGAGAGGGTTGAATTGTGGGCAGACTCCAACGTTCTTGAACACGTCATAAATGTTCCTATCGACTTCCCGTGAGAGAAGTTGAACGGACCCACTAGATCTCGCAATCATCGCCGTCATGACGTTGAAAGTAGTTGATTTACCAGCGCCGTTCGGACCGAGAAGCCCAAATATCTCCTTCTTTTTGACGCCGAAGCTAACGTCTTTCACTGCAGTGAAGCCATTGCTGTACACTTTGCCCATATGATGTAATTTCACGAGATCTTCGTTGTTTGGGTCGCTGACTCGTTGCTCTTCATCGATAATTGCCTGCTGATCGGCGATCGGCTGAGGTTGGAACTGCTGCTGGACAGCCCGAACTGCATCTGGACTGAGATTGTAACCCCAGCCATCCATCATGATACTCAATACAAGGTAAATCACGGTCGCAAAGGTCATTACTACCACGTAATACCAGGGCTCATCCCACAATTGCGGAAGAAGTGCGACTCCGTCCTTTCCCCAAGGCTTGATGATTCCAAGACAGAGGATCGCATCGAAATAGGTTGCCATTGGCGAGAGGAAATAGCTGGTATAGCGCAAAGGTTGTCCCCACCATTTCTCATTCCCGATCCAGCAGCATGCATAGGGAAGGATGAACAGCAAAAACGTCGCGAGGACACCGAAATATTTTTGAGAGCTGACAGCCGTTGAGTAAACCCAACTCCAGAAATAGCTCAAAGCGACGAGATTAAGCGTGTAACTGTAGACGATAATACAGAACAGGAATATATGATTACTGAGTCCTCTAATATCGTAGATCAGAGTAAACAGAGCAACAACTGCGCTGACGAAGACTGCGATAATGGCGTCAGCGACAAACGAGCCAACCCAATAAGGGACGTTTCGACAGCCCATAACTTTCAGCATGTACTTCACGTGCTCTTGCTTCTCTTTCACGATTATGAACATATAGATTGAACTGCTCAAGGAGAAACCGAGGACTGTATAAATGAGGAGCTGGATAGTTCGGGAAAGGTCTCCGTTGGGGCCTTCAGAGTTTCCGCCTAAGATAGTCACGTAGAGGAACCCAAACACAATGAAAATCAGGGGCGAGAAATAGAAGAACAGGTTCTCAGCGTTTCGAATAGTTTGGAACAATTTCCTGAGGACCATGGCGGTGAATTGATCCCAAAACACGTACTTTGGGTTGTGGTTGATGCTTTCAGGGACGTTGGCTTGAAGTGCTTCAGGGCGGATGAGAACATCGCTTTGGTGATCAATTTTTGCAAGGAATTTGTCCTCTTCCAGCCCGATATTGACAAATGCGTCTTCGAGGGAGTTCATTTCCAGATTAATATTAAGGCTCTCCTTGGTTTCTAAGACTGAGAACAGTTTGGCAAATTTATGCTGCTCAGGAAAAGGCAGCAAGAACTTGTGTACGCTTGGAGCTGTGTCTTCTACTCGCGCTGCAGTTGGAATATGTTGTTGGATTATTTTTTCTATTTCTTCTGGATTCCAGTCGTTGTTTGCGCCCAGCGAAATGCTTTGCTCCTTACGAGTCAAGACAAGATGATACCCGACACCAAATTTCTTCTTTATAAATTCTGAAGATCCTAGGCAAAACAGCTTTCCACGAGTCAGCACGGCAATACGATTTGACAGCTCATCAGCTTCATCGAGATGGTGTGTGGTAAGCACAATCGTTTTCCCTTCTTTTCTCAACGCTTTTAAAATCTCCCAGATACTGCGACGAGTATTCGGGTCCATTCCTGAAGTTGGCTCGTCTAAAAACACCACCTTAGGGTCACCAATCAGCGCGATTCCAAGGCTGAGTTTTCGTTTATTGCCTCCACTCAGGGTAGGCGCTAGTTTATAGGCCTCGGAAGCAAGATCGCATTTATGCAATATTTTTTCGACGAGAGCCGTTCGATAAGGGTCTCTAATCCCTCTGATCTTTCCAAAGAAGACGAGATGCTCTCGGACTGTCAGATAATGGAATAAGATGTCTTTTTGGGCACAGAGACCGATATTTAGCCTTATTGCCTCAAAATCTTGAGAGAAATCTCGTCCGTCATAATTAATTTCACCGCCATCATTCTGTAATATACCAGTAAGCATATTGATCGTTGTGGTTTTACCCGCACCGTTATGACCAAGCAGACAGAAGATTTCCTTTTCATACATACAGAACGATATATCATCAACAACAGCCATTCCATTGAACACCTTTCTCAGTCGTTTCACAGTAAGATTTTTATGCCGATCACCAAGTCCTGGGATATCTTCGTGATAATATGCAGAGCTAAAATCAGACTGATGAACGACGGTTAGAGGTTCTCTATCTTGGTCAGGCCTTCGAACTAATGAGTCCTTTAGTTCGATTGCGAGTCCTCCTTTTGAAATGACAGGGTCGACAGAGCTGTCATCAAGCGCGACGTACTGCTTTTTTTGGGGCTTTGCGCGTGAGATACAGAAGCAGAAGGGCTTTTTCACTTCACCTTCGACAGGAACAACAGCGTCCAAATAGAGGAAAATCAAATAAAATATCGTGCTGTTGGCAAGCGTCATTCCTACGCCCACAGCAAAGGAGTAGCCTTCTATAAGGGTTGACATCTTAAAAATGCTGCCAGTGGTTAAGGCAAGTGGCGTCGAGGGAAGCAGACTGAGTAGGATCTGCAGTGTCATCGAGTCTCTGTGACGCTGTCCGATCAAAAACGCGAACGATTGGAGGGAATAGACTAATGATCCTATTTGGATTGCGAGTTTTGGACTACCGAATAATGTGCTCAATGCTAACGTGAATGGCGCGTATGCGATACCAGCGAGCATGAAAATAGCATAAAAACGGGCGACATCACTGAGTGGAGCGACTAGGTAGAAAACTCCACAGTAAGGAAGTCCCATAATAGCTGATTTGATAAGAGCAACCAATAAAACGCCCATGTTGTAGCTAAAAGATGAGAGACCATTCATTATCATGAGTTCTTTGAGCTTTTCTTTGCGGTCGTTCACGACGTCTCCGATTGTGACTCTAACGTAGCCGCCGTAGGAAAATCCGATGAGTATCAGAGCTAAATAGCCCCAGATCTCTCCGGAGGTTTCATTGAAAGTGCCTCTGAAAAGATAGAGAAGAAAACTGTTCACGAGTGGTGTTAAGAGGAGCCCTCCGAGAGAACGTTTACTTCTCTTGAATTGGATTCCGTATCTGTAAAAACAGGCTGAAAGCTGCGCACAAAATGGCATGGTTTCAGTATGATATGATTGATGATTTCAATAATCTATTCAATATATGAGTTGAACTTGATCGAAATTTTAATTAACTATCTCAAGTTTACAATACCATTTAAAATCTACGAGAGTATCGATATTGTATATTGTTGCATATAATGATATCCTGATTTGCTTTCTCAGAATCAAATAAACGCTATCATTTATATCATTCTCAATGCTAACATAATTAAAGAGGTATGTCTTTCTCACACAATTCGCGATCTGAAAAAGTAATGGCTTAGAATATGAGAGAATGAAATAATACAAATTTTTGACAGAAGCAATAGCACGAGAAAATAATATTGAAGAAAAGCTTCATTAGTTACCATATATAAAATAAATATCCCATTCATATGATGAATAATCCAATATTTCGACGAACAGAGTGAAAAGATGAGCTTGAGCGAGCTAGTTAAATTGTATTAAAATTGTAGTTATCAACAACTGGCAAAAACACCTAAGGACTGCTAATTCCTTTCTTTGATGACTTCGCTATTCAACATCCACAGGCATGCTCAAAAACATACAGCCTTTCTCCAAAACTTTAGATAACTGTCTGAATGCAGTCATTATAGCTTCTTCATCCTGCTCTTCCTCATTTATGAGCTCAGTGAAATTTTGGCAATAATTCTTCATCTCTCTTATCAAAGAGAATTGTCGCGCAAACAGCGCACTTGCAGCGTCTAACTTCAATCCTCTAGTCTTTATCGGTTCTTCTAAAAATTCTATCTTGCTACTACTCAACCGTTTCAACCCAACACTCTCCAAGTTGTCGCTTTGTGAAGCTTGAACAGTTAACGCGGGCTTACTCATTTTCTTTTCAAGTGTGATTGTCTTTTTCTTCACCAGCGTCTTTCTTTGCGTTGATTGAGTCCAACCAATTGAAGCTGCTGACAAATTAGATTCAACCAAAGCAACATCCCCACCTACTTCAATAAACGGGAAGGGGCTGTCCAAACCAAATCTTGTCATCGAATGCGTTAATGCGCTACAACTCACAGCGAAGTTATTTCGTCCTGAAGTTAACGCATACAGAAAAGCTCGACAAACCGTGACATCCTTGGGATAAATCAAATTCGGGAACAAGTACTCTTTAGTGTTCGTCCCTTGGAGATGCTGAGCGAAATCATCCATCGAGAGGATCTTTTCGTTATCAGCGGTATTTTTGTAAAAATTTTTAGTTATCTGCTTCAAGTTCATTTTCTTTGCCTCCATGTACTCGCCGACAAGTACTATGAGAAACTTATCAATATCCAAACCTTCAGCGTCTTTATCAGGTCCTTCTCCAATGAAACGAATCTGGTTTAGTAAATTTGCAACAATCTTCTTTCTACCGACCTCTGATACGAATCCCAAGATGTGATTGACGACTGGTTCAATTCGTTTTTTGAGCAGCCATGAAGTGCCTTCAGAATGCTCGATAATTGACTCAGATTCTGCCATTATCTTTTCGTAAGCAAAAAGGAAGAAATTTTGCGTGTAAATGTCCCACTCGTTGGTACTAGTCACATCTTTTAGGTCGTTCAGTTTATTTATGCTTGTAATCCCACACATATTCGCGAAAGCTAAGGCTCTTGGCCAGATCTTGACAAAATACTTCAGACTGACCAATAACTTTAATAATTTCAGCTCGGTGACTCTTCTCATCCTGTGTTTCTAAGGTAATTAATCAATGAATAATCCTAAAGGTTAGTTTACCTTCATGAGATAAATGCAAACGTATTCATTCATTGGAACGTAAGTAGGGACCAATGAATGCTGGACCTCCACTCGATTTGCAAGTCTGTCGTTATATATCTCAAAAATAATCTTTCTAAAATAATTCCAAGGGAGAACTCTCGCTGCTTCTCCTTGTCTCGTCACGTTGTCTAGCAGCACGACCATATTGATCGGCAAACTCCAGTTGTCTTCGAACTCTTGCATTAATGAATGAGCCTTGCTTAATGAAATCACGCTGCCATTGACCTTTTTCGTATCTTCTATCTGCTTTTCATCAGGAACCTTCTTTTCCTTCTCTTTTAAGCTTAGTACCTCAACGTTATTTAAATGCTGGAGCAGTTTATTATCATTGAGGTTGATTTTCGCGGCGTTTTCAATGTTAATGGCAGAACTTCCTATATGTAATATTTCATCAGTAGTCGGAGCTTTGTTTTCACCCAGATGTTTTACAGCCCATGTAAGGTCTCCTTCATCCACCTGAGTTCCTACATCGCACTTCATTTTTTTCAGAGACGCCTTTATGTATTTGCCCATGTCTTTGATGATCTCGGCTTTTTTCACGTGTTCTCTATCAAGCTCTTCGAAAAAATCCTGGAGATGAGAAATGTCGCTTTGTAAGCGATCCGAAAACGTCTTTTCATTCTCAATCGCGCCAAACCCGAGCTGCTTTCGGACTTCTTGGTCCCTTCGTTTCTGGTCTTCGTACAGCGTCGTTTTAGCTTTCAGGTCATTTTGGAGGATTTCATGCGAGATTTTTAGCTCACTCTCCAATTTTTCAATGTTTAGCAGCGATAATTTTCCTGAACCTTCCGCTATGTTTAACAAATGCACCAATTGCTTATTTTTTTCTTCAAGTTCGTCCTTTTCTGACTGCATGTCCTTGATTTTCGTTCTAATGTCTGCTAGTTTCCTCTTAAAAAACTCTTCTTGATCAATGAAAACTTTCATCGCCAACTCCAACGTTCTCTCATAAATCTTCTGTTGAGTAGTTAGGCTCTTTACTAGCACTGCCCCTAATTCAGGTCGATAGGCCTTGACTTTATCACCAACCTCTCGCAAGCAGAAATTCGACAGGTCGTAGTCTTCAAATATTTTCTTGAAGCCTCTCTTGCTATTATAAAATTCTTTTAAAGACGGAGGCAGCGATTCCAAAAAACTCTCGAGTTTCACCTTTGAATAAGCCTCACGGATTGCGTAATCTGGCAAAAGGTTAGGATTAGTTTGCTGTTGAGAGAATGTCGGTTCTGGTGTGACATTGGACCGGTTTAGGTCTCTGACCGAGGCGTTGTGGCTAAGATTAGACACTCGAGGTTTATCTGTGAAGGTTTTGTTAGCAAGATAGAAATCAGCCAATGTTTTCTCACTCGGCACCCTGGCCGGTGTTTTGAGAAACTGCCGCTGAGTTCTGAGGGAATGAGATTGGTTTCCTTCAATGATAGAATCTGACTCTATGGTCCGTGGAGACGAAAACTTGGCAGGAGTCCTGAGCATTTGCCGAAGAGTTGATTTTGTCCGAGAATATAAAGGGGATTTCATCGCATTATCGAACGGTCTCTCTGGAGACTTGTTCGAGCGTTGCTGATTAACCAGTCTTTGCACTGAATTTATGAAATTACTCGAAGTTAGACTAGCGTTGTGAGGAGTTGGAGTTTGTCTCGATAGATCGTCTTTTACAAAAAGTGAACTTGAGGAGTCAAAGATAATTGGCAGGCTCCGCTGGTCTTTGGTTGAAGGAGTTTTGACACCTGAAATAGTAGAATTATGCATATCGCTTTGAGAAAATGTTTCCATAGGAATTATCTCAATAAAACTTAAGCACTTTGTGTTAACGATCCTTGTATAAGACGGTTTTACTTAATTTGTTTTGTTAAAATAACTATATTCTTTGAGATTTTACGAACAGACATCACACTATTGAGGTGAATATTACTTTAGTTATTGCGCTCTCGAGCCTGGGCGCCTTTAATCTCAAGAAGGCTTTATCAATTCAGCCAATCGTTTTCACAATTAACAGTGAAAAATTTAACTACTCACAAAATACAGAAAACAATATAGATTGAGAGTCCACTAGCCAAAGCAACCTACCCAACGAATTTCATATGCAGTTGTGTAAGATATATATAGCAACTGACCTCAGATTTAGAACGACGTGCCGTCCAAGTTGATTGTAAGATTTGAAGAGCTGTAATCTCTGATATCTGTAGCCTGTAAAGCGGATAAATAACCATTGAGTAAATACTCAAAATGAGAAAATTTACCTTGAGATATTCGAGCAATTCAGTACTGTTAAGGTCAAGATTCTCCATTAAAGTAGTGTAGGCGTTAGCTTTGGAGAGCTGAACAGTTTCAAATGCAAGAGCAGTAGAATTATTCTCGATAATTCGAGATTCAGCTTCTGCTTCAGCATTAATCTTTCACAAACACGATTAAAAAAACATTCGCATAAGTAGTATGGTTACAATAGTAGTCTGTGCAGTATATTGGGCTTCCAGCATGGTTGTATTTAAAGTAACTTGGGCCTGGAGCAATTGAGCCTGTGCTGTAGAAATAAGCTGCTTCTCGACTTCTGTATCAGAGATGGCTGTCTCGAAATCATCAGGGAGCGCGACTGCAAACAAGGATTTTTGAATATGAAAAGAGGAACAAGATTTACCTGACAATAGCTGGAAGTAATCTATGGTGGCGTAGCAATAAGTAGTGAAGGCTGTGTTCAACAAAGCTTGCATTGCTGTTCCAATGGTGTCTCTGTTCATGAAAAAATCGTAGGCTGAATAGTTTGTGGCCTAATATGAGCGTGTTAATAATCCATGAAATTTTTTCAAATATACTGAAGCACTTAGCACATCTTGGGCAACCAGACTAAAAACGGATTCATAAGACGTACCAAACGCGTAGTACAAGTCAGATAGATTCGTTTCCACCAACCTAAAGTAATTGTTATTTGATATTGTCAGTCAACTGATCATATACGCATATTGGAACGAAATTTCCATAGAGAGTTCGATACCGTCAGAAGATCTACTGTACAAAGCTCCTGTACTCGTAGAATTGCTGAATTCGATTGTTTGCACGGTTTTTGGGAATTTAATGAAATAGTGTCCAATACCAAGGAAATGAAGTCCTGCGCTCATCGATGTATTTGAAATCTGAAAGTTTTTTTATTAATTCAGAGAAGTGCTGGATGGTGCTTACAGATTTCGTGATTGTACTATAGTCAAGTCCATACTCAGTGGCTTCTAGCGATTTGAATGATGCAACAACAAGAATGACCAAGGTGAGGATCACCACGCAACAACAAACTTTTAATGGAAGTGGAGTAAATGATAAAAGTTATCCAAGAGTTTTACTGCCGAGAAGTGTTCGAGCTGTGTCTGCCATTTCGGATTAATTGAATAATTTGGATTATTATGGCTTGAGGTTATTGAGGGGTGCATTTGCTCTGGGTTGGAGATGCGTTATTTAAATGAAAATTTACGTTTTTCTGTTTGTCTGAGAAAAATGCTTTCTTCATTTGAGAGATTCTGGAGGGATTGAGGCTCGCTAACGGCGGTACGGGCCTATTCTGAGAAAAAGAATGACAGGTGAATGTTCATTGCGCCTCAAATAAGCCGAAAAGATGAAAATTGAAAAACACAATTTTATTGAATAACCGTTACTTCCGCAGGAAATTAACTCAAAACGATGCACTTAACAGAAAGAATTGCTTTGTACTCTCTCTATATATGAAACTGTAACTACCATTAGAAATGGGCTTGAGCAACTAAATATGGTAGATAAACAAAAAATCCTAACTTTTCTCTAAGAATAATGTAAAATATATTTGTATAATGCATGAACCGTCAATGCAGGAGTCCATAATGTTAATCTAGTGTCATTCCTTGAGGTAGTCCTTTTTCATATCATGAGATCACCTTTGTATATGCATTGCTCTGAAAAAAGACATACATTCTTTAATTTTTTTCTATGATACACAGCAAAATCAGAATCATAGTTAATTTTTAGAAAACAAGTGATGTATTATCGAGATAACTGCTTTCGAAAAAGTTCTCCATTGAACAACTTTATAATGAGAAGCAATGTATTGGACTTATGGATTTTCAAAGGCGACGAAATTTTCAGATTCGCCTTTCATTGAAAGTTAGTATTTAAGTTTGCACTTAAAATTAAACTATTCTGAATGATCTAACCTCTAAATTCTAACTCTAATCTCATTGAGGATATCTCAGTAAAATGCGACAAATAAAATCGCTTGAGTCTCTTCACATCATCACGATTAAATTTTCATGAATCAAATTTTACCATACTGAATTGCAAATGATTAGAAGGCTAACACCCAAAAGAAAATAACAATTTGCTCTTCCTGAACTTATTGTTACATTGGTGTTCATAATTTTGTGCTTAAAGTTTTTATTAAAGCAATTTCGGAAGAATAATAAAACTAAATATCTCGAAGGTTTGATATTTCTTTGAGATTTTCATAAAGCTGATGTAGAATGAGTTCTGTGATTTTCTTCTAATATTTTCATCCTTGGAAAATCAGAGAATTTTTGGAATTTAAGGTAACCATTTCCTCGTCTCTGTGATTATTCGAAAAAATCAACGCATGTCGACTGAGATAAGATATTTAATTTCAGAATAAAATACTCGGGATAATCGATATTAGATATTCTACGAATTTTAGAAAAAATGGCTGAAGAAGGTTCTCAAAAGCCTATTAAAGCATTCAATCTCAAAATTTACGAGGATGAGACCATCCTCGAGCCAACCAACGGTCCTCATGAGATCACCATTGTCTGGATGCATGGACTGGGAATGGAAGCAATTAATTGTGTCAAGTTCTTCCTTAAAGGAAATTCTCTCAGATTTCCTGTAATTATTACTTTTCTTCCTATTGCTCTATAGTCTAACCCTTCTGACTGCCTTAGAACGCCAGGATTGTCATGCCACAAGCACCTAAAAGATTCATTACGATTGATCAGGCTCCAGGCATGATCGGCTGGTTCGACATTAAAGATCGAGGTTTCATCGAACCACTCGACAAAGCTTTTAATGTGCAAGATATTCGAGACAGCGCCGATAGGCTGATCAAAATCGTTGAAAGAGAGATAAAGCTTCTGAATGGAGAAGGAAAACGAGTATTTGTAGGTGGAATGTCTCAAGGAGCTGCCATGGCTGAGATCACTGGGTTACAAGTCAAGCAGAAGATCGGGGGCGTCGTTGCGGCAGCAGGATATTTCTTCAATATCACGGAGATTAGTGAAAATAACTTAGATACACCCTTTGTTGCGTTCCATGGAGCTAAGGATTTCCTAGTTCCATGGGATATTGTGAAGGGACCGTATGAGGATTTGAAGAAGAGAAAGCCAAACAACACTGAAGTTATCCTGCTAGATTATATGGGTCATGATTTCGATCAGGAAGCCATTAGAGAGAAGTTCAAAGAAGTCATCGAGAAAGCGTTGAAAGCTTAAGAAAGAGTATGTCAAAGATGGTCAACGTAGGGATTGGAGATGAACAGAATAGAATATGCATGGTTAATTTATGCGTTTTAATGAATTGAAGTCAATATCTGCTTACTTGAGAAACAGAAGGTGAAGATAAATAGATAGAAATCCTGCTCTGACCAGCGAATAATCATTTTTTTGCAGCGAATAACCAAGATAAATTAGCTTCAATAGTACTGGCCCACTTTACGGAATAATGCTTAGCATCTAGACTCTTATGTTGCCAGTTGATAAGATGTAAAGATATAAAGAAAAATATAATTATAATGTACTATTAAGCCCTCGGCTGACATTCTGAGTCAGCCTTTAATTTGGTATTCTAATGAAACTTCTCGTCTTGATTTATAGGATGCTTTAGAAAGAGAATAAGAAAACAGAAGGTTTGCGTAGACTGATTCGCTCATACCATATTATGAAAGACGAATTTATGCCTCTTTGTCCACAAATTCTCACGAAATTGTTAGGTATGTTGTGATTTCTTTCTGATCAAACACCCTGAAAATCTATTGCTGGTTTGTGCAAATTACGACTTAGATTAACAAATGAATTTTGCATGCGCGAAAACTTCAAAATATTTAGCCACTGTTAACAGTACAAGTTTTTGTGAATTATAGATGAATGCCTTACATCTCTAAGGAATAAGCAAAGTTTTCGATACAACTGAATAATTAGTTATTACTTGTATACCATCCAGAGTTTGAAGACATCTTGGATGGTGGCACTCTACTGCGATTGCTTGGATAGTTTGTGGTCCAGCGGCTTGAAATTCTGCAAGTTTGCTAAATCCTTTTTGAACGCCATCTGTTCAACACTCTCGCTTTTTATCGCAAGAGCCTGTTCTTCTATGGGCAGGTCTTCCAATTCTGCAGGCAAGTCTTGAACCTCTCCATCTGCAAGTTCCCCAACAATAAGTTGTTCATCATCTCTTCCTAAGGTTGGTTCGGGCCTTAACATATTACAATCTGCTTCGATTATAAGTTATAATGAATTTTTTCTTTTGAAATTTTTTCGACAACTTGGAAGCAGTGAATATAGGTAATGGTTATTTCTTCGGAAGTTTGTTAAAATAGAAGCTTTAATTAAAATTGCTCGCGAATGTTCTTTATCAGTTTATAAATGTATAAATATTTCGTAGCCACAAGTTCGAGTGGACTGAGACATTAGCTTGTAAGAGTAGATGCTTAGGTGAAGTTCTTTTATGTTGAATCGCATACTTTTGGTTTTTGGGAGCTTTCCTAGGCTCAATAAGGCTCACTCATCTTGGAGTTTTTTTTATTACAAAGCATTATTTGAGGAGTATCTCAATGGTCTTTCCTCCAGCCCTGCTGAAAAGATTTTCAAATTTTCACAGATTTGGCCAAGACTACCAATTTAACAAATCAAACTCTTCGATTATATACTCCATGCACCTCATAATCCACTCTATGTCTAATCTGACTACATTAAATTGAGATCCTCTTCAGGGTCTCTAAATATAACTGATAGAGTTTTTCGAAATGTTAGGAAATATAGAAAAGGGCACTACGTTCTGGTGAATTGGCAAGTAACTCTGTCTAATTGTCAAAAAATTTTAGAATATCTCTACTTTGAAAATTTTCTGAGGTTTTTTTTTTTTTCAAGATTCATTTCTTTTGGCTCACCTTGTATTCCCAGAAGCTTTAATCTTAGGGTTTTCTACAGATAAAGAATAAATTCGAAGAATCTGATGATTTCTGGAATGATAGATGATTCATATTATTTTTTAACTTTTTAATAGCGTTGTGAGGACACCTCATCACTTTTGAAATTAAAGCCAGCGAGACGCGGGTTGAGCCTTTGTAATAGAGAGAAAAGCTCTCAACTTTTATTAAATTGCAAAATTTTCTAATCTTCTTCTCATGTAAGGCACTATGGGCTGTTTTTAAACAGAAACAGAAATTTTTTCTGGAACACGTCTTAACCCCAATTTGATTCGTGGTCTCTATTATATTGCAATAATTTTAGTGCTGTAAACCAATATCAGTATTCCAATCAAGATCGACAAGAGCAATCTACCCAGAACATGGGCATCAATACATCTCATCTCGCAAGCGAGATAAGCATTATGCTGAGCTGTTGGATAAATAATTAACAAGATTATCTGAGTAGTTGTTAACAATTATGATTGAAACTTTTATAGTGATACTGTAAACTCCCACAATAATCATGCCAGGGACCCTGCTTTCTGTCTCTCAAACCATCATTATCGCACTGTTATGCAATTCTACCTTAGATATTGATTTAGTAATTGTGGGAGCTCACGGTAAATAAAGACTTCAAAACAGTTCTTTATTGTGTCACCAAACCGGTGGCCTCCTCTCTCTAGCTAAAAGCTTTCAAAGAACAGTCAGTCAGAACACTTGACTTTTCAACTTTTGAAAGCTAATTCGAAAAATAATTGCCCCTGTTCTGCGGCAGTATAGAAGCGTTCTGATTCTAAAGAACAATTTTTATATTTATTCCAGAATGAAAAAGAACAATTTCTCACTATAAAACAAAAATTCTGATAATTTATTTACTTACATTTACCAGTACCTGCTAGGATTCCGCAATGATTCTAATTTCTCATTGTATCTCCCAGTGTAGTTGGATAGTCTATATCAGTTTGTAACATCAAAGGATTGTGCCTTACATATAGTATTTGCAAATAAAGATCTAATTTTATTTTGGATCTCTTTACAACACTGTCTCATGTCAGAATGCAGCAAGTATTCACTCTACTCACTCTACTTCTAATTTATCTATGGCTTGCAAACTCATATAAAACTTCAACTTTTCGAGAGATTAGATCAGTGATTTTCAAGAATCCCGCAGTTATTTACAAAAGAAATCTGCTCTGTACCTCAAAAAAACATCAGGATTGATGTTTTTCACGCTTAATATGATGTAATATTGAATCGAAGAAAATAACATGGGATTTCCTTACCATATAACCTGATATATAAGTCTGATTATGACGAAAAATTTATCTTTTTATCTCAGAAAGCTCTTTTGAAGAGAGAATTTCTTGACAAGATTTTAAATGCTATGTTCAAACATAGCTGGGTTCATGTCATGCGACTGAACCTTTCTCCAGGTTGAAATCGTGAAACGTCAAGTCTAATACTATTGACTGGTCCATATTTGCATCCGAGCAAACCTGAATTTGTGGAACTCAGACCGAGCATAAGTTTTCTTCAAGAGCTTTGCATTTGTTTTGGATTGAGAGATTCCTCTGTTCATCCAATTTGGCAAGCATTTGGAGTGAATTAAACTAATCGAAGAATAATATTTACAATTCAAAAACGATTTTCGTTACAAAAACCAGTATAACCGTGTAATAAAATAATTTGACGTACTGGCTTTCAGTTCATTTATCGGATTTTGGGTCAGAAACGGCCTTTAATTCAACTGTTGTTTTCCGAACCGAAATAAAATTGTGTCTGAATCAACTGAACAGTGACGAATAAAATTCGAAATAAATAAAAACACATGCTATATAAGGCAGCCAGCTCATTTCCATATAATACCAAAGTATTAATTAATGACGATGAGCTCTTGTAACACGCTAGACATAACTGCTTTAGTTGCAGAAGAGAAATCTCAAATCGCTCAAAGGATAGTCGTTGGAGACTACCCTCCACCTTCTTCCGACCAGCATTACCATATTCCCGACTTGGATGATGAGCCATTCACCGCTGTTGATCTCAAAGCGATGTTGATTAAAGGTAGCTTTGCTATCAGGGAAAGGGAAGACTAATTTTTACAACATCACGACTTTAACAGTTGCATCTATATGAGTTGAAAATTTCACTAACCAAATCTTGCATTCATCAATCAAGTCAGTTTTTCTAGGAGGTGCATGATATACTCTTCTTCTAAGTTAGTTTTTATTTTATTGTGTGTGAATAAAAAATATACAGTAATTTGCTACATATATGAAACACACTGATCTCTCCGACGATGAAACAGAATATCTGCCTTCATATTAGTTAAGCTGCTATTTTTGGAGATACATCACTCCTGATTGAAAGAATTAATCTCCTTGCTTTCTTCTTTTCTTATTATACTTGTAGTACTGGCTGCTAATTTATTTAATTGCAACAAAATATTTGACAGGAAAGAGGTAGAGCGTGAATTCACATTATCTTATTGATAGAGCCCACTTGCTAGAGCTTGATCGAGCTGATAATAGCTGAGATCAATATTATCCAGGTTTTCAATCAGCATTCAACTAATATGATGAACTCGAATGATCTATATTACAAACACTTGATTGCTAAGTTTATTCACATCCAGATAAAGTTTCTTATTTTGAGTATCATGTCATATTTTACTTTTCTGGAGAGGCGCATTCCACCCAACTATATAAATATTGATCATGGAAACATGCCCAAAGTCCCAATGTACATTAGCAGAGGAGAATTTAACATGTATTTGATAAACTAATTAAGTTATATAATTTTTCAGTTTTGAATTATTCCTATTGCAGTTACCTTCCTGATGGAACAGCTCTTCGGTACCCGCTATGCTACCAAGCAAGCATATATATACCCAAACAATGAACGTACCCGCAAAATCCTCAAGCAGCAAAACGAGCAAAATCGCCTGAAAATGGCAGAATTGGAAAAAGTTTGATTCAACTACGCTTCAATCCCTGACGCCATCTTAAATAAATAGCAAAAAGCCGTCCTAGAAGAAGAGGAGAAGGCCAAACAGGCCGAGGCTTATGAAAAAGCCAAGCAAAAGAAACTCGAGGAGCAAAGAAGGCTCGAAGAAGAGAAAAAAGCCGAGGAAGAAAGAGAACAGATTCAAACACTCGTAAAATAGCACTATTTATCGAGCCGTTGTTCAAAATACTCTTACTTTAGAAAGGACAATTCGGTAAAATGATCAGTGACCTCCTCGACAACAAGTCATCTGCTGATTTTTCAATTACGGGTCTTGATTTGAAAGAAGCTCAGATCAGAGTGCTGATGAGAGCCGTGAGTAAAAACAAGACACTGAAAACCCTTTCCCTTTCCCGGAAGAAGATCAGTGACGATGATGGCGTTGATATTTGCGAGTGCTTGATGGACAATATGTGCTTAGAGAAATTGGAGCTCGAAGGAAATAACCTGGGTCCAAAAACAGCCGAAGCCATCGCGAAGCTGATCACGGCAAATCCTTTCATTAGAACGATTGATCTCGAGAATAACGACTTAACTGTAAGCGCAAAGGAACATAAAGGAATACTTTCATTGGCTAAGGTAAGTTCATTTGATGAGAAATCAAGTAAATTTATATAATTTTCCCCTCAAGGCTATTGCGGAAAATGACAGCATTATTTGTTTGAACTTGAATAACACAGGCTTGGATAAGGTTTGCGGCAAAGCGCTTGCGGACGCGATGGAGAAAAATCATAGTATTATTATGTTGGACATCGAAGGAAACAGAAAAACGGACAAAGTCAAGCAAAGCGAGATGAGCAATAAGGAAATCGATATGAATATTGCCTATGAAGACGTAATGAGAATTCATAAATACCTTGAAAGAAACAAAGCGGCCTATAAAGCCGAGAGATTTGATGAGTGGCGTGAGAGAAAGATGGCGAAGGAGGAAGAGGATCTGAATCAAATCAACGTTCTCAATGATCAGATTCAGAAGGAGAAAGAGGCCTTCGAGGCGAGATTTAGAGCGAAATTAGAAAAAATGAACGATGAGCTTGATGATGAGGTAATAATATTATTTGTTTACTAGCGGAGTTTACTAATGCTAACTTTCCAATTTAGTTCAAAGAAAGGCAGTTATTCAAAGAAAAAATGATGCACAAACTCGAAAAAGACTCCCTTGCAAAGAGAGGTAGAATGGGAAAAGGAATGGGCAAAAAGAAGAAATAGCGGACTCTATATGCAAACTTTCACATTGCAAGCGAGTTACATAGTAGAAGAGCGTATTCGGTCTTAACTTGAATATTCCATATTTTAATTGAAAATTTGCTTGTGATACTAGACCGAAACAATTTAACTGCAGTTACTATCAGTATTATTCCAAACAGTTGAAAAACCGTCCAAAGTTTTAGTAAAACCGTATTAATTGAGGATTCTTTAGTTGAGGATAAACTTATCGGTCAATATCACCAAAGTCAATAGGCAACAGTATCAATTGGAACTCTTTTTTCTTAGATGGGTTTGAAAAATAGTTAGTGCTTGTTTCTTGTCAAGTTTTGTGTTACAAATATACATTTCTGCAGCAACTGTGCAAATTTAAAGATAATAATAGCAGTGAGAAATATTTATTCTTCATTCAGGTGCAAAGTTTTAAAAAGATTTTTATTCTTCGGGTTCGATAATATATCTCTTCGAAAAAAACTTGAAAAGTTGTCTGTAGTATGAACAGCGTCCAAAACCTGTTAAGCTCTTGGGAAACCAAAAAAAACCCTGAGAGCCTCATTATATGAGAAGAATTAATCGTCCATTAATCCTTCGCTCTTTATTTGAACTGTCCTTAACCAATTACTTTTGGTTAGGATGCGCAAGGAGGTCATTCTCAGTGGCGCTCATATTCGCCCTGAGCTTTGGAGATCTGCGGCAGCAAGCGTTTATTAATTGTACCCACTTTTCTGGTGGATGATCCAATGACTATATGAAAGTTAGATGTATATAATAACGATGTTCATTCGTATCAATCATTACCTTGCAGTTAAATTTCTCTTTTCCTGCAATGATGGTGAATTTATTCGGACCATCCACTTCAGCAACCGTCGTCGACACCAAAGGGAATTCGCGCTGGATTAGAACAAATTTAATATAGCTTGTGACATCACTTAATTTCAATTACCCTTAATTCGTTATTGCTTGGGTTATAATAACGCAATCGAAGTTCGCCTGCTACATCAGAAAGCACCATCAGTCTTGTTTGATAGAAAATAAAGTAAGGATGTCGCTTCGCGATATGTCCGGACAGCAAAATCTTCTCATATTCGCGTGGGGGTTGAGACAGACTCTTGGAATTCCGAGTTTTGTCTTGAATGTCAGGACTTTGCACTGGCTCGACTTTCTCAGGGCTGGGGAAAAATTCAGAATTCATGCTCGTTCGAAGTTCATTCGGATGATGTTCCTTCAAGAGGATTCGAGTTGGGCTCTGTGGAAATTCGTTCACTGGTTCCTCATTCCTCTTCCCTTTCTTTCTATAAGGAGAGTGGACCTCTACCAGTGGAGGTCTGCATCTCAGAAGATCTGAAAAAATAATCCCAGTGAAAAAGTTATGCTGCTTCAAAGTTTCAATATCATTTGCCGAGCCTTAAGAAGAAGAAGTTAAAGCTAACTTTCGATGAGAGTGATACCAGGCGCCCCACAGCCGAGTCTTTCTGCTGGATTCTTTACGAGAAGTTTCGAAATAAGGTCAACAGTCTCTTCATCCATGTCTTCTGGCCAGCTAACTTTGCCCTCACTTATTTTCTGGAAGAGCTGGGCTTCCGTCGCAGCAGTAAAGGGCAATTTTCCAGCAGCCATATAATAGATAATACAGCCTGTGAGCAAAGGTATGGATTAAATATCTTTCGTTCGAGGGTTGAGGAAGTACCTAAGGCCCAGAGGTCACCAGAGCCAGCGCAGTCTCCATATTCCAGCATTTCCGGAGAAACGTACTGTGGCGTTCCAACGAAAGTTGCTCGGTGTTCAAACTCGCGAGTGAACGCAGGGTCGATTACCACGTTAGGGTCTTCAGTCTCCTTCTTTTTTTCAATGGTCTCTGTTGGTTTGTTGGCATTGATGTACTTCGCAGTTCCAAAATCAATGATTTTTAGGTGCCCTTCATTATCCATCATGAGATTTTCAGGCTAAATGTTGGAATTGATAAACATCCTTCGGTATCAAGAAAAAGAGCAATACTTTCAAGTCACGATGGGCGATTCCATTCGAATGCAGGTATTCAATGATTAAAACAATTTCAGCCGCATAGAATCGGACAGCCTCTGTGGTTAATTTTTCTACAATTGATTGTCATTGTCAAATCTCTGCTGTAAAAAGCTCTGAACATTACTTTGAATCCTGAGATAATCCGAGAATTCTCCTCCAGATAGATATTCAAACACGAAATAAAGCTTTGCTTTATCCTGAAAAGAATAGTATAGCCTCACTACGCTCGGATGATTGAGCTTCTGGAGGACTTCCTTTTCGACATAAACTTGCTGCTCTTTCTTTTCCTGTCAGGTTGCCGGATAATAAATATAATTTATTCGTTTCGTGGTAGCATACCTTTTTCAGAAACAATTTGTCAATCACTTTCATTGCATACAACTGGCCGTTTATTTTCTTTTTCACTAAGACAACTTCTCCATAAGCGCCTCTTCCAATCGGACCGACCATAGTAAAATCTTCTAATTTGATTTTTCTTCCCGAGGGCGATCTTGTAGGGGATGACGTCAACGGCGTAGTTGGGTTTTTTGATTCTTCCGGGAATTTCAGCGGGGTGAGCTGCTGCACTTGCTGACTCTGATCCTCAGATTTTTCGGGCGAAAACCTACTTTTTGTCGAAACTGCTAGATTTTCTCTGAAATTATCTCTTTTCGCGTTCGCTGGAGGAGAACCATCACTTCCCGGAGATCCACTTGCCACGCGCTGCAGCTTTATTGTTAACCCAAATGATGGTTTTTCCTCTTTTGGAGAGTCAGCTTGTATTATCTCAGCTTTTGCGGCTCTCTTTTTCGTCTCAATGGTAAGTCCTAAATGCTCTCTTCGCTTCGCATGAGAATCAACCTCAGGATTCTCTGCGCTCTCCGTTGAATGCTGTTTCGTTACATCCTGAATCACCGGGATATCCATCTGCCTGTTTGTGGTGTCTTCTAGAGGCTTAAAGTCACTTTCGATGGCTGCATCCTCCTTTTCGTCTATAAATTCGAATAACAAAACCATTATTTGAAGAACTCTCTTTAAATAGCAGCATACTCTTCCTAACGTCCTCGGAAAGTTTCTGGTCATGGTTTTCAGTGTCCTCTCGGGTGCTTCCCAGGTTAATTTGATTTGATTGGCCTTGGGAATCGTCGTCCTTTTTGTTCGAAAAAGAAATTTCAATAGCGTTGTCATTATCAGTGCGAGATGCGTCTCCGTCCTTACCGAAATTAGGGTCTATGGGATAAACATCGAAAAGTTAAGGAAAAAAAAGTGGAGATGAATGGATACTGTGGAGATGTGGTGAAGCGTCCGTCATAAAAGATTAAACGATCAAAGAAATAAAAGTAATCGAACTAAAGAGAGCGATTAAATTCATTATACCCAACGTTGATTAAATTAATCTATAAAGTCAAAATTTCAAGGAGTTTCAAGGAGAGTAGTGCCTCTTCGCGAATGAGTTGTGGACTTGGAAACCCCGATTGGAGTTATCGAGGAATGACTTGCAAGCAAAAAATACTTTCAGTCTAAAGATTCATGTAATTTTGTCGCTGAAATTTGATAGACTAATATCTACTTGACGAAGTTGCTAAATAACGCTTTCTAAGAAAAAATCAAACTTCATATTCAATTTATCAAAATCGAAGGGATACCAAAAACTCAACTTCAATGGAAGTAGCTACTCATCCAGATGATGAGCACTTCACCAACGAGCTGAGTTAATTAGAATTTGGCCTTTTTAGCGAGTATATGGTCTGTTTAGTTTTTCGAGATATGCTCTAAACATCATGATTGAATGAAAGTCACTACAGTTCATTGCTTGGTTTTCGATATTGAATCTGTAGCTTTACGCGCCTTGATACACAATGAGCTTTACAAATATAGGCAATGATAAAGAGAAACAGCTCAAATATATGGCAACCAATCTCCTCAAACAAATATGCGAAAATCCGTTGTATTATAACTGATGAGTTGATGATCTGACTTCACCCGTCCTGTTTTTCGCGAGTAGAATATCGGCATCTGAAAGGTTAGGCTGGTCCTCTGATGGTCTATAATAAGCGACGGAGCTTGAAGATTCTCTATTTAACTTCTCTTGCTCGAGTTGTTTCTTTCTTTGGTGATTCCAGTACATGCAGTAGAGGAAGATTCCGAGATATACCTAGGATTGATAGAACTTTGAGCATATTAGCTGAAAAATGGGTTTTTACGAATGATGATATAAAGAAAACGACTGTGGTGTCTGTGCGGTGTTTTTCTATACCCAAGGGCTTGAGAGTGGAAGCGTCAGCTGCGAGGGCAACTGCAAATATTCCCTAGGACGGCAAGTGAAAGTCAAGAAATGCATCATGATGAGAGATTCTTACAAGATAGATGAACCCAGCCAGAGAGATCATCATGCAAAAGTTAACCACTAAATGTCAGTTAGATCCAGATTCGCTTAGATGGTGATTTTTACTCAGTGGTGAAGGGGCCATGCTTCTTTCCAGTCTTATTTATTGTGTCTATAAGTGTTTAAAAAGTTCGCTATTAAATAAACTTCTTGGATTTAATCAAAAAACAGGACATCTTGAGCAAGAAACATGTGACTTGATTTCTAAAAGCAGGCGAATAGCTAGCTTGCTGGATTGTGAATGGGAAAGAATGGATCATTCAGAGAGTAATTAGAAATGATATTGTGTAATGGAATTAATTAGCCATCATCGATATATAAATATTTGTGTAAAATGTCTTTTTTTTTTCTTTCATGGAGAACACTCTCATGGTCAAAACTACTTGGAGGAATCATTTAATCGTATTTTGTTTATGTTTTTGGAATATTACACACGTATAAAGTTGGACTGTATAGAGATTTATAATTAAAACGCTTACTTTCACTTCATTACTCAAAACTCCAAAAAAGAGTGCTGTATACTTATAAGGACATATATATCTATTAACAATTCTTTTGATCTGCTATTTTTCGAGAGACTTAAGCAGAAATTCTTTGGAGAGATTCAAGCGAGGCACGATTACTTTATTCCGTACTCCTTCTTTGCCTTCGTTAGTCGAGCTTGGGCTCATCTGAGCATAGTTTCTGGCGAAGTATCGGTTTTTGTTAACAAAGATGTTTAATTTTGATTTTGGAGACAGATACTTTTGACCCTCTATGAGAGAGGCAACCGGTATTTCTTTCAATGAACTAAGGTTTTCCACGTCAACTTTCTTCTCTTGAAGGTGCTCTTGAGGTACCATGCACTCAGAATTGTTAAGTTTCGCTACCATTTGAGAGAATTCATCTGACTTCAATAGTAAAATATTTTCGTTAGGCCGACTTTGGTTTGTCAATAAAGGCTCTTGTGTCTGATGATTCTGCTGATTGCTTCCACTTTTTTCTAGCCTCTAAATATTCAAGCGCTTTTATAAAGAAAGAACAGTGAAATTTTACTTTTTGTGATTTGATAGCGTCGGTTAAATGTTTAATAATTTCCAATGATTCAGAAATTTCAGTTTTTATAGGACTTATTATTTCACTTGACAAATAAATCCTTGTATTATTATGATATTTATATACCTTTTCAGATCCTTCCATGGTTTCATATTCGTCGACTGAACACGTTGATGATTGCTCGGAGTTCCATAAGTCTTATTCGAAACTGGTGTTTTGGTTTGAGAGTGCTTTACAAGCTCTTTGAAATTTCGTATTTTAGAGCAAGGCTCCTTCCTAAGCGCTTGATTTTAGAAAAAAAATCAGATATCTTTGATTTTCAAACCTTTGATTCGCACTCGGAGAGGTTAACCGAGAGAATACGTCAGCTGCTGTTGCTGCTGTTTTGTTCAAGGGCGACCCAAAATTTAAGGAAAACTTTAACTGATCTCTTTTCTTTCCAGAATCGCTTTTCGTGGCAGCCGTTTGTCTTTTCCCAAACGATTCACTTGGTGATGTCGATTGTTCTGTCCTTACCACCTTCTTCTCATCATCTAATTGCAACAACAATTCTTTGTTGGTCTTTCCGACGCTCTGAGAGTAACGTACAGCCTCAGATGATCGACATCTTTTTGATGGGCTATACAGTTCAACCTTCTCTTTTTTGGACCTCAACTGTTTTAAAATTTCATCCTGACAAGCTTTTTTGGTCGTTTCTCTCTGTTTGTGCCATTCAATATTTCTCCGATAAAAGGCCTCAGGATCAAAATCATCAAGATTTTTAGTTTCCAGTGCATTATTGGGGTAGAAAGTGCAAGACTCTAACTCCTTTAAGATTTTTTTTATCTATGAGAAAGTCATTAAGCAATAGCAATCGCAATTTCTCACTTCATTTTCTGTTTGTCTCTCTCCCTTCGTTTGGACCCATGCCTGTGTTCTCGAGATGATACCTTTTCCACTGAGCAGACTTAGAGAAACAATTAATTAGCTCAGATTTACGCTGATCTTTTGGGAATATTTCGTCTGTTTGGACTTAGACTCGGCTTGAAAGTGCATTCGTTGACGGAATCTCTTTCTTTTTTTTCTTTCATTGTAAGATGAGCTAATTCCCTCATTTGTTTCTGGATCATTGCTCTTTCGAATAGATATTCAGAGCGATCATTGAAGTTTTTTTCCTGAAGCTCAGCATATAATTGATTCTTCATCCCAACTAGCCATTCTCGAGTCAAATCTATTTGATCAGCGTGGTCCTGAGTGAGCTGTCCAGCCAGATCAGTTGTGGAGGAAATAATTTCGTTTATTAGTTGGATCTTCTCACGTTCAGCAGTAGCTGTCTTGGGATGGTTCTTGATTGCAAATGGTTTATGTCTAATCATCTATCGTTAAAATTACCTTCAAATCTGATGTTTTCACGGACGAAGACTGTGCATTGAAATTAGTCGATGATGCAGAGCGTTTAGATCTAATATATACCCCAAGCAACAATCGTTAGCCACAAGAGCATAACAATTACCTCTCTGGCCTTTTTGTCTTAGCGGTTGGCTCTTGCGAATATTCAAGACTTGATTTTTCAGGTTCAGAGTATTTCGAAGTAATTCGAAAGGAAAGTTGTCTTCCGTCATGCCCACTGTCATTTTCTAAACACGCTGAATCATGTTCTGCGAGCCTGAAGATTATATCATATAAGAATAGCCACGAACGTGAATTTAACCTCTGAATTTCCTCATCTAATCGCTCAATATCATCCATTGCAGTGTCTTTTCGGGAGCGAAGTTCCTCAAGAAATACGAGTTGTTCAGGGCCAAAATTTGAGACTTCCGGCTGTGCCAGCGAAATCTCACTTTCTGTCCTTGTGGGCTGATCTGTTACAGTCTTCTCATTGCTGGTGAAATTGAGAAATTGAGTTCGCTGGTAAGATAATGTTGGTGGTTGATTAGCATTCCTATGTATTTTTTGACCGTTCAAGGTTCCCGATGAATGGGATGTGGATAACGATTTGCGAGACAATTGTGCAGATATAACATTTGGTCGAATATCACTGCTTACACGATGATGGCTTTTTCCTTCTGAGTAACACATTGTTTTTGCTCTTTCATTCATGCTGCTCATATCCAGCTCTGATTAAATAATCCTTTAAATTATATTTTAATCCGTTAAGCAACCTTCAACAAATCTTATAGAGCCTACATTAAATATTCAACTTTGACTTCAACAAGCATCATATGTATTGCTAACTGCGTTGAGCTCAAATATTGGAAGAGAGTTACTAAGTTTATTCGAAGTTTATTTGAGAATACATATATTAATTTCACTGCAAAATATTCAAATTCCGACCATAAGAAGATGCGAAATTCATTGAAACCAATGCTTTTCACACCGATATAGAAAATGAATTACCTATAAAAAGGAGTCAAACATTCGATAGCAGGCTATAGCATTGGCTTGAACAGCAAAAAATTACTTTCATCGACAACATTCTGGATTTCTTTAATAATTTTTTGCACTGTTAGTCCATATTTTGTTACCAGCGAGGCCTGATAAGCAGCCTTACGTAACATCGCTGCCGCTATAGCGCAACCAACCAAAGCATCTTTCTTGCTTAAAGAGCAATAAACTGCACAAAGGCTAGTCAACACAGCACCTTGACCTCCACAACGTTTAGCCGATCCTCTCTCTGATACTAAATACACCCTTTTTCCATCCGTTATCATATCATACCTTCCTTTTTTCGCAATAATCACATTCCCTAGCGATTCAGACAGACCCACAGCTTTTTCTGCAGTGGGATCTTTCAAAGGAATTTCATATATTCCATATTCTCCGTTCCCGAGTTTCTGATCTGTCAGGGAAGCATCTTCAACCACACAAGAAATTTCGCCGATCTTGCTTTTCCGAGCCAAAATAAGTTCTGTAAATTCTTCTTCATTTGGTGTAAGTATTATCCTATCAGAATTAGCCTGAACAAATGTCTGGAGTTTCATGTCCTTGCTATATAAAGTGCAAAAAATTCGAATTGCTGCTGAATCGAAAATTAGCTTTTGATTGCAAGAACCTTTTTGGAATATTTCAAGAAACTCCGACAAGAACGCATCTTCTTGACAGAATGGCTCAGAAAAAGCAATTATTGCGTCTTGGCTGATTATCCATGTTTCTAATTTTCGTTGGAAATTTTTAGCGACCATCTCGTTGTCAACTTTTATGTATTGACTCTCAGTGTTGCTTCGCGCGAAGTGAATTGGCGGATAATGAGACTTTGGGTTGAAGAGTGAAGTGATTGATCCTCCTGCGTTGAATGCAGCTTGAACAAGGAGGTCTGGGTTGACGCTTTCATCAGTATCTCCATAAATTCCTATTCTAATGGGCTCTGTTCTCTCGAATAGGCTGCATACATAAGGGATTTTCTCGGTTTTAAACTCTTTTGTGATACTCACAAAATCCATAATTTTTAAACAAATCTTTTATTGTGTTATGCTTTATCGAAAAAAACTGTTCTTCATAAAGGTTTTTGGTTGAAGCTAGTCACCTAACATATCTCAATTATATTATTGTGAAATTTGTTAACGTTATCCATAAATAATTAGATCTACCAATGGATTACTGATAATAATACAAAGAAGGTTCAAAACTATATATGAACTCCTCCTTAATTAAACTCCAAAAATATTAATCTACCTTGGTTCTTTCATAAATATGTCTGACGAAGGCAAAGCTTGCCAAGAACGATACACTTCCCAACATCTTTTTGAATTAAAGTCATTAGAAAAACCAAAGTGGTAGATTTTATTTCTTACCAGGAAGATCGCCGAGCACAAAATGACTGTATATCCAAAGAAATAGACCGTCTAATGTATATTTGTTAAGCAAAATCGTCATTAAAACGTGTACTTGAATGAATCCGCACATCTCTGAGGCTTGAATGTAGTAGTAGACTCCATAGCCAAAAATGTAAAAGGCTCCGGCACTAAAACACATGAATATTATAAGCAGCAGCCAAAAATTAGTAGGTACCCTCCATAGAAGAAAGATCTCCACCACCATCGGTAATCAAGCGCGTTGAGTTGGAACTGAGTCAAAATCATGGAAATGCACGCTAATTGAATCGTTTTAAAGCAAAGCTTATGATAAGAAGCTAACCTGTTGTATTGATCATAAGGGTGAACATCACAAAGAGCGTTCCCCACATCGCATAAATCACATGTCCCCAAATGCTGCTGAAGACATAGTACAACTCGAGATAGATGGCACTGAAGAGAGAGAGGGGAAAAAATGAGGAATTCGAAGGAGATAATAATTAATTTACCTAAATGGAATCATACCACCAAGTAAGACAGTAACCAACGGTAGGTTGATCAAGGAAAGGCGAGGAACAGCCTTTAAAGTTTTGGCGAGTTTGTCGCTGCTTTCGACTATTGATCCTTCTTGACGCATTCTTGCGGTGAGGCCACCAAAAATCGTCAAGGGGAGAGTCACCAAAGCCCACATAAAGATAACGAAGAGAATGCTGGTAACTGGCAGTGCTGAAGTGAGACTTGAAGCCCAGGCGAGGTTATTCAGGAAGAACGTCATTGCAAACAATTGCACCTGGATTGCCGTTAACATTTTACGAAGAGGCGAATTTCATTACTGGGAAGAGAGCAGCAGTCAGCAGAATGTTGAAAGGCCAAGCCTTTCCTCCGAGTTGCTTGTAGATCTTGGACGATACATATCCAGCAATCACTAACAATTAAGATTATTTAGTAAAGAAGTGAAAGAATCATCCTTACAAGCTGTAAAAGAATAGAGAACCACGCCGGTTGTGACCAAAGAGCCTCGACCTGATTCGTACATTCCCATCGCCCCAAGAAGGAAAATCAATAGAACCATAAGGATCAATTGCAAGCCACTGCCGACAGCAGCGCAGAGCAAGTTCTTCTGGTCTGGGCTTCTGAAAACTTCGTTACGGATGGTCTTCCAGTTGGATTCTTCTGAAGCTATGATAGAAAAGATTAACATAAAATTCGCGTTGAATATCATTACCGTTTCTATCTTCAAGGTCGCCTCCCTTGCTCTTTTCCTTAGTCGTGTTAGTCACAATATAGAATGTGCAGAGAACCAGAATAGCAGTCTTTTGTTAATATTAATTTAGCTCTAAGTGTTTCAGGTTAGCTATCATACCAATGCAAAAGCATTTAAAAGAGAGTGCCAATGGATAACATTAGGGAAATAGGTATCGTTGCCCCTGAAGCAATTTCATTAATCACACAAAACAAAAGCAGAGCTTACTTGTTTGGGTATTTCCTCTCGCCACTATGAGAAGCCATATACTTGACGGTGTAATAGAATGGGACATTAAGGTCTCCTTGAGGGTCAGTGATATCGATGGCATCCACATCACTCGTTGAAATTTCAGCAGTAACGATGTTCTAAAAGCGCTGTTAGACAGAAAATCTAACGGTACTGCTTACTCCAGTCAATGAGTCGTACCATATCTTGAAATAAATATGAGTTGAAAGGAAAATTCGGTCTTCTTGGAAGAATCCGAGGTAATCACCCACAGCAACGTTCTCTGTAGCGATAGATTAGATCAAGAGTTTGAGTAAAAACGATCACCAACAAACATTTCAAATAAGTAGTTTTGTTCGACTCGGCTCTTGAAGTTTAAAAGGTCATCTTTTGTAAGTTCCTTTGTGCAAATAAGCTGTCTATTGACACTCTCTATAAACCGTTGCGAGACCGCTTATGTGAAGGATTACCTAAGAATTTGGTTTTATAGAGAGAGCTCATCTTTCTATTGCCGCTGAGCTTTTCACCAAGAGTTTGGCTTTCTTCATGAGGTTCTTCTGGTTGACAGAATGGAAGGTAGTAGTATCTAAAATAACCTGGAATAGGCTTTAATTGCAATGAGATTTGAAAACCTGTAAGATTCAGTGGGATTCGCAAACGGTGAAACCTTGTTAACCATTATTCTGATCTCATCACCTGCTTCGAAAGCGGAGACGGTGTAGAGAAGGCAGCCAAGGAGAAGGATTGCCAGAAAATTTGTCCGCATTTTGTGCGATATTTTGGATTTGTTATTGATAATTTAGCCGAAACGCAAATTTAAGCTATGTGTGTGCTATCTCTCTTAGTCGTTTTTTGGGTTTTGAAAAACCGAAGTTTTGATGATTTGAGCGTTGAAGTTAAGAAAATAAAAATAATTATCATCAACGTCAGGATGCGAAAACGATAAGCAAAACGTGGTTTGAATCGTTTTGCTCGATTATATAATAGAAATGATGCTTCTTTGCTATCAAAGCATTCAAGTACATAGTAACATTGAGCTTTGTAAAAAATAAAGGGAGGTCAGTTAGTCTATACATGAATCCTTTTAGCAAAGCTGACTTATCTATTCGAAAAAGGAGGTGGCTCTTGCATTAGTTTGCACTCTGATAAGCTTGTAGAGGGTTGCTACCGCATTTTGAAGTGCCGAAACAGCGATTGTGTTTGAATGATGGAACCTAAATCTAAAAGTCAAACGGTTTAACTGTGAATATATGTATTGCAAACTCTGACTTTTGTTTTCTATCTATTGAAGTGTTTACTTACCTGATTCACATGAATGTTGCGTGTCATCAAAGAAATTGGTGACAATATAACGTTTTGAGGAGATGTAGAAAAAATTTCAACACTCAGAGTGTGGCTTCTCTTTCGTTCAACAACCATACAAGTTGGTGGGAATCTACCTCGATATAATTCATAAATCGTAGTGTAGTGAGAGATGGTCAAGTAACAAAGCACCTATCATAAATCCAAATTCCTCCTTAGCTTGACTACGTAATAATTTTCCACGAAAATTCTTATGGAGCTGGTCTCTCCGATGCAAATTTTCATTAAAGCATTCAATCAAAACATGAAATCATTCATGTATGGTTTAATGCATGAATTTTAAAAAAACTCTGCTAGCAATGCCAACGTTAAGATGAAATATAATAATTCTCGTAAACACTTCTCTACATTTCAAAACCAAGAATATTCATTTCTTTTTGGGTAAGTTTTAGTAGAGTAGGCAGGTATCTAACGAGTAAGTGAGCTCTCAAAATTAATGAATTGAGTTTCTGTTAAAGCTGTGTATTTCATCAATGCTTCTCGAAGTGATTTGATTAGGAAGATTCATATATCCATCTTTAGTTTATTAAATCACTTTTCGCAATTGAAACTGTTGATCTGATTCAATACAACCTGAACTATCAAAAAATATTAGATTGCTGATTGTTTATTTTTTAATTTCAAAGTTCGAGTTCAAGTGGAATTATTTCCAAGAAGAATTATGTTCATTTCTCAAAATCAGAAATATTATATCGAAAGGGAGTTGAAATACGATATCGTGCTTTCTTTAACATACTCACTAATGTCACCTCAGAGTTCTATTCATTGGTCTCAATTTCCCAAACTATTATTGAGAGCACTACGAGATACTCAAGGCGAAATTTCAATTAAATCTCCCTTTTTTAAATATACTACAAAGCCACTCACACAAACTCTCATCCTAGCTTGAATATTTTCACAGAAAGCTGTTTTCGAACTAATCTAATTCCATTCCTACATTCTTGTGAAATGAAGTTTCGAGTTGGCCTTCTTCAAACTAAACAGCAAGTAGCTTTCAAATAATTTCTTCCAACCTTCATTTTTTTCATTTGGCAGCAACACCCGCTCGAAAAAAATTAGGAGCGGAGTATAGATTAATTCTCAATCCCAGGATCTATAACCAAAATTAATTTTCTATACAAACAGAAATCCAGAGAGATTCGATGACTGATAAGAAGCCTGTTACTGAAGTTGTGGCCCAAGAGTCTGTTGCCAAGGCAGAGGAAGCCTCCGCTTCATTTACAGAAACTCTTGAAGGTGCTTATGCGACTGCCAGCGTAAGACCTTCCCGCTGAAAGTGAATCTAACCATTACGCGCCTGGTTTAGGAAGGAGTCAAATATTTTTGGGGCGGCTTGAGAGACAATTTGCACAATAAATGGCCTGAAGCATTGACAGGTAATCACTTGCTTTTGTCTTCAGAAGGAAGTTGATTCTAAAAAATTTATCCAGATTTCAAGAAGGAATACGTTTTCTCATTGGACCCTTCCTATAGAGCTGGTGGATTCTATTTCTTGTCTGCTGCGACCCTTCTTTTGTCATTTAAATGTAAAAAATTGACCCCAATTGAGCAAGGTACTCATGATTTATAATCGTATTAGTCAAGAGTGGTCTCTTCCGAAGCATTAGAAACACCGCTTTTGTATACGGAGCCGGCGGACTGTTGCTCTACCCTGAGGCGATCAATCCTTACTACTTCGGTTAAATCGGAAAAGCTGCATAATTAGCGCTTAATGGCGGTTCAGAGATGGTTTCGTAAATATCCATTCATTGTCTTTTTAAGCTGCATGGATAAAATGGACATCGTCATCTCGTACTGCATTTTGTTGGTGAAAAACATTGCCAAGACCTTTACCATTATATTATTTTGACACCAACAACAATATAAGCTAGCTTCATTCATAGGCAAAAAATCTATTTGGGAGAAAATAGAAAATTGGTCTATTAAGATAGCATCCGATCAAAAGTTGTTCATGAATTGTCGGGAAGTACAAATCTCTAGAGAAATATATCAATATCACACATTTAATAAAGCGTCATAGCGCTTGATAAATCCTATTCGGAAAAAAATCTAACTTAAAGTTGAAGAGATGTGATTTTCGGCCTGGTGTCGTTACAGGTTTCTCTTCTATGCGTTTATTTCCTTAAGAGATGAGTCGAATAAGTTTGTTCTAATAGAAATGAGCCGGTGATGCGATCATCTCCGGAGCAAATTCCTCATTAGAGTAATCAGATGAACCTTACAGCAAAAAAGAAATTCTCTTAGTTTATTGTTGTAATGATTAACTTCCTCAGTTTATTCAATTTCAGAGAACGTATTTTCAATTCAATGCCATTTTCTTTTCCTAAAGTTTTTCCTTTATCCTTGAGATTTAAGTACGAAAAATGATCCTAATGTCCTATTCAATCACTGACTCTTATTTTGGTTATTCTCTCTTTGCCGGGTTCTTTTGGAAAATAAAGATACTGTTAAATTTAGGATAATTTGTTAGTTTTATTAATAAACCGAGCGAATAGCTTATTCGAACCACCGAGTCAAATGTTACCCTCTTTGACTTGCGAAGACAGCTTACCAGAGTCTAAACCTCACTCTAGCTCCAACCATTCAAGTAATTCAACAAACCTCTACTCTTCGTGCAACAATCTCCTATTCTCCTTCTTTCGCAAGTCCTTGTTTATCTAATTATTACTTAATAGAAACTCGTAAGATCTCCGAAGCTCACTATTCCAACACTCAGATACAAAAGCTATCAGAAACCATCATCTGGAACAAATATTTCAATCAGTTCACCTTTTATTTTGCAAGGCCAATCAATGAGATTCTAGCCAATTCCTCGACACCTCACACGATCTTGTTGAAAGATTTCCAATACCTTGACGACGAACAAGAACATCTCAAGCGATATTATTCTTCATCCGAGCAAGCGGGAAAATTTGCGTTGATTACGGATTACTATGGAAAAAACGAAGATAATCCGAAACCGAATCTCGTTATTCATCAGCAGAATCAGATTATCCTCAAAAGAAACAGAAAAATTAGAAAATTGCAATTAAGCAAGCGTGGTGAGTTTGACCAGCCTTATCTCGGACCACGAAACAAGGAGGAAATAAAACATGAGTTTTCTGATGAAGACTCTCAATTTACTGCGGAAAATTGTGAAGAACAGTGCGAAAGTACATCAGATCGTAAGCGTGCGAGCTTCAAGCAGGAAAATTTTGTGGATTTACTCGAAAAAGAAGAGAAAAAGAAAGCTCCTATCAGCTATGAGTCATACTTGTACGATATATATACAACTCCAACATCTTCCAACCACGCAGGGCGGTCGCGAGAAGATATATTGAAATTTGGAACACCGATTAGCGCGAAGTATAAAGATAGAGCAGGTGACAGCAAAGCTTCTTCTGGGAGTCCAGAAAGACGGCAAGACTTTAGAATCTCCAATAATAAGAAAAATGAATACTTCAATCAGGAAAGAAACAAAGTTGTGCCAAGAAAGAAACGAATTGAACCTTCGCCTCAAGGAGGTGGAAATATTGATGAGATAAATCAAGTCACTCCTAAAAAAATCAGGAACAATGCTTTTGGAGCGGAGAGTCGATTTCAGGAAAAATTATCTGGAGAAAAAAGATCATCGAGGTATGGAAAATACAGGGCTCAACCAATGGATCTCGAGTGTTTGAAAGAGAGTGATCCGGCTGTGTTATTGAATAAGTATAAGGAGTTATTTAAACTGCAAGAATTTGAGGACTCGAAAACGTTCAATGAAAAGAAAATTGACCAGCGAGAGATACCACACTGTGGCAGAGAAGTTTTTGAGTCATTCAACCAGTCAGGTTCTCCGAAAACCCGCAAACCAGTTCTGAGAAATTCAAAACAGCCACCGGAGAGAGACGTACACTGTTTACACTCGCCGAAAGAAAGGAGAGTGCTTACTCCAAAAAAATTAGGCTTCCAGGCATTCTCTCGATTAGTGCTGTCTCCAAAAAACGCAAGGACTCTGAATATTTCAAATAAATCCCAGCAATCTTGTAATTTTACAAATCAAACGAGCAATGCTGGGCTCGATCACATTGCAAATGAGTCTCTTGCTGCGTATTATACAGAGCAGAAGCCTTCTTCTCAACATAGGCAAGCAAGACATCATGTATCTATAAATGAGCATCCCATTCAGTTACTAAAACGTCGGTGTGTTCCCAAGGAAATAGCTCAGCTTAATTTTTCGAAAGCGACTGAACCAAATAGTCGCTCGAGGTCAAAGCAAAACCGAACAGAGCGATCACCACTTACGGAGAGGCCGCAGCTAACTGAGCGCCAGTTAGAATTAATGCAAATATACGGCGAAGTGTCGACTACGAAAAATAGAAAGACCCCGAAACGAGATACCAGTCGACGAAGGATGCGAACTGAGCGGCCAGGTGATGATGATTTGAGTTCTTTAGAAAGGTTATCTCGAGAACTTGATCCACTCACTTTTATCAGGGATTATTGGAGAAAGCAGGCCTTAAAACAAACCAGCCGTGACAGTTCGAGCCGTTCTAATCGAGAAGCTAAAAAATTAGTCAAAGTATCTCCTCAAGCAAAACTTGTCATGACGACAAGTCATGCTCCTGCGGGCAATTATGTTCCTAATGCTGGTAATTCACCAACTACAAAGAAGATCAGGTCTCTTAGAACTGCGGGTTCTCATGTAAACAGTCAATCAATGCAAAATATCACTTTGGATGCAGTGACCAATAAACTGCATGCCCGGATACACAATACGCCAGCTCGGTTAAAAGAGAATGAGATTCTCGTGGGTGAATCAGAAGTTAGTAAATTTAAGGCAAATCGGGTTTCGAATGTGGATTCGATAGTTGAAAGTAATCCTACGAAGAAACCTATGGAAGTAAAGAGCAGAAGCCATCTTCAGTTTAATCTTAAAAAGCTGAACTTGGCGCATGGTTTACACCCTCTCTCTTCTGCTCGAAACAACAAGCAAATTAGTTTAGCCAGTGATAGACCTATCACTTTTCTTCTTGAAGACTCTAATAAGGCAAACAGACTCAATTTAAGCCGTCTTAAGCTGAGAAACAACCCCGAGCATTTCAGATTGAGTGGAGAAAAAATTAATCAAAGTGTCACGGTTCTCGCTGATAAATCCTCACTGGGAGAGGGTGTCTATAGGTCGAAACTTAACCAAATGGCCACATCAAACTTTTCTACTCTTGGTCCTAAAGATAAGTCTGCTATTGGTAACAAAGAGAGTTGGAGTCACAATAAACCTGTGAATTTTCAAAGAGTCAAACAAATCAAGAGTGTGCTAAAGCTTCAGCGGAATAACCGCCCAAAGAGTCCAATAAAATGAGAACACTCTCTCTAATATATAAAACCGTATAATCATTAAAGAGTTGGGGCTTGAGAACTGTGTATCCTTTTTAATTTCTGAGTGATATTTGTAAAATATTTCTCTGGTTGCTTTTAAATACTATATTTCGAGTACTTAATGGATCAATATGGACACATTAACTTGAATAATCAAGGAAAAAAAAAAAGCAACAACCCTATTAGCATCAATGAGTATGGTCGATATCTTCAATGACATGTCGTTAAATACGGTTTTTGAGTCAGACATTCCATCTTTATCATAGTTACTTTTGTTTCTCAGCTCTTTACCCGCTCGATTAATTTTTTTGAGAATTCAGCCCTTTGCTCCGAAAGACTCATGCTCATTAAAACCTTCTCAACATACTAAAAAATATTAAATATAAAGTTTTAAGTACCATATAGCCAGATTCAATGTCAAGATCTCCAGTTAGAGGACTCAATTTTACTTATAACCCTTCGTCCATAGCCAAATTCCAGGTAATCCGGCTCTTTATTGGATATGATTTTTATGGCTTCATAATTAGAAAACAGTTGAAGAGCTGGAAAAAAACAAAGTTGCCATGACATCTATTGAAGCCTCCTTCAAAAGCATGCAGAAATCTTTCACAGTTTACGCAGACTCCCTTCAAAGTAACCTTCAGTTACCTAACAGTCTGGAATTAATCACCTTGCTGCAGACACCTCGAAAGCGAATCGTGCGTTAATCAAAGATATCAATGAATTTTATTCAAGATACAAACAATTTGCGGCTCCAACTGAGACCGTGTGTGGTTTGTTCGAATCATTTAGCAAAAACTTGGATTTCATGGTAAGATATCACCTCCTCTGAGAAGCCTAACATAAATTCTCTTGAGAATCTAAAAATTGTGGACTTCAAGAACCATTTTGTGACTTGGTTTTCCAATTTTGAGCTCTTTAAGGTATTTAGCCCAACTAACAACTGCTTGATTCAGGATTTTCTCTGGATAGGCGAAATTAAAGAAGTATCAATCTGCTAAGGATGGTTTCGAAGACCTTTTAGAGAAGGAAGAAAAAGCCAAGAAAAAACTCGCAGAGACCACAAAGTCCCTCAATGTCAAAGAAATTGATAAATTCCGCAAATTGGAAGAAAAAACCGCGGCTTCGAGTGACACTTTTCATGAGTTAGCTGAAAATCTCTTTGCAATCTCCCAAAAGACGATTAATTATGCCTTCACTTATGTTAATCCTGTTGTATCGGAGGTACATACCGCTTGATCCCATGTTTTATTGAGACATTGCATGTTTAGTTCAGCCAGATTTTTGTGGAGAAATTCGCAGTTTTGGGCCAAGTGTGCTCCGAATCGATGAAGATTTCTCAGGAAATTGCTAAAGCTGAGGTAAATTTGTGATTGCTTGAAGCGATTCTCAAGTGTGAATGATCAGTATGAGACCGTCCAATCGTACAGACCTTCGCCTCAGAAGGAATCTCCGGAGAGGACTCCCCGTCAGCTCGAGAGGGCCGAGAAAGAAGTATCAGATCACGCGACTAATCTGAATACGTTGCACCATGCGACTGTGATCAGAGAGTCGAATCCGTTTGAAACGCTGGGATCCTCAGGACCGTTAGAGTAAGAATCAGAGTTTTAACATTTGAGTCTAAGGAATCAATCCTTTTTTCAGGAAATTGTTCGATGGATGGGTGAACACCTATGCAAACCAAGTGGTGAAAAAGAAGTAAAAAGTCCGATGTAGAACAATAAATATGCTCGATATGGATTATGGGTACTAAGATTAGAGTTTCATATATAGGTACAAAACAGATTTATTATCGAGTGAATGTAGTGGCTGGTATTTAGATTTTTTAGGGGGTAGAATTATTCCAAAAAAAGCAAAACTTATGAAATTCCAAGTTCTGAAATGAGAGATTTTACCATCTGAATTGTTTTCTCACTCACAAAGCCCAATAGATACCGTTAAACTAAATAAATTAGGGTGACTGTAAAGTGTACATCGTAGAGAAAGCAAAACACATACAAATATTTGCTTTCCTGTGCTAAATCAGCATATTATCACTTTCAAGTGATGTAAAGAAAGAAGAATTAAAGACTAATCATTCATAATTTCTTCTATCATGCTTACGAGCTTATGAATTCATTGTGAATGGATGGATTTTATACACAAATAAAAAGATAAAAGTTTGAAAATAAATATACCAATAAATGGCACGAAACAAAAAAGCAAATCAGACTCCGATTTCAAAGCTATCATTTCTATTTAAATGTAGAACCCAAACTTAATTTGCTCATGTCTCCCTTCGAATTCATGTTGATGCTCCTCAGACTGCTATTTTTAAACCCTTCATCACCATCAGATCTGACATCCGGACTTATAAGTCTTTTCGAAATCGCTCGCTGAATCGCACTCGAATTGTAATTGGTTTCAACATTCGCATCGACTTTGTTTAAGAGCGCTCTTCTATCACTAAGCGTCGTCATTTGCTGACCCCCGCTCGCTTTCGTGAGGAGACTTGCAACGTATTTCTCCGTAGACTCTCTTGCTGAGATATTGCTGATATCATTCATGCTTGCCTGTGAATTCTCAGCGTCTGGCTGCGTTCTCACTCTTTCTCTGCGATCGTAGCCTTGGTCTTTGAGATTCGTCTTTGAGCTTCTATCCGAGTGTAAGATATTCTCGCAGTTTTCTCTTGCTTCTCCGAAAACCTTGTCTTGGAAGTTTTTGAACGCGATAAAGACAACAGTGATGTTATCGAGCGTTTTTCTAAGGACCGATTCTCTCAGGATGCTCTCAACGCTCAGACCACACTGCTGGTGAACGTCAGGTGCAATTCTGCGGCCTTGTTCAATATCGTCCCAGACTGCACGGATAGTTTCTTTGCTTGTCAGCTTGTCAAAAATTCCATCGCCTTTTTCGGGAATCGTATATATTAGATAATGACGATCTAACAAGCTTTACATCCTAGGACGATGAAATCATAATCATCTGCAATTTTGAAGGACTTGATATCAGGAGTAGATATCAATACGTTGGGATTCCCTCCAAGTTTAGGTAGCTTCGCTTCAATATCACCAAAAGTTCGACTAACCTAACGTTATGGAAGGAAAAATTAATTTTTTCGTCTGATAAGCAGTGTACTGATAGACGGCCTGGAAATACACGGTGAGGCCCGAGCAAGATGTGAGTTTGCTGTGTTTTGCCTCCATCAAGACTTTTGACAGTGGGGGCTTGAGTCCTAAAGGGTTTGCGGTTAAGGAAATTCGCAAAGGTTCTATAGTTACTGGTATATCTTGCCACCGCATTCGATAATCCTCTTTTGCTCGATTTCATCGGTTGGCTTATGGTCTCGACTCAAAGTGAAGACTCTGGATCCTCCGCTTCCACTCATCACAGCTCTGCTATCTCCCACGTTTGCCACATAACACATATCACCTAGGTGTTATCAAAGATCAGTCATGAGAACTATATTTGCGAATTCTTACTGATGATAAGGACGACGATCGCACAGGAGCCGGACCTATCAATCTCACCAGAAGGATGCTTCTGAGCGAGCTCCAAGAAAGTTTTTTCTGCGGCTTCAAAACCTTTTAGGATCGCTTCGCGAGGATTCCAAGGGAAACTTGGCTCTCGTATAACCTACGAACGTCAAAGCGTTAAAAAAGCGAGATTCAAATGCAAAATCTTACGAATTGATGAAGGTTATCTCTGAGAAAATCCGCGCAATTAACTCCTCCATGTCCATCGTAAACCCCAAAGAACGAACATTTCGGCCAATTTTCATTGACTCTGCTTGCAGGTTTCATGATATTGAGGATTATTGACACTCGGTCCTCATTGTAGTTTCTCACGAGTCCTTGATTCGTGTTAGCTGCGTAGGCTTTTACAATCCCATTCGTTTTGACAGAACATTTCGTCGGCTCATGGTTTGGAAGTTGCAGATCCTGGAAAGTATTCGCCTGCGGTCCCGATTCATTTGATTCTCTTAACTTGGTAGCTAAAGCGTTCTTTGGAGAACTCACAGAGCTCAACGAGTTCCCATTTCCTAACAAATTTTTGTTCATGTTCTCCGAACCACTTGGAGACCGAAGCACACGAGTTAGATTATTCTGTGTATTGAAATCATAAGACTGTGAGGTGCTGCCGTTCGATCCTTGGGCATTCTGACCCTGAGTTTGTAATGTCGGTTTTGGATTAGTAGAGATCGCCATTTTTTTATTTTCTGGAAAAACGCTGCTATTGGTCACTTTTCCAGTGAGTTGGTCTGAGCCCTTTGAATTTTTCGCGTTAAGAAGCGCGCTTGAAGAGGACAGTGTTGAGTTTTTAGTCGAAAGGCTGCCGGAGCTAAGATTGGTGAAATTGTTGAGCAAATACTGAGAGCTCTTGCTGGTAGTAGTTGCTGGGATATATCTATCGTTGTAACTTTGAATTGAGGAGTGGTTGGTGCTTGAATCAGTATTGGTGTCGACGGTCAAATTTTTCGTATATCTTCCGATGCCTGAAGAAATTGTAGAGGTGTTGGTCTGTGAAGAAAGCAATGTGCCAGAAGCTCGTTGAAAGTTGGGCTGATCCAGACGATTGTTTGACTGGTAAGGAGAGGTAAGGCTTTGATGGTAGGAGGTATAGCTTCCTGTAGGCGCGTTTTTCTTGAAGACGTCCACGCCGTATCTTTGTGAGAGGTCTTTCGAGAGGGAAGATTGGGAGGATGATTGGTCGCCGCCGGTCGACGCGGTATTTGTTGTGGAATTCGAGGCCATGATTTGCCAAGAAAAATGAATCTGTTGTAATCAATTTGATTTGAAATAATATCAGCAATTAATCTAAAATCAAAAGCTAACGATTACTTTCTAACTATTAAATTCCAAAGTTTAAATTTGAAATCCATCAAACCTCTTCGCGAGGGAATATCAAAGAAAAGATCCAATTAACTATTTGTTTCTAATTCATGAGCTACAAGCCGCAGAAATAATTCCTTACAACTTATTAGGAGACTTTAATCATGAATGACCACGAAAGCTTGCTTTTTTCTAAAAGACATCCCATTGTGAAGAGTAAAAAAAGAAAAATTGCTATTTTGTTAAAAAGCCAGCAAAATGAGCCTTATTAGAATGTAACCCAGGAGAATTGTTAGAAATTAAATGAAAGGATCGATTGAAATTACTTGCGACATAATGGCATTGTCATTGTTATGCCCAACTCATGAACATATGGACTTTCAAAGGCAATAATAGACGATGAGTCTAGTTTTTGCTACAGTATCTTTAATCACAATAATTTCTCGCAAATATATCGTCATTAGGACGAGCTTGCGGGATTTAATAGTTCTTGGGAAGTAGTATTGTACAAATATGCAATAAAAAAGCACGCAATACAAATATA
>ENA-UOTZ01000010-UOTZ01000010.1-compost-metagenome-genome-assembly--contig:-NODE-10-length-105693-cov-29.295931_pt1 | contig 105693 bp, 91 predicted proteins | sample MGYA00238144_ERZ746983 | MGnify/ENA primary metagenome ERZ746983 (study PRJEB28759, sample SAMN06268863) | compost metagenome | isolation source: single cell | place: USA: California, Emeryville, Joint...
CAGGTTGAAGAATGATGTCGGCTCCTGTCTTTTTTTCAGATTTTCTGAGTTCACGATTCACTCTCATCAGCAACTTATTCAAAAAGGCATTCCTGATTTTCTAGATTAAGTTAAGGTGTCAGGTAAAGTTTTTTGGTGGAGGTAATTTACGTCCTTGATCTTGGATAGTGTCACATCGAATGACTCTTCTATGGCTTTAACGTCTTCGAGTTCAATGAATATGTTGTAGAGGCGATGGCGGCTTTCTTCTGGCAAGATTTTTCCTTTCTTCGTCAATTTCTTCACCTCACGAACTTCAATGCGGTGGACGAGCTCAAGTAATTTGACTCGTGCATGCTTTCTGGCAAGATTTTCAGCTTGGCTTTCTGTTAGGACTTTCTTGCCTCCCTCATCATCGATATCTAAAAGCATCCAAGGATTCTTCACTTTTCTTGGTCCCTTAAAGAGAATTTCTCTTAATCGAGGGATACCCAAAGTGACGTTCGCACCACCATGTCCAGCCAAATGGAACGTATTTAAAGTCATCTGCGTCGAAGGCTCACCAATTGACTGAGCAGCCAGGCACCCTACAGAGTCACCAGGGTGGATAAGAGTATAGAAGTATTTCATAAACACAATCTCCTTAAAATTCTTCTTAAGAGCCATAGAATTTCCTCCTTTCACCTTGGCTTTGTTAATATAATCGTTCAATGATTCAAGAATATCTTCGGACACAGCACCAATATGATTTCCAGGCTGGAAGTTTCTCAAGATGGTATCTATGACAACAGGTTTTTTTTTCTCGATGCACTCGAGTTTCTTTTCCTCTCTTTGCTTTAAGAAGGCCTTGACTTTAGTTCTATCCAAGAACTCATGAGCTCCAGTTGATCTGTATCTCTGCAAGTAATTGTGGTAGTTCTGCTCGATAAAATCATACTTCTTCATGAATTTAGTCTTATGTGGATCTAGAGCGTCCTCGCCGTAGTAGAACTGAATGACTGAACCATCTGCATCTCTGACGGTATAGTCATACTGGACGATCAATGCCTCCATATTTTTCATAAGACAACGCTGCAAGTAGCCCGAGACTGATGTTTTGACAGCCGTATCAATGAGGCCTTCTCTTCCGGCCATACAATGGAAATAGAAGTCCTGAGGCCGAACACCTGTGAGGAAACGGTCAGTAATGTAACCCCACGAACGTGGATTGGGGTCGTAAGGAATAAAGCACGGAAGTGTCTTGCCAGAAGGCATCACAGGGACACGGCGTCCTTCTAACTCCTGCTGGCCAAGCATAGCACTGACCTGGTTATGATTAACAGCGCTACCTTTAGCGCCTGAAAGAATGATCGCACTGAAGAGGTTTTGAGGGAATTTCTTGCTAAGACCATCTGGGATAGTGTAATTACAGATCTAAACAATTATTCACAAGTCAGACGATCTGTAATAAAATATTAGTTTACTTCGCTGGTTTTAGAGTTGATATGTCCTTTAACAGCATTATCGTAATCTTTCAATCCGTCCTCTAATTATAGAAGGTTAAAGGAACTCAATGTCAAAAAAAAAAGAATAGGGTGCTTACTTTCTAAGACTAGTTTTCTTCTCAACGCCTGAGAAATTTCATTATCGACTGAGATGTAGTCCACTTCTGCTTTCCTCTTTAGTACCTTTGATCGGTACTTCAAATCGCTGTCGAGCTCATAGGATGGGCGGTTGCACATGTTCAGCGTTGGAGGGATGTTCTTCGGATCTACACCAGCAAACCGAGCAGCTGCTACCAGCCCATCGACATGAGCTGCGTCAATCATAGACTTTCGTTTCTCGTTGAAATCTGTTTCCATCATCAAATCATCCACCCCACAAGTAAAACCATGATATTGGAAGAATACGAGAAATAGTCTGCAGAGCCCTGTGATAAGAACTTCAGTCAAATGGCCGCCATATAGTTCGTAGAATGAATGAACCAGTCCAAAGAGAGATGCTCCAATCTGGTTCTTATCAATAACACCTTGCAAAAGCTCGTTATCTCTGATAATGACAGTTTGCTCCTCAACTGCTTGTGGATTAGTTACAGTTTTTTTAGCACCGTCTTCTATCACAGTCTTTTTGGTGATGCTATCGAAAGGAACTTTGGCTGTGGAGTTCATGTTTAACCCAGCATGATGTTCGAAGTCGTCTTCTCTGAAGATGTTTACAATCGATTTGATGAGTGAGGTAATGACTTGCTTGCCAGTCCATAATTTCTTGGGCTTTAAGATCGCTGGAGAGACTGTGACGAGTTTTCCTCTCTCAGGAGTCAGGAAGTTACCGATAGCACTGTAGAGAAGCTGTTGGTAGGTCTCTCTGTCAAGGAAAGTGTCTCGGTATGTCAGGAATGTTGCTGAAATTACAGAATCTTGTATCAAGCCACGAAGTGGAGCTCCATTTTTTGGTGTTGTGTATTGATTGTTAGCAATTGCGATTCCATAACCCTCAGCTCTAGCCAAATGATTTTGCATCAAATGCAAATTCATCTCGTCGCCGTCGAAATCTGCATTGTAAGTAGAACAATTGGCATAGTGGTTTCTGATAGTATTGGCTTTTGGCAAAACACGAGCAATATGTGCCATCATCGATGATTTATGCAGCGTGGGCTGACGATTGAACAGCAAGACATCTCCGTTGATTAGGTGACGGTGAACAACTTTGTTTTGATAGTTATTCAATAGAGTCTTCGCCAAAGCGATTCTTTGAGTCTCATTTCGAGTCTCGAGAGCAATTCTCACACCATTTTCTTCAATGAAGTTAGCACCAGGGTACTTTTTTGGTCCGTTAATAACGTACTGTCGAAGTTGATGGACATTGAGGCTATTCACGTTTTCCGGGAAAGTTAAGGTCTTTGCAACGTAGAGTGGTACTCCGACTTCGTTTGTATCGATGTAAGGATCTGGACTAATAACTGACCTTGCTGCGAAATTAACTCTGATTTATCAAACTCAAAATGAGAAAGAGAGATGAATTGAATAGTTTACCTCTTTCCCATCATCTTCATTCTGAAAAGTCCCTCTTTCCTTTCAAGAAGTTGACGAACGCCAGATTGCTCTCGATCTGTGGTCTTCGTCGCTTTCGATGAATCAATGAAAGTGTTAACGGCATCTTGAAGTTGAATCCAGAGCTTGATCGTATTTGTAAGACTGAAAACCTTATTTTTCAAAATCATTAGGTATAAATTTGACAACCGAGCTTACCGCTTTGGTGCTCTCATCATTTTTAAGTTCTTTGCTATCGATATCTTGAACTGATATTTCCGCCTTCGTGTTTTTGTTCTTTTGAGAGACGATTAGCTGCTTTAACTCTTGATTGATGTTCAAGACTTTAGAAAGCATGATGGTGTGATCATGCAAATAAGTCTGATCTAAGGATTGGAAAAAAATTTTAAATTAGAGATTAACAATTCCCGAGAGTTCAGCTTACCTGAGAGCTTATTTTCTGGTCGGAATCGATTTGGTGGAACTGGAAGCGCCTCGATAAAGAAACTATCTAACGAATTCGAAATCACCTTGTATCCTATAAAATTTTAGTAAAGTACAAATAAGTTTGTTTGAGTACCTCTTTTAGTACGGGATAGAGTGGTTTTGTTGACAATTACGGTGCCATACATTAATCTCAGTAGCTCCCTATTGTTCTCCCACACAAGCTTTAAGTGTTGCTTTACCTATTCAATTCAGCTATGAGTTTCAATAAACATAAATGACAGCAAACCTCTGATGGGTTAAGATACGTTTGCTTTGCTTCTTTATTTTTGTTGCCTTCCTCTTCTTTCTCTTCTTCTTCCTCTTCTTCTATATCCTCGGATTTATAGCCTTTTTGGGTATTTAAGACGCTGGAAATTTTGTCTCTGTCTCCTTTCATTTCCATGAAGAATTTCGTGTAACCATCCATCTTGATGCTTGGAGAGGTAGATTTGCAGTGAGGGCATTTGATACTGACGACAGAACTCCAAATTTCAGAAATACACTCCCTTTTTTTTGTTAGGTATTTAGTCCGGAATATGTCAAGAAAATTTTATTACTGGACGGCCCTATTGATAGCTGAGTTATTTTCAGGAATCGTCACGTTATCTCCTTGCTTTTTCAAATTCAAAAGCTTTTTGATTCGGGCTTTGATCAATTTCCTTGAAGCTTCATGAGCCTCTTGCTGCATTTGACTCTGGGTATTTTTCTTATCTATCTGAATCCCTTCTGGGATTTCTGAGGTTGAGGTTTTCCGAGAAGCTCGGGTGGTCTCGCTTTCTTCACCCATACTAGGTTTTCGGCTGGATTCTGTGCGTGTGGGTTTGTATGCTGAAGCTTGAGCGTACTCATACTTCTCATTAATGTAGCCGAATTTGATCAGGAGGAGCATCACTTCAAAATCTTCGATCCTAAGAGACTAAGATCAGCTTTGATTCAAGCAAGAAAACAAGTACTTGTTCTTTGGAATTCTCAGTTTATGGCAGCTGAGGCACTTAGCCTTGAGAATACGATGCAACTCACGCATATTCATTGGGTTATAGACGGGAAGCATGAGTTCGATGTGTCCAATATGTCCTGTTATGAGCAAAACCATAATTAGCCAAATCATTTGAGTAGTCTTCTACCTGCGCAACTGATTCCTTCTTGTCCACATGTAATACAACGAGTATTTCGGTCATGTGGAGAATTTCCCATGGCAGGATCATACAGTCCCTCTAAAAAAGTTTAATTAGCGATTAACTTGGTGATTGAAGCAACTTTTTAATGGTTTGCCGAGTGAGTCCAATGCATTAACATTGACAACTTCCACTACACTTAGTTTTCTGATTTCTTCGCTCGAGTAGAAGGAGAATAGCACACCGTCAAGGCGCTTTGTAAAATGCATGCTTGTTAAAAGTCTGAAAAAAATAATTTTTGCCAAATAAGGTTTTTAAATAAAAAAAAGCTAATTTAGTAACTCTCTTCCAATTTAGGTGGAAATGCTACTATGCAATTTCCATTGAAGTTGAAGTCTATTAATGAAGTTCTACCGTTCTTAATCCATTTTATGAAAAACAACAATAACTACAGGTAAGGTCCTCTGGGGTACTTTTCACAGAAAGTTTATAATAGTCGAAATATGAATCTCTAAAAAACAGAAAGCTGTTTAATGGATATTGGCAAATGCAATATACAAGATAGAGATTAATAATACACACAATGGATATTATCAGTTGAAAAAAATAGATTGAGTTTTGGAGCCTCAGACAAGAGAAGGAATTTTTGTCACATATATGCATTACACTGTTAAGTATGATCTCATGAAAAATTTTATCCATTTCTGGAATAAATCTTCATTGTTCTATAAATCCATATGTTTTCTATATTTTGCTCATTTGCTCTGGATTAGCAGAGTATGAATTTCGGCTATTATACAATAAATTTCATTTTTTTAATCGGATTCTTGATTCAAAATGTGGCAAGCTAGTGTGACTCGAATTTGCTATATCGTAGATAGCAAAAGCTGAAATTTATTGCAACATGTGAAATCTTCTGTATTCAACTGGACTCGGATGATGGCTTCCAGAATGATGTTCTTTTAAAAGGATCTTGAGAGAAATATGACCCTCTCAAATTTTTTAAATAAATAAAAAGTAATTAATTTTTTTTTCAAGAAGTTGAATACACTCAAATGAAATCCCTGACTTTCGGTGCTAGAAACAACTATTAGATCATTAAGCGACGAATTTATTCCTGTTTAGCTTTTCCATTGTGATTGACGCCAGTGACATCAAATCGGAGGCAACGCATACTGAAGAAAGAATCGGGAGTGCCTTAGATAATAGTTAGTTATTAATTATTTCCGCTTAGATTGTCCAAGGCACATTCAATTCCTCAATGAAACCCAATCTTCGAGTTCATGCAAACTCGTTTATGGTATTAATTGCTTTAATTGCGATTAATTTTGCCCATCTAAAGCAATTGTGAACTGTTGCGAAGCTGGAGGAATTTTGATTCGGCCGAAACACGAACAAAAACAAAATTCTCTCTCTCTCTGCGTCTCATAGGGTTACTTTCCCTTAGAAAATACCTGGAATTCTTGCACGATTTATTGATAGACTTGCGAATCTCCTCAGGGCTCTCACAGTGTTGCGCCACAACAGCTTTTATGCTCTGGTAATTTACAGTACATTCCCAATCCTATACATATGCTTTTCATTATCATATTATGATATGATGAACGTGGAAATTTTATTGCAAATTTACTTATCGTAAAAGCGAGGATATGTTTAGATTCTTTATTTGGGATTCCAGATTTACAGTTTAGCAATCACTCATTCAATGAACTCAGAAACAAAAGCCTCCCAAAAAAACGCTCTCAATTTTTTACTTAAAGGTGAAGAAGAGCTCCCAAAGCCTCAAAACTATGAGGACATCAGCTTAGAACGATGCGTTGAGATCCTTGAGCTTATCAAAGCCGACCTGGAGCCAATTTTTGAAAAAATCATATTTTATGTCAAACAAATACAGAGACTATCTGCCCTCTCAATTCAAGAAATTAAAGACGGGATCTTAAGCCGAAGTAACTTTCTTATTCATGTGCAATTTTTTACTCTTGGATAGGTGACTCCTTCAATGAGGATATACAAGTCATTCAAGACAAAATTCTAGAAAAGTACAAATTAGATGGAGAGAATTTTCATTATGCAGTCAAGGTCACTTATAAGGATCAAAGGTGAGTCACGAGGACTTTCATCAGTCTAATTCTCATAATTCTTAGTGAGGTGAAGAAAATAATGGCTCAAATTCGCCAAACCTTAGATAATTCGTTCCATGGATTCACAGAGCGAGAGATTCTTCAAATTCCTACTTCGATAACTCCTATCAAGCTCTTTCAAGTGACTGTGAAATATATGAAAGAGTCATTGCACACTATTAAAGATTGTTTTGATGGTTTGAAAGAAAAGGGCGTGCAAATTAACCCATATGCTGTGGTCACTGCGAAAATAGTTGACGCAGTTCAAAATCTCAATCTTGACCAAGTCAGGTGAGATTACATGTATTAGATATCATCCTAACAAGCAAATTTAGGGATGATGTATTAAAAGATGCTGGTTTTGCAGACTTCGGAGCACCTGCATATGAACTATACATCCAAGCAGTCGAACAATTTACGAAAGGAAACCCTGAGTTTCAAAAACAGATGGCTAGACTTCATGATCTTCATGATAAGTACGTCCAGACGCTCATGACGGGGAAGGATATCAGCGAAGAGGAAATTGATAGATTTGCAGACGAATTGTAATCCTTCATCTTCTCATCCGTGTAGTACACAGTTCCCATCAGTGTAGTACACAGTTCCCATCATACATATTAAGTTTTTATTTTGAGGTTGAAATTATTACGATATCTGGCTAAATTGCCTTTTAAAAAAGATACCATAAATGATGATAATAAAAAATAAATTGTGACAATGAAGAAAAATAATACCATTAACCTTATTCTCACCGCCGCAGTAGGAATAGGGGCGATTGTATCGCTATTCCTGCTAAGAAAAAAAGGACCTATTAAGTCATTGATGAAATATAAAAGTGGTTCAAAGCCGTTAGACAAATCTACATGTATTGCAATCCTCAAAGAGTTAAAACGAGAGCTTTTCCCTTTGTTAAACGAAATTATGATGGACTCGCGAAGAATCCACGAAGAAGCAGGAGTAAAGATCAGCGTGGCGGAGATTCAAGACATTCTATTTCATCATGGTAAATTTTTTCCTAGTTCGAATGACTAATTGCTTTATCACCCATTTTAGATAAAAATTACAAACAGGAATTAAAGGAAATCAATATCAAAGTGCTTAGTAAACACGAGATTAATGAGGTAGATTTTGAATTCGCTTGCGAAAAAACATTTAAAGATGATGCGTAATAATTCATTTTAAGTGAAATTTTGTGACAACCCCTGACTTAGAGAAGTGAAAGAACTTATTACTGAATTGAGAACGAATTTAGAAAAGGCTCTGAAGGGCGAGCTCCTTGATATAACAACAAATATACCGTCGTTTTTGACTCCGGAATATACATTGGAATTAATGGCTAAAGTGATGAAAAACAACCTGAGAAAAATGAAGGAAATTTTCGACAACTTAAAACAGGAAGGTGAACAAATCTCGTTGAACAACAAAAAGGTGTTGGAAGCGTTGAAGAGTTTAAAAGTTGATTCAATGAGGTAGTCTTTTTGGAAATGATTATGTTTTTTAACAGACTTGATATGTTAGAATTGCAATTTTGTCAGCAGCAGGCCTTAACGACTTCGATGAGCCTCCTTCAAAAATTTTTCAATATGCGATTCAGAGATATTCATTAATGAATCCATCAGGGTTTCTCAATGATCTTGAGAAACTAGAAAGACAGCATCAGAAGGCTATGGAAAGTCTTTTGAGAGACACCGACCTTCGTGAGAAATACATTGAGGAAGTCGGTGTGCATTTGCAAGAAAAGCTATCAATGTAAGTGGTGTCTGATAGAGGAGAATCTAATCTCAGAAATAGTATAAAGGAGGTCAGTGAAGAAAGCCAGTTTGGTGCAAAGAATTTTGACCCTCTTAGTCGTAGTGAAGTGAAAGTCGACTTGAATAAAGAGCTCACAAATTCTGCTCCTCCTGGCCTCGGAAATAAAAAGAAACAGTCAGTGGGCAAAAAAGAAATTGTAGGAGAACAAGAACTAGTTGATTCAGCTATTGAAACTTTTTTCCAGGTCATTTCAGGACTTGATCACTGTAAAAAATTCCTTTCAACGGTTTTCTAACGTAAGTTAGCTTCAATCCATAGTACGAAAGAAGAGCAAAAAATAAATGACGATTCTGACGATGAGTTATTCAAAAGCGCGATTGGAGGGAGCTGGAATTTAATCGAAAATACGCAGACTCAAGGTAACGATCTTGCTCGTCAAACAGATGTAAGTGCCCATCAGCTTGAGCATGGACATGAACATGTGGCTATTAATGGTGAAATCCATGATAAGTAGCTGGGGAACTCAGATTTCTTAATGTAGTCGCTGTGTTTGCGATTTGATGGTCTGAAATAATTAGTTTTTCGATGAAAGAAATCAAAGTTTTTCAATGAATATTGATTGTCATTGCTCACTGCATTTAATATTTGCATCTCTGTTCTCAGAAATGATGAGTGAAGAGCATTTAAATGAAGAAAATAGTTTCATAAATGTCAAGTTATTTGATTCCAAATTTGAAGGAGAGGGAGAATAAAGCAAGCAATTTGTGATGTCCTTCATTCGAAACTCTTTAAATTTAATTGATACAAGAGTAAGAACTTTTAATCAATAAAATTAGCAGGGTGATCATGGGCTCATTTAAGGTGGATTTTACAACTCTTATCATTTTTCTATTGCTATCACTCCAGGTTTCTTGCATAATCCAGATAAAGCTGGAACGGGTGTCCACAACAGAATACTACGTTCCTCAAAATAATCTTTTTGCTGCTGAAAAAGAAAACAGTGGCAAAGGCTTGATCGACAAATCTGGTTTTGAAACGCTTGACAATCTGTTAAATCTCCAATACATTGGGATAATTAAAATAGGTGATACGAAACAACCTTTCCGCGTGCTTTTTGATACGGGGTCTTCTTGGATATGGGTACCAGGACCAAAAGACGCGAGCATATTTGGAAGAGCTTTTGATTGCGAGAAATCAACTACTTGTAGCGCCTTAGGAGGAAAAAAATATGAATTAACATACGGCAAGGGAGAGGTCGAAGGTCACGCCTACAAAGACAGCATTTCATTTACGGATGATTTTACAGTTCCAAATCAAGTATTCCTTGTTGTGGACTCAAAAAAGGACCTTGGAGGGTTTGTAGCTGACGGACTTTTCGGTTTGGGACATCTGAGGATGGATGATTACCCAACTTTCTTAGAAAATCTCTTCCAGCAAGGACTGATACAAGATCAAATATTTTCATTTTATCTGTCGAACAGCCCGATGAGTCTTGGAAGCTCGCCTTCAGTTCTTACAATTGGAGGCTATGATACGAGCTTTTTCGTTGAAAGCTCACTAAAATATGTGCCTGTAACAGATTGGAGCTACTGGGCAGTTCGGCTCAAGGGTTTCAAAGTTGGAAATAAGTCTGTAAGCCTCGAAGAAGTTCGTTATCAAGCACTAATTGACAGCGGCACGAGCCATGTGCTCATTCCTCGAAAAACCCTGAAGAATTTGCTAGAAGTCCTGAACAACGAGTATGGAATTCCTTGTAGTAATGAGCGACTGCGATTACCCATCTGCGGGTGTCCAAACGGCTCTCGTGAGGGGTTTCCTACCCTATTTTTCCAATTGGGATCTGAAGAATTTGGATTAAAACCAGAGTATTATGTTGATCAAACTTCTGAGAAGTGTCTGCTACTCATTGAATCCTCAAACATAGAAGAGTTTACTAGTATGTGGATTCTTGGAGATGTTTTTATGAGATCCTTTTATACAATATTTGACGTAGATAAACAGAGAATTGGATTCGCGGAATTGAGAGATCCTCTTCCCATCATAAACCCAATCAATGTCGGTTTTAAAGTACTGGGGTTGGTTGTAAGCACATTGTTCATTGGAATAATCATTGTGTTCATCTTGAGAAGTTGTCTTCGGAAATCGGCGATTTCTCATGTTATAAGTGAGCAGCAGCTGATTGATTTGACAAAACCTCTTGATGTAAATATCTCAAAGCCTCTCAATGAAAATTAAATGTTCTGTTCTACATTTCGATTGTGACTTTGTGACTTAAAAAGAATTTTGAATAAGTTTCCATTATTGAGCAACCTCTTAATGATGTGTGTATCTTTTCGATCAAAATCAACAAAGCCACAATATTCTTGAATGGGCTATAGCAAAATTTAGGGCGAATATTGAATTAATCAAAGAGCGCGTATTTAAAGATAGCTATTCAAAACTTAGTGTATACTCTTGAAAAAACACGGAAAAATTCGCAGCCTGAAAAGACTGGCATCGAAGTGTTATCGATCGATGCTCCCCAAAACGACGCCATCGCACTCGACGACTTTAGCCTCTTTGAAGCGAAAAAACGAAAAAATTGCCAAGCTGCCAGAATCGCAACAAATAATTCAATATCGAATGGAAAAAAAGAGTAGTCAGGATTGATCTAGTTCTTTCTAATAATGAGAAAATTTTACAAGCAACCCAAGAGGCAACAAAATGTGTTCCACGCAAGTTCTACTCCTCACCACAAGCCTTATATCCAATCATCATTCATGGCTGTTGTGAAGGAAGAACTATTGACACTGATGACCACAGACAAGCAATGCATCCCAAACGACATGTTAAAGAGCAGTGCCCTGTTCAAAATACTAAACTAGAAACAATTCAGGGCCTCTCAATAATATCAAACACGAACAAGGGCGAAATATAAGCGTTCATTATCCGATGTCTAAAGTTTTGAGAAATTTCTCCTAGACAAGGATCATCAAAAAGAAAAATGGCCGATCATCTAGTGTACATTTACCTCGTACTGATCTCTTGTCTTTTTCTAGTAAAACCCAGAGGAAATCTACCTCCAAAAAAAAATAAACTCAATCTCCAAAGTCATTTGACAATAGATAGCATCTAATAGGAGGCAATTTGATCGTAGTGCCTAATAGGAGGCAATTTAATTGATTCATATCAAATTTCCTTTTGATTTTTTCATTTCTTCTCCTTTTCCATTTAAATAAGCTTGCTAAATCGAATATTGACTTGTGCTGATGATGATGACTATAAATTTGTGTACGTCAATCATTCCTTTGATCTCTTCAACGATATAAAGAAGACGTCGCTGATTGCTGCAATCATTTTTTCATTTTATTTTATTTTTTTGGAGAAGATATAGGCATAAATAATAGAAGATTACAAAATATATATCCACTATTTGAGAGACATTGCGGCCGCTTTGCGTATAGCTAAATACGATTCAATGGCTGTTTTAGGTAGTTTTTTCAAATAGGCATAAACAAATTTATCCGCATAGAATAGCCCGGTTGATTTGTCCTTATACTTTCCCTTTTTGAATAACATTATTGAGTTTCTATCATAAAGACTAATTACTTCAAATCCTGTAATGTCACAATATTTCTTTGCAGGTTTGATTGATGGAGGCGCGTCAAGATGGAGATCTAACACAAAATTGTATTGCGTGAAAATGGGGAGGTAGATTATTATTACAATTAAGACGCTCAGGAAACTGTGTCATTTCATTCAAGCATAGGTTTCGGATCGTTTTGTTTTGCTTGGAACTTTTGACCTGCTTCTGTTCCTTCTTTTTGGCCAGATAGGAAGGATTTTTGAAGGGGAATTTTTGTTCAGAGGATTCGTCGTACATTTTATTAAAATCTAATTTATTCGAAAACAGACTTATTAAAGACTACAATTACAATGATAGCAAACTCGAATCTTTGAAGCAAAGAAATTTTTCAATGAATTATTATTGAGGGTAGTCTCTCATGAAGCTTATTAGTAAAAAAAGAAAAAAGTAATAATTGCTATATTTATCATCATACTTTTATAATTGAAGACTGTATTGCTCGAAAATTTAACAATTGACTCAGTCTATGAGGCAAATTAATGAAATCTCTGTAGAGTGCAAAACACATCTAAGCATTAGTAATCGAACTGTTTCTTTTTCTAATGCAATCAAGCAGGAGGTACTAAATTGGTTCTAACAATAATAGCTGTTCACCTCGCTGCTGAAGATACAAATCAGAAGTCACAAAATGAATCAGCAAGCATTCCATTTTAAAGTTGCAAATTGAAAATATACATCCTTACTACTTTTTTTTTTTGGTATTCAGCTGGGTGAATGTATTTATTCTATCGGAAAATATTCTTCGTTTTCAGGAATTTCTTTTTTGTAGCTTCGAACAGTTAAAACTTTGGAACTTTCATAATTATTTTGCAAAGGAAAAGCCTCAAAGCCTGACAATACTAAAACTCCTCCAGAGTTATCTCCGAATTTTGAAACTTTCTTCACGGAAATTTCATTTTTTTCATCATCTTCCAAAGGCTTTGCGATTGAGTTCATGTTAATCATAAAACCAGTCGAATTTTTCCCTGATCGATTGGCCACAAAAAGTAAGACTTCGTTCTCATCGAGTACTCTCATCAAACTATAATTTAGCGCACTTGTGTCATATGGTACCTCAACTGTAGTAAGCCATTCCATTTCATCTTTATCGTACACTTCGATCGTGTTTTTCTCTCCAAAGCACGATTTGTCAGGATTCCAATTATCCCGGGCAGCTACGAATAGATGACTGTTGTTTTGTATAACTATTAGGCTATCTCTCTTGTAATGCATGGGTTTCATGTCTCCTCGGATTGATTTGGTTGAGACACTATCCAAATCTTCTAGATGGTAGTAGCTACAGAGATTTGAATAGGCTATAGGATTCTTCTTCGCAGTGGTTACTCGAGAGCCCCCCAGTAAAAATATTCCTTGATCATCTGCAATAAGAGTCCGGTTGACCAATCCATCGTCGTTCTTCAGGACGGGAGAAAGCACAATTATACCTTTGGATCTACCGTTTTCGGTAAAACTCTCTCGTAAATCAGCATATAGAATACAATCTTTGTACTGTTTTCCAACTCTTGAATAACGATCAGCCAAATTTCTGTCAAAATAAAGGAAGACGGCTGAGTTCCAAATGTTGATACTTGAAAATAAACCAGCTTCGAGATAAATCAATTCAAGTTGCTTCGAAGTCGCGTCTTGTATTGCCAAAACTCCTTTGGCAAACTTGTCTTCGAAAATCCCGTGAATCTCATTACCACTCGGTGCAATGTAGAATTTAAAGTTCTTTAATGTGTCACAAGAGTGGCAATTGCGCAGATTATCAATTGAATGATATATGATAGGCTCCTGGACTTTAGGGCCAATTTCTTCTGGAGTTGGAAGTATTTGGGCAACTTCCTTATCTCTATTTTGGTATTTATTGCCTCTACGACCACTTTTTCCTCCTGCTGCTCCTGACTTTGAGTCAGCTGTTTTTGGAGCAAGACTATCATTCTCAAATTCCATACTTTGGTCATGTTTTCTTTCCTTTTCTGGCTCCATATTTTCTTCTTCCTTCAGTAATTTCGTTACAGATGCTTGTCGCTGACTTTTTGTTTCTTCAAAAGCATTCTCTTTCTTCACAGTAATTTCTTCTTGAAGGTGTTGCGGTTTAGGCTCCACAGATATCTTCTCCTCAATATTGCTTTCTATTTTTGTATCATTGACCAGATAGCCTTGGCTAAGTTTTTCGATTATGTATTCTGATAATTCTGAGTAGACGCTGAGCTGCTTCCATTTTTCAAGTCTCTCCTCAACCATTCCTGTTGCGGAGAAATTTTCTGCAGTTACTTTCTCTCGAAAAGCTAACTCTACTAAAAATACTCGACAGGCACTTAGCAGCTTTTGCTCCATTTGTTTCCCTGCAAAAGTCTGTAGATCAATTGACACTCTCAACGAGCTATTCTTCGAATTGGACATAAATCTGTCCAATTGTGGATCTTTCCAAATCTGTTCGTTTTCATTCATTAGATCGTCAACGAACACGTTTGCGTTTTGCCCTGCTTTATTAAGCAACCAGAGTTTTCCGAGACTGCACACTAAATCCCTTATGATTCCAGTATCTTCTTTCCGAGCCAACTCAAATAACTCTCTTTCCGGATAATGGATAAGGTCTTCCAGGGAATACGTAAACCATCTATGAAATCCTTCATCATAGAGAGGCTTATAGTAGTCATATGTTCGGAGAGCTCTTTGGAATACCCTGTCTAATTTTAAGACAATTTCTTTGTGTAAAGAACCCATTTCAATGGCCTCATTAACTTCTGAATTGAGCAGATCAACCAAAGTCTTTCTGGATGAATGCTGCAGCAAAAATTTCTGAATCGTTTCTTTAAATAGTGGCATCCGCTTTGAAATCTGTGGATTCGCTAATTTCAACTTGTTTTGTATATTTTCAATTAAATTTCCAATTCTTGAATCTTTGAGAAAAAGGCCAACAATATCGAACACAGCGATAGCTGCAACACCCAGTCCATGGCAATTCTCCACTGTAAACAGATCATCTTTGAAAATTGCAACCCACATTTGCATGAGTAATTCTTCATGGAGGGACTGATCCTTTCGATACAAATTCTCAATGCAATTCGCGATTGTTGAAAGGAAGAGGTGAGTTTCAGATGTTTCTTGACGTAATAAATTGATGAAATTCGAGTGATATACTTCACTATTGTTTATTCCAATACTCTCGTGCTCACCTGTTGATGATGGCAATTGATTGTGTACATTTCCTATAGTTAATCGAACAAGCGGAAATTTCGAAACTTTGTGAGCGACCGAACAGACACGAAGTTTCTCTGAGGCAACAATTTGACTAACGCAATAATCTTGATCTGCATTCTGAGCGAGAATATATGTAGAGTTTTGGTACTGAAGCATATTTCTCGATTGATCTGCAACAACTAAATTTTCTTCGGGATCTCGCTTTAATGAAAGTGCTCGACGATCTTCAGTAATATCTGCACTTGATGCACTTGATGCTTCGAATCTCTGGAAAATGTGACTAACACAAGCAGCAACACGTTAAACACAAAGAAAGCTGAAATTTATAATTTTACTTGTAGAAAAAGTACTTAGTTGCCTTGGCGTCATAAGAGGACAAAGAATATTTTTCGCCGCCGAAGATCAAAATATTATTCGTGTTTGCTATCTGAAATGCATAGCTGTATACGTATGGGATGTAGGAAACTTTCTCAGAATACAAATCCACTTTGTTGATAATGATATGCTCGAATTCGCTGTCCTCCAACTCAGCAGAATACGTGATTTTATAGCACTCCACAATATTACAGATGTTTAATTTATTGTCAGGCGAGCTCTCACACTCTCCGCCAAAGACATATAAGAAATCACCACCCGTTTTTATATCCTGCAGTAAGCAGCACGTCACACTGTGTCTCTTTTTCGCCTGCTCATCCAATCCTTTTATCTTTGGATTATACCATTTTTTCCTCACCATATCATAATAATAAATCTTATCTGAGTTCTTAGCAACACCGTTCTCAATGTATCGTCCGTACACAACGAATATTTTATTACTTCCAATGCACAGCCCCATATTAGTTAACGATTCGGTCCAAGGATGATTTGAGAGATTGTTAAATTTTCCTTCAAGTTCAGTCTTTGTAGGGGTGATGATAAACTCGAAATGCTTTATCTTTCCTTCATGTAAGACATTGAAATAATATAACGTATTATTGTGATAGTCAACTATATATTGAGAATGCTTAAATGGTAAGACCGGAATTCCTCCTGACACGACCAGATAGTATTCTTTCAGACATTTATGCGTGAAGCTGCTTCTGCTTTGAAGATTTAATGATTCCATTTTTTCTTTATTAAAGAGGAGAATCCTGTTGCTCATATGCTGTGTGTGAATGTTTTTGACTTTGTTTGTGAGCTCTTTCTTTTTTAGGGAGGATTCATTTTTGCTGCAGTCCATTTCCTCGTTCTGAGATTCCTTTGCTATAACCAATAAATAAGGATAATGATGGAGTCGGAGATTATTTTTAATTTTACATAAAATGGAGCTGCTGGATTTAATCTTCGCATAAAATTCTTCAGCGTAAGCATGGTGCATCATAATTTTTGCATTAACCGCAGTGTTGTAGAATTCCATGGCAACATGATTATATGTTGAATGGTCTTTATAAAATGAGAGAACCTTATTCAAAAACGTTTCATATTCATAATTCAAGTCATGTAATTGGTTTTGCTTCTTTCTGCGGTTTTGATAACACCTGAATCCTGAACGAAAAAGTTCGTAAAATCATAAATATGATTTGTTTACTTGATAACACTTCAACGGAACCGATAAAATATTCTTCAAAGGATTTCTCAACAAATTTGTCGCTAAACTTTGGCAGGATAGTCTGGCTAAAATGTTTCAGGTGTTGGGTAGTTTCTGAAATAACAGGATCTTCGCAATATTCGTGAAGGTTTATAAGCTTATGAGGCAATATCATGACTTTATAATTGGCTGCAACACAAATCTCATACAAAATTTTGCTCCAAGTTTTCGCCTTCAGGATAAATGGAGCCTTTGACTGGGCTGCTTGTTCAGGCCCGAAGTTAAACGAGTGGTTTATCAACACAATTTCCGGTTTGAATTTCCTTATCGACTTGTAAACTGTATAGTCGAAGAGGTCATAGATGTTCTTGGAATTGATTTTTCCTCCGGATGAATCCATTGGTAGCAGTAGCACATTATCATTCAATGAAAAAATATCTTTCTTCTTCGATCTAGCATCATTTTGGTAAATCCCAATGCTATTCTCTTCCCAAAAAACTGGACCGCCCGTTTCGCGATCATAGAGCATAATAATTTGAACATTCTTTGAGAACTCACAAAGTACATCAATGTCTATTTCAGAGTAAAACCCGCTAAAGCAGATATAAGTAATTTTCGGAAGTGTTTCTTTAGAGTATAATTTTTCTTCAGGAAAAGCAGGATTCGGCATCAAAAGCTGCTTATAATTGAAAAATGAAATTCCAATAGACAATGGTGAAAGCTTGAGATTTAGAGGGTATCTGTATGCTAATAACAGCAAGCAGAACGTGTTTACTATCTCGCCATCAGTGACTTTGTCAATCAGTTCTGCGAGGGAAATAGCTGCCACAATGGATTGAGGACTCAAGAGGTCCATATATAAATCTTGATGATATTTTGAAAGATCTTCCAATAGATAATCCTTATCGAATCTCACAGCTTCATGGAACTTGTCATAATTAGGGAGATAGACCTGCGTAAGTAATTCATATAAAAATCCTTGGTAGAGTTTATATGACGTTGTTTTTTTCAACTCCTCTATTTTTTGCTGATTTCTGACCAAAAAGAAACGTTTTTGATACCTATTTAATGAAAGAAAAATTAGCCTTGGGGTCAGCATTGTTGTTCCTCACGCGGGATTAAAATTCCATTCTTTAAAATGTTGCGAAGTGAGGTCTAAGAGTCTTTGATTTGCTGCCTCCTCTTTTCCTTGATATTTCAGTAACTCCTGGTTGATGTTGATGAAGATATGCGTTGAGAGCTCTTGCTGGTAATGCTTGATTGAGGATTCAGAGATTTTACTCATTAGCAGAAAACGATTTCAAATTTATTCTTTTTTAATTCCTAAATCAGAGCTGATAGTGAATTCTTGAAACTCATTGAGAAAAAGAAAACGAAGCTGTTTAGATCCACAATATCGTCATATATCTGCTTCTTAAAGTTCGTAAATAAGGGGTTTCCATAAAAAAAATCTTACATTATTTATTCATAGATATATTTATATATAAATATTGATGGGAAATGTTTATTAGAAAGAGAGTTTACAGACTGTCATTCAAAAGTAGATAGGTTTCCAAGGTGTGCCAACTGGACTCTAGCTTATTCCAAGAAATTTAAAATCAAAAATATTTGAGATTCTTTGGTGCTTCTTCCCGCCAACAATAATCTTCTCAAATAATTTAGAGCATCATTAAAAAGTGTTTGTCGATCCATAATCTCCCATCATGTATTTGATAATAGTCAAGATAGATGTGTTTAGGTCTTCTACCCCACTCTATGGAGCGAACAAAAAACATCAGAATGTGATTACCATTAAAATATGATATAAGCCAATGCGTCTATCACCAGCTAGTTATTGATCATTTTTCTGTGATAATGGGGAAAGGATTTTGGAGTTAAGTTAATTTAATAACCCTTTCTCTAATTCTATTGGGAGTGTCAGAATTCTTGGAGTAAGTCCAAAGAATTTTCTTGAAAGCGGATAAAGCAAAAATTTCGAAAGCAAATCTACTCATGCTACCAGAATCAAAAGAATCAATAAGATTTTGGGACTCTGGCACAAATACCTAAATGTGCCTGATATTCATTAATATTTGGCTGCAATGAAACATCATTCTCACAGAAAACATTGAGTGATATTTTTCAGCTGCTGCAAATCTCAAATTCTTAGAAAAATTTGGTCAGTAACGAGCTCATTTATACCCGTGCTGCGTACGATCGAAGTGCCAGATTTCATATGTTGTATTTTAGAGGGCAAACCAGTAATTCGACCATTGAAGCGTTAGCACTACTTAATCAAATCCTATCAGAAATTAATTTACCTTATCAATTATTGCTTCATAAGGTGTTCGCAACCAGAAAAATAAGAAACATTTACTTCTACAATACTACTAAACTCACATAACATTCAGATATTAAGTGCAGATGGGAGTCACATATTGCAGACCTAAGATAAATTTTCTTTTATTATTATGGTCGAAATTTATTAAATGATACATATCTCAGCTTTTGAACAAGATTCTACAAAAATTGCTATTAGTCTTCAAAAAGATGGATATTGACGGTTCTGAAAATATCGACAAGGAAGAAGCCTTAATTTTTTGGAGGTCGAATTTCCTAAATTAAACACCGAAGCCTTTTTCCAAGCTGTAGATGCGGACCATAACGGTCTTATCAGTCAGAAAGAATGGGTAACATTCTGGGAAAGCGTTAAGCGCGCAGGTCACACAGAGGAGGAAATTATAAACGAGGTAAAAAACAAATCAAATAAGTGTGAATTAATGATTATGATATGAACTAGCTTGATAATCTGATGCAAGGCCAAGCCTGGGTTTATTTTAATAAAGTCAAATTTGAACGAGCGATGAGAGCCTCTTCACCAAAACACAGAAGATTTAATCGTCCAGCAAAAATTGTGTTCTAGATTTAACCACAATACATGAGCATCTTCAAATTGTACGAAAAAGAAATTTTTCAAAAAACACATTGCATTGTACATAACTGTAAAATTTGTAGCTTTTTTTACTGGGTATGAAAAATAATATATTCTTGCATGTATAAAGGCACAATTAATTGAATTTGCATTATTATCCTCCATAAACCACACTATGGGAAAAACTTTTCACAAGTCACACCATGGATTCAAATTCGCATACTTCCTTTATTTGGGAAAGGCTTTTTCAATGTATTTTTCTTTGAGATTGAGATCGTATAATTATAAATTTAGTGTCCTTTCCATGCTTAGGCGAGGTTTCGGTCAGACAGATGATGACGAAAATTTTTGCAACTAGAGTTTAAGGTAAATTTTGTATCTGTCACCTACTCGCAGACCCTCTTTGTCGTTTTTCCTCCACCACGCCTCACATCGATGTTTCTCTTCGAGAGCTCCAAATGAGACTTAGGTTATTCACTAATTCAGCAACCAAACTGCAGAATTCATCTAACTTGGGCTTTCGTGAGGATTAGAAAAATAGTTGCAATGACTAAGCAATCAAACAACACTGTTTGATAAGTTGCTCAATGATCTTAGTTTTGAAAAAATATTTTCCAAAGATTGCTGATACAAAGCTCACTCTAGTTTCTCAGGCCGAAAGACTTCTCTATACCAGGAGCTCTTGCTTTCGAGTTTATGTTTCTTTCTCATTACTTAAGGTTTTTCATAGGCATACATACGTGAACAAAACTTTCTACTCGAATAGACTTGTTGGAACAGCACCAACTTTTTTTTTCTTAAGATTTGAAAGAGATATTGCAGGCCCAGTCGAACCTTGCATTTGAGCAGCTATTGGCTTCTTCAGTTCTCCCAAGTTAGTAGAACTTGATAGATTCACCTTTTGCACCTCTTCATTTGCTTCTGTCTTTGGGAAACTTTGCATGAGTGAGGGGTTCGCCACTGTTTTTGTTGGCATCGCACCTTTTTTGATTATTTTCATTAGATTCTGAGAGGGATTCGGCTCCCCTTGTACCCCAATCTTTGACCCTTCGGCTTTTAATAATTCAACATTTGTAACTTTTGAAAAAATATATACTTGGAGAAGGTTGGCTTTGTTCAAACTTAATCTGAGAATCTCTGATTTGGGATCCTTCTGTGGATTGACGAACACTGGAATCGTGTGATTGGTTTGGCTGAGAAGCCTCTTTTTCTTCTGTATTGATTTGAGAAATTCCTTTATCGCTGGATAGTGTGGCAGAGTGCTCCTGAACTGACGTAGTAATATTTGCATTCAATTCTTCTGACTTTTTGCTATGAGAGTCAGCAACTACCATCCCTTCTTCTCCTTGGACTTCTATGAGATATGAAACAAATTCAGTGGAGAAAAAAAGAACCTGAATGATCTGGCCCTTGCTGGGTTGTTTTCTCTGGAATGAAACTCTGAGAAGGTGAAGCTCCTTCTGTGAATGCTAGATCATTGCCAGAGCTGTTAAAGAGATTGAATATACCTGATTTTTGTTCCGACACTGCAAGATGCTGAATATCTTCATGGCTCTTTCTCATAGCGTCTCGAGAATTATCCGAACCTGGTTTTTCTAATAGTTTAACAATGTAAAATAGAATGTAATTGAAGCTAAATTACGGAGAGTATCAACACTTGCTCTCAACCTATTGTCGCTGCCCTGATTCTGTTGCTGGATATTAGGAGGTTGATTCTGAGCGAGCTTTTGGAATGGATTCCCTATGGGTTTACGAGGAACACCAGTCTTGACTATTGTGGGTGGGCGCATCCAGTCTTCGCCTTTGGAAGTGACTTCTTGCATACCGACTATATTATCAGATTTTGGTGGATGGTCTTGCTGATTTGTAATGTTTTCAGTTTTAAGTGGTTGATTTTGTTGCGTGACTGGCATGGATTGTGAAATCTCTTGTGTTTTTTCATTTTCTCGGGGTTTAAATAAATTAGCGGGCATTTCAGTAGCCTTTGTATTGGTATCATTATTAATTTTGTGAATAGGGTATTTTGGGGGAGGCTGCTTAAATCCCAGCTGTTTCCCTGGAATGTTGCTAGTATCGAACTGTTGCTGTTTAATCGGAGGCTTATCATCGGATTGTGTTTGAGCGACTTGAGTATCCTCATGTGAATGCGCATTAACATCATCATGGTGGTGTTGTTGCAATTCAGTCTTGTGGGTTTGGTCGGCTGGATGCGACACATGTGTTTGTGCTTCCTCTTTTGGCATTATATGAGTTGGCAATTGATGGATGCCTACTTGCTCATGGAGCTGAGTTGGAATTACAAGCGGTTCTTTATAGAACTCGACTTTTTGAAGAGGTTGGTGCTCATATTTCTGGACAGGATGAATTTGGAAATCGTTTTGCACAGAGCGAGCCTTGGCTTCCTGAAACGGCTCGACTCTCCTCAATTCATGCTTTTCAACTGGTTTGATCGCATGCTTTTCAAAGTGTGGCTTCTCGAGAGGTTTAAACTGTGGCTGATATTCCTGTATTCTTGAAGCATCGGCAAATAGTTGAGCAATTTTTTCATGAGTGGCACCACCTTGAATCATTGAATTTAAATCTTCACTATCTTCTCCTTGAAGATTCTCAATTTTCATTGCCAAATCTTGCTGCAACTGACTCACAAGATTCTCAAGTCTATTATTTTTTTCTTCTGTGGATTTTAATCGTTTATCTGCTTGCTCCAAAAGGTGATGCAATTCATCACTTGAGTGTTTTCTCAGTTGATCCAGCTGCATTTTAAGTTCTCTGTTTTCTTGCTGAAGCTTCTCTATCTAAAAAAGATAAGTCCAAAATGGATGCTTGTTTGACTAACCAGAGAATCCTTTTGTGATGTTTCATTAGTATAAACTGTATTCAGTCTTTCGAGATGTCGCTTGAGATCTTCTATTTGATTCGATTTTAGCTGTAATTCTCTATTGAGTGCCTTTATCTCAGCTTCTTTTTGGAGGTTTGCTGCATTAGAAAGACCTTCTTTCTGCCCGAAAGAGACTGTGGCTACTTGCTGACTGAGCCTTTTATTTTCTTCTCTTAATCTAAAAAGCTCTTCCTCATACTCATGTCTCGCCTCTATTTAATTACGACTATCATCCTGGAAGCATTTTCAATGTTACCACGAATAGAATTTTCGAATTCAACGATCTCCGACGCTCTTTTTGTATTCTGCTGATTATCAGCACTGAGAATATCTGGGTTTCAAGAATCATAATTCATAATTGATCTAAACCAAAAATTACTCTGGATTCTCTGAGGCTCATCTTCTAAAAGTTCGACTTTGGAATTTCTATGGCTTCGTTTTTCTCCATCGTCTTTTCTGAAGTCATCAAAAAGTGTTTCTTGTGTTTTTTCATGTATCTAGATGCAAAAATTAGCAAAGCTCGAAGTCTTGCAATTACATGACTTTTTTCCGTGAGACGTTCAGGCTCGTCATCATCTTCTCTATTAAATGTGCTTGGAACAAAATACTAAAAACTTTATGATGTGTTATTCTCGTCAATTACCTTTGGCTGAGGATCAACGTTCTGCTTTTGAACAGATGGACCGCTTTTTTGTTGAGAGAGTTGCCCCATTGACTCACGCAACTCATCATTTTTAGATAAGTTTGAGAAAAAGGCATCGTCTGGCTTGTCTGAGTCGTCGAAATAGTTTGGGAAGCTTGCTTGAGTTATTGGTTTTTTGTTAATGGGAGGACCTTTCTTAATCATTTTGGTGGTTCCAACAATAGGGGGTTTGAATGGATCCGACATTTATGCTGTTTATTTATCCTTAGATATTAATAGTTAACAAGCGCAACAAAAAAAAAGACATTATGCATTAAATTTCTACTATCAAAACAATATCACACGTAATACAGAACTTTAATTGAAACTTATCTTTCATTTGATTAGAAGAGGCCACACATGTTTATAGAAGGTGACTAATAAGAGAATACATGAGTATAATAAGGTTGGTTGCCTTTAGAATTATAATTGATCAATCTACAGAATAGAATAACGTAATTTATCCGAACACAGAAAACATAGATGAATCGCTTTAAAGTTTTCTTTGGAATATTCAAAGAAGTTAAGAATACTCCACACCACCCGGAGCTTACAGAATACCTCTCTAAGAATGAGCATTTTCAGAAAGCTTGCCATAAGGTACATGATTTCCAGTATTATTTATTACGAAAACTTGACGAAGCCGCTTTTCCCGAAAACTACCAAGATCAGAAATTGATAACTAAAGGCCAAGACAAGAGCGGGACTAAAAAGAAGTAAGCGTGGGTTATAAAGAACTTTGGTTGCTCGTAAAGGCCGTAAATGATGAATTTCTGGTGATAATTTCTATTCAACTCAAAAATTCATGTTTTCTGTCTAGCTTTTGCATCCAAGGCTATGTTTATGTTTTTGAATTTTGGCTTTAACTCCTTTATATGATGACTACTATTGAATCTTTAACATATACTAACATATCTAAAAGCAAAGCCTTTTTCTGAAAGATAGTTCTGGCAAGGGAATCAGAACAACAAATAAATCAAAGGAAAAAATGAAAAGCGCATAAGTCTTCACAGAGATTGAGATTGGATTCACAAAAATTCCTTTGAAATATAGTATGAAATGCGGTTGTGAGCCCAAAAGAAAAAGGATCTTGAATTACAGGACTCTTGAAGCTAATGAAAACTCTATTTATTTTTATTTTTTTTGAAATTCTCAATTCTAAATTTTGTTTGAATAACAGTGCTGCTAATTTCATATTCAAAAGATAACCTAGTTAATTCTCAAAATTCGCATATTATCGATGAATCAGAACTCATTTTAATCCATTATTTACTTTTTCGCGCTAATTAATAACAACCAGTTTAGGATGATGACCGATGACTGAGCCATATTTGCATATCCCATTTCTGTTTCTAGACAGTGTTGCTCCCAAAAAAGATATATTTAAAGTCACGAGACATTGGGTTCGTATTGGCAAATTCTCTGCCTGCCACATTGAAATAGAACTAATTAAATTTACGACTCAAGAGTTTAAAGCTCGAATTTGTTGGAAGCTTTAAAAGCACCTAGCATCAAATTTCTTTAGTGTTAGCCTCTCTTTGACATCTCTAAATAGGACTATTCTAATTACCCTCCAATGAAGAAACTATTGCACACAACTTGCCACTCGATTAGCATTGATCATCATCTTATTTCCAGCAAACTGGCTTTAGTATCTCTCTTATCTTTCTAGTATCAAGCTTCACTCTCCTTAAACCCTCCATTGTGAGCTTTATCGGTCAGCATGCTTAATATTTTAACACCTAAACACCTTGCTTTACTTCAATAAATTTTTTATTAGATCAGAGAAGAACTACAAACAATTTGACTTCAGATGGCAAGCGATGATGCGATCGATAATAAGGCGTTCATGAATGCCTTCAGACAGAAGAACAAGTTAGCAACAGCTCCTAATCACCAAGAGCAGGAAACTCCTTCGATAACTGAGCGAAAGTCAGATCGAGCACTCACCTTAAGCACCACAGCAATAACTAATACTCCTCCTGGTAACTTGGCCATAGAGCCTAAGAGACTCATTTCATCTCATTCATATTAGATTCTAAAAAGCTCACTATCACCAGCACCGAGCTTGATAAGTCAGGATCTTTTCAATACCAGAGAACAGGCTCTTGGGTTGCTAGCACTACAGCAAGCGATAACTCAAGTATCCTGAGGCAAAACGTGAAAACATTTGTTGGATCTGTCATAGATAGCGATTGTAACTTTCGTTCGTTTTACTGCTATTCTTTAATATGCAAAATTCGAATTGAATTAGATGATTTTGCAAAGGATCCGATATTCACAAGGCTCTGTAAAAAGAGTGAATTTAAAGACGGGGAGTGCTGTGCCGTGTGTAAGAGTAAATTCAACATGCTGCTGAAGAAGAGAAGGCATTGGTAAGAATAACTCAAATAGAGCTCTCTTTAAATGATTCCATTGCCAGCAAATTCTGTGGAAATTCTATTTGCGATGATCACGGAAAGAAAAGAAGACCTGACCCAGAATCTCCAGGAAGCTATGTTCGAATTTGCGATCATTGCGACAGAAAATACATAAACAAGATGATACAGGACGAGTTCAGAAAAAAATTAGATGACAAAGACCGAGAATTAAAAGAGTTAGAAGCAAGAGTTGCCAAGTATCAAGAGATTTCCATGTCTAAGCAGCTTTCATACGAAAATCAACTTGCGGAAGTAAAGTCCCATGACAGTGTGAGTTTTTACAGCGAATTAGAAAAATAGAAAGGACAAAGAGTATAATAACCGTATTGCACAGCTGATTCAAAAAACTACTGAGATTAAAAGCGATATTAAACGAATCGAGAAGGAAAATAACTTGCTGAACGAAAAATACACTGAATTAAGCAAAGAAAGTGAGGAATTAGATAAGAAGATCTCAACTTTGAAAACCCAAGATGAGCAGCAGTAACTCAGAGCATATCGTGATAAGGGGTTTACATGACTTTGATAGATCTAAGGAAAATAAAGAATTAATTGTAAAGATCAAAGCTATCGATCAAGACATCGCACAAATAAACAAAACACTAGAGGAATATGACCGAAATATGGCCATCAACAAGATGGTGAAAATAGAGAGCAAGAACAAAGATACTTCTTATCTTACACGAGCTGACTTGATGGATGTTGCAAAGGACAGTCTTCTTTCACAAGGGTATAATAATGAAAGTAGGATACAAGACTCGTCATATAAGACGAGGTTAGGAGGACAAACTTCATTAGGAACTCCGAAATATGAAAAAAACCAAAAGTCTGATCCAGGAATGTGCAATACCAAATGCAACATTTTTTAATTCCTTATGAAATTGAACATTTAACAGTATGGATTTCTTATTTGTTGCGTAATGCAGGCTAGAAAAAAATGGTGTTTTAAAAGAGTAAGCGTTGAGATTCCTAAAAGAATATCAGTATTTTAAAAAAAAAAAAGGATTAAAAAGAATCTGGCATTCAGTTTAATGGAGCTTCCTGAAATAGTTTTTCGAGTATGCGAAGGGAGACTTAATCTCATTCTGAGCTGAACCTTGAAGGCTGAATAATGCGAACCCTTCAATAAGTAATTTGAATGATTTCGAGAAATAAATCCATTGGATACTGCAGATAAATTATTAAAAATAATAAATTCATTGAATCCGCAACGCAAAACATCAAAGTCAAAAAAAAACTAAAAAAAGACCTGGGTGTTATAATTATATATAGATCGATAGTTTTCTTTCTCACAGGACTTAGACTGCTCATAAATCCTTCCAAGGTCTCGTGATTATCATAGCGTTAAAAATAAAAATGAAAATTTTACTTTTCTGAGAACTAACTGGCACCTCCAATTTTTATTGCTCATCCCCTGAGTCATCAAACTTATCCATAAAGTTCGTATCAGCCGTTTTCTTGTAGGCACGCTTTCTGCGGACATCGAAACTTGTTTTGAGGCTTTCAATGAATTCTTTTTGTTTCCTTTCCTCACGTCTTTGCTGATCACTCTGAAGAGAGCGAATACCCGTAAAGACTTCACTCTTTTTATTATGGAATGTTCTAATACCAAAAAAATAAACAATCAATTTATCTTCATACTTACTTGTACAAAACTTCGTTAGTATTCATATAATCGTTGCACTCATCAACAAGCTTCTGAATCGAAGCGATTGATTGGATTCTCTGCTTTTGATTGCCAAATGACTCTGGTTGGAAATTGATCAAAGGTGTGCTGGAATCACCGCGCTTCGCAAAGAAATCTGATTTAGTTCTTGAATGAGAATTCCCAGTGAGAGGAGCATCTACATTAGGTACACTTAAATTTGGACGAATCTTCTTATCGTGGATTCTTTTCTTGGATCCTAGGATATTTGCTAAAGAATTTGCCTGTACTTTCGGGGAATGGGTATCTTTTGCTTTTATTTCTTCTTCATCAAGGGGAGCTGTTATTATTATTGAGGGGTTCAGAGATTTTCGTCTGCAAGTTATGCTGGTATTCTTCATTGGAAAGTTTTCTTGGAATTTGCCCCGTTCTTCTTCAACATCCAAGCCAGGAAGCGAAAAAATTGGAATCGACCCTTTTTCATTCAGCATTTGCAAAAATCGATTTTCTTCATCCATTTTTTTGCCATACTTCTTCTGAAAATAAGCGTTGAATTTTTTACATCGTTCTTCGTATGTTTTGAACCTTGCTGCATCCACACTTTTAAAAATTTTTTTCAAACCCGTGTATTCAAGCACCTTTTCAAGTTGATCTCTGTCCCATAGCTCATGCGAATAAAGGCATCCAGATTTGTTGCGCTCGATGTACTGATCTCTTTGCTTCGAGGTGGAAAAAACAATATCTAGATCTTTCTTGCTGTCATTAGCGCCAATAATCACGTGCTTGTGATAAGTTAAATGCTCTTTTTTTATCTCACTCACCTTCTCGTTTTTTTCATTTACGATTATTTGCGTGAAAATCTTGGCTGTCTCCTTGCGGCCATTAATGTGTGTGTCTTCAGCTACAAGAGGTAAAGAAACTGCAGTTTCGAGAGGTTTTTTCTGTGAAGTTGGAGTAGCATGATGAAAGATATTTTCATTTGTTTTGTAGCTTGAATTAGTTTCAATTATCTTGGGTGTGTTTTTCTTTGTTGCCTGGAACTTTGATGATGATGATCTCGGACTTGTAGGCTGAGATCTGTAGTGAGTTATAGAGGTAGCTGACGCAGCAGATTTAATTCGAAATTTATTGTTTGGAGTTTTTGGGATGGAAGGATTTAAAGAATTTTGCAATTGAGATCTTACAGAGCTTGAGGTAGAAAAGCCTGTAGCTGGGGTAGCTACTTCCATTATCACAGGATTGAAAAAGTCAAGGATGCAATTATTTGAATCAGAAATTATATAAATTTTCGCAAAAGCTCGTTCTTTAAATCAATTGACATTTATTTCTGAGAAAAAAAAATGCAGTTCACAAGTTCATATAGAATTGAACATAATATTTATAGGCTATCGTCCATTGGAAGGACCTTTCTAATAGAGTGTTATTGGGATGAACTCATTTCTTGAGTTTCTTTAGGAACTTTCTCAAGCAATGCGTTATTTTTATTTATTTTTTTTATAGAAAATTTCCAGTTTAATTTTGGGTGAGAGATTATCCTGAGTCAAATTATTGAGTAATTCTTTATTTATGAATTTTTTAGGTTCTATTTACAAAATTAAATAAGTACACCAGATGTGCTGTTAAATACCAGATAAGTTAGCCTCTCTTGAAAGTAGTTTTATATTAAGTTATTACAAAAAAACGGTCATGATCAGCTCTAACCAAAGAAATCATGAGCGTCTTCTCTTAACTTACAGCTTTTTCAACTGGCTGTTTGCATTATCATAAAATTAATTTGTTGAATTTAGACGTCGAGTCTTTTTTAGATTTTTTTCATTGATTCAAACTGATGCAGCAGGAATGGTTCTTGTTGTATTTTTTGAGTTTTGTTAAGAATCAGAGAAGAATACGCGATAGAAAGTTCGTGTGGAATAGCGGGAACAAAAATTGAGGATTATATTTTCAAAGACTCACCGTTGCATTGCTTGCTTTTGTGAAACGACTGTCGATGAGAAATTAACAAATTCATCAAAGCAATGTATCTCTATTCCTTCATTTCATAGAAATTTGGGTGGGATTCCCTTCCGTGTTATCAGAAGTTGCTTTTAAAGCTTTTCTTTGTCCAACGAAAAATTCTGAAAAATCCCATAGTCACTTTCAGTTTTTTGCATGAATTTAACACGTTGACCTGCTAAATTTTTTGAAGTATCAGTACCTTTTTTCTGTGCCTAAACTATAAATTCTGATATCGAACTGGATAACAGTTAATATTTCTATTTTAATTTGAAAGTCAGTTTAATCTGAAATTGAGACAATTAAGTCAATTTCCGAAATTTGGGCTGGAAAAATGATGTATTCAATGAGCGATGCAGACTTTTACAGAAACGCGTTTCAACTACTAGGGTGTTTGCTGTTAGTCTATTTCCTCCTACTTTTAGTACCCAAATGCCGAAGTTCTAAACATAATAATCGCTCTAATTCAGCAGAAGCCCGTCTTTGGAAACGATTTCAAGAAACACACTGTGATGTCATACCCATACTTGATGATATTGAGAAGAAAGAAATGGTAGTTGCTTTATGTAATACTATCCACAACTCAGAAACCCCACGAGCAGCGACATCAACGTTAGGAAAGCTTTCTAGCACTATAGGAAAGCATAAAGGCGACAATTTTACGAAAATGGTCAGGTTCGACCTTCCAACTACCGTCTTTGAGTAAGAAAATCTCTCTACACGGGAATTAGATAGGATATATATATTACTGACAGACGTATCATATTGCTCTTGTGAATATATATAATGTTTTTGCATCCATAGCAGCAGCATTTTAATTGCATAAAATACATTTAATGTATGAAATTTCATTATAAAATTTTCTTCAATACGGCGCGACCAGGAGAGCAGAAAGGCTCTGCCTGAAGCTTGATTATCTGAAATTTTTATTTAATGAGGACTCTTCAATAGATTTCCTGTAAATTTGCTTTAGACCGTCCGTTTCACAGCTCGCTGCTGCTGCTTTTTCTTTTTTTTTATTAGCTGCAAATTGCCAAATTGTAGCATTTCCTGTCAGCCAAAAGCGAAATGATTGAGGGTTTGAGGTATCCGAACTGAAGTTTTTTATCAAAAGAAACTTCTCATGAAATAGCAATGCTTAAAACAACGATTAGCCCTTCAAACTGCTCAATTTTATAATCTGTTAGATACCACTTTGATCGAAATTATTGGATACTTTCTTTTTTACTACATGGATCTGGGAACCAATATTTGGTTATTTGTTCTGTAATTTTAAGTTTCTTTACTTCATCCTGAGAAAATTGAAATCAAATATACAACTAGCAAAAGTTACAGAAAAGAACACTTGGGCCAAGCTGAGTGGAAAGAAGGTCGATGATACGATTTCTTTTCTAAAAAACAGAGAGATCGATCATTTTCAAGGCACTGAACCATAATTTAATTGCTGGACTCTTATTGGTGAGGTCTCGTCATATGAAATTGAACCGCATAGTCAGAATAATTGGTAAGGCCTTGCGGTCTATTGGACAGACCCCCATCAGCTAGTAAATTTTGATTGAAGATACCCGCTTGATTTGGAATCATGTTAGGAAGCAATTGGTTGGTTGGACTGAACATGCTGGGAAACTGATTTTGCTGGTGGTTATAATAGGCTGGGTTAAAGTTCGCATGATTTTGTGTTGTTTGTTGTTCCGCGTTATTTGAAGAAGCCAAGCTCAGACTAATTGCTTCCAAGATTTGTTTCGAATTCGGATAGATGGCTTTGTTCAACATATGAATTTCATTTTCTTTAAAGTTAATCAATGCGAAGTAGCTTTGATTTTCAGAATTCGAAAATTTCATCCTAAAATCATTGGTATCGATTTGCTTGGTTGAAATCATCCACTTCCGATTGTTAAACCCACTAATTAGTTCTTTTAGCTCAGAAGGATTCCCAAGCCGATTTGAGAATTGCTCAAAATTAGGTTCAGTGATGTTGTATTGAGGTAATGTTATCATGGGCTGGGCCTGTTCGAGGGTGGAATATTTGTTCAGAGAAGACAGAAGCGACCCTTGAGGTTGGGTGTTCTGTGGTGGAAGGTAAGAAAATGGAATCTGTGAGTGCGCAGGCAAAAGGGAGGATGGCAATTGAAGAGGATTCGGGGGAATATATTGGACGTTCACAGGATTCATTGTCGCGATGTTTGTGTTCCCAACAAACGGCAAGCTTTGATTCATTTCTGACTGTAGATTCTGCAGATATAGCCCTTCAAGTGTCGATTGTGAATGTCGGTTTGCTCTCACTGGAGTTAGAGGTTGATTGGTGCTTGCTGCGTTGGATCGATTTTGAACTTGGGGGTGCTGCTGTGCATTCATGAGAGAGAGAATTGACTTTGATTGAGATTGTTGGCATCTTGATTGACTGGCATGATGACTCTTTCATGCTTTAAGGCATTCTCGACATTGATTGACGCGATTTTTGAATGGCCCGTCTTTTTTCCATTGCCCGTTTTTCTGAATTTATAAATCGCTAGCTTTTTATTATATTGATTGTGTTCATTTTCTTTCACCCCTTCTTTAATGAACTCTTTATGATGCTCCTCTTCTTCTTTACAAAATATGATTCCCGCTTCTTGAAACCCTTACTCTTCCTTATTTCACCAAGAACAGTTATCGCGAATTGTTGATCCAAACCATCATTATCTTCCGTGCTGTCTAAAGAAATTTTCCGGAATTTTTGATAAATTTTTGTCAGTCCATACCAGCGGTTTTTAACAGAATCCCCAGTACGATTTCCCAGCAGCTTCGCGATTTCAGCCCACTTTTTGCCGACGTTCAAGAAGTGACTAAGGAAATTAAAATCATCTTGGTCAGTCCACTTTCCTCGGTTGATCGAAGGATCAAGGTGATTGGTCCAGCGTTCTCGGCACTGCTTTGACTGCCGATATATACCAACACTGGATTCCCGATTGAACTCTTCAGCAACCTTCTTCCATTTGCAATTTGTCCCTAACTTACCCATAATTTTTGTTAAAATCTCATCTTCATTCTGGCTCCAAGGGTTTTTAGTGAGATTAGTCTTGAGCATGGATTGCCATTTCTTCTGAATTTGATAAGACTTCTTTGTTGGGAAGATTTTGCTGATAAATTCCCAAATAGCTGTATTTTCATACTATTTAGAGATATATATTGTTGTCGAGAAGTTTGCTAATAAAAACTAGATTACCAGCGCCTGATGATCGAGACTCCAGAGGAATGTGTAGTATGCAATTAACGACACCAAAAACTCAGTTTCTTCTTCAGTCCAATTCTTTTTTCCATATCTTGGATTTATTATCGATTTTTTAACCAATTTTTCAAATCGGGCGGCCAGCTCCTCAATGTTTAAAATTTCTAGATCTTTCATCGAAATCCCATCTAGTATCTGTTGAGTCCATTCTTTGGTGAGTTTTGGGCCTCTCTTTAATTCATAACAGAAAGCAGAAAATTGACTTTCGATGTGGGCTTTGAATTCCATTTGATTTTTCCTTTTCGAGTTCTCTGCAATGCTCATCATTGTGGAGTCATTTATATGGGATTTTATTTTCGAATCTATCGATATGAGACTCTCTGGGCTCCCTCCAGATTTGTTGTGCATCTCTGTTCGAGTATTTCCTACTTTTACTGCTCAGAGATAGTTTATATTTACTTAAAGAACGAGTCTCATGTTACCTACTTTCTTTGGTTCTTCCTCAAAAGAATTCGAGTTTTCTAGACGATTCAAGCTCATTTGTGGCCAACTGTAGTGATCTTAGAGGAGGTCGTAAGATTTTAAAAATTGTTCTCAGTTTGTCATTATGTATTCATGGAAGATTATTTAATCCGTACCACTGCCCGTCAGTGGGTTTGATCAAACCATCATATCTCATTAAATTATTAGACACTTTACTGTTGGAATCTTGACAAAAATTTAAGACCCAGATTAATTTTCTTCGAAATTTGAGAAATAAATTTTATTGCTTTGAGAACATACGGATCAATTTTTGGGTCAACACAATGATCGGTTTTAAGTGCTAATGAACATGGTTTTCAGTTTTCTGAGGGCCCAGGCTCGTTCTTTAAGTCTGATGTCTTTGCTAGGTTGATAAGACCATTATTATACATCTTGTACAACAACAAAGAGTCAGGGGGAACCATTACCAGTAAGAATGGAAAGACATATTGTTTCACAATGCTTCTAAACATTCGGTTGATTAATCAAATAGATCAGCATACTATAGAGTACTGAAGAAAATTCCTAATTAATTTATCAACAGTATCGAAAGAGAATAACTCGATTAATTTCCAAGCAATTTAACTTTTTGAAATAATTTATTAACATCTTACTGCTCGCTAGCCTATTGTAGAACACAGCTTCTACGATATCGATTTATTTTATTACTTTTTAACCAGCTTGACAAGGAAGAGCAAAAAAGTTTCACAATTTATCGACAGTACTCAAAACATGGCAGTGAGTTGAGACTATTTCTCATATCTAAGCATGAATTTTGCCTTTTATGAATTAAATTTAATTTAATGCTTTCTGTGAAATGATACGAAAGACAATTTTGAAGTGGGTCAAAGATATATAAAGGTATATTGGTTATGTTGAATGTCAAATATTGAAAAGATGAGATCTTTCTTATTCAGAGAATTGATTTAATTGGACCTAACCTGAAGATTGTTTCTTGGGTTATCAAAATAACATGAAAATACAGGACTTGCCGGTTAAAATCAGATCCAAATGAAATCTTTCTACTACATTATACTTGCAGAATGATTTCATGGAAAGATAACAAACTGAATTTAGAAACAGAGAGAATGCTTTACATAATTTGGGCTAGGAACTGTGGAGTCCTAATTTTAAAAAATGTTGACGAAATTTTTTCGAGGGAAATTGTCAATTGTTAATACAACATGACGATTGGTTAATTTCGATTTCGAAAAAGAAAACTAAACCCAAAAAAAAAAATAATTACACCATTGCGATTTAGTAGTTGCTTTTAATCGACTCAAACTATCGATAGCAAACACATATTAAAATTGACTATTTTAAAGAAAATAGATGATGGTGCCTGAAAGTTTTTACTTAGTACATTGTTTGATCCGAATTGGGAGGGCAGCTTTTCGACATAGATTTTGTTTCGGACTCAAGCGAATTTGTAGCTAAAATAAAGTATTAGAAATGTATAAATGCTTAATTGAGGAATTTTTTTAGTAGTTATAATTTAAGTTCAATTCACATAATAATAATAAAAATCTTTCAAGAAGTGAGCTGGTAATTGAATGCGTTAACTCGGATATTTAGAAATTGATTAAAACAATGTTGTCACAATCGTAATGGCTTCGTTTCTCAGAGTCTTAACTATTATAGGGATAGCATCAACGATAGATCGATTATTCTTGTTACGGTACTTACCAAAATTCTACATAATACAATCGTAAACGGTATTAAACTGCAATTTGTTGATTCCATAATTAAAAACCGAAAAATATTAATCAGAAAATGAAATACAATTTTTCAGCAGAACCTCTATAACAAATCAATTATTTTGATTGTAACAGAGTTCATCTCGCAGTTAACCGTTCTAGCTAAGAAATAGTAAGAGGTTATTTATCAAATCTATCTCCACTAAGTCAGCCCTACAATTAGTAAGTATATCTCACTACAATGTGAACATATGTCTTTTCATTTGAGAGAAATTGCGAAAAATTAAAAAAAAAAACAAAACTATTACTCAGTATTTTAAATTTATGATACAGCTCTCGAGTTTTGCTCTTCAAAGAACACTCATATTAACTAATTTTTTTAAACAAGGTAAAAAGCTTTCTAATTCTTCCAAGTAAATGATATCCATTCTGGGTTAAGCGCGTGAAATTTGAAACATATTCCATCATAAGACAATATAGAATAACGATATCTCGGCGATGTGTATTATATATTCTGAGCTTTGAAATGCTGATTTACAAAGAAATAAATGATTGGAATGATTGGTTCCTTTTATTTTAAAAGGGTAGTGATAGGATAGTTTTGGCTGTCTCAATTTAATAACACTTTTTTGCCATGAAACAGTCTTGTAGTGGTGGAAAAAAATTTCAGCCCATTCACTGTTCATGGACCCAAGTGGTAAGTTTCTCACATTCATCCCATCTTGCTTCCATAGATTCACAACCTAAAACGACCACAATGTAACTCTTCCCTTCAAGCCTCCTAAAACCGCTGAAGCAGGGTCCAGCAGCAGCTGTAATGCCTGTTTTTACACCTTCCCATCCATATGGTAATAACTTGTTAGTATTTTCCCAAACGACTTCTCTCTCTACCCCATCATCTTGCTCGATTATACAAGTATACACCTGCTGCTGAACAACTTGGTTAAAGAGCCTGTTCTTCATAGCGACAGCCGTTAGTTTTGCAATATCCCTAGCTGTAGAGAGATTATTCTGATCACATAATCCATGGGGATTAGAATAATACGTATTTTTAAGACCTAAATTACCAGCGGTGCCATTCATATATTTCAAAAAATGTCGAAGCGCAAATTTTCCTCTGAACTGTGCATATGTAGGGTTTGCTTTGACTTTCGCCTTATATTCCTTCGTTTGCATGTTGATGTAGGTTCCAAAAGACTCTGCTACACAGAAAGCAGCGTCGTTTCCACTTGGAAGCATCACAGCATGTAAAAGGTCCCAAATAGAAATAATATCGCCTGGCCTTAGATTCGCCGAGGTTCCGATTAAGCTTGCGGCAATTTTCGAAACTTGCACATAGATTTCTGTAGGGGCAATTTTATACTTTTCAATTAGCTTGCATGCACAAAAGCATGTCATAACTTTGGTAATGCTAGCAACTTCTCGCTTCTCATTTGCTTGATGACCACACAATATTTCTCCAGTCTCAGCATTAGCCACTACCCAAGCTCTCGCAGAGACAAGGGGGGGTTTGGTACCTGTTATCAAGATTAAATCTCAAAGACGTTTTATCTCAGTTTACTGTTGCGTGAAGTTGCTCGACTGGAATCAATTGTGTTGTCGAGACTCGACGAGTCTCTTTCTTGAAGCAGCAATGCTGCTGATTTCGTGACTTGTAGGTGGGCTTTGTTCTGATTAGATCTACTTCCAAAACCATATAATGTGAGGTTTGGAGGTATAATTACTTAGATGTGTCACGCTGACTCCCATCGGACACCAGATCCGGTAAGCAAAATAGATCAGTTTGATTTGAAGGCGATGAAAATTCGTGGACATCTACTGATTCGGTTTTTCCTAAAGATTTTTTCATATACATTGGCTTTTGTTTAGATTGAAGGGCTTTTTTGCTGAGAGTTTGAAGTTTAGTGGGATTCTTTGGTTCCAGTTTCCTTAGAAGGTCACCATTCGAGGTTTTGCTCTTCATGAAAAGGAAGGGTTATTAGTGATTTAGTAAGTGGTTAAATTTTCTATTGATTTGGAATACAAGGCAGTTTTATCTTGTTACTTTTACTTAATAAAATAAATTGGCTGACAATTGCATTAGCTAAAGCAATCTCTTTGAAACAAATCTGAATTTTGTTATTACGCCATTGCTGCCTTCTGAGGCATGAAAAAAGATATTTGAGGAATTGGGAGAACGTCTAGTTTAATGCTATTCGAAATCTCACTGGAATGGAGAAATATAAAGGTCTAAGTATTTCAGAAACTCATCTCTCTATTCTATGACCTGGTAAGTTGCTTCACTATTTCATTCATTATGCCTTGCTCAATTTTCTTCTACTGGAGATGTGTTTGTTTCATAACTAACTCATGAGTTCTGATGAGTCTCTTATTTTTTCAGATGGGGAGCGGGATATTGCAAGGAATACGGTATATTGCAAGGAATACGGTGAAAGAATGGTGAGGGTGCAGATGTTTAAATTTTAATACATAAAAGTCACCATCAGTTGCAAAGAGCAACGGACAAAAAACAGCTAATTTTTTACGGACCACAAAGGCATATTTAAGATTTCGAATGACAAAACGACCAGAAAGAGCTCTAAATTCAAAGAAACTTAATTAGAGACGCCCTCTACAATATAACTTGTTAGTGAGGTGAGGAGCTCCGGGAAAATCCTCTCTCTTTTCTTTCTTCAAAGAAGGATTTTGTCCACTCAGACTATTGGTTAGTAGTTAATTGAAAAACACAGGGCCAAACAGCAACAAGACTAGATGCTAATTTATTTTTGCTTTGTCTTTCTCCCTTTTTTTTGGAGCAGAAAATAACAGTGTGGAATGAGAAGGCTTTCAAAGTGGAACAATATCCACCAGGTGAAAGAAAGGAGTGGGAGTGAATTCTTCATATTAAGGCATTTAATTTGGTTTCAAGGAGACTAAAAGTAGGCAATAGAACAAAAGCATATGCATATCAGCCCTTCAAATTGTAGATTAATTATGCCAGAATTCAATGGAAAGATATATCGTTTAAAATGACAAATAGTAATGAGTTAATGATGGAATCTAGAATCTTGGTATCTCGATTTTTCTATCCAAAACCAAAACAAGATCATTAAAGCTTTTTGGGGGTCTTGACGAATGCTGATTGATTCTCAAAGCATACTAACTCTTTAACTTTTGCGCAGAAACTTGGGGATCCAAGCATTTGCTCTTCGAGTAAATCTAGCAGCTTTGTGGTGTCTAATGTCTTTAATCTCATTTTCCTGGCTATTTCTAATCGAATTAAGCATGCCTCACTAGAGCACCATTAAAAACCCTGAGAGCGAATGAGCTTACCTTGAGTTTGCATCCTGGCAGTTTTCTTTCCCTATCTTCGTTTTGATCGATTTTTTCCCTTTATCTAAAGGAACTGTCTCGGTATGACTTTCGGAATTGAGGACAGAAAATCTTGATAATAATGGAGGTTCACAGTTTAACTCCCCAAGAGGCTTTAGGTCGGACTGCGTGTATTCTTTGTTCAAAGTTTTAGAAGGTTGTTGTTTTTTTGATAATAATGCATCATCGTGAAACACTCTTTCAGTTTTTCTTTGCTCGTAAATTTTCATCAGCTGACGGTATCGCTCGGATTCGTAGAGACTGCTCTTACCTTTGGGATTGCTTTTCGACTCTCTAATCTTGCACAGAGCTAAACCGATGTTTTTCCCCGATTCACTCCTCCTAAGCGTAGCATCAGACTCGAGTATTCCCGAATTTTGAATTCCAGGTTTGGATGAATCTTGATTTGAGCTCATAGATTCATGTGTTCTGAGCCTAAATCTCAAGGGTGATTCTTCTGTTATTGCTCGTATATCACCCTTAATTCTTAGATCTTCAGAGCTGTAATCGTCTTCGAGCCTATCCGTCTGAGAGTAAAACTTCGAGCGGTAAATAGCTTCTTCGGCAACATCTTCTTCAACTTTGGAAATTTTGTTTATAGTAAGTCTTTTAGCAAAGGAGAAGCTATCACGTCCGTTGGCTGTGCCAAAACAACTATCAGCTGCTATTTGATTTGAGCTACTCAGAAGTGAATTTTGGGCATCTTGAAATCGAATGCCGAGCTTTTGTTGTCCAGAAAGCTGCTCAAGCAAATCTCCTGCGATATGACCAGAAGAATCGTGTAAACCCTCTAATGACCTGTTGATTTGAGTCTCTGATCTCTCACGAACTGTCTCGATTGATGCGGTCGAATGTTGATCTTCAGTATCACCCCGAAGATTTTCTTTTTCATCTTTAGATTCATTTTTTAAGTATGAGACAGTCAACCAAAAAAAAATACCTTGATCGATCTTTAATTTGAAGCGCAATTTGGGTAATCCTCCCCTCTGAAGTTTTGATTCTGGGAGTTCTTTCGACCCCAGATGGTGGGCTCCTCTCTCATCGGTGCTGTAAGAGAGAGTTGATTCATTTTCTCGGATTATGCACAAGGATTTCTCATTTTCAAGACTGTCATTTTGGTAGTTACTCTCTGTCCGTTTTACACGCTCTTTAAAGTCTTGAAGGAGCTTCATTTGTGATTCGGAGAGTAGATTCATGGGTTGAAACGGAAAGAATTATTTTGCCAATTCTTTATACTTTTCAGTTAAAATTCTGGTGCGCTCATTTTAATATTTTTTGGAATACACTCTTTCTTGACTGAAAAATGCAATTGAGAAATGTTTGTTGAAGTGAAAGACCTACACAATATTGTTGTGATATCACTCAGCAATCTCAATGCCAGGCCCACTAATCTAGATGCTGGTTTACATAGAATAACAATACATTTTTTTAGATAAGTAAAAGACAATTATATCAATTACTTTGAATTATGACAAAAACTTGTACGGAAGTAGCCCGCATCTGATTCTGCAATTTTATACTCAGTCTGAGAACAGCTGAATTTCCTTGCTGGTCCGAATGCTTTTCTTTTGAGGAGGAAGTAATGAAGTTAATTCTACCCACATTCCGAATCTTCCAATCCTCCATTCAATATTTTTGGAATGATAATACTCTTTATTCTCTTGTTGTAAAAAGCTTTCGAGCAGTTTGCATTTTCTTCGCATTATCCAACCTTGAGTTTTGAGTCGAATACCTGGAATTAGATAATGAATGTTCGAAAAAATTGAAATAAGAAGCACCAATGGATTGAAAACGAATAGTACGTTCAGCCAGAGCCACCAATATGCAATAGAAATAAAGAACATTGCTGCTAGAATGTTGACAACTAGCCGAAAAGCAATAACACGCTGATTCATAGGGCATAACTCAGTTAATTTGCGGAGAGTGTATATTGCTTTATTAGGATCAACCTGAAACATTCTTGAAAGTCTGTCAGAATCAGTGCTTTCGATAGAATATTGCTCCTCATCACGATCGTATTCGAATACTAATCTTTTAGGAGTGTTGGTTGGGATGTCTGCTCGCGTCATCATCCTCACTAAAGCAAATTCAGAAACGGTGCTGGCACCAGGATTGTCTATAATTGTCCTGGTTGCAGTTACTTGGAGGTTCCTGGGTGTTTCTGTACGTTTTGGGATGATAACACCATCCAGAGAACTGAAAGTTCTCTTTTTCTCAATTTGACAATTGATTGCTTCGACTTCAACGTTAGCAATCATAGAAATGAGAGAATGAAGTTATGATTATTTGAGTAAAAAGTTTAAAAAAGTTGGATCAAGAGGACATTTTTCATCAAAGTTTAAAATCTATTAGCTTTCTGCTTATTAATGGTTTTTTTGGTTTTTTTGGTTTTTTTGGTTTTTGAAATGTGTGCTCAGCCCTCGAAAACCCAAAAACTCCCTGATGAACAGACTTCTTCAGTTTTGGTATGTCAGCACTGCCTCCATTTCTGTTCAACGCCTTCTGAAAGTTTTTAAAAAAGCATAGTGATAAACCTAGCCAACTTAATGAAATTTCTGTCTTTTCGCAAAAAAATTTGTTAGCCTCATTGTATTGTCTGGTTGTCGGTATTATGCTATGGCGCCCTAACTTGTTTCCCAGCATCGTGTTTGGAAACTTACTCGCTCTTTATTTATGACTGATTACCAGTGAAAATAGGAATTGTTGCGACTAATGAGAAGAAATGAACGAACTCTGGATATTTTTAAGGGCAGCTCATATTTAATTCGACTGCTTGAAATGGGAATGAAATTTTCAATAAAAAAAGAGAGGGCTTCTTCTTCTTTTTTCAAATAGGAACCTTTAATAATAGACTCAAAAAACTCAGTCTTAAATGCTGAAGGGAGTCCTTCAGATAAATTCATCCTCAAAGATTGAAGGTGTCATGCTAAATAGTTTATTCAGCACATTCGCCTCGTTTTTGAACCTTTGACTTCTCCGCCTTTTAGAACTGCATCTTGGGCTATACTCGCGATTCGTAAGAGCACTCTTTTCACGGTTTGTCAAAGGACATTTTTCTCTGGCTGACAATACATTATTAGAGCCTTTATTAACCTCAATAGAATGATTTCTTGTCGTGGGGCTGGAACAATGAGTAGAAATGAACCCTCTGTAAATTCGCATCTGAAAAGTTCAGTTTCGGTACATTTGGAAACTTTAGCTTTTTTCCTGAATCTGCTGACATGCCTAAAAAATATTCGCTTAGAATATGAGCAGGCAATTCATTGCATTTAAATTCATTCTTGATGGGAGCTTTTGTTCGAGCGGTTTTTGAAGTGTGATCTATCTTTGAGGTTTTTCGAAACACAATTAAATTATCCTTCTTTTTTGGATTAAAAGATTCTGTTTTAAGAAGATTCATGCTTGGAGGGGTGTTTTCTTCTGTTGTCTGTCTGCTTATATTCAAAATGCTACTGTTTCGAGTTTCTGATTCCTTTATGTCGGAGTTGTGTGTTTGCCGATTAAATCCGAAATATATCACTTTGGACCTTACCTGCATGGAACTCTTTTGGACTACAATACTTTCTTTCACTTTGATCGATTATGTAAATGAAATCTTGATTCTTGAGTAAAGAGCTTGATGGTGTTTGTTTGGGTCTCTGGATGTGAATTTTCTCGGGAGATTTCGAAGGAAACGACAGATAAGCGTTATTTTGGGCACTGGCAGAAATTTTTTGGATATAACTTTGATCTTTGGCTCCTGAAGGACAATGCTTAAAAATATTTGCCGGGCTTAACGCCTTTATTTTTTTGAATTTAGTAACTTTCACAGTCTTGTGTTTGTGAGCAGTAACATCGACTAGTTCATGAGTGAGTTCATTTTTTCCGAAAGACTGGAGTTCTAGAGGCAGTAGCTGTTTTGCCTGTTGTAAATTAGATTTCTTATGGTAGAATCGTTTTCAAATTCGAAAGAGGGAGAGTGATCTGAGCGCCGAGGAGGTAGACTTGTGATGATATCTTTTATAGCATAGTCATCGAAGTTATTTTTTAACGAGATAATTTTCGGAATCATCTTTAATTGAGCATTTTGGTTTTTAGAAACATTTGAGTCATTTAGGCTTAGAGAATTAGGTGAAACCGACTGTATCTTGTCTATGCGTGTTTTTGGTACAATATAATCTCTTGCTATCTGTTTCTATAATGATGAGAATGAAATGAATCCCAAGTACCTGACTCAGATGCTTGTCAATATTATCGGAACAGGCGTTCTTTATTTTCGGCTTGATAGTGATTTTCTTTTTCTCAGTTACTGTTTGTAAGCAAAAGCAAGCCGTTTTCTTTAACTCGGCCTTGAGAGCACCTGAATCAACGGCAATGGACTGTAAAATGAAAAGGAACTAATGAAAAATCAAAGCAGAGCTGCATACCTTCATTATGTGAAATCTGGTTGAATATTTGTTTCGAAGTCTTTCAAAAGTGACAGCTCAATGTTTTAAGAGAGCTACTTTAAAAGTAAGTCTTTTGATTATTAACTCAAGTGTTTGCTACAATTTAATTCTAACGATCAACCATGTAATTTATGCTCAGCTCATTTGATTCATTTAAAGTTTAGTAGATAAATGCGTAATAAATTGAATCTAATTCTTAAACCCTTTTTTCAGAAAAGAAAAAGTTGCATAAAATCTCTGATGAACTTCAGAATCTAGAATAGAAATACCGCCTCGTGATGCGCTTAAAAAGCTTCGAAAGGCTCAGTAACGGAGAAGAGTCAATAAACATTTACAGTAGTATTTGAGTTTTTGGATGACACAAAAGACTCATAATGTACAGCAAACTACGAATGAATCTGATCTTGTTACTTCTTCTTTACGCTCTCTATTTGATTTGATTTGATTATGATGTAGGTTACGAAAGAATAAAATTTCAGAGAATAATTTAGTATTATTATTAGATCCTAAGCCTTAATTCGTTTTCTGTTTGAATGGTAATAGCTATGGCAATTTTATAATATGGTGTTCGTCTACCACCCGTGCTTGTTGCCGACGATACTGTAGTGAAATTGATGTAACCAAACTCACTTTTTCAACACAAAATACTTAATAATATCAGAAGCAAAATGCAAAATTGCATAAAGAAATAACGCAAAAAAATCGTATTACTATATAGACTAGGGAGAATTGGGAACAAATCGAGTCCGTACTTGATATGGATTGAACATCATTCGGCTATAAGATCTTGCTCTTTTCGCACCCAGAGTTTCATTTTGCTGGAGATATTCCTCATCAAGCTTGCTTCTCTGTACGTTGTCCAACTCATACACGCTATTTAGATCGATTGTTATTTTTCTTCCAATAGGAAGCGAAAAACTGCTCGTATTTCTGTTTTTTGTTGAACTCATTGCTGAAGTTATAGGCAATCGAATGTTATAAGAGCCTGGTCCTGGAGAGATTTCCTCCTTTACCAAAGGCGTTCGAATGCTCTCTGATTGAAAAACACTTCCAAGCGATGGTATGGATTTTCTTTTAAACCTATCAAGATCGAATGGTGCGTTTAGAGGTTGAAGTTTTGGTTTATTGGAGAAGTTGATCGCTCCCTCGTCAGTTTTGATATACTTACGTGCATGTATTATTTTTGCTTTATTCGGAGGGGACCGTTTGACCATGTCCCTCATCAAATCATAAGAGCCAGGTCCTGGGCCCTTGTTGAAAAATATTAATTCGCCCTGAAAGCGTTTTGTTCCAGAAATAAACCCCGCACCGTAGCCCTTTTTATTGAAAGCTACACTGTCGCTGGCGTAGTCATTTTGGATTAAGTCATATCTACCTGGGCCTACTATTTCATTCAAGAGTCTGCTTGCTTGTGGTGCAAATGTGGTTTTGCGTGGGGCTGAAACATTAAACCCGAGAGGAATTTGAAGGGCTGAATCGTTTTCAGGTGATTTTATTGTTGTGTTGATGTTTGCTTTGGACTTGTTATGAGATCTGTCTAAACTATTGGTCGGTGAATTAATTGGAGACGCTGAAAATGATACAGAGTCTGCTTTTTTGCGGACAAGTTTTGGTGAAAATGGCTTGAGTCTGCTCATATGACCCTCTGGCTCCATCCGATGAGTTATGTTATTGAGCTCTTTCTGATCCATGTAGAGAGCATTTGTGGTTGAAGGAAGTTGTAGACTTGCAGACTTCATCCTAAATTTTAATTCGTAGCAATATATTTTGTACGACAAGCTAATTTTTGCTACACAACACAATTTTTATATGAAAGTCGCAAAATTTTCAAGAAGCAATAGGCAGATTCAAGTGATGGTTTCCATTGTTTAATTCTTTTTTTGAACTAAGCTTACAATTTTCTTATCACTCCAGGAGTTTAGTCTAGCTTGAGCAAAGCCTGCACAAGAGAGTCTACATAAATGTGAGTGGAGATAAAAGGAATAGCTTGAGATGTGGGTTCATCCCTCTCATGCATGATGTTCAGAACACAAGGATTGGATTAGAGGCTAAATTTACCTCATTGTTTTCCGGATCTGAGTTTATATTTGACTAATTACACCCTCGATACCTTCTCTCATCACCTTAATCAAACTCAGAGATATGCATACTTTTACAATTAATTACACTTGCCTCTCTACCACTGAAAAATTATGATTTACCAGGAGCAAATTTTCACATAATTTCCAGTTTTATTTTTCAATTTTTGTATGGCAGTTCCAGTTTGAGTTGAGATACATTGTGTTTCTTATAATTAATTAACTGAACTCTTCTCAAACTTGATTTCAAATAAATCGAACTCTCAGCAATGTCCAGATATGAAAGCGGAATCGCCTCTCCTATGAGAACCCGAATCCTCAGAATCAACGATAGCTTGAATCAAATCAAGGTGAGACTATATCACAGAATCCATCACTAGATTGTAACTATAGGAGAGTCCTCGCTCCTCAAGAGCAGTTAAGTACGACACTTTGGAAAAAATAAGCAAAACCATGGAGAACAGAGTCAACGAATTTGCTTCAAGCAATGAAAAACGAATTCATGCTCTGAGAGATCAAGTATCCTCTGCTTGAAGAGTTCAAAATTTGAATTGACTGTTATTAGCTCACTAAAGTACAACAAATGGTGGATCAAGAACGAGAGGAGAGAGAATTCATCATTGAAAACAGATACAAGGACCTCGAGTTACTTGAGTCTGAGGTGGCTGCTATGCTTGAAAAAGAATTATTAGTAATAGGACAATGAAAAGTTGGCAGAAATGTATATAATTCAACATTTTTTAGGGACGTAAAGACGGTGAGAGAAAGCTCGCAGATTTAATTGAAGATAGATATCATGCTTTGAGAGAAGAGCTTGCAAAGGAAACCAATGTCAGAATCTTGAACATTGAAGTCCTTAATCAAGCGCTCGAGTCAGATTTGCCAAAGGTCAGCGACGCTATCCGTTTGGAATCGAACTCTAGAGAATCAGCTGATAAAGAAATTTCAAAGAAGGCTACTGCCGAAATTATCAAGTTGAATGAAGCTCTGCAAACTGAGCGAAAAATTCGAGAGAATAGTGAGCAAGCTATTTTCGATATGCTTAGAGATGTCGTGAAAAAATTCAAGGAGGATATTGAAGTTGAAAGAAAGATTAGGTAATTGCGTTTTGAAAATCTCGTTGATGTCTTAACATTTCACCCCCTTGTTCAGAGAAGAGACTGAGGCGAGTTTACTTTCCTTGCTCGAAGAAACATGCAATAAGATATATGCTGCAGTAAATATCTGAGAACTACAAGAACAGTGACAGAAACATAACAAATTCCTCGATTTATTATTCCTCACGCCATTTAACTTTTTCTTTTCTTAATTACTGGAGGCGGAATATGCGCAAGTCTATGATTTATTTCGACTAAACCGAGAAATTTCTAAACTGAAAAAAATTTTCTGATATCTCATCAGCTATTATAAAACAAAAATTTCAAACAATTAGCAAGTCTATTTGAATATATGAGTTTATTCAGAAATTTCAAAGCACATATCATGACGATTCTGGGATATAGTTTTTGTAGGATTCAAAATTAGGTGGAATTTTTTGGATTGCAATTCCTAGGGACACCAATTACACACACACAGAAGTACTTGCTGAGGGTGAAGAATCGAAACTGACTCTTAGCTAGATTTCTCTTGAAAAAAATCTCTTGGAATCTAAAAGCATGGTTGTCAAGAAATTTTGTAGTCTTTGAAAGTGCCCATATTAAATATTTGCCTGACCTCATAAATAATTTTTAATCGTAAGAAGGATTCAAGTTTTGGTATACGAATCCTCATGTTTCTTCCCAAGACTTCGAGATTTCTACAACTGACGAAATCACTTCTTCGTTTCAACAGCACGACACGAGAATCTGCGTCAGGGGCACCTATTGAATCACCTGAAGAAGCACAAAGAAGAGAAAATGAATTACAAACTATACAAGAGTACAAGCAGGCTCTAAAATGTAACCTGGAAGGAAAATACGATATTGCAGAGGAGTACTTTAAGAGGGTGCTTAAGCAACTTGACGTTAATCATCAATATAGCAATCATCTTCATGTCTTGAAAAAGTAATCCACATTTCGATATCATCTCTCTAGTTGCTTCTCTCCTTTCTCTGCTAGGCTTGTTGGAATTAATGCCAACCGAGGAAAACATCATCAAGCAGAAAAATTGTTAGATGAAATTATCCAACTTCAACTGAAAAAGACGAATAACCCAGAAGTTATAGCTCGAGAATACAATAACTTATTTCTACACTGTGTCAGGACGAACCCAAATAGGGTAATTAATTTTCAGAAATCTTACAGCATAAACCGATTGAAGGCTATCACCCTCGGTAAGTCACTTCTTGATGAGAGTCGCAAATCAGAAACACCTGTTTTTTATCAGAAACTTTTCGCTTTGAATCTCGGAGTACAATAGTTTTTCTTCTTTTCAATAACTTTGTTCGGAATGCAAGACGGCTTATCTGATGGTCGGCAATTTTATTGATGCAAAGTTTAGGCTAAGGGAGTGCATAACTGCAAAGCCGAATAACTTGCTCAAAGGTTCGAGCCTTGTTGTAAGCCTATACATTGATAATTTTCAAAAAATGATAGGCTATGCTTTCAACAATCTTGCTTTGGCCTGCTGGTGGCATAAGACTGGCAAGTTCAGACTAAAAAATCCTAACGAAATGACCGAACAAGCCTTAAATGATAAAAGAATTGAAGACTTTGACTATGGTTATAATATCATCGAGAAGGACTTCCAAAATTCGATATCTCTCTTCAAGAACGCAATATTCCATATCGAAGACGTTGAAAACTTGCCTTTAGGGCAAAAGAAGAGTGCATTTTTATCTCTTCTGGATATGAATAATATTATCCCGACGAATTACAAAGAATTTGTACGTAACACATTAACCACTACTTCATTCTATCTCCATTAAGACTCATAATTGAAAATTTGGTATTGCCTTAGGAGTCTGGATCAATCCAAAATCCAATGAGAAAACCAGAGTCGGGAATTGCGCTATCAAATCTTAGTGAATTTTTATTCGAAGCAACCCACGATAAAAAAGAGGTAATTTTTGGTCAGAGACAAATTGAAAAACCAGAGTTTTTCAGGAAGCAAGATTTTGGTTCAAGATGTCATTTAAGTTTTTTGAAGAGCATGATCCAGAAAACATAAAACGTAGCTTAATTGTTTTGGCTCTATTCTGCAAAAGCGCTAAGCTATATGCAAAAGCTGAAGGATTGTTTAGAAGAGCTTTAGAGTCTTTTACTGACGTAAATAATAATGCTTGATTCTAAACTGATGGAGTTCCGATACCTTAGTCAGAAGAAGCCTATCTCAAGATGTTATGTATGTTTTTGTATGGAAGCATGCTGATAGAGCTACCTGGCCGTGAAAAAGAAGGAGCCTGTAAACTTACTTGTGTAACCAGAATGAAACTAATGAAATTTGCTAGTTTTACTGCAAGAAGCAAATGCTATTCAAGATCGACTTCCTACTTGGGCTGAAAAAGCAATACATATCTTACTGCCACAGTTAGATTTATAGTACAGTTGCTAGGTTTCCTACCTTTTTATTCTTTTTACGAAGGATTTGATTCACATGATTTTAAAACTTTGAAATCAGAATTTTTGTAGGTAATTACCAATCGTACAACAAATCTAGCAATCAATTTTTTTTTATTATTTCCAACCAGTATTAGGCTTTAAATGAAGTTAGTTGAACTTTTTGCGCCACCAGTTCTTTAGTTTGTGAAAAGGAATTTATTCTTCTAGCAGTAACTACCTTGATGATAATGTTGTTGGAACTATCTCCAAATTCACTGAGGTTCGCCTGCTTATAATTCAAACAAAAATTTTTTATTCTGAAAAGAGATTACTTCAAAACTGTTGGTTAGCCCTCATTAAAAATTTTAATTAGGACATAATTGCTAAGATTAGAGCTTTCAATTTGTGGTTTTCTCATCAAATTCTTGCAAGTACACAGAAGGCGTAGACATTTTTCTATCTTTTATTGCTCAGCACCACTCAATGGTCATGAACTAAATTTATCTTGGCAGATTCACGAAAGAGCCTTCTTATAACAATTCTTCTGCTGGAACGACTTCTCCTGTTCGGGTACAACATGGATGTCTTCTCTACTAAAAGAGATAGACCGAGAGCAACGCTATTTCTTTTTGATAGTTTTCTGGGACAACTCATTGACGTTACAAATCTTTTTTGGCCATATAAATTTTAATAGACATTAACTCTAAGTCTTAACGTTCAATCATGAGCATTTGAAAGTTTATCCAGCACTGAAATGAAACTTTACAGTTAATAAAACCTCACGTCCTTATTCTTGTTTATTCGTAATTTCTCCAAGTTCTTGTCTCTTTGTCGTTATTTGTTGCTTGAGATTCTTTTTCAAATTTTTGAGGGTTTCAGCTTGAGCATTTGCCTTTTCAAGCTTGGTCTTGAGGTCGGCAGTCTGTAATATCAAATAAGGATTTAGAAATCATTATTCTTCGGCACTTTCTTACATCAGCCAAAAGTTCCAAGATTCGAACATCTTTTCTTTCACATTGCTTCTGGAGTTGAAGATTATCTTCATCGAGTTTTTTTACTTTCGCATTGAGCTATTTCGAGTTAAGTCAATCTTTCTTCGATATTAATTTATCTTACTACGCCGATCTCTTTCTTGATTTGACTGAAAAATTCATTAGCTCTGCTCATCATAACCTGGAAGCCTTCACTCTTCTTCATATACAGGTCCATTTTGTCCGTAGCCTCCTTCTCTTCAGCAAGAGCCTTGTCAAGTTCGGCTTGATATTCAGTTTTCTTCGCGGCTTCGCTCTCGATGATTGCGAACTGTTCTAACGTCTTACCGAAATGCTCATCTCGTTCTTTCTCTAAATATCAGAATTAAATCAGCTACCTTCTAGCAATAATGACAAGAATGAGACCTTTTTTGGTTAAATGTTCGTTCAAAGTTTCTTCTCTCTTTGAGATTATCTGATCTATTTCTTTAAGCTTCTCATTTAAGATCTGATTCTCATTAGATTTTTGGAACTGCTCTTTGGAAGTTTCTTCATATCTTTGAGTGATCTCCGTCACATCAGCTTGGAATTTTTCACCAAGCTGCTTTCTCAAGAGCTTCTCTTTTTCTTGGAGATCATTGTGCTCAGCAATGAGCTTCTGGTTTTGGCGTTTCAGGTCTTCGTAGAGGTTATTCAAATTGTTATTGATGTTAAAAATCTTCGTGTTGTCAGCTTGGGCTGTAGTTATATTCAAAAAGAGTTTTAGTATTTATCCCTAAGAGTGAGTAAGGTACCTGTATCACGCTCGAGTTTAGCAGCAACATAACTTCTCTTGCTAGAATAGTAATCAGAATTTATAGCTTTTGCGTCGTTCAGCTAGAGAGTATTAGAATAAAGCGAATCAATCTAAGAATTACAGATTTTTGGAACAATTCAAAAATTTGAGCGAGTTTCTCATTCTCAGATTGAGATGAGGCTAATATTGCATCAACATCTTTGTCGAGCTTGTTCTTTCTCTTCTCTAGAGATAAATTAGCAATGAGAACTCTCTCTCTCTCATTATTTACTGTATTTTCTTGACTTTTCGTCTTCAAAGTTCTTAGGGAGCTCAAGAGCTAGATGGGTTTGTTGACTTTAAAGGTGATAAGATCAAATGGTACCTGGCGCGTCTTTATCTGCGATGCTGCTCAGAAGTTCAGCAAAATCATAAACTTTAGTTTCTTTTGAGGCTGTTGATTCGTGAGTTGTGGTCTCTGCGGTGGACATAGTTTGGCTTTGCCCAGACTGCTGAGTAGGCTGATTCTCTTGAGTGCTTTGCTTGTCTTTGTCCATCAAAATTTGAATTTCAAAGAAGTGTAATTTTCAAATTGTTTAAAAGAATTTAAATTAGGAATTTATTTTTCTCAATTGAGTTTTTTGAAAAAAAAGATTTCTAGACTCACTTTTTGAAATTGACTCCGAATTCAAAAACATTGAAATTTATTTTAGCATGAAGAGGTATATTAACCTATAAAAATCTTTCTGGAGACTTGTCCCTGCCCTTCATTGATCGATAAAACGATTTTTCAATAAACCTTATTAGCTCAAAAGCAGCAAAAGTGAAGATGAAAGGAAATCTCTCTGCGACTATAACCTTGGATAATCATTCCTCTTCAAAACACGCAAGTTTTCAAAGCATATACTGCGTGCGAGATGTCGTCCAATATGAATCAGGACAGCACACAAAAGATGATCGAATCCCCCCCCCTCCCCAAAAAAAAAACAAAACAAACAAATTTTCGAGTCTATGTAACTTAAGAAGTTGTTTAGCGATTGAAATTATAAACTTTTCAGTTCAGTACTGAAGTGCGCCAACTGTCATTATTGATTGACTCATATTATAGCCTTCATATCTCCTTCTTTTGCAATTTGTTGATGATATTATTTCATTCCTTGCTCTACCGATTAAATATTTTGACATTTTTTTGAAGAGATTGTTAGATGCCTTGGAAAGAACGAATCCAGAGAATATTTGGAAAAATTCAAGCTTAATAAAAATTAAGTTTCACTTAAATATTATTCTGTAAGAATCATTCATTAGACAATTACCTCATCAACCACATTGAAAAGCAAGCGCTGACAGATGGACGACCCTGCAAATCTGCTTAAATCGGCTGTAACGACATCTTGAAAGAAGAATAATATATCATCCTTAATCAGTTATTTGAGGAAGACGAACACAAAAGACTCCAGAAAGTCTGCGTAGCTTTAAAATCGATATCTGAATTACTGCCATTCAATCGGAAAAACGGGATCATACTACAGAATGAGGATGTTGTTAAACAACTTTTACTCGCTATTCCTCTTGTCCCTTCAGCAGTAAAAGTGCATTTCTTATGCGTTTTTTTTTCAACGTGAATTTCAGATCGATCTCATTATTTATTCTCTCATTGAAGTATTCCAAAAGAATCCAGCATTTTGGAAAATTTTATGGAAAGGATTCGATGCTGTTTCAGGTATTGAAGAAACTCAAGTGCTTCCTTCTCGTCAGGGTCCTATAAAATCAATACCTTCTAGCACCTTCAAAAATATTCAGCCAAAAGGCGAAAAAAGCATCGAGAGTCCTACTTTGTTCGGCTTAGGTTCAGAGTCAGCTCCAAGGCTCGACTACCCGAAAGAAATAATTCGAAATATCCCTCAGATAAAGCTTAAAGCTCTGGAATATCTTGACAAAATGCTGCACATATATTACAAAGTACAACCAGCTCATTTCCTTTAAACCAGACTAACCTCGACTCTTAGAACAGAAAAGATGAGAATTTTTCTTCTTTTGTCTTGTCGTCACCCAAAATTGTTCGTAAGATCATTGAAACGTCAAGCTATGAGAAAATTTTCGCAACTGCTCAACATACAATGCATATATTGAAGAAGTTGTCGCCCAACCCTACAGATCCAGAGTTTGATCTCGAAGAATGTAAGTTACTTTATCATTATTTGGGCTGACACTCCTACAGTGTTAAATTTAAAACGAGGAAGCAAGCCAAACCCTTCTCAAAGCAAAGCTATGCTACCAAGCTTAACTTCTGAAAAGCTTTCTGCTCTGGCAAAAATGGATGTCAATAAAGATGAGGAAGAAAATGATTCTAGCAAAGAATCTATTATGAGTGAGAGAACACCTCCTCATAGCAACCAGCAAAGTGAAAGAGATAAACATACAAAATTTTCGGTCGCTCATAAGATTGAAGACGGTGACGAAGATATTGATCAAGATGAAGAATTCAGAGAGAGATTGTTAGAATTATTTCAATTGTTTCTCTGTAAAGGTGAAATTTAAATATGTGTTCATCTTTATTAAATTTTGGTTGGCTCATTGTTAGAGGATGTTCCTTTATTTTCCAAGGACACAACCGTTGCTGAGGCTATGGGTACTCCAGGCGCATTCGAGATTTTTCTTGCACTCATGCTTGACCCGAAAATTCAGATCATCAATCCTTGCGTAATGAATTTTGTTATGACAAGGTTAATTTTGATTATTTTGATTAAGTGGAATAAAACTTTCTCAAATCTTCAAGATCAAAAAGGAACTTTGTCTCATAGAGTTGAAATTTCTGCGAAGCGAGTCAACAAATTTAAGGGACACCTCAACCTCCAGTCATATCAACTACGAAGTTATAAAGTTCTCCAATGCTTAAGCGACGATCGAAACTTTTGTTTTCTTATCACACTTAATGCTTCCATCTTGGAGACCTACTGTATGCCTCTTCAAAAATTCCCTTATTAAAGCATAATTTTCGACGTAGATCATATGATATATGTTTCTCTGGCACGAGATGAAATAAACTGCAACATGAATCACATCGCTGGACTCACACTGTACTATCTACAAAAAGAAGAAGATCTGAGCCTAAATTACATCTTCCATTTCAATCTCCTGTTCCGATTTCTTTTGGGTCTTGAATTCCAATTCATACAGCAAATCATTTTAACACTCCTTCAGTTTTCAAACAAGCAAAAGCTAACCGATTCCAATGCGAAGAAAGTGTACAGATATTGCAAATATACAGAGTTTTTCATTGACATCGCCAAGGCGATACTTGATGGAGAAGAAAATTTAGACAAAACGAAAGCAGATCAGAGTTACAGGCCTGATAGACTCACTGATTTCGTTAAATTAAAGACTGAAGCGGCTATTCCAGTTTCTAGATCGGATACGAATGTGAGAAAAAGCAGATTTCTTCCTCTTCCAGAAGAAAATCCAAGTTTTGAGGCAGATATTGATAGATGCAAAACTCTGCTCTTAAGTAAAAAACCTCGCAACTCAAGAAGAAGGCAGTCCCAAACCCCCATGGATGTCTCAAAAGAAGAATCTAATTTCAGTAAAGAACCTTTGAAATATCAACACGTTCCCCCGCTTGAAACCATCAAAATTGGACAAATTGAAAAATTGAAGAACTTCCCTTCATTAAAAGAGAAATGGGAAGTCATTGAACAAATGAACAAAAGCAAGGATCTTCCTTCGGTGAATTCGTTAGATGATGACAGCAAAAAGCAAAGTTTCAGCTTGGATCCAATTGCATCGAAGAGAAGCTCGAAATTTATGCCCGAAAGGACAAAACATCCTTCTCAAACAACTCATCTGCAAATACCAGCTGGCACATCTCGGACCAATGAGAGCAAAGATAATCAAACTCCGCAAGGGAGAAGGCGATTCCAGAGTACATTTACTCCGGATTTGAAATCTACCCCTGAGAATGCGCTAGATTTAAAGGGTGTTGCAGCATCATCTAAGAACACAGCAAGAAAGAATTCTTTGCTGTCTGAAAGAAGTCTTGAAGTTTTAAAGCCGCCTGACAATATTGGAACTAACGCGTCTAATAATAAATCGCATTCCAGAACTCAATCTTTTGGATCTGTGAAAGCATATCCATTTACTCTTGACGAGTCACTGGAGCAGACTGCTCTAACCACTCTTAGCAGTCTTTATCCTTTGTCAACGAAAGCTTTCTATAAAAGTGAGTTGGATAAAGAATCTCAGAAACCGTGCTACCAACCGACATATGTGAAAGAGAATGATTCGTTCTCTCTCATGCTAGCAGAATTTTTACATCTCATGATCAAAACAGCAATTGAGACTGAAGCGTATAGCGACTTTCGGGAAAGGCTCAATCTAAGCACTCCAAATTACTCAGGCTTTTGGCAGGCCCTACTTGAACCACACAATGGGAAAGTATTCGAGCTCATATTCAAGGTAAATTAAATGTGCTCGACATATCTCACTGAAAAAAATATTCTTTCAGAGCTACCTCTTTAAGATCAGAGTGCAACATATGAAAGAGTTAAACAGTGCTTTTGAGTGTGGAGAAATAGTGAATTTGATTCTCGCGAACTTGTAAGTCTTCATTCACTTCAATCGTTCATTGAAACTGAATAAATAGCCAATCCAACCAGCACCTAAAGAAATATTCTGGAATAATTTTGGAGACAGCTCGAAAACTTCTACCTTTTCTCCTTAAGCAGATTATACATAGTCACGCCTGGGTTCAGCGAAAAAATGTCAAAATTTATTTGCAAACTTACACGGTATGAATTCTTTGACAGTATCAGCTCACACATTACCTGAATCAGGTCAAAGAAGCAGTGGGATCAGCAAGAATAACGCTGCTGCGGACATTAAACTTGATTTTAAAGGTGCTAGAGAAAAAGGATTCTGAATTATTGACGGAAATAAACGACACTTGCTGCCATACTTTAGTTTTATGGCTATTTCAATACAAGTAAGCTTGATAATCAATATCAAGTAATAATGCTTCGAAAAGAACGAATAACTTCTTTCAAAACGAATTCTGTACTTTCTTGGATCGAACCTTCCGAATGATGGGAGAGAAACATATCATTAATGTTGTATTTAAACTGGATTTACTAACAAAAATGCAGGATTCCTTCGGAGAATTATATCAAAATGGAGTTCTTGTTTCCCAATTCCATCCAGAGACTCTTCTTGGCTGCTTCAAAAGAATCATCCAGATTATTGAAGTTGCTCTGGTATATATATATTAATTCAGTCTCATTTGCTAGTATGCCTAATAATTTTCACTTAGAGTCAGAATAATTATGAGAATCTTCAAATGCTCTTGAAGGCAAGTCACAGTTGGCAGTATATCAATGCACAACTGAAACCAAAATCAAAGGCGCCAGGATCTCTAAAGAAAAACAAAGAAAAAACGAAATCAAACGGCGAAGGTGTAAGTTCAACGCTTCCGACCAGAAATAAAAGCAATTCTCCTGGGCGTTTGCCTGTAATCTCAGCACAAAATACAGCAAGGGAGTCCACAAGAAACTTACATAATAAAAATTTGGGTCTTGGAAATCAGACAGATCGAATCGCTGAACTGAAGCTAAAAAGTCCTAAGAGAGAGCTTCCACTTACTTCATTGAAGCTCCCATCCGCGACAAATTCAAGAAATGTGATTCAGAAAAGAGTCACTTCGAAAAGTTCTCCACGTATTAACTTCGAATCAATTTTCACTTCGAAAAAATCCAAATTTTAACCTCCAACTCTCAAATATTGACGTCGCACTTCCACTCAATTTATTTTCGTTTCTCTAATCACCATATTAATAGAGGATCATTTTCTTTGAGTGAAAATCTGTCAATTCAACCATCAAGAATGGATTACCACAGATTTAAGAGAATTTATTGCATATCAACTTACGTCGTGTTCTGTCGTATCTGATATTGGCTAGAATTTTCAAAACCATTTTCAACTCTTTTTGCTGAATTATAGTGGCCTTAAGTTATAATATCAACTAGGTGCATTTCGCTTCCTGAATTTGTGAAATGAGTAAATGCTCAGAATTTTTCGTAACTAAACCCCAAATTCTTTTCTAATTTCTTCTTCAGTCTCACTAACTCAGTAAGCAAATATATTGCGTAAGAGGTTTTTTTCCTCTGAAAAAAGAATAAAAATCTCATTAGTATTTACAATAATGAAGATTGATATCAATTTACTTCCTCTAGAAGAAGAGAGGACTCCGATAATGAGATAAACTGCAATTTTCTTATACCAGTGTGATATTTTTAGGAGTAATTGGGATTATGAACGAGTTGCCAAGGTGACGATCACGCTGATGAGCCCTAGCAAAATAAGGCACAAAATGACATCGAGGCAGAATTTTCCTGGAGGTCTCTTTATTTTTTAATAAAAGCAGTTATCAGCCACTATCTAACATAATTATCAATTACCTTCCCTACAAGCTTTTTTAAGCGTGCGTTTCCTTTCTTCAACATATCAAGTCCCTTGTCGACTTCGATGTTCACTTGATTCATTAGCACTTCTTGGTTGTCCAAAGCATCAGTCATCTCCTCTGCCTTTCCTTTCAATTCGAGCAATTTGTCATTTATTAATGCTATTTTTTGATCCTATAGAAAGTCAACTGAATCTGTTTTGCAAGAACAATTTATTACAGTCTGCTGATCTCTTTGTTTAATATGGTCCATTGCCGATTGCTCTTCAGCTGTCAGCTCGCGATCTTCAGGCACATAACTTCTACCTCTTCCTCCTTGAGCAAGATCTGATCAATATCAAATACTTATACGGCATGATTGATAGATAAATGCTAACTTGATCTCATTTCTGTGATAGTGATAACTTTTTCTTCCTTACCGCCACCTCCTTTCTCATGATTCTGAAGTCTTTTTAGTTGTTCAACAGCATTCATATATTTTTTCTCCTTCCCATCTAATTCTTCCTTTGAGTATTTCTAAGTGCATTAATAAAAAAGTTCTTCTGAGAACTTAATCACAATTCATTGGTTACCTTCACGTTCTTTTTCTGACGTCTCAAGGCCTCACTCATAGCAAGTATATCATCAGCAATTTTTTTAAGTGAGTCACGGATTTTCGCACTCAACATCACTGTCTCATGGCTCGGCCCGAACTTTTCGATTTTTTCATTTCTTGCTTCCTGGCTCTTGCTCACTTCGTAAATTTCTTCGAGAACTCGCTGATTGATTTTGTTGAACTCATCAGTGTCCTTGTCTTTTTTTTTTCCTGTTTCAAATGATTACATGGCTGCAAAACAAGTGCGATGTAGCTCACCATCTTTCTGCTTTCCACCAAGTTGCTTGTTGATATTTTCAAGTTTGAACATCAAGTGACTAATATTATCGTTGGAAACCATCCTTCACAGTCTCTTCAGTCTCACTCCAATTATTTGATTAATTTATCAACTCTTTAGTCTGAATTCCCTTTTTCAAATTTAAGAACAATAAAACACTCTTCAAAGAGCATATGAACATTCTTGATAGCGTTGGAAGAAAATTAATTCGAATGAAACAGCATGTAATGCAGGCTTTCAGTTTCCCAAGAAAGCAATTTGAAACCGCGAGAACAGCCTGCGAGCTTTTGTTATAAATGCTGCACCAATTAACAGCGTAAATACTTGGATAAACTTGACTGGAGAGAATTATGCTAACCCCATAAATTCTTTATTTAGTAAAGTAAAATTCTCAAAGAAACCGAGAGAGCACCATCATTCTACAGATTTCGTCTCGAAGTATTTCAAATTCCTGAAGAAAAACTTTTGATCTTACGCCTCAATTTTAATATTCTAAATTCCTTACTTAAAGTTTTACTATCATTATTCTTTGGTCAGCACACTCAACAAAAAAAGTCTCTCGCCTATAAGGCTGGCGTTATGTTTCATTCGCTACATACGTTGGATTAGATTCGATTTGCCTTATGTTGACACGAAGTAAAAGAACACTGAATTAGTTAACTATTTTTCTTTAAGAATCCTTGAAACCGCCAGATATCATAAATAATTAGATTAAGCGCATTAATAACAAATTGCTAATGAATTTGCAATTTTATCGTTTCTTTCTTCTTGGATTATGTGGATTGTATACACTCCCTCTAAAACTTGCTTTGCAGCTTTGTTATGTTCATCGAAATTTTTCTCTTTTTCTTCATCCACTTGAACGATAGAGTTTGGCGTCACCAATGACAAGATGATACCTATTTGGTTACCTATTTTATTTGGGCCGCCCAATTGTCGATTTATGTTTTCGAGTTTGAACATCAAGGGGGAATGATATAATTTGGACCTTTTCTTTCCATTGATGGACCGACTTAGCTGTTTCTCCAGCATTCATTCCACATGATAAGTCGCAATACTGATTTTAACTTCTCTCTTCTAGCACCCCTTCCCATCGTTTTGGTTTTTTCTTGCTACTGATCAAATAACATTTTCGTTGAAAAGAAGGTTTCTCTCAATTTAGGTAAATAATGAAGAGATTTGAACCAAAAAGCAAACAATAGCAACGACTTCTATAAAATAGACTTTAAATTCTTGCATAGTATTAAAAAGAATCGTAAATTCATGACAATAGGTTTCTCTTTGATTTGGATTTTGGTTCTTTTGGAAAATTCGGCGAGCTCTTCTTCGATACTTTTCGTCATCTTATTGACAGGATCAACAAAGGTGCTGGTGTCTTTCAGTTTCTCAACATAACGGCCGTATGCAGAAGAAGTATGGAGATACTTTTGAAGTTCAGAGAGAGAAAGTTCTTTAGTGACATCATAAGTTTCTCTTTCAACAACTTCGAAATACTTGTCAAATTGAACCGCACTGTGACAAGTGACGAGTCTATCCCTATCAATATCATAAAAGGGTTTAATTTGACTAAAATAATCTTCATAGTGTTTTTGGCAACATTTAGTAAAGTTTTCGTCTTCAGAAAAATAGTTGTAGTCAAATCCTTCTCGCACATACCCTGCGACTGCGAGTGTTCCATCTGGTTTGAGAAGCTTTTTGGTCACATAATCCAGGAAATCGTAAGGCTCGAACCAATGGTATGCTTGAGCAATACTAATGAGATCGAACTTCAGGTCCGGCGTGGGCAGGTGTTCAATAATTTCATAAGCATCAGACTGAATAATGGAGACTTTGGATACGCCTTTCATTTCTTTTAGCTTTTCACGAGCCACATCAAGTTGTTTCACACTTCTGTCTTGTATTATAGTTTCTCCTTGGAATTCTCTAAATACTGGAAAGAATAATATTCCTGGTCCACTGGCAATATCGATGTAGTTGTCCTTTCTATTGACGGATTTTTTAATTCTTTCAATGAAGTGTGGAGGGTAATGAGGCCGGTGGATGTCGTAGTTGATACCTTGAGTTTCCTTGCCGAAAGGATCTGAGCTTAGTTTTTCCATTAATCTGAAAATGATGTTAGGATACCGTTATTAATATATTAAAACTTAGGACTTTCGGTGCTATACAATATTTATCTTCGTAATGTGATGAATAAACATATACTCTTGGTAATTTTGTTATTTTTTAACAAACATGAGAGTTTCTTGAAATTCGTACATGTAATTTATTGATTTTGTTAAAGAATATTGAGCATTCTTATGCAGGTATGAGTGTCGTCGAGCACTCACAACTTGAAATTTGATTTTTTCTCAGTTGCTTATTGGATTATCTACGCTCTCTGATTGTTTTTCCTTTTAATTTGATTTAGGTTTTGTTAGAAGTGTTATTTTTTAAGAGCGTAGCTGACGGCAAGTTGGCAAATTTAAATTTCTGGGTTTATTACACTTTTTGAATAAATGATGAAAATTATGATTATGCTGATTTGAGAACTCTATACAATTGAAGCTAATTAAATACCAAGTACAAACAATTTATCACATTCTTTTCCTTGTTGTCATTCTTGAGTTTATTAGCCCTTTTTTCACTGTGATCAATATGATCGCTTCAAATACACATTTAACAGTTGTATTTTGCTAATTCAGCTCATTCTCATGTTGCTATACACTTTTACTCTTACATCTTTTATATATAGCAAAACTTTCAGCTATTTCCTAATTTTAAACTATTTTTATATCTTTATAGAAAAAAATTAATTTAATTGAGAATTCATTAATGGCTATTATTCCCAACTAAAATAGTATATATGTAAGGCTCGTAAAATTACTTCATGTGTACAATAATAATACTGAAGGATAGTAATGGCAGATCTTCCATAATAAATTGATAAATTTGGTAGAAAAATTACTTCCTTTGATACGAAGACTAAGAAAGAATATATCGTCACATTTTACTAACTATGTTCAATTTTTTCTCGACTCACCTAGTTTTAGTGATATTTAGTTAATCCTCTTCGCCCAGGTACTAAATTAAGAAATTACAACGCCTTATTTCATTTCAAGTCTCTGGCAATGCCTATGCGATCAGCCAGGATGCTTTAACTATGATTAAGAGCAAATATTTATGACTAACATAAATGGAAATCAGACAGAATACACGAGTTAAAGACAGGATTCAAATAGATTGGTCAAGTTTTTTCATTTCAAAATTTAATATCAGAGCCGAGAAAAGAGGTATAAAGTCAGACTTGCTTCTTTTAGGATTTCATTGTGCTAATCCCTGACCGAATGAACCCAAAATTTCACCCAAACAACAAAACCTTTGCATTGATAGTTAAATTTTTGTTTTAATGAAATGGCTGTTTTGAAGTATTACAGAAAATTTCCATAAGTAAAGAATATTGCACTTTAGCAAAAATATCACAGTCAAGGTGACCATTTGATACAAGAAAACAATATATGAGTTATTTGAGAATTGAACAGCATCCAGATGTAATTTGATAATTTTCTGCCTTAAACCATTTCGAAAACATGGGCTTGCGTAGCTCTGCAGTTTCTTTTGTCATATTGAGCGGATGTTTGTGCTTGCATTTTGTTTTCAAAAGAGCCTCTTTTACTTTGTCTCTATTGCAATGTCTTTCAGCCAACATTAATGCTGTTTTTCCTTTCTTGGATTTAATTTCTTTGTCCGCTCCATGCTCTAGTAGGAAGACGATGACTTTTAAATTGACATCTTTTTCCACGTCTGTGAGCTCGATCTTTATTGAACAGAACTGCATCAGTAAGGTATATCCTTTCTCTTCATCAATCAAAACATTAATATCGGCTCCATTTTCTAGGAGCTTCTCGGCCATCTTCATACTTAACAGCTGGTTTTCGAATATATTTGTGTCTTCTTGCAGCCTTGTAAAGCAATAGACTAATGGAGGTTGCTTGAAGTTGGTCTTTTTGTTGATATCTGCACCATGGTCGATCAGCAAACACATTATTTCATAATTTGCCGTCGCACAGGCTACTCCTAACGGGGTGAATCCACATTTTTCAGAAGCCAAGTTTGGGTCTATCAGATCGTTCTCTAATAATAATCTGACACAGTCGATTCTTCCTAAAGAGCAGGCACAGATAAGTGGCGAAATTTTGTTGTCGATCTCAGCATCCTTGCACTCTTCAAGATAATTTAAATCTTGAATATGGACCTTCATCGCTTTTAATTTCTTTGTATCATTCATCAGAATATATTTCAAAATTTTTTGCTATTATGAAAATAAAGGCCTGTTGTAGCAACAAGGGTTGATTATACTTGAGTAGATAAGGAGGCATCTGCGTAAAGATCAACACTTCCTTCTTCATCTTCAATTTCTTTCTGTTTTTTCTGCTGGTTGCTTTTGGAATTCATATTGAATTAATTGAAAATTATTTCACGGTAAGTTGCATCGGACAGAAATTTCAATAACTGAATTTGATTCATGAAATTTTCGTCTTATATATGAATCTAGTTTTCTAAGTAAGAATTCAAAAAGAGAAGAAGTTGATTGGTACACCCATAAAAAATTGAGAGAGTGAAGTCTAATTGATCCCTGGTATGATAACAAGTTCGCACTTGTATTCGTGCCATTATTATGCAAATTCAAAAGTTGTTAGGACAAATACTCCTTTTCATTTTCTCGCATACAAAAAAACTAAGAATGAGAAATCATCACAAATATGTATTTATATTTATTAATATATTATTTGTGGAATAAGACAGTATCTACGATTGATCTTTCTTTTTCCTCTGATGAACAGAATTGATTTTAACATCAGTAACGATTTTGTAGTAATTCTTTGAGAATTCTTCGAAATATGCCTTGAAGTGTGTATGGAAATCTCTAAATTCGAATAGAAATGTTGGTTAAGAACCAGAGCTGCAATCCCTTACTCATAGGTCAAAAACAAATTATATGTGGGAAAAGGCGGCGCACCAGGCAAATTTGCGGCAATTTTATGAATTATGGTGTGGAACGGAAGATGATCGTTTGCATACACACTTGGAAAATGTTGGATGATAAGAGAATAAAATTAAGAGGTGTAATATTTTTACTCTTTAGAACGCTCAAGAGAACGAGAAGCAATTTCTTCCTTTCTCAAAATAACTTTAAGTTTAGAGGTTGGCGTTCGTAACATCATCCTGCACATCGATATTAATGAGAGTAATTTTAGGCCGTTTACTTGGTCCTTTCAAGGTTGATTTCATATCGATGTGTCTCACAAAACTCAAGAATAGCTCGCTCGTACTTAAAAAAGATAGCAGCATTATCGCTTCGAGAGCACAGGATAGGATTACTTTATCAAGGTCTTTTTTGAATGCTTCCTGAGCCGCTTTAAGAATCATACCTATCCCGGACAATCGAACAAATTAATTGACAAGTGTAAATACCTATTTTTTTTTGTTTGATCTTCATTTCAAGTTCAATAGCTTTTTGATAGATAATCTCCTTGTAGAGAGGGTCAGTATAGACCTTCACCTTGTATTCGGGAGGGAAGATGACTTTGGAAGCTGAAAATTCAAAAATCAGGAACCGTTTCAATTTGAGAAAGGTACAATGCAAGGTGAAAGGTAGGAAAGTTTCTTCATTATGGAGTATAGTTCCCATTTGACCGCTTGCAATCGCCTCCGTAATCTGCTCTGTGGTTAATACTGGTTTCTCATGGAGAGTGTGATGCAGTCCCAGCGGCCCCCGGTGAGATTTTCTGCGCTTAACGACACCTTCATCGAGTCTCACGGTGTCGAAAGAGGTTACATTGGGCATCAATCGTCTGATGTTGGTCAGTGAGTATTTTAAAAATGAAATTAACTCTTACAAGCTAGCGACATCATACTCATTAGGTTTAGATTGCTGTTTGGATGAATGTTGAGCATGATGCTTGGACTGTGATGCAGATTTTTCTTTTGAAAATTTTGAAACTGTATTTCTTCGTGAATCTCGCTCGCTTGGGAGGTCCTCGTTTGCTGCTTTAATTCGTTTTTGCTCCTGATTTCTTGGTGAGAGAGTGGGTTGCACTGGATTGGAGTCTATACCGCCCCTGTGTTTGAAAAAATTGAGGCTCAGATCCAACGGTTTCAGAATCTAATTTCCTTTTATAGCCACAAATGCTGACACCCAAATATTACTTCATTAAGCAAATATTTGTCCCATTGCATGGTGATGACTTTCTTTTGTTGCTCTATTCGCTTGTGGCTCCATATCATAAATCTTTGCAAACTAATTAAGTAATAGCATGAGTCACTCGGCCGCGCAAAAAGGAAGAACTCACTTAATTGCTTTAGTTTTCATGTAGTAAAGCCGCTGACGCATCTTTCTCCTTATTATTTTTCGAAGTAAATGGAAAACGATGATTCGGATTTTCTTCTTTAGTTTAAGCTTCTCAAATACGCTTTGGAACGCCAACTTTTTGTTCTTGTGTAATTCGGAAACCTTCTTTCGAATCTATTGTAAAGAGAGTGTTAATATCCGTCTATTTAAAAAAAAAGGAATTTAGACCCTATACTGTCTCCATTTGAGCTGTATTTTTCTAAACTTCATATTGAAATTGAACATATTGCGTTTGTGTTCCAAACCCTCAATTCGGATATTATCGATCATTTTATGCATCATTTCTGCATTCATAAGTATCAGCATCTTGCTTAAGGCTTCCTGCATGGAGAACATATATTCTTCCCGTTCTTTTTTGGCACGTTTGTACTCGTCGGTTTTTTTAATCGCAATTTCAGCATACTTTTGTTTTCTGGGGGGGGGGAACAACTGAGAAACACTGAGTAGCAGTATGATTTACTTTGACTCTTCGAGCTGCGTTTTCTTCTTAATGGCTTCAACTATTTTTAAATCGCGGACTTGGGACTTTTCTTTAAATATTTTCTCTTTTTCTTGCTTACTCACAACATCCTAAATCATTATTCCGAGACGAAACGAAATTGATTAACATTTTAGTAAGCATAGATACGATTTGTTTGAGAGGAGGTGCTGGATGTATAATGTTTTTCGCAAGCCTTTCTTCTTTCCACTGCTTTTTAAGTTCCTTGTCTTCTCTATGCAATTTAGATAAGAATTTCGTCGTTCCTTGGGCTTCCTTTGTCATGTCAGCAATAATTTCCTCCGAACCTTGAATGGCCTTCGTAGACAAATTTTGATTAATCTAGATGATAAATGGTTATCACACTCTCGAAATTGAAATTATTCAACCTGGCCTGCGTGGCCTAGCGCTGGCAATACCCGACGTTCGTGGAGTTTGTTTATCTCTCGAAAAACCATGGAAGGTGCCCTATGATCCGGTCTAGCATACTCGAAATCTTTAGTTCCAACCAAGGGATCTACGAATGAATCTTGATCAGATAATTAGTACATTTACATGCGGACCTGTTAGAAGGAACATAAGATGTTCTTTTTCTTTCCCATTTTTCACCATTTCAATATATTCATACTTGAGTTGGTCGTTTTCTGTTTTAATATCTTCATATAGAGCTCGAGCAAACTTTGCACTTCGTGCTGAAATTTTATTTTTGTCTGTTTTAATTTTCATTCGGGCAATCTCTTGTTTAAATCCCGAACTGTCCATATTGATGTCTGGAATTAATTCCTTTTCGCTTGGAGTAAAAACATTGAAATCCACGTCTTGAGATTCCGTGACTACTGTAGCAACTGGGTCATATAAAATTTCTACATGTCTCGAGCTGCCTTGAGTTCCAGATTTTTGAGGAGATGTCTTCCATCTGAATTCAGTATTTGTCCGCTTCAGGCTTTGCAATAGAACTGCAGCAAAAAATAGTAAATAAAGGTGATAAATTTTTCTCATTTCTATTACTTTCACTTTTGTCTTCTGAAAATTGTGTAGAAGGACTGACTAAATTGCTCCGAACATTTTCTAAGACCTGGTCGATATTTTCAGCTTTTTTAAGGAGATTAAAGTTCTAGAAAATATTAACGACTCCTTCCAACGTGAGTGATTACTAATGGTGTTAGCAGCGCACTCCTGGAGAAGGGATTGTCTCTTGGACTTATTCCCAGGGAAATTGACATATCCTTAGGTGAGAGTAGATTCGAAGCTTCTCCAACTTGACTGGGAGTCTGATTTGTATCGAGAGATTTGAAATGTTGACCTTCCATTTTCTTTAACACAATCTGCTTTTTTCGCTCGTTGAGTCCCACCAATTTGGTTTTGATATATGATAGATAGTTATCATGAAATTCATTAAAAATTTTAAAATTCCCAGCGAATCTTTTATCGCAGACAAGGGGAACAGTGAAAATCTCTCCGCATCCCACGTCAATTACCTGAGTAAATTGAGAAACAAAAAAAGTCTTGAATTACTTACCTTGTATTGATCAAGACCAGGCACGAGAGTTGGTGCAAAGATATTGCAATCAGATGGGAAGCCAAGACAGTTATCAGTACTAAAATATAGAGATATAAACAAATCAATTCCGAGCTACTCCAACCTATCTCCCCAAGTAAACAAACGCCCATCACGATCAATCGCGGCGTTGTGGGTTGGACCCGAGCAGATTTTTATAAAAAAGGGTTTCTCCTCCGTTGAAGTTTGAGTACTTGATGTTCTTGCCTTTAAAACTCGTGGCTGAAAATATTCCTGTTCAAATACGTTAGTACCGATAATGAAGATGGATGAAGCTACTAAAAATTTCGTTGAATGGTCGCCATTATGGCTATTTAATGTAGTCATTTTTCCCCATGTGAATATTTCTCCTCGGTTAGTCAGTGCACAGGAATGTGATATGCCTGCGCTTGCCATCATGATTTTTTGGTCTTCTAAAGCTTTGATCTAGGAAGAAATTATAAATATTTATTGATTCTCAATTAATCTTGGTCAAGCTTACTCTTTTTGGAAAAACTTCGAAAGGGTTCAGATGGAAATTAGATTCGAGAAGATGTCCAAGCCTTCCTTCCGAACCGTCTCCCCATGAATAAATTATTCCATCTCGATCCCAGGCTAGAGTATGCTGGCGTCCACAAGCTATCCCGGAGATTTTCACTTTCTGTAAGGTAAAAGCAATAGGAGCACAAGCAATTATAGAGCTCATTTTACATCAAAAGCCTTCAAAATGCTTGGAGTTGTCACATTCCCAAAAACCGGCCCAATGCCAAGCCTCCCTGAAGTTCACAATGGATTGCTGAGGTTATTGAAAACAATAAAGAAGATACCATGTGTTTCTCGTCCTACTGCATAAACATGTTTGTCACTAATCTAAGCAAAAAAAGTTTGAATATTCGACTCTTTGAATCACTTACAAAAAATGAATGATCTGCTCCACAGGCTAGATCCACCCAATTAGGCCCTGCTTTGATATTTTTTGTTTTTTTATCCACAGTTTTCCTTCTGAGACGTGTGTCATCATTTGTCATGAGAGGATCCTGTAAATTGAACATCTGATTCGGAATTGCCGAAGGAATTGGATGCATGGTAATATTTTTTGATGCTTTTTGAAAAGGTAAATATCGCAATTGATTACTTCTTCCGATTTAGCAAATAATTTTTTTACCAAGTTTGCCGTAATTCGCATCACCCCAACCATAAATATTTCCATCGGCACTCAAAGCAAGCGAATAATTGTCGCCGCAAGCATACTTAATGATATTTATCCCTATCAACCTGGGAATCTTTTGAGGGAATCTAACCTGAAAAACCGGTTGACCCATTCCCAGTTGACAGTGAAGCCCATTGCCCATAGTCCAAAGCTGGCCTTTTTCTAATGTTCAAAATGTTGCATCTCTCACTCCCATCGAAAAATTACCATCAAGAAATGTCGTAAACTTAGCGCCGCATTTAACAGAAATAAATGTAGGTGGTTCTTCAGTTTTTTTTGTCTCCTCATTTTTCGCTTCCTCCTTATCTTCTTCGATTTGAGACAAATCCTTCTCTTCATGCATGCTCTTTGGAGTTGAAGAATCGTTTGATCCTTCCTCATTTTTCTTAACAGGATTATGCGATTGCGACTGTATGATATAATGCTCCGATAGCTGTGAGAAGGAAGCTCGCTCTGGAACATGAAGTCCTTGATTCAACAGGTTGTTTTGCGGTTGATGTGTCGAATAGCGATGCCCTGGTAAAGATAAATGTAATTTCAGTTGTGAAATGTACGCTGAGTGCCAGTGTCTTTCTTAGATCCTTCTTCCTGCACTTCTGAACTCTTTTTAGGGCTCTCTCTATTCTTTTTCTCATCAGTATTCATTTCTTCAAAGGTAAGCATCCGTTTTAGGCTAGTAAATGTGGAGAAAACTTCGTTTCAAATAATTAGGACAAGTATTTCTATACATTTCATTTTTCGGGTCAATGAAAACACACTGCGGTGAAGTAGACTCTGCACCAAAGTAAAAAACTAGGCCAGATTGATTCTGTATCATGCATTGCTATGTAAAAATTACCTTGAGTCATAAGGTATGTCTCTTATTTCTTTCGTTTTATTTTGGCTGTTGTTATAAAAATTGTTTCAAATCACGCCAATCTTTTTTCCTGCTCTTTGATGAGTTTGGAAAAATTGTATAAGAAAGAGTTAAATGATTGCATGCTTTAATCGGATTCTGGTACAGCTTTCAAGGTCTTTCTAAACTCAGCTCAAGAATAAGAAGGAAAAAACAAACGTCTTGCAACATTGCAGTGCTGACCATTCTCCAATGAAATTTGCTATGGTTGAAGAATTCTGAATTAGAGACAGGGGAAAGCACAACAGATTTGATCTTTAAAATGAAAAAGTTGTAGAAATTTCAGTCGGTTTCTCTTAATAATTCACACCCTTTTATCATGTTGGAATCAGGATTAATAATTCAGCTCCGAAAAAATTAATTCATCTAAACTGATGTCTCATCCATATACTCTTGCGTTTTTCGCAATTCCATGCTTCTCATTTCTGACGACACTATATGGATTATGTAATCCCCTATCAATAATCACCAGCTTGATATCTTAACACTTCTGCAGATAAATCTATGAAAGGAATTCTTCTTACATTTATCTATCGGGATATTTCAAGCTGGGAGTGGATAGGAAATTTCATCTTCCTAGCGGGGTTAGGACTCGGAGCGTTCAGTTACTTCTGTCAAGATAGAATCTTTGAAACTATCATTAACTACTATACTGAAAAGATGAGCTGTGATGCTAGTTTTTACCAGGAAATCAAAGCAAAGCAGAATTCTATGAAGAAAGCTAAATTTCCAGTGGTTTACCATAGTAGATACAACATCACTGCTTGGGGTTTGGAAAAACGTCATAGTTTTGACAGCCAAAAGTACGGAAAGATAATGGCTATTTTAACCGAGAAAAAAATATTGAATCTTAATGATGTTCATAAACCCACATATCCATCAAGAAGAACATTACTCCAGGTGAATGCTCTACCAACATACAGATGAAATATTTCGATTTATTCTAGGTCCATTCTAAGGAGTATCTCTCAAAGTTGTGCAAGAGCAAACAACTTGCTAAAATAATAGAAATCTCTGAACTTAAAAGAATACCTGCACCACTATTGCGATGGAGGATCTTGGAACCAATGCTTTTAGCAACACAAGGCACAATAGGTAATTTGTATTGCGAATAATGCAACAACCAAAAACAATGTTGTTTGTATCTAACTAGATGGTGGGTTGCTTGCTTTGGACAGGGGTTGGGCCATAAATTTAAGCGGCGGATATCATCATGCTTCTGGAAACGAGGGTGGTGGTTTTTGCGTGTATGCTGACATCTCTTTGTGCATCAAAACCTTGCAATGGGCATTTCCCCATAAATAAAAAAAGCTATGATAATTGATCTGGATGCTCATCAAGGGAACGGTCATGAGACAGATTTTCTGAATGATGAGAGTGTGTCAATAGTTGATGCATATAATCATCATATATACCCTGTGGATCTTCAAGCAAGAAAGGCGGTCAAAGTGGATATTGATGTTAGATCCAGTCATACTGATGAAGATTACCTCAATATGCTCAAATCAGTGATCCCATCAGAAATAGAGTCTTTTAAGCCTGACTTTATACTGTACAACGCTGGAACTGATTGCTTAGCTGGCGATGAACTGGGAGGTCTGTTACCACCGCAATAATCATTGATATTAACTTGATTTCATTTTTTTTCTAGAGTTAAACTTATCGAAATCGTGCATCATCAAAAGAGATGAGTATATTTTCGAGTTGGCGCTCAAAACTTATAACATTCCAGTATTGATGGTGCTTTCTGGTAAGACACATATGGCATTAGCTGCTTGATGAGTAACTAACTCTTTCAGGCGGGTATCAGATGATAAATGCAAGTGTGATCGCCGAGTCTATCATCAATTTAGGACACAAATTTGACCTTTGGCAGAAACAAGAAAAAAAAGAGAAAATAGAGTAGACTCGGAATACTTCGGAATCGCGTGCAACACCCTTAGAAACAAAATTTTTATTAAGAAACTGGAGAATCGTCACAATTCTCTCTAAGTAGGCAATTTGTCACTTATAGAGTTGATTTTATTGAACTTAAAGCAACAATAAGGAAATTTACCTGCTCTCTGAACAGAATTTTACTGAAGATGAGACTCTCTAACACTAAGCTTACGAATAATTTGAAAGCCATTTCCAAATTTGAAACTTCTGGCCATAAGAGAAAAAGACTCTTATTCTAGAATTTCATGATTGGCCTCACATTCCAAAAAATCTATCCAAGTATAATGCATTTTTTTCTCTTTCAACGTGCCTGTATGAATGATTGGCTCTCTCTCCAATATTTTTGTGAGAAACAGCTTTCATAGGTCTCACTCAGGATATTTTATCAAAGTCAAAATTATTCAAAGAACTTTCTCGAAAACTTTCGTCTTTACGGTTTGTTTTAGAATAGTTTCCAGAGATCGTGTGTCTTATCTCTAACACCCCTAATGATCAGGCGAGAGGGACTTTAGCACATCTCTGCCTTCTGAAAAATGCAGAGAAAGTCATGATGTTTTCAGAGATTAGCATATAAATTCGCGAAATTCCTCTATGTTAATAAATAAAAATTCTATTTAAAAGACAAAAAAGGATCATCATGTTCTGGGGCCAGGTACTTAAGCAAGGACAACCTTACAAACTTGAAAGTAGAGAAGGATTCAACAGTCTTCGGCTGTCAAATGCAGTTCTAAGCTCTCAAGAGAGTAAGTCTTTCTAACAAAAAAGAATGTTCTTAAAACTATATCTAGATACTGGTAGACATACGATTTTCGCAGAAGTTGATGGCAAGAAACATCTCATTGCAGTTCTTGTTAGTGGGAGAGTTGATCAAACTTACATTGATTTGTATTTCCGTGTGGAACAGAATGTTACTTTCTCAGTTCAAGGAAAGAGCGAAGTTTATTTGGCTGGATACTATGAAGCTGACGACAAGGATGAAGAGGAAGATGACGAAGATGAGGACAAACTCGAGGAAGAACAGCTAAATGAATTGAGAAAAATGGTTGGAGGTGACGAAGTAACTGAAGCTAAACCCAAGAAAAACGAGAAAAAAGAGAAACTAGTTGCAAATGGTGTACAAGAAAATAATAAAAAGAAAGCTGTTGCTGAAAAGAAAGAGAACACAAAGGAATCTTCTAAACAACAAAAGCCGAACCAACAGAAGACTACTCAACAGCAGCAACAACAAAAAAAGAAACCTGATATAACAAAAAAAGACTTGGCAGATCTCGAAAACGAAGACGACGAAAACAGTACTGGTAACGACATGGATATTGAAGATGAAGATTTGGGTGAGGATTTGGAGGACAAAGATCTTGATGACGAAATCGATGATGATGAAACGGAGAAGCCAGTTGGCCAAAAAAAAGGGGGACCAGGAGAAAAAGTTCAGAAGAAAGTGAAGAAGGATGACGCAGGTGCTTCTAATGCTAAGGGACAAAATCAACCCAATAAACAACAGAACAAGTCTCAGCAAGAGCAAGGTAAACCGAAAACAAATGAACAGAATAAGCCACAGCAACAACAGCAAAAACAGGAGAATAAACCTCAACAGCAAGCCAATGGCCAACAACAGCAAACAAAGGGTCAAGATCAGAAGAACCAAAATAAGGGACAGCAGCAGCAACAACAGAATAAGCCTCAGCAGCAAGCCAATGGCCAACAACAACAAACAAAGGGTCAAGATCAAAAGAACCAGAATAAAGGACAAGATCAGAAGAACCAAAATAAGGGACAGCAGCAGCAACAACAGAATAAGCCTCAGCAACAGGCTAACGGCCAACAACAACAGACAAAGAGAGAAGATCAGAAGAACCAAAATAAGGGACAACAGCAACAACAGCAAAAGAAAAATAAGAAAAAGAATCAACAATAAACATGGAAATGTAGGAATTTAGTCAGTAGCTTTACACTTTAGGACTTTGATTGAGGAATTAGCTGTCAAAGTTCTTTGTCAACCCTATATCTCACGTATTCTAACAAACCGCACAAAAAAATTCTGAATTGAATTTAATACCGTATTACTCTTCCCTCAATCCAGTAAAGCCTATAAGGGCTATCGATAGAAATATAATTAGTGCGAGAGTTTATAGCTTTCAGCATTGATAACTACACTACTATTATTCATTTTGAGGACAATACAAAATAGTAAATCTCAACGCAATGGATGACACGCCAAAAGAGTTGCTGGTGCGAACGCTGATTCTTGTTGAAGTTTCAAAACCATGTAATGATTTTATTTACAGAGGCGGTGAAAAGGAGAAATTCATTGTCAATTTATTCGTTGCTAACATTGAAAATCAAATCAAAGTAATTACCTGATCTAATTCAAAATTTGAACACAAATACATATATTCTTGAAATTGAATTCTCAAAAAACCTAATACTTTGTTTCAAAAGTCGAAATGAAACCAGTTGACAACGGTAGAGGTAAACAACCAAAAGCTCTCCCAAAGAGCAATGTTGTTGATGAAATCGAGAGACTTAAAAAGAACAGGGAAGAGAGAAGGAATAAAATGGATAATATTAAAAGAATGCGAGCAGAAAAAGAAGCTGAAAATGAAGCTTTAGGCAGAGTTGGTGACGTTGAGTTTCAAATGATGATAGAAAAACACAGATATCGAAAGCAGATTTTTCAACCTCACTCTTCTCACTCGAATATGAGATTATGTGTCTGCATTAGAAAACGTCCTATCTTTAAGAAAGAAGAAACCCAAGGAGAAATAGACGCTGTCAGTTCTGCAAACCCGAAGATAGCAGTTCATGAATGTAAATATAAAGTTGATGGAATCACGAGATTTGTGGACACACATGAATTTACATTCGACCACACCTTCAACGAGAATGAAACAACCGAATCATTATACACTTCTACAGTGCAACCCCTCGTAGATTTTATCTTACAGCAAGGCATAGTCACGTGCTTTGCTTACGGTCAAACGGGGAGTGGGAAAACGTTTACAATGAAAGGAGTCCAACAAGGAGTGATTCAAGACCTTTTCAAACTTGCGAAAAGTCGTTACTCGAACTTGAATTTGAAGTTTTACGTTAGCTTCTTTGAGATCTATGGAGGCAGGTATGATATGGACGATTTTAAGATTGATTTTTCAACTTATAATTACTAGGTGTCTTGACTTACTAAATGAAAAAAATAAGCTTGCGATCCTGGAGGACAAGAATCAAAATGTAATTAATCCTAAGTCTCTGTTTTACTTATTTTACAACTCTATTAAAAGGTGCAAATAGCAGGCTTGGTTGAAAAATCTGTAGAATCTGTTGAAGAAATGATGAGTTATATCGAATTTGCCAACAGCGTCCGAACAACTCATCAGACAGTGGCAAATGACACATCATCGCGTTCACATGCAATCTGCCAGGTAAGTGACAATTTTTCATAAAAATAGATCTAAACTATACTTATATTAGATTAGTCTGAAGGATGCCAGAGAAAAGGTGCATGGAAAACTTCTTTTGGTCGATTTGGCGGTAAATTTCAAGATGAGAAGCTCTTCTCATTGAGGAATGTTCAAATTTAGGGAAGTGAGCGTGCTCAAGATACCCAGTCCAATAACCGCCAAAGAAGAATTGAAGGTGCTGAAATAAATAAAAGGTATTTGACACTTTTAGAAATTATATACTCAGCTGAATTTTATTATAAGTCTTCTTGCTTTGAAAGAATGTATAAGAGCGATGGACTCTAATAAATCTGGAGCAAGTATTGCATCAATCAAGTGATTTCGGAATTAAATATTATTTTTTTTTAGATAACCATGTTCCATTCAGAGCCTCCAAACTCACTCTAGTTTTGAGAGATTCCTTTACGAGGTAGATCACACTTTCCGAATTAAACCTTCTCAACTTTTTTTTTTAATTTCTCAGCAAGAACGGCAAGACAAGAATTGTTATGATAGCTTGTGTTTCTCCTGGACACAACTCAGCAGACCACACACTCAACACTCTCAAATATGCGGATAGATTGAAAGATCGCTCAGAAAATCAAAAACAAATGACGCAATATGGGATCCCCGAAGAGCTACTTAGTAAAGAGGAACCTGAAAATCAGGCTCCAAAGCCAGTTGAAAAGAAAGCCAACTTGAATAACCAAGAAAATAAAGAACCAAATACGAGAAAAGACAGCGACAGAGTTCTAAAACCTGCAGTTAGCAACGCGAAGTAATAAATTTTTGTTTTATCCTCAATAAAATCCAACCACTCAAAGGCCTGAGGAAAAGAAAGCAGTCTCGAAAGATTCAGGAAAACCCAGCAGTGCACGGCCGAAATGGTGGAAAAATTCCTTTGATACTCCCTTTAATGCATCATTTAAGGGAGAAAAAAGATCCTTATATAGCAAACGTGAAGCAAACCTCCGAGAGCGGACCTTTAGAAGAGGATGGTGATGAATCACCAGGTAGACAATTTCAAATTTATATCTTTTTCTAAACAAGTGTTGCTAGAGCAAATACGTCGAGCAAATCAAGACCTTCAATATATGAAGCAGACAATGAAATTAGACAAAAACAACAAGCAGATGGGCAAAGAGTTTTTCGATTTGCAAGAGAAAATTAATATGATCGTTGAAGAGCAAGAGGACATATTTGCAACCCACATGACAGCAATCAAAGTAGACATTGTTCAGCTGATTCATAGTTTAACCTGATTACTTTTCTGCAGGAAGATGCGAAGTTGTTGACCGAAGAAAGTGAGCTGATCTCCAAAGTTCAAGGGGCTGATGGAGAAGATGTTGATATTGATCAATATGTGCAGCTCATGGAAAAAGTCATCAAAAAGAAGCTACATTTGTACACTTTGCTTGATCGAAAAATCTCGAAATTCAAGTAAGTTTTGAATCTCATATACCCTCACTAATCATCATTCTCCAGGAAGCATCTCCAGGAAGAAGAGGAAATTAGCTCTAAAGTAAAGGACACAGTCTATTACTAATCGTCTTGCCTTAGTTATTTATTTTCAACTCAAGTAAGAGAGAGAAAAAAAAAAAATTTAAAACAATAGAAACAACAAATTATCTGTATACAACCAACGAGAGCGATTTTTATAACTCAGAGAGTGAATTACTTCGTTACATAATTGTTGTTTGAAACCGTTTATATTCCCTCATATTATTCGAGATTTTAAAAATTTCATGAGCAATTCAGTAATACTGGGGTTGTATTCTAGATTGAGTGAAAGATTCAACATTTGTCCTTAACATTAAGCCTTGAAGAATTGGATTGCAGAAGACTCCGACGAGTTTTTCTTTGATAGGGCATTTCAATCGAAATATTATTTTCTTCAAATTAGATTCGTTTGACTGTTTAGAAAATTCAAATTATTGTTACTTTATTCAATAGGGAGTTAATATTTAACTGCTATTCAATTTTTAAGAGAACACTTTCTTAATAACACATCCATCATCATCACAGATGAATAGACGTACAAGTGATAGAAACAATTCCCTTGATGTGAGCGAAGACACTGATGAAGATCAGGACTATGGAGAGAGTCTAGGATCAAGCAAATTCAAATCTTCTATTGGCTCTTACCAATCACCTGGAGTAAGACCTACTCTATTATCTGCTTTGACTTACAATATTTAGGGACTTAAGAGCACTATCTCGCCTCAGAAGACTCCCCCTCGTTCTATCCTCAAAGAGCATCCAGGAAGCTCGAAAAAGAAGAGGACAGAAAAGGGAGTTAAAATCAATGAATATCTTAATGAAACACACAAGATAAGCAGCGCAGAAAAACGGGCATCCGAGCGAGAGCGTGATAGAGATTATATGCACTACTCTAAAGAAAGCGGCAAGGGGTCTGAGAGATATGGAGCTCTCCACGAGAATCCTAAGAGTTATTATCAAAAGGAGATCGAAAGACTCAAAGCTAGTCTTGCCCGCGAATCAAACTATAACGCAGAAATGGGTGCTAAGAGAACTGGAGATGCAAAGCCTTTGGGTGAAGGCTTTGACATAGAAAACCCTGCTCGCGAACTCACAGCGTTTGAGAGAGCGAACATCAGAAAATCACAGCAACAACGAGAGAACGAATTATATTCACAATATATGAAAAAACCAGGAGGGGAAGAAGGAGAAAAATCAAGAAGTCCTCCAAGAGATATTGCAAGAAGTGGCTCTGAAGCCGAGTTAGGGAAGGACAAGAGTTCACGAAGAGGTGATAATTATGGGGATACTTTTGGAAAATTGGATAGAAAGCTAGAATCTATTGAGAAAGACCTTGATTATTTCAAAAAGAGAGCTGATCCGACTTCACTTGAGGAGGAACAGAAACTTAGAGAGAAGGTTAAGCTTTTAAGAAATGAACTTGAGAGAAGCTTCGACCGCTTACAAGAGGAAGAGAGAACGTCTGGTCGCCCAAGAACGAAAGCAAATGGAAAGAAAAAGGTATCAATTAGAGATGCGGAACATCGACGAGAAGAAGAGGAACCTGAAGAAGTTGAGGACGAAGAAGAATATGAAGAAGAGGAGGAAGAAGAAGAGGAAGAAGAGGAGCCTTTATATAAAATGAAATCAAGGCAAATTCCTCAAACTATAAACGGGCTCAGCAGCAGATGGAAAGGAATTCCGAAAAAGCAGAGGGAAATTGAATTATACAGAGAAATTGAAAATTTAAGGTACTTTTTGAGGTGGCGAACATAGCTGACTATTATTACCTTTAGAGACGAGAATATGAAATTGAGAAAACTACTCGAAGAAAAAGAAAATCACGAATTTGAACTAGAGGACAAATATAGAGACTCTGAGTTTAATCTCAGCAATCTCCGAGTAGAAAAAGAAAAAGAAGTTTTGTAATACTCTGAATATAAAACATCGTGACATTAACTTTGATATTTCTCACTAGGGAGACTATCGACAGGATCAAGAGCAAAATCAGAAAGAGAGTTGCAAAAAAAATGAAGGAAGAGAAGGAGAGATCGTAACAATAAATTTTATTAAACTGCTAGTTTATGGTGCCTGAATAGAATTGAGAAAAAGAAAAAAGAGATTGAAGAAAAAGTATACAATCGACCTTTGGTACCATTCGGAATGACTTATCAGGAGGCTTTAAAGCGGCAAATATATGGGTAATCTGGATTGTAGTTCAGACTTTTTAATTAGGCTTTATAATAGAGATGAGTATTTAGATAATAAATCGACTCTTCTGCTCTACAAAGGCATTCCTACAACCTATAGCCAATACAAGTCAACGTCAAACGCTAAGAAAGTTTCAAGCCGTGGCGGCAGCGGCGTCAAGCCTATTAAGAAAATGAAATAATTTTGAAATCATTACGATAATATTTTAAGTTCGTAAGAATCTGGTGCCTTTAAAATTTCTTTCATATAATTCTATTTGTTTTCCATAAGACACAGAACACAATTCAAAAATAAAGTTATCGATTACATTACTTATTTGAATAGTTCAATTCCAACAGAATGGGGGAGCTAATATATATTATTTCTAATCCATCCTTGTCTAAGGAGCGGATCAAAACTGTATTAGCTTTGGAAATAATAAAATAACATAACTGGTTTGGTTTTTTTTCAGCTATTATTACTTCAAACTAATGAGGAGATGCCAACTTAATTGAGATCCCGAGATTCTAATTGATGGACAACAACCAAAATGGACATGTACCACTTCCCCAGTATCATCCTCAAAGACAGGTCCATTACTTGAATTAGGGTGTGGTAATATCACAATATTGGGAAAGAGAGAGAGAAATAGATTCAAACATAAAATTAGAAAATGAGACCCGTTCTCATTTTCAATAAGAGCAATTCGTTTCCTTTCAGATAGATGTAGATATGGGAGCAAGTTTTAATTTGTATCTTCAGTAGTCTTAAAAATGTAGCTAACACCTGGCGAAGCAAATCAGTAGCTGGGCAATAAGCCTTTTGTTATTATTCAATACTAATGGGATGATCATCGACACTAGGGTTACAAAATAGAAGCATATTTTTATTGGAGAATCAGACGCATCTGGCCTTGATCGGAGAGCTGGCGTTAGGAAGGATCGAAGTCAGCAATATTTTTTGGAGAAAAAACCTAAGGGTTTCTGAAAAATTCCCTCAAGTTTTTTTCAAAAAAAAAATGATTTTGATTTTAAGGAGGAACTTTAACGTCAGGTTTCTTGTGTTCAGAAAGTGTATTGGTGCGTCTCGAGTCAACCGGATCTTGGATCCGGTCTTTTTTCCCCTAATCATTTACCTCCCCAAATATGAACCTTACTTCAATAATTTACTGGTTGCTCATTCTCGAAATATGCCAAATACTCTTAACATTTATCTGCTCGGTGAACCTGAAGAAACATCCGAACTCTTTGAAACAAAGATCACCTCCTTGTAGCTCATTTTGTCATTACAATGCTTTTTGATCAATCACTATAACGATAATTAACCTAATGAATTTAATTATTGCTCATTAAACATTTTTCCTTTTCTAATTTGTTGTTAATTTTATGAATATTTATTTATGAAAGCTGTTAAGAATGAAGAAAAAAGTTTAAACACTAGTACGCATTAATCAAATAGTTCTTTTCATAAAGCGTGACTAAATAGATCAAATATTTGCAATTCGTTAAAAATGATTTCATAATTTCAGTCCACTTATCCAGTTTATTACTGGAAAATTTGAATTCAATGTCATCAATGAGATCACCCAAGATTCTAATTAGTTATCAATCATGGCTGCTTGCGAATAAATAAACTTACCTGTGTGGAAGATCGAGCACAACTCCTGGTATCATTTTTGTCAATTTGGTATTTAAATTATCATAAACTTGCTTGCAAAGTGACAACAGCATTGATAGTACTTTATTGAACCTCTCTTCATCTCTGGGTCTCCCGAATCTAATCGAAAATGATTATCTATTTTTTGTTGTGTTCCTTACGCTTCGTATCTCTCTTCTCTACCACCTTCAATTCTTATTATTTCTGAGATTCCGCCCATAGGTTTCAATTTGATTCTGATTATTGTATTCAGAAGAGTCTGCAAATATTTTCTAGTTACGGTTTAAAGTCAAGGTTGCAACGCTGTTCTAAGACAGAGAAGAAAAACACGATATGTCCTAGGGCTTGATTTGTCTCTTCCCAATTAATCTGGTTTGAAAATACAGAACGGTTTGAGGAGAAAGGAAACTAAAATAGCATGAGATTACTTCTGAAGTATTAAATGGTTTTCCAATCTTCATATCATTTAAGGTTGCGACCTCATGCTCGGTAGATATTTTAAACACGTCATTAAGAACATTTGATTTCTCGAGCTTTTCAAGGTCTTTTGAATGAACTACGATCGCTCGCTCAAAGTGAGTTCTCTGTTCAAGTAAATTTTGTAGCTTTTTATCAAAATTTGTAAGTTCCTCCCAATATTTAGCCTCTTCTTCTTCGTACTTTAAATGCGATTCAGTGAGATGTTTCAATTTAGAGATTAATTTGTCTTCCTCTTGTTTGAATAAATCAAGTTTTCTCTGGTGTTCTTGCTTTGCGTTTTCAATATTTTCTGGTATTGTTGCCATCTTAGGGGGTTCTTGAAGACGGTTTTCCAGTGCGGTGAATTGTAAATTCCGAAGTGCGTTCTCCTTTTCTTGTGCAAAAATTGCTTTTTCTTCAGCAGCAAGAATGTTTTTAAAGCAGTCCTCGCAAATTAGATGTTTATCAGGCTCCTAATCAGGCTAGAGATAGGAAAAAAACCATAACATTACATAGGTTTTATTGGAAGGTTTTGAGGTCAGAATTCCCTTCATGACACGCTCCTTATCCTGAATAAATTGATCTGCAGCAGCTTTTTCATGCTCATCAAGATCTGAATTAGGGTCTCCTAAAAGATTGGGTTCGAAATGATGGGGAAGTTCAAGGGTTTACGCATTAGGATTTCTTTGTCACAGTACAGACAAAGATAAGTCGTCAGATATTTGGTATCCAAGTTTATGGAGTGCATGTTAAGAGGACCTCAGATATGTTACTAAAGTTCAACTTCAAATATAAATTTATTTACTTTACGCTGAAGACTCGAGCTATCAATGAGCCTCTAAGACTCACAATAAAAAGTGAAAGTGAGATTCATAACGAGGTTGAAATAAATACCTTGGGTGTGCAGATTCCATTTACTACATAAAATGCTTGTTTGTTCAGGTAAACTAACAGTGTAGACACTAACAAGGACTACATTTCAATATGATGTACGATATGCTTATTTGTTGCTGCTCTTTAAAATTGAAAAGATTTTGACAGCTCACAATAAAGATAGTTCTTTGCGCGTTCGAACTTTCTTGTATTAATCTGGGCCGGCTGTGGAACTATATATGTGTGTGGGGGGGGCGTTGCCTCTTTCTTTGCTCTTTGTAAAAATTAAAATTTTCCAAAATTCTAAATTTGCTATGGAAAATGCTTTTCTACCAAAACAAACTTAGATTCGAGAAATGAGCTTGCCTTTCTACTTTTCCAATGGGCATGAATATCTAAGGCTAAGAGCTAGCGCTGTACCTCTGTCCAGATCGATAATCGAAGTATTGAAATTTTGTGAGTTTAAAGGCTTTTTTTTTTTTCAAACCTTAATTAGTTGTATTCATCAAAAACTCAATGATAGATTAATTTAAAAGCGAGTTGAATTTAACTTCTTATTTCTAAGGCTAAGTTTAATCTCTCGCGCTCTGATCTGGATCTCGAAGTAATAATTCTATGGGTAATTGTGCGCGCAAGAAACCACGGCTAGAAAATGGCAATACGATGGACATTGAAGGTAGGTTATAAGCTTTCTCATCTGAAAATTCTTTCATTATTTAGAAGATGCAACAGAACGCCAAGTTGCTTGGTGCCTGCTGAAATCAAATAAGATTAGCGTTTATGGAATGGAAACTAAAAATTATTACGTGGAAGAATTTGAAGGCACTCAATTGTCTTGTGGAGGTAAGGAACTAAGATAATGGAAATTGTTGATTGGTGAAACGATAGGTGGAAACACGTATTTAGAGCCAATACCGAATTCAAAAATGCTCATTTCAATGCATTATTACCGCTGCCAAAGTGCACGGTTTGAGATTTTTGATTGTTCGACGAGGAATTTTCGAAATGTCTTTAGTCATCAAGAAGTGAAAGGAAGTATGAAAGACCGGTTTTACGGGAGAAAATTGTTAATGATTGATTATTGTTTATAGGTGTGAGTTATGGAGGAGATTTCGCCTGCAATGAAATGAGAAATTTGGCGGCAGGAATCTCAGTCAAGAATTCTATTACATACCATCTTTTTGATACCTGCAGGTTGGAAGTTCTGAGAAAGGCTTCATGGATACCGCAACATAAATGTAACACTTTTTTTGGAGGAGGAGGGCTCAATTCTTATCTTCCTTCAACCTTAGCATCGATTCCTGGACTTGACTTCAATCCTGACGGGCTGAAAATTGCAACCATTGACACTGGCGGGGTTTTCATTATTTCCGACGTGGACGTTGGCAACGTTCTCTATAGTATCCAGCTAGAAAGGACACATAGTACTGATCTAAACAAATCTCAGTTTATATAACCGATCGCTGTAGGTCCATTCAATAGATGTCGATGGAGTCCGGTTTTCGGAAGTCCTATTGTTGCTGTGAAATTTGAGATTCATAAGCTCAACCTTATTGATACTGAAATGAAAGAGGCTGTGTTTGTCAATGATTACAGCGCTGAGGAACGTAAAATTCATCTCAGTTGTGCTCTTATTGTGTGATGATATTGTTTCATGATAGCTATAAACTGGATTGATTGGAGAAAAGATGGAAACTTAATTGCACTTGGATGTACAGAAAATATCAAAATATATGATGCTCGGAAGGGAGGAATCGTAAAAACCTACCCAAATCCCCCAAAATATGGTAAAACTAAAACTACTGAACCGAACCTTTTGTTAATCTTAATACATTCGAAAGAGAATTTAGCGATAAGATGGAGTCCGGATTCAAATTTATTAGTTTCTGCAGCCAAAGAGCAGTTAAAAATAATAGACATAACTTCAGATAAAATCCTCGAAAAGAAAGAAATGCAGGATGAAAGTAAATCATTAATAATGCCAATAAAGCTTATTAAAAATAGAAATCGTACACTCTGCTTGCTTTTTGTGAAAAGGCTCTGTTCAAAATGTAGGTATGTCAAAAGTGACATCGCAATTTCTGAACATTCGCAAAATAATTATTTCAGTTCAGAATGTGTCTAATCTTTGCGTTGTAATTACAATTAGCTAGTCTCTATGTGTGCTTTTTTTCTTCTGTAAATCTATTTTTCGCATCGAAGAAAGATAATTGTCCAGCGTTATATGATAATTTCTGATGAAACAGACGAGCCTAGTTTGGAAGGCGTCTTCTGAGTGAAACCTCTTTTATTAATTAGTTAATGCTTACTTTAATCTTGGCTATCCCAATAAATAGACAAATAACGTGTTTGGGATTGATCATGTCATTCCATATTTTCAGAATCTGTGAATAATTCCACCTAAAAAAAATCGAGACTGCACTTCAGTAGTAATACAACCCTACAAGCCCAAAGCAGTTACTACTAACGATCATGACTACCTTCACTGATTATTCAAGGATATTATTTTTTTTTCAACATCTAACCTCCCTCATTTTCTACGTATTGTCTCCCCAAAACTTAATTCCATCCTCCATTAGTTCCTGAATTTCATTATCATCTATGGATTTTTCTCATGATTGCATTGTCTTGTGCTTGAGACATAACTTCATACAACTAAAATATAAATAAAATCATCAAGTTTTCGCGAGTATGAACGTAAGGTTTTCTGAAGATGTGGCATCAGCCGAGAACAGGAAGACTCCGAACCGTTCTTCGAAAAGTGATGATCGTGTGAGCGTAAGATATACTGATCCTTCAAAGTATGTGGACTTGGCACTTCCAATTCATAACCCAGAAGAAAAATATCAGAATCTCAACGACAAACTCATCAAATTCAAAATTTTTCCAAAAATCAGTGCTGCATTCTTTGTCTTGCAGGTTCTGGCCATTATTGTTAGTGCTTTCGCAGTGATTGATTATTACATCACAGGAGTGAAGGAATGCAAGAATAACAATGAAAAAAGATGTAACCTTGCATATGGCTGGATCTTTCTGGTTTACTTTGGATTTTTGTTCGTAAATGCCTTCTGGCTCTGGATCTTATACGTTGGCATTTCTTCTTTCCAGAAGAGGAAAGCAACTGATATGGGTTTGGTTGCTGTTAGCTGGGGAGCGTCGACTCTTCTCAATTTCCTGGTCATCTTTCTCCCACCACTCGTATACTGGGTGGCAATGGTCATTCCAACAAGCATTTGGTTCTATATGACGCTCAGACTGCACCTTATTCTCCAAGAATTTGAATTACTCAAGCCATATCTATATTTGGCAGGTCGAACCTTTAGTTTCTTAAACTAGGAAAATCAAAATGAATATTCTGAGCAATTGATTCATTGTTGTAACCATATGCTTCATCCAGATAAATTTGCGTTGATTGGTATATCTTTGTTCAGAATGAATGCTATGATTAAGAGATATTATCATTTACGGCAAAAGTACTAGTTTCTAAAATTCTATTTCTTCTCTTACATATATGATCAGTGAGTCGTTAACAACGTTCTAAAAGCGTGCTTACCAAATTTAAATGTACTTAACAAAAAAATTGATGGGCTTTTTATTCACAAACACAACTTATATGATTTTAAATATACATTTCAAGAACGCTAGGGCTCGCTCCTTCTTTTTCAGAAAACATCATAATATTCATATGAAATAAGAGAGAGAAAATTATGCTACTTTGACAGTGACATGAAAGGCTCTATAAATTGCCTTTTTACAAAATGCGATTGTACATAAATTGTTGATATAGATGCTAAATTACAACTCACACTGAAGAGTGTGTATAAATTGGTTTAGAAAATGTTTGAAAAACCTGGGTGTGATGATTGAGCCAATAATTTTATGAGGATGATTAAAATTGTTTTTAGTCAGTGTAATTAACCTCATTCTAAGATTCAATTCGAAAAGAAACTTCCAAGAGTTTCTCATCTCACTCCGCCTTTTCGCACATTTAATAAGTCTAGCGCAACTATTCGCAATGAGAAGCCAGAGACAAACGAAGCACCTTTCCTTGGGTATTTCGATATTTGTTTGCTAATTTATTCTAATGATGAACGAACTTAGTTCACAAACAGGTTATGAATCGCCCTAGCACTCCTGATCGCTTGTGCAGAACAACTCCAAAAATCATGACAACACTTGCGCGAAGGTTCTTAATTCTAATTTATTTGAGAATTGCAAACTCATGAAATTTATATAATAGCGGCAGTCAGGAAAATTTCAAACGACCAGAAACGGGAAAAAGACTAGCAGCGCCAGGGCTTAGAGACAATATTTCGGCTACAACCAAAATAGATTTCATCCTCCGGTATCAATATATGATGTAAATAGTTTCTGAAAATTGTAATCAGAAAACCAATGGCAGTCCCTTATCTGGATGCACAAACTGGGTCTCTGAAGGTATTTTATCTTTCAAATCCACAACAGAAAAGCCAAAACCTCTTAGGGTCGCAAAACTTTGGTCCTCGACCTTGATGAAACTCTTGTGCATACGACAAAATCCCCAATAAAAAATCTGGACTTTGTGCTTGAAGTATCGAGTTAAGTTCGAATTCAGCTGACTCCCAATACTGTTTGATTTATCTCAGTCTAATCGAGGATCACAAAATTTTTACGTTCTCAAGCGGCCATACTTAGATGAGTTTTTAGAAGAAGCAGGAAAATTGTTCGAAATAGTTGTATTTACGTGGGGCGATAAAGAAGTAATTTTTCTTTGTATGGGATACTCAATTTTGCCGATTTAAGTATGCAGCTAAAGTGATTGAAAAAATTGATCCTAACGGTGTGATCTCTAAAGTCCTCCATAGAGAATATTGCTCGATAATCGGGACTTTATTCACAAAAGACATCAGTAAACTGGGCCGCGACTTAAAGGATGTCATTTTCGTCGATGTAAACCGAAGGGTGTTTCAATTCATCTATTTTCATATTTTTAGAACCTGCAAGACTCATTTAATTTACAGCCAGACAATGGGTTTTTAATAAAAGACTTCGTTGATGATCTTCATGACTGCGAACTTATAAAATTAATTTCTTTTCTGGAATATCTCAACAAGGTACAATTAACTAAATGATTGATTTACCTCTGATCTTTATTTGTTCTCAAGTTCGACGATGTCAGACCAGTTTCAAGAAAATATGCAAACTATTTGGGTCGGCGTATAGTAACGACATCAAAGACAATGATAATTCAGTCGACTTACATTAATGATGCAAACCCCCAGGAAAGCCCATTGAAGGAATATTCAGGCAAAATAAGAAAATTTATATAACCTTATAATGTGTTTAGGAATAGTACTAAAAACTGAAGAATCTTTGATGGTCGGAAATCCACTTGCTATAGAGAAAACAAAAAGTGAAAATTCTGCAATTAAAAATAGCGAGTATTTGGCCATAGATGCGAATAAGACTCATTCCTCAAAAAAATATCGTGAAAGTCCAGATGCGAAAAAGAAAACAAAATATGAGACAATTAATCCATGCTTAGTCGGATCTGGAACGAGATCTTCAAATCCAATCGATTCTCGAATTTCATTATCACCAATCAAATCACAGCTCCTTGCTAAAATTTTTAGTTCTCAAAAATCATCAACTCAGCACTATCAGTGAGAGGCGTGTCAGTCTATTGAACGCTTAGTTTTCTCATTGCACCTGTCTTGCAAAAATTGTTTACCTAACTAGTCATTGTCAAGCTATTTATAACAACATTTCAAAGAATTCATATTTCTGAATTATTAGACAATTTAATTCTCTACACAATTCAAAAGCCACATGTCCTAGTCACTGTGATTTCATCAAAGTAGAATAATAAGTACTAACATTCTGTAGTTCTTAGTCTCGAAAAAATTTATATGATCAGGTCTGCTTTTTGCGGAGATTTACTTTTTGTTTTCGGTCTGCTCCAGAATATTCCTGAGTTAGCATGTTCTACTTTTCAAAAATGTTGTGTACTCTCTATTTCAATATTTTTTTTCTCCATCAGAGTTTCAAATTACTCTGTAGGAGGCGAATGTTGCTGGCTGAACTTGAAAAATACTTCCAACTCAAAAGATTTCGCGAATAAGAAAAATTGTGTTCATAACTACCATTAGATATACTCATCACTGTAGTTAGTTGCTAATTTATCAAGAAGTTGTGTCACCCCATGGTGGGGTATCTATTGCAACAGATCCCTCGATTTTTGGGGATGTAAAAAATTTGGGGATCTGTTGCAACTGATGCCCCACCATGGGGTAGTGGGGTCATGTGTGCCCAGTAAATTAGATGTCAATATAAATCATAGATGTATTAATTGGAAATTAATAAAATTAGATCATTAATTCCGCGTAATTACTCACAGTTAACAAGGTCTTAATGCTTAAAAATAATCAACTCGTCTGGGCTAAAGTTCGAGGCATACCTTGGTGGCCTGCCTGGGTCGACTTCAATTCTGATTGAATATACGATAACAATTATATATAGGTGATAGACGCTACTCTATCTGGAGGAAGAGGTGGAGAAATCCAAATCACTGTTCAGTTAATCAATCAAGCCGCCACGCAGTAATCATAAATTTAGTCTAAGTCGTAATATAATGTCGCAGCAAAGTGTCACAGGAGAAATTGGCTGATTTTGAAGCTGGGTACAAAAAATATTCCAAAGTTAAGGATCAAAGTTTGCAGATAGCAATACAGGAGGCTCGAAAACTCTTGGCAATTTTACCAGAATCAGCTAAATCTCGAAGTGCATTATCCTTAAGCGATGAAACTGTGAAAGGTCGTGCTAATGAATCCAAAAAGGTTTCGATTTGATCGATGACGCGAAGTTTATTTTTTAAAATCAGATTTCTCATGAAGATGAAAGCACGGCTGCTAGTTCAAAAGCAGGCCTTCAATCTGCATCAATCTCCAAGAATAGTATACCGCTATAACACTGAGCATTGTAATTATCCGTTATGTAGTTCAGCAAATGGATTCTGGAAAAGGGAAGAAACCCAACAAACAAGCGAAAATAGTTGATGAAAAGCACTCCCGCGCAAAAAAACGAAATGAAATTGAGAAACTGATAGAGTCAAATCTCAATATCGTTGACTCTAGTAAACGACTCCGAAAGCCTCCTGATGAAATGGGATTTTATGTGGACAGCAGTTTGTTCGAGGTTGAGCAAGATGAAGATGTACCAGCTCTTGCCAAAAAAATAAAAATGGGGCAAATGAAGAGGTTGGAAAGAGAAAATTCCTCTGGTGACGATTCAGAAGAATGGAATCCCGAAGGCAATATTGATGAGGACGCATTAGAATTAATGAAACCAAAAAGACGCTCTTCAAATCATTCAGGGCAGACGAAACTCAAAACTGCAAGAAAGCAGTCAAAAAAACAAAAGACCTTTGAAGCAAACGAACACCAAAAAAAGGATAAGCGGATGGAGAGAAAAGGGAGACAGAAACTTAATCAAGAAGGTCTGCCTCATGCAGTGGATGGAATGGTGGAGGAAATGCCCATGCAAAATTTTGAGAATGGCTATGTGGATGAATTTACAATCGTCGCGTTAGATAAAGAAGATATTGATAACGATGCCTTGCAAACCGGCATTGAATGTCTCGATATAATAACTAAATTAGAAAAAGAATGCAGGCAAGTTGTTGAGAAATTAAGTGAAAATACCGGAGAAGATTATAGTGAAGTTATCCTACTCGAAGAGTTAGTTGAACTACGTGCCGTGTTGGATGAGATTGAAAAGTTGGATTTCACGAGCCCTGAGTTTTTTACTTCATATATTTCAAAATATGTAAAGATTGCTCAATCTCTGCTTGGTGAGATAAAAAATCAGATCCCTAAAGAGGTAACTGCCAAGGATATTCTCAGGGTTTCTCACTCTCTTTTTTCCCTTTATAGGCAGAAGCTCTTTTAAAGAGAATGAAATTGTTGCTAGGAAAAATTAAGCAAGGAGCATTATCTGGTGTAAGACATCATCTTTAATCTTTTTAATGGTCTAACGTAATGCAGTATTTCGATACTACAGAGGTAGAAGGCAAATATAATTTGAAGTTGAAAAAACACGAGCCTCATCCGAAACGCTCATTCGCCGCACTGGTGAAAAATCAGACAGAAGCAATGAGAGTGAAAATGGAAGAACATCCAGAGAAACATCCAAAAAGTGAAATTGCGGATGTTGAAAAGGAGTCCCTCAATATAAATTCCAATTTTGAGAAATCCAATTCTACCACTGAACCTGTCAAAGGTATTTGTTATTCCTAGTCAAATTAACTAACTCTCATACTGTGCTGCTATATACCTAGTCAAACAGGAGGAAGAAAGTCATACAATGTCCAATTATTTCGACGCAATGGTAAATAGAGTGGGAAAAACTCTTTTGGAAGCTGAAAAATTCGAGACTCCGATGGCAACTGTTTGTTCAAATATATAAATCGTTATTTTAGGTGATTGTACTTATTGTACGAATAATAATCCTTTGATTATTGATGTACACGCCAGCATAGCGGCTTTGTCATTGCAAATGTTTTTCATTCCTGCCAAAATTATTATTCACATTCGTAAATTCGATTGGATGCATCCCTGAAGGTCTAGGAGCACGCTTGAGTCCAATTTGAATATCAAATAACTAACAAATCATTTGTTTTGGAAGATATTGGCGGCCATGCTAAGTGAGATGGAAAAGCACTATTTGTTATTTCAAGCAAGGAAAATTTAGAACGCTTAAGTCTCTTAGAGGCTTGGTAGCTATTCAAGGTAATGCTTTAGATTTTTCATAAATTTGATTTTCTCTGAAAATGGTTTTACTCGAAAAGAATGAGGAAACAATACGCTCAATATAGATTATTGAACAGCTTAGCAACATGATAATTGTAGTGCTTAATGAATAATTGTCTCAAGCTTGATAGACAGCAGAAGCGGTAGTACCGGCAAATAGTTTGTGTAATTGATCGCATTTAGGGATAATGAAAGGGAAGATCACCATGGGGATAAGCACGAAAAAGCTGAAAGTGAATGTGAAATAGTAGCCGTATCTGAAAACCACTAGAATCAGCCAAAAGATAAAGTAAATGAATGATGAATTGATAAGCATCAAGGACAGTGAAAACCTTCTTTCCTTCGAAGAAAGCATTCGCATCATTAGTTTGGAATGCTTTTATGAGCTTCTGTGTTGTGACACTCGTCATGAATAGCACAACACATTGACCTAATGAAAGGAGTGGAAGGACGCCAAAATAAAAGAATCTGAAATCTTTTATCAAACTCACAACCCACCACCCAAAACCAAAAGACTCCCAAATAAACACGACCCACAAGAACTTGTAAAATGCAGTATACTGTTCTTTCGTGGAGAGAGCTGAATCTACGGGAGAGGCATTAATATTATAAGGCTGGTCAACTGGACTAGGATATGAGTTGTAATATTCGTTCTGAGCAGAAGGTTGCTGGTAAGCTCCTCCTTGGTAATATTGATTGACCGGTTGTTGATAGCCTAGATTTGCTGGCTGCTGATATTGATATTGTTGCTCATAAGTAGGCTGTTGCTGATAGTATTGCCCTGTTTGTTGAGAGTACTGCTGTTGATAGTCGTTGAATTGTTGATAATGGCCTTGGTCCTGAGCGTTATACACTTTGTTATTATCAGTCATGTGCTTTTCTTGGTTATTCTGTGTTGTTTTCAATTTGTAATATAATAATTTATGCTTTAAACTGAGGAGCTCAATGTTCGAGTAGAAAACACTTTGAAAGTTGAAATTCACTTAATAATTGCTTATGTTCTTCTGAAAGATTAGCTTATTCTAAAATTTAAGAACAAAGAAATCTTTTTGCTCTGAGCATATGATGCTTTGGAATAAGGACTAGATCAAATGAAAGAAAAGAATTGAAATAGCCTCCAAAAAAAATCTAACAAAATAAAAAAATGTACTACCTGTTTCAATGAACCTGTTTACTATTCCATTTTAAGCTCACCAAAGCCTATCTAAAATGAAGAGGTTTAGGCAAAACCACTGAAACAAAAAAATCGAAGTAGTCCCCAAAATTCGCTTTCTTTGGGATGTATAATGTGACTTGGATGCTCTTTGACTTTAATAAAAACAAAGTGGGAGCAAGTCCAGTGAGTGCTGCTTTTTGACTTATTGGAGAACCAATATTGTAGGTTAGTTTTGTGTCCATCCACAAGTATGCTGTACTTTTTTTTTCCTTTCTCTCTCTCGCGGAAGAAGAGAACTGTGCATGTTCGAATTAGATTCGAACATGAATATTCTCTAGATGTAGACATTCCTATAACATATTTAAGTATGAAAAAAAAAGTATAACACTAGAAATGAATTTTAATCGCATGTTGGAAATCAAAATAGAGTCGCAAAAAGCGGAATAGTGTGCGAAACGGTTAAAGGGCTTGTGAATTACATACTCTCAATATGGATGGTGAAAAAGCTTCACAAAGTATGAAAGTATGCACATATCTCACTGAAAGAAGTGACTTACATTGATGCAGAAACATACGTGTTAGAGAATCTCCCAAAGAACTTATGTAATTGATCGCATTTAGAAATAACGATCGGGAAAGCTGCCATCGGGATGATCACGAAGAAGGTATATTCAAACGAGAAATAGTATGTGTGTGAGAAAAGGCCAATCAGCCAAATGATAAAGTAAATGATTTGATAACCCTCAAGTAAAGTAAAAACCTTTTTTCCTTGTAGGAAAATATTTGCATCATTCTCCTGGAATCCTTTGGTTAGTTTCTCAGCCGTGAGAGTTGCCACTAGCAAGACAATAGTCTGGATTATTGCCAATATCAGATAGAGGTTGAAAATAATATTCTTTCTTATAATGACCAACGAAACACTCCACCAACCTAATCCAAAGGCTTCCCAGAGAAAAACGATCCACAAAAATTTGTAAACCCCCATATATTGCTCTTTTGTTCCAAGAGCTGGGTCTCCCGATGGGGAGACACTGATACTATGTGTTAGCTGGGCAAAGGTTGGGTTTGAGTTGTAGTACCCATTCTGTGCAGAAGGTTGATATGCACGTCCTTCTTGGTTAAAGTGATGGCTTAGTGATCGATAACTTTGATTGTCTGTCTGCTGATGTTGAGGAATTTGTTGGTAAGCAGATTGGCTTCGTTGTTGAGGATATTTCTGTTGATTGTTACTATACTGATTGTGAGGATTGTCGAATTGCTGATAGTGGCCTTGATCTGAAGTGTTATATGATTTGCTGTCTGCCATGAGCTTTTTCTTGTTGCTGAGTCTACGTGCCAATTTCCAAAATGTACAATGAACTTAATAAATTTTGATTTAAACCGAGGAACCTATCCTTAAATATTTGGTCTCAAAACTTTAGATTTCAAAGTAATTTTAGTTAATCCCTGGATTCTAATTTTAAAAGCAAGCCAATGCAACTCAACTCAAGAGAAAAGTGATTCATTCGTTCAACTCTTGGAGTCCCATATTTTGAGTGTATTATTTTTCATGAATTGGCATGTTCACAATTACAACGTCATTTCTTAGCAAACTTCAATTAAAGAATCATTGGTAGAGCATTAGCATTTATTATTCTATTCATTGATAAATAGTAATCAACAATGACTCTTTTGAATACTCTCCAATGCACCCATCAAAAATCAGAACTTGTAAAACCCAAAAACAAAAAAACGCATTGATTCTATCTCTTCCAATAATGAAATGGTCTTAGTAATTATTGTTAATCTGACAAGAAGCACCTTTAAAAAATTCATGAACTCGAACTGAGTTTATTGGAACTCTTGGTATCAGATGTCTGAATTTTTCAATTTGATCAGTCTAAGTGTTTAGCACAATGAACTTTTGTTTGTTCAAAAAAATGATCTCGGTTCACCTGAAAATCGCTCATTCACACGAATAACTTTGTTGACTATGAGGCTTTGCTATTCAGATTTGGATATTTTATTACTTTTGTTGATTATAAACAGGATTTACTATAATTCATTGATATCTCATTTTCCTTTAAAGATAAAAATATCATTTTTTACACTTAACTAATGATTCTTGAATAGAGATATTAGCTTCATCGAATCCAATTTGCCACAAAATCACCTTTGTCTCACCAGACTTGATTTCAAATGCTATTTTTGACGTATTCTGCGGCACAAAGAGTAATTCTAGTCCAGTTTTTCTCACAAAATTGACCTCAACTTTGAATCCTATGCTGTCTTCATTCATATAGAACAGATATCCTATTCCTTCTTTCCCGTCCTTTAAGCGATCCATCATAGTCCTTCTGAGCCCAGTTCCAGCAACGCTTCTCATTTTTTCAAGGCAGTTCTTCTGAGCATGGCTCAGATAAACCTGCTCCAGGAATTCTTTAGGAGGAGGACTCGACTTTCCCATTTCTTCAAATGTGCATTCTCCTGGTCCATAGGAACTAAGTACAAACTCATTATGAGTAGAAACCCAGTCAATATTCACGCAGAGTATATACTCGCCAATGCTCATATCCCCTTCTACCCACACTTCCTTATTTCCATAACTTAAACCATCCAGATATTCATATAACCGTCCTTTATCTTTATGGAGTCTAGCAAGTACCAGTTTTGCTTCCGAATACTGGTATTGATCGGATCTCTTAAAATGCCTTTTATTCGGCTGATTCACTGTGATATAGTAGTGTCCCGGATCAATGCATTTAATTCGATAGAATTTGTATTCATTTCGTAAGCTTTTGGTCCTGTAAGAGTAGTAGTGATAGAAATCGTTCACTCTACAAATCTGCACATCACTGAAATACTGAACGAAGTCGAAAAACTCCATGAAGAAGATACCATCATCTCGCTCTTCTAATCCAACCTCTTTCTTCAAGGAATCTGTCCAACGAGTGTCCCCATCCGACCAAGCTCGATTCCATTCAGATTTTCCCCAAGGATTTCTCAATTTTACAAGTTTAATCTCTCGCTTGCTTTCCCTATCGTACAGTTCAACGGCCGAGATAAGTGAGTATGCATGTGATCCTACAAGACCGCAGCTCGCAAGAAGGTCTTGGCCTGACATAAGATCTCCAGCACCACATGTCATGACGTAATTTCTCTCTTCTCCTTCCTTGATTTTTTCCCAAATCAAGTCGTTATCATCTTCATTTGGAATAAAATACTCCGTGGGTGCTCCAGTTAAATCCCGCATCGTTTCTCGAGTGAACCCAGAATCAATTTTAGCATAACTTCCATAATTTTTGGCCCATGCCTTTTCCATCAGCAGTACCCAAAGCTCTTTTCCATTGCCTCTCGAAAAGATAGGAGAAGGTTTTTGCCCAAGTGAAGGATTACCTGGTTTACATGGAAATAAATCATCAACAATGATTTCTTTCCATTCACCTCCATCACAAATTCGTACGGCATAACAACCAGCCTTATTGACATCAGCAGACACAAACAGTTTCATAATCAAATGGGGGAATTCAGCTAGTGCGCTGAGAACTGATAAAAAATAGCAGTTTCCAAGTAATCCTTGATAAATGTCATTAATGTCAACTCCATCATAGAAGATCTCATAGCCATCTCCGTAAAACTCCTCTGGACGACACCAGATATACTTCGCCCACTTCTGTCTTTTGAATTGATCATCTCCAGCTAAACTATTGATATCAGCTTTAAAATCAGGGTCTTCATATTTCTTTCCTTCTTTCAACAGCTTTTCTAACAAGGAGGTATACTTACTGCCAAAACCCAAAGATTTTTCTGAGCATTTGGATAAGATGTCTCGACCAATCTCTGAAAGCCTGTTTGCTGGAGCTGACCTTCGAGACCCCCTGGCTGTAGATTCAGGAATCTCATAATGTCTAAAAGAAGCCTGAGACACACTTGGACGGCCGTCCTCAATGACCATTTTACTTGGAGAAAATAAGGGTATCTTCAACGAAGAAGCAAATGAATCATTGCTTATGCTGCTGTCCCCTTTGTTTGACAATGGATATAATCGGGATTGAACTTTATTGAATGAAGGAATCGGTGGAATATACTCAATTTTGCCAGAATCAGTGAATTTAACAGGTGGAATCTCATTTCCATTCTGTATCACATCATCTCTTGGCAGAGAAGACCTGAGTCTGGGTCTATCTCTTACTTTAGATTCTGTCATATCCTGAATGACATCAGCATCAGTTTTGTCCTTCGTATTTTTTGGATCTTGCGTAAATTTGTCTTGGTGTGATTTAATTCCAAACTGATATGTATTTGTATTGGTATCTTTAGAATCCAGATTACTTTCTCTTTCAGATCCAATTTTCTCTACAGATGGTTTCGAGGTATTGAGGTTTGGCTGCTGGTAGTTATTTTGCTTGCTTGGAGAGTTATATCGATTAGAAGCGAAATTAGAGTAGGTGTATTGTTTAGTGCTCGAACTTGGGATATATTTTTCAGAGGATGATTTGTTGAATGAAGGGGTATCTGATGCGTGGGGGTTCGTGTAGGTGTTGGTGTGGGAATTCTGATGGACATCTGAATTTGGGTTCTTTGGTTGATAATTTCCAGTATATTTGTAAGTACCTCCAGGAGTAGAAGGATTGCTTGCGGTGTAGTTGCTTGGAGTGTAGCCTCCGCTTGGGATCCGTTTATGGCTAGTAGTAGTGTTAAAGGATGGCTCGTAAGGTTTTCCAGTCGGCTCGTACTTTTTTGGCTCATATTTCTTTGGTTCGTATTGTTTCGGCTCGTGGGTGGTAGTGGGATTACTATTCTGAGTGCTTGAGTAATTTGAGGTGGCTGTCGTCGTATTTTTCGTTATCTCCTTCGGCGTTGAATACCCTTGGAAAGAAGTATTTGATTTTGAGTCTGTATTAGTGTTGAGCCGATAGTTCCTAATGTTTGGATTATATTCTTTTGAACCATAGTTGCTTTCTCCTGTAGCATTAGCTGTGTATGGGCGGTAGTATTGCGGTGTAACACTCCGATAGTTGCCTTGAGCACTGTTTCCGGCGGTTGGAGTATAATATTTCGCTGTATCAGGTCTATTTGATGGGGTACCACCAGCAGAGTTGGTCGATGTTATCTCATACTTTTTGAGTGGTAAATATGTGGCGGTTGAGTTCGTATTCGATTGAGGATTTGGAGTTGTTGCATCAGAAAAAAATTTCTTTTTCTCAACCGTTTGGTTGGTGCTTGCGGTTGGCACGTAATTAGTACCTGTCGTATAATGATAAGATGAGGTATTTGTAGTAGTCGTGGGCTTGGCGGTTTGATTTGATTGAACCTTGAAAGCAGAAGGTTGATAAGTAGAGTTATTAGAGTGTGAAGGTTGGTAATTTTGCGTGGTAGGGATCGCTCCAGAACTGCTATAAATACCGTAGCTTTTGGTCGGTTGGGTTTCGGCGTAGTTGGAAGAGTTGCTTGTTTGATACTTTGGGGTTTGAGTAACGCTCGAATAGCCTTGCGATGTATGATTGGAGGTCGTCGGTTTGTAAGTACCTGTGGTAGTAGTGTATTTTGAAGCTTCAGTTCCTGTTGAAGGTAGTTTCGAGGCTGATTGAGATTGCGCGATTGTTTGATATAGCTTTGCAGTATGTGTTGGCTGCATGTGTGGATTCTTTATTTAAATCACTTTATAGAATTTGATCAAATTTGTGGTTTTTAAAAAGCACTAAAATAAAAAAAAAAATGAAATTACATGTAATAAGAAATACCCAAATAACTACTAATCAAGCTGGAATAGAATTAATCGAAGAGGTGTTTTGAAATAGCAACCACGTTTTAAAATGAGTTCAGCATTTTCAGTGGAAATGAAGATCGGTCTAGAGCCGCATGCAATTCTTACAACGAATAAAAACTCAACCAAAGGGAAGAACACTATTTATTCACGTCGAGACCCTTTCAAGAGATGATATTTGCTTCAAATCAACTGCTTCCATACTTTCTTTCCTCTAAGAATAAACTTAAAGTATCCAAGATGGGGCTAGCGGTCTATTTCTTCAGATCGAATTTTTAGAATACAAAGACTTTTTTGGTTGAAATCCCAAAGCTCGAAAGTGCTCATTGAAAACGCCTATCACATCAAAGAAAATCGACAGGACTCCTTTTTCATTAAAGATATAGCATCATGAGCTTTTTATTTAATGCTTCGTTCAATTAATTTCCAAAACGCCTCGTCGATTTTTATTTTTTTTTATTTTTTTTTTAGTTGCGCCTGCTTGTGGAATAATATCCCGAATCACTAATCAGCAGTAGCGAAAAGAACTACTGGCAGAAGTATTTTGAATCTTGTATACTCTTCACTAACGGTGTATAATCCTCTCCACTATGATATCCTTGATCTCTATCAATGCATTACTATAATATTATTTTCAAAATTAACATTACTGAGAAGAATACTACACGATGGAGAATAGAAAAGATCAGGCCCATAAAGTTTTAATACGATAAGATACCAGGAGTGATTCTTAAATTTATCTTGCAAATTGTATCGTTCAATTTTATTTTGATAGCAGGTTAAATCATTAAATTTCCACTTGAGTAGACTTTTTGATCACTCATTTTCAGAAAAAAACAAATAAAACGAATGGAAGGGTATTTAAATCTCTGGATCGATATTTTCCTCGGATGGCAACCGCGATACATTAGACACAGTGAAGAGATTCTCGAGATTTTCGAAGAAAACGGTGGAGAACGCATTGCTCAGATGTCTTTAAAGATAACAACTTTTCGAAGCATCCCAGAAGACCGACTAAGGATTGTAATAAATTCCGGAACAACAGAACTTCAGCTCAGGGCACCTACTCTCATAGAGAAACAGAAGTGGCTAAAATCTTTTGAAGACGCTAAGAAAGTGCTCGATGAGCAAGCTCATTCTCGTTTCAGCGTAAAATCTTTGGTTGACCACAGAAATTCAGCTGGAAACATACTATCAAAGAAGTTTCTTACTGAATCTCCTACAATTGAACTTGAGAAAAAACTTACAGAGTTGCGAACAAAGCAAGCTAATTTTGATAAAACTGCTCAACTTCTGGAGCCTGAAATGAAAAACAATCCTCAGTTAGCCTCTCTTGTGGAAAAACTAATTACTTGTGGAAAAGAACTTGGTGAGTCAGTGACTGAATGTGCTCAGGATTTCGAGCTGAGCAATAAACGATTTTCCGTCTTGATTAGCGAAGCCAATGACTTCAGATCTTCCCATGTAGACAGCACAGCTACCAAGCAGCCAAAACGATGCGTGAATTCTGGAGAGGTGCAATACATTTCTGAAGACGAAACGCCCTATCATAGCTTTACTGAAGATGATAACGAGGAAGAAGATAAAAATTATGAGAATGAAAATATAATCCTGAACGGAGTAAACGGAAATATATCAAAAGAAGACAAGGTTCGTTCTCGAAATATTAGCCATAACGAAGAAAACAATAGACAAAATAGCTTTGTTCTACGGCTACATCCAACCAGAGATGTCGAGAAAAAGTTGCATCCTGTGATAAGATATCTATTAGAGAAGAATGAAGCATTCAAAGGAATTAAATTAGATGAAGACATAGAGCGAAGCACATTGCCTCATTTGGTTGACCCAAATCAAAAACTTCCAATTGAAAAATTGCTAAAAATCCTCAAAGATTGCGTCGGGAAAGATATTTCAAGGTTTTCCATGCCAGTTTGGGTGAATGAGCCTATTGGCATGCTCCAAAAGCTCTGTGAGAATCTGGAGTATTACCAGCTTCTCAACAAGGCTAATCAAATTCAGGACCCTTGTTTGAGGTTGGCTTACGTATGCCTTTATGCCGTTAGCTGCTATAGCACAGCGATCGGTCGCAATAAAAAGCCGTTTAATCCTTTGCTGGGAGAGACATTTGAATATCAAGCTCCTGATGGTGGTTTAAGATTTATTGCAGAGCAAGTGTCTCATCATCCACCTATAAGTGCTGGATATGCTGACGGCCCTGGCTTTAAATTGTGGTTCAATTCTGATGGCCAAGTAAATTTTACAGGCAATTCCATTGAGGTCAATCCAATTTCTCACATCCATGTTGTTCTCAACCGGCATTCAGATCACATCATCTACAGAAGAGCACAGATGGCAATAACGAATCTCATCTTTGGAACACGATACATCGAAAATTATGGCGACATGGCTTTCAAGAACCTCAAGACAGGTGATACTGCATCTTTACATCTGAAAAAACGAGATGGGGTGGTAGAGGTGCCCATGAGCTTGAAGGAACTGTATCAGATGCAAATGGAAAAATCCGATACAAAATACAAGGCAAATGGGATAGTTTAGTAACGGTGACGGACGCAGCCACAGGTGCTGAGGTTGATAAGTGGCAGAGGCATCCGCTGATTTCCAATCATGAGCGTATGCACAATTTTACTCGATTTGTTCTCCAATTAAATCATCTAACGCCTTCAATGTTGGAAAGTATAGCTCCAACAGATACACGGTTAAGACCAGATCAGCGTTTACTTGAAATGGGGAACATAAAGGTAGCTAATAGAGAGAAAAACCGGCTGGAAGAGAAACAAAGAGAAGTCAGAAAACTGATGGAGAAATGCGGAAAAATACACAAACCAAGATGGTTCGAAGAAACTGTCGATCCTGTAGTAAAAGAAAAAAGCTATCAATACCTTGGGGGATACTGGGAAGCTCGAAAGAAAAATGCTTTTTCAGATTTACCAGATCTTTATTCAGAAGCAGTGGCTGAAATAGTATAATTTCAAAAAAAATGATAATAATTTTTGACTAACAATTTGTGTGTCTAATAGATATTCTAAATATTGCACTGTGCATATGAAAAAAGTTTATAGGGGAAAACATGCCTGATGAATTTCAGTAATACATTTGTGAGTTAAAGGAAATTATATATGTATTAACACCATCATCAAAAATCTTGAGATACTGCCTCTCCTACTCGCTAATCACCGAAATCGTGCAATTGCTAATTTATTTTGCACCATCAACTTTTAGCAATCAAGTTTTCATTAGTAGCCTAGAGCTGCAAAAAAAATGATGTTATAATGGATGAATTGTTGTTCTTCTTAATATTTACGATAGATAGCGGAAAAAAGGAAGGTTATCATGTTCTGACTCCTTATAAATAAGGGTCATGATGATTTATAATGATAAATTTTTTGTAAGCAACAAAGAATTCTCTCTAACAAAGCTTGTAGGAAGTTCTTATTCTGAACACATGGATGTAATTGATGACTATATCTTGTGTGGGATCTCTTTCCATAGCGCTAATGTTTAATAATCTCGATAATTATTTAAGCATCACTATCTCGTCATTGTAAACAAACAAATGATAAGACTTCTGTCAGTGTTGGTGGAAGCAATTCTAGAGTTCAGCTCGTAACTTGTCAGAACGCTACAGCCTTGGTTGATTCATTTCAATGAAATCCAGCAAAAGTGGATACCTGCGGATGTTGAGTCAGAATAATTTATGTATTGAGCAAATTTCATTTTATCAGTTATTGGTTTAACTCATTGTAAACACGCAAATTTACATTAAAATAATTCAATTAAAAACAGAATCAAGGGGAAATGGGACGAAGGAAAATTAATATAAAGGCAATCGCCGACAAGAAAGTCAAATACGTAAGCTTTTTAACCGAGTTAAGAGGTCAGCAACTAACTGATATGTGAACCCAAACTAGAGTACTTTCAATAAGAGAAAGAACGGGTTGATCAAAAAGGCAGCAGAATTATCAATGCTCTGTAATGTAAAGATGCTCTTAGCGTTCGAAGACTTAAATGGCGACCTACTTCGCTATTCAACCCATGGAATTTATAACGCAGAAGAGTATTTTCGAGAGGCTTGGACTAACTGCGAGAAATCATTCACAGCGAAAGACGTATAACTTTCCCTCGTTTCATTTTCCAATAATTCCCACCTATTTACTAGTATCCAGATTTCTTTAAAGTTAAGCAATACAAGAAGGTACTCGAAAGAAGAGAAAAGCAAAAGGTAGCTTGGCTTTTCCTAATTCACGATATTTATTTTCAATTTGATTACATATCAACCAGATTAAAGCAGAAGAAGCAAATCAGGGCTCAGATGAGTCGGATGAAGACGATGAGGAGGAAGAAGAAGAGTATCAAAGAGTTCCATTAAAGTAATTCGCTTTTATCGCAGTTGAGTAACAGACATTTTGATTATAGGGACTCCAAAACCAACCGAGAGAAAACTGTTTATAAACCTAAAAGCACACGCTCTTCATTGAAAATAAAAGTCCCCTTGAAAGGTGAAAAAGTCCAGCCGCAAGTTGAAGAACAAGGCAACAATAAGAAAGTAGCAACTGCCAAGGAGCAGCAAGCAGCTATGCCCACTCAACATCAGACAAAAAACCAGATGCCTCAATTATCGATGAATGAGGCGAAGAATGATTTATCAGAAAACCTATTTAGAACGCCCCAACTCTTGGGAATGGCAGAACGGCCTTCTCCAAGTCTTGCGAATCTAGGAAATCCTGAATTGTCATTGGATATGCGCTCGCCTGCTTTTAATTTCTTGAATGAGCAGTTTATCAAACCCTCTTTAATTACACAAAGACTTCCTCCTCCTTTCAGAGACGATTTTGGGGCGTCTCCACCATTAAATACAAGCACTCTTTTGAATGAATCGCAGGACAGTTTTCAAGCTCCAAGGAATCGAAAGAGTTCATTTGAAAATTATTTCCAGTACTTAGGCGATGCAAGCAGTATGTGGGGAAAATTAGATGCTGCAAATGGGCTTAAGCTACGATCGCCTCAATTTCCAATGATGACACCGCATGGAATTGGAGATTTTTTGAATTATAATAGCGGTGGATTTCCTCAGAGAGACCTTCCACCATTTATGCTAGATGATTCATATATGGATCCCATGAGACTCAATCCAACTCATTTTGAAATCGGAGATTTACGTGGACAGGAACCGAGTAAAAAAGTCAAGAAAGAGTAAGTCTGCGGCTCTGAGTATTTTATATTTGTTCTGCTGCTGAATGTTGATGTATAGTTTCCTAAAGATTCTCGTCAAATAAGGATTTTACAAATCTATTTGTCCCAAGTATAGCTTTGCAATTTTCTTGCTTGAGTCTACCCATTTGTTATTCATTTCAGGCGGAAATGATTTTCCCCGTTAAATTTCATTATACTAATACAGCTGATAAGATTCAAGAAAATGAACTCTTTCTCATTTTGTTAAGTCTCGGAAGCTTCAAAATTATTCAGTTTCTTTGTTCTGGGTGGCGAATGACCATCATATTACACCTTTTTTCCAATAAATGCGTTGTGTTTCAAGTGAAGCAAATCATGATCACAAAATCTAATATGGGAAGCAACTGGATCCCTTTAGAGTCATAATATTTCTAACTCATCATGAATTATTGTGAATTGTAAACTATATGGAGATAAAGGAATATCTCAATTCGAACTTCTTACCTGAGCTTTAAGAAAAAATACTTAGTATAGAGTAAAAATGAATTACGAATCTCCTGGGGCCATGAACGAATGGGAGTATGAAGGCAGGTCTGACGTAAACATCATTTTCCCACTCGATGGTCTTCTTCTTTTTGGCAGCATGTCTTACGATATGCTTGAATAACTCCCCCTGAAATTCCATAAGCAATGGTATTAAATATCCCTTGTAAGCTCCAAAGTACGTTCGCGATATCCATTAACGTTTCTGAATAAATTTCTCCCTCAATTTGTTTGACAATCGCCAACGTTGCGAGTGGTGCATTGCAAATTATTAGAATAAATGGATAAAAAAACAGGTTGAGGTGTTGCTGGTCAATCATCATCCTGATTTTACAATAGATTGCTAAATAGCAAAAGATGCAGTATACTGTAGAGAGGAACATTGGCATTATTAACACTATATTCGCAGCGAAATTGAACTTTTCATAGTTAATTTGATGGATGCAAACATCTTCTGAAAGAGTTCTATATGGAGCTGCTGCTGCATAAGCTCCTTGTAAAGTCGCAATTGAGCATGTTATAATGAGATTCTTTCGGAAACTTTGGGCAAAGATTTCCTGATTTTCTTTCATAACAAACCGAAATAGCGTGTGAGCAAAGCATGTAGTCCACAGCAAAAATCCATTTATTACGAAGCCAGCAACGAGACTAATAAAGTGGCAGTACAAGGAAGAATTTCCAGGAATTGCAGCTAAAGGACCTGAAACACTGAATATGATATCCATAATAGAGAGAACAACAATCATTTTCCCAATGAAATGTCAGTGGTTCGGAAAAAGTATGCGGTGAATAAATTGAAAAAGCATCCTATCAGAGAAATTCCATTACCGACAGCCACCGCAATGGCTACGGTTTCGTTATCACTCATTGGATGGACCATGGGCTGAGTTTCTGGACCTGACTTGAAAAAGATTATATGCTTTGAGATTAATAATTTAAAGTTGTGAGAAACTACTCATGAATATATCTCTTTGAATGAAATACGATCTCCAGAGTCAAACTTTCAAAATTAGTAATAACTTATCGAACCATGCTTCTTTTTACATAATGCTATCTTTTGGAAACTCAAATCTCTCCCTGAGCTCAGTTTTAATTTAGAGGTTCCTTTACCCGCTGTGGATATCCGAAGACAAGACTTTCAAAGTGCAATTATAGCTAAAATTATTATATGTTAAACATATGATTTGAACGCCTTGGCGTCGTTGTAAAACGCCGATGTTGGAATATGGAATCATATCATTTAGAAAACACACAAATAATAGGGAAGATAGATGTAGACTGTTCTCGTCGAAGAGATGAATTATTTCAAAGCTTCTTTCATTGAAGTGAATGACATTTTTCGATACTCAACTTAAGCTACTTCAAATAAGATATTGCTTATTCCTTCTGTACAAAGCTTTGCAATGAAAAAGGAAGTCTTCGGAATCCAATACATAAATTCATTATCATCGGATAGGAAGATAATCGTCAAGTTAACGTTGATATTCCATGCTTTAAACTAAAGAAACTAAATAGCTTAGGTTTATCAATCTAATGAAATTTTTCAAAAAAAAATTTTAAAAAATCCAAAAACTCTATTAGGGTTTAAAATTTTGATGAGATGTATGTAAATTCTAATCTTTTGAGATAGCCCGTTCTATGTGTCTTTTCCATTAATAACTTGGCAATTCTTTGAGAGGCCTGAGGGTAAACCTCAGAAAAAGAGGGTATTTTCTCCGTTTAATCAAGAGTGTCCATAGATTTTCGCAAATTTTTTTATTCATTTAAAAAAAAAAATGACCACGTGACTTTAGGAAGATGCTGAAATCAAACTTGAGGCGTTAATGACTCCTCCTCCAACGTAGGTCAAAGTATTTTCATTCAGTTCGACGCTGAAATTGGAATCAAATTTTATCCTTAATTACGTTTCTCTTTTTTGCCAGTGAATTTCCAGGGATATCTTGTTCGAAATTCGTCGTTCGATTAAATAAATTTTCGAAAAAAATTGTCAAAACAGTTTTGTAAGGATGGAAGCGCTTACTACATCTCTTTCGGCTCTAAAGATTCACTACTACAAAGAAGAAGAGTATGATTACCTTAATATGGGTGCCGATTGGCCATTAGCCATTGTCAAGAAAGGTACTCGCCAGTCTCCCATTGATATACCTCACCAGGTCATTCCTGAGACGGAACTATATGAAGAGGAAGTCGAAATGAAAGAATTCGAAGTTATCCTCGGGACTACCTTTCTAGACACCCAAGTTGTCAATGAGCATCTTAACTTCACCATTCCAATTCCAGAAGGCGCTCTTAGGGTCATCATTGAAGACATTGACGGCAAGAGGAAAGATTTTCATGCAATTCACTATTATTTTCATGCTTCATCTCAACACACGGTCAGTGGAAAACGCTACGATGCTGAGCTTAAGCTCGTCACTCGTATGACCAACTTTGAAAAAACCGAGAAAAACACTCGCGGAAACTTCTCTATCTTGCTCACAACAGACGAAAAAGAAGGTGCACCAGGCCTCAATAATCTCTTTGAACCCTTATTGAGATACCCAAAGCCGTTTAAGGCTCCCGTCGAAGAAATTGCAACCTTCTTAGCTGCTCATGCGAGATTTTTCGCCTACCGAGGTTCGATGACAGTGCCTCCCTGCACAGAAAATGTCAACTGGTATGTCCTCACTCGTCCTGCTTACATCTCACCTGACAATCTCAAACTTCTCCAAGGCTTCTTTTCAAATCCAGAATTCTTCAATAAATTAGGAAATGTGAGAATGACTCAACCATTGAACGATCGTGTAGTAAAGATCTTAAAATCAAAGGCTTTTGAAGAAGAACACATTCTTAATGATTTGCCTGATTTGAGCATTGGACTGTCTCGAAGCAAATCATTCAGCGTGGATGACAAAGTGAAAATAAACCAATTGCACTTGGAATACTACGAAGCGTATGGTTGGGATTTCTCAAAGGAAGGAGACGATTGGAGTGGAGAGCTCTGTAAAAGCTTCGTTCGACAGTCACCAATCGACATCCCCTATGATATTTTGCCGAAAACCGAGAGATACCCAGATGAAGTCCTAATAAAAACGCTTTCGATTAAAATCGATGCTTCGAAGTTAGGCCCGGCGCTCATTACAAGAGGACATCTCAATTTTAAGGTACCATATCCATCAGGGCTCGCGTTGATCGAGATAGAAGGACCTAAAGGCAATCTCAAGCAGTACGAGATCCAAGAATATCATTTCCACGCCGATTCCGAGCATACCTTCAAAGGCAAAAAACTTGAAGCTGAGCTACATGTTGTGACCAGACAGATCAACAAGGAATCACATAAAGAAACTAGAGCGGTGTTCGGAATTCTCTTGACGACAGATGATAAAATAGGAGTTAAAGGTCTCGAGTCAATTTATGAAGGCATTTATCTGTATCCGGGACCCTTTGAAAATCCTATCCAAAAAATTGCTGATTTTATAAGTAATAATAGCAGAATGTTTGCGTACAAAGGTTCTTTGACAACACCTCCATGCAGTGAGAATGTCAATTGGCATGTACTAACTCAGCCAGCTTATGGAAAGAAATCGGATTTAAAAACCTTGAGAAGTCTATACAGCAATCCTGCTCTGTATTCGACGCATGGAAGTGCCAGAAAAACACAAGCCCTGAATGATAGAAAGATCACTATATTCAGACATGAAAGTTATTAAATCTATTAAATCCTAACTCTGTGAACTTCGATTTGATAGATTCATCTCTGTTAATTGATAGCTATTTCATATAATCTACGAAGATACATGTCCTTCAAGCAAAATTATTAAGATTCTCATTGCTGTCATTTGACATGACCTGATTAACGAATCAATCTAATAAACAAATTTCAAAAATATTGAATTCTATCGGTAGGTATAATTAGAAAATATTCATTGTACTCTTTTTTCTGGATAATTCACAACTGGTCTAATATTTTGTTAAACCATATAATTTGAAAAAGGTGTGCCAAAACTTGATTCAACAAGAAATATATCTAGTTTACCGGCATGCATATATATATAAACAGAGCTTTTGAACGAAGTAGTAAAAACTTTTTATAGCAACAGATAGCTAATTTCTAAATTCTTCAGGTCCTTGGAAATCCATCCGGTCAGTCGCTTGGATTCTGTCGGTAACTGCTAAATCAATTTTTAAATTGGTCTGGACATTTGAAGGAATAGTTTCTGTCCTTTTCATTCGAAGAGAATATTTTGGATGAGCAAACAACTTAAGATACGTTCCGGAATGGTCACTTTTTTGAGATTGGAGTGCGGTTTCATGTTTAGTGGACTGGGTCGTTGGAGGCTCTCTCCTGATAGTGCTACTACCATCACTATTGTCATTTTCTTGTATTCCGCATTTTGATGTTTTTCTGATCTCATTGAGTAGGACGCCTGAATATTTGTAAAACACCACTAATTCAACCAAATTCCAAATGAGATTGGCTACTAAAGCCAATCCGAAAAATTTTTTCTGCTCTGACATATTT
>ENA-UOTZ01000012-UOTZ01000012.1-compost-metagenome-genome-assembly--contig:-NODE-12-length-105266-cov-9.254941_pt1 | contig 105266 bp, 113 predicted proteins | sample MGYA00238144_ERZ746983 | MGnify/ENA primary metagenome ERZ746983 (study PRJEB28759, sample SAMN06268863) | compost metagenome | isolation source: single cell | place: USA: California, Emeryville, Joint...
ATACGTTTTCTGATATCAGTGGTTATTTCACCGTATTCTTTCTTAGCCCAATCAACGAGGAGAGAGTAGACTTTGTAAATTGTTTCGATTGAGATGATTCCATCTTCCTTTTTAACTTCGATTTCTCTCATTATTTGGGATCTTGTCTGTTGAAGTTCAGGTTTCTTCTCTTCTTCCTCTCCTGGTTTCTGGGTGTCTTCCTATTAGAAAAGAGTTTTTCTCTGAGACTATTGCGCGCTATTTCTTACCTCTTCGCTCTTGGTGAAGAAGTACCAGACCCTAAAAGCATTTGATTTGTCAAAACATTGGAAGAAAAACGCGCTTATTACCCGGCCACCACAGCGGTGACACCAGCGATACCAGTGGCGATGAGGATCTCTTTTTTGTGCTTTCGGAAGAAGTCCATTTTGATATATCTCAACTAAAATTTAACTTGTGATACCTCACACTCGATATCTGTATATGATATGTGTCATTTAATCAAATACCCTCCTAGCTGCTACAGCCTAATACCTATATAAAACCATGAAAACTTCCCTTACAATTACTCAAGAGCCGGAGAAGAGGCTCAATTGATATAAAATTCTATGAGAGCCGCCTGAACAAGGCTAATTCAAGTAGAGACGTTCTCTATCACTAAAGGAACTCATTGAATATCAATTGGTGTTCATAGACTCAATGTAATTAGGTTAATATGAATGGACTAACAATAATTCGAACAAAGCCATGGGTATTAGTGAATTCAATTAAAAATGCTAAGGGTTTTCTACATTATATATTCTAAGGTAATGTTAATATTGGGCTGCTATAACTTTTTGCTTTCCAGGAGGATTACGTTTGATAATTATATCTTTTTTGAGGCGGATCTGCTGAGTTGGAAGCTGCATCGGGATGAGAGGTTGCCTTTTGGGTTTGGTTTCGGCAGTCCGCGTCCGCTTCTGCTCGGCAGGAGAGGCTTGCCTGAGCTTCTTGTTGATTTCGATTTTTTGATTTTGATTTGGCGACGCGGCGTTTCTAATCAAATTTAATGAGAACAAAAACCGCAAGAACTGATATCTCACTTGTTTATTGCTGGAAGAGTTTTCTTTGGGGGGATAACCAGAGACCTATTCACCGAATTGCTTGATTCTCGCATTTGTTGTCTCGGTTCTCGTGTTTTTTGCCTCGGTTCTCGTGGTGGCTCTCTGGGTTCTCTCTGCCGCGTTCGTTATAGGGAAGAAATGCAATTGAGGATTTGTTACCTTTACAGTATTTTCCACAATCGCCATCAGCGCATCCATATTTTTCCCGAGATTTTTGCTAAGATTTGCAAGAGCAGTGTCATATTTGAAAGGAGCCTCCCTAAGCAGCTTCAAGGCTATGTTTACTTTAATATTCTATCGGAAACAGTTGAGAAAACTCCCTTTTAGCATAACCATTACCCTTAGCTTTTTATAAGGCGACGATGCAAGTCGACTCAACGGATTGGCTCCGGCCATATCCGCTAAAGACACCACAATAGCCTCTCCGAGTTGCTCAAGCTCTTGGATTTTGTATGGATCAGAGCAGTCATAGCGCTCGATATCAGCTTCTTCCCATTTAAGGTCTTCAGCTGTGTATCCTTTTTCTATAACAATAAAGCCTTCAATGACTGACGATACAATATTTTACCTTCCTCCAGCGGCCCATGGAGATTCACCGGCTGAGTTAGTATATTTCTGATCTTTCCAGCATTGTAATTCACCTCAAGCGTGTAGCAATTGACCAGATTCGTCGCTTTATAGATCGCAACACGACCAGCTCCATCTTTATTCTGGATCTGTCCTTTCTCTTTAACCTTCAGATTCGCATCTGAGAAACTGGAGCCTTCGTAATCAAATATCGTAGAGTTCAACGACAAAAGCTTTGGGAAAATTCTCGACTGGATTTGCCGGCTGTAATCCAGCGTGTTACCATAAACAAAGCATCCTTTCTTCCCAGCATGAGCGTGGAGGTCCAGATACAAGAAGAGTCTGCCAGAATTATTGAGATTCATTATAAGTTGCTTGGCTCCGTAGATCGTAGGTTGATTTACAAGGGAAGGGTTGATGTAATAACGATTAAGGTTTTGCCCGAGAGAGTCCGCTCGGTAGTGTCCACGGTAAACGCCGTCTGGATTCAACATGGGAATAATGCAAAAAACGTACTGGTCTCGAGCCGCCTTAGCCCTAGGGTCGCTACGATCGAGAAGGAACGTGAGGAGTCTGCGTATGACGTGAGATGCGGCGACTTCGCCTGGGTGGACACGAGCAGAAATAAGCACGTATTTTTTCTTCGCTGGGTCGAACTTAAAAGGTCGAGACTCTTTTTTGCCGCCTGGAAACAGGTTAACTATCGGGCTCTCACGCTCGGACAGCATTCCCTCCTTCGATGAGATCGTCAGCAAATCAAGCCTTCTTTTCTCGATGGACCAAATGAGGTTTTCTCGGTTGAAATAAATATTCGTGTCATTTTGGTAGTCTTGCTCCAACTGATTAACCAGGGCCTTTATAATTAACAAAACCAATGAGCATCAGTGGTAGTAAAGATCTCGTTACCTGGTCTTCCTCGTAGCTCCAAGGCACAACAAATGCAAAATATATTGCTTCATCATCAGTGACTGAGGAACTGTAATGGAAGGTAATTTCGAAGAATTTCTCTGTAGAAAGCTAAACGCATCATGAGATGAATTCAACGCAAAGGGTCTCACCCAACTGAAACTCGGATCGTTTAGCCTTTCCCATTTTTTATTAGATTGGAGTCTGTAGTAAGGTCGTAATCCCTCATTGTACAGTTTAGCCTAATATCACCTATAACACACCCATTCCCCTCATTTATTCACCTGGAAATTCATGTTTTTGATTGTAAACGTTGCTCGCTCACCAAACTCTATGTTTCTCACTCGGAAATAGAACCAACTCCGATAGCAAGCTTCTCGAGTATAGTTTATCGCATCGGGAGAGATCCACAAGTCGTACTAGAGGAAAAAATTGTTAATTTCTGTATTAGAGTGACGACTAACCCTGTATTTTCCGGTTTCTTTGGCGTCAGCTAAGTTCCCTGAATCAAAGCAGCTGTCGATGATAACTCCATTGTCGAAGGTGAATGTATTTTGGCTAGGATACGGATTCGAATTCCCTCCGGACTTTGAGTTCGTAGGCTGGGAAGGAGATTTCTCGCTGTATTTGTTCCCTTGGATGCTGGGAAGTTTGCCTTCCTCAAGTTTCTCAGTTCCTAACATTGTGATCTGAAACGTTAAAATTAGAGAGATTAAATTTAGATTATTCCAATAAGAATTAAAAGGGATCTGGTCGGGATTATCCAAGGAAAAACCCACTGGAATTGTCACCAAGACAGACTCATTTTTTTTTCTCACCCTCCCGTTGGCTGCAGACCTATCGCACCAATTTCTTGTTGTACTTACGTATATTTAAAGTCCAATTATTACAGTTCACTCACTTTTTTTTTTTAAATAATGCCACAATAAATAAAGACTTCGAAGAGGTGATAGCCTTCGCTAATAAATACATAGCATATACACAAACCTTTACAATAGCCTCATAGATAGAAATGATCTCTTTCTGCTCAGTTATATCGACTCATTTGAATATTTTGGAGGAGATGCATCATGACTGCATCATCCGATCTTTGTGACTGCGCCATCGAACGGTTTGAGGCTTCAGGGTTCGGGTTTCCCAGACTCAGCGAGTTGTTCACAACGCTTTTTGTGAACTCCTCTCTTCCTCTTGTTCTCGGTTGAGTTTCTTCGACTCTTGTTGTATTGGTCCTTGTCGGCAGTGAGATATTATTCAACGAATCATTGCTACTTTTAGTCGCTTCTTCTCTTTTGAGCCGGAAAGATTCGTTCACAGCGTAGAGATCGCTCTCGATGTGTGAGCCATAGACTGAAGGCGCTGAAGGCTTGAAAAAGAAGCTATGAACTGCCAAAGCAATGACAACAGCCGCTGCGGACATTTGGAAGATGATGAACGCTCGGACAAGAGGCTCGAGAGTCTCATAGTTGAGTTTAAGGATTTCTGCGCCGAGAAGGATCGATGCGGCGTACTCGCAATTAACGAAAAGAGTGAATAGGACGGGGAAGTATCCAATGAGGTTCCTGAAATCTCTGCGAGTGAAAAGCTTAGCCATTCCCATGATAACTACCAGCGCTACGAGGCCGAGCAGGAAGGCGATCATGTGAAGAAACATCGCGGCGAGTATGTAACCTACGATCAATATATGAGGCTTTAGCTCTTCGTAGTGATAGATAAGACAGCTCGCGCCCAAAGAGAACGTCACGATGATATTGAACAAGACAATCCATTTGCTCCTATCTTGTCTTGTGGAACTTTCGGTGGTTTGAGGGATAATCACTGGTGGATTTGACGCATATTTTGCGTTTATGTCTGATTCAGCACCTTTGGATTCAATGTCGAGGGCTCTTGAGTCTTTATGTGAATAGAGTGGATAGGATGGGTAGTTGGACTGGGATTCATCCTCGAACTTGTGATGCTTGAAGTTCATTCTTGAAAATTAAATCTCAATTATTGCTGGCAATTTGAAAATAGATTTGACCGTTAATGTCACAGTTCAAACGAGGGAGTCTGCTCGATGAAATTGTCAGAGGCTGAATGTTTGAGTGAAGTCCCTGAGAAGCATGCAACCAGCAATGAAAGATCAACGAAGGAAAGACCCTTTCTCTTGGAGAGGTCAACACTGGATACATAGATCGCTCGTTACTATGATATAGTTCGTAAGTGAAAATTTTATAATCGCAAGTACGATAATGTTCAAGCTTGAATCAATGGATATAGAGTCTTAGTGGGCTATCTCTGTTCCCCCAATATTCTCTTGCAAACTATAATTTGATATCGATTGCGGTTATTATAATCATATTGGTCTAGCACGATTACGGATTCATAAGGTAGAGCTACCCAACAAAATTGAACGAAAAATTAGCCTTCATTGACGAAGAAGAATACTAAACTTCAACGCATAATTAGTCCTATTGCTCTCAAATAATAGCTTAAAGAGTTCAGAAAATTTAGCCCCACTTATTCTGAAAGCACCAGGTAAATTTTTCAAACATATTGAACACCATCAACCACATCATTCATGCATGTATGCATCTCTCTGTTTCGAATTCCCACACTTGTTGGAAATTTCAGCCAATGTTATCTCTGATAATTCGAGTTTTACTCCTTTTTTCAACATGATCTCGAACTTCGAGCTCAAACTTATAGAGAAAATGCACTTAATTCAACTCTTCTTCAGGGTGGTAGGTAAATTACGTCATTCTTTAATTTTGCTAAAATGCTCCAATTAAAACACATTGAAAGCACCTATTATAAATATTTCTCTCTAGAGAGAGTGAATTATTAATTTCAATACATTTTAATCAGGTGAAGCAGTCATTCTAATGCTCCAGGGAAATCGCACTCACCTTGAACCAGGCGTTACCGATCTCGCCAAAATGCTCGGGCAGCTCGGCATTGAAGAGGAGGTCCTACCGTCATTTTCAGGTTCGGAGTCTTCTCAGGAATTCTGGATGATATCTCATTATAGTATCACCGATACATACTCTGGATCGCAAGCGACGGACGTAAGATTCGAGGACGACTCTCAATCCGGTGAGATCTACTCCTCTGATAAGTAAGCAACTGCCTTCGAGCCCCCTAAAGCCGCTAATCTTCAATAGAATGGAGATTTGCAAAGAAAAAGACTCAACTCCAAATGGATTCGATTTTACCTTTAACCCATGCGAAAGGTATTGCAGCTCCTCCGCCACGTGCGCTGCGTGTGGAAAAAGAGATTCTATGGAAAGTATGGTGGAGGAGACCGCTCCCACCTGCTGTATGAGCTGCTATAGACAGTTTTGTACCAAATGCTCGACGAAATGCGCAAAATGTAGCAAAAACACTTGTAAAGACTGCGCACAAGCCAGGTACAGTTTAAAACAATGCTATCAGTGGGCTAACTTTATCCTTTAGCATGAAAAGAGCCGGCCAAATGTTTTTATGCACATCCTGCGTCCTCTTGGGTTAGAGGGCGCGAACCAATAAACCTTGAGAAGGTGTAATCGGGTTAATTTTGCGGTTTCAAAGTGGGTTTTTTAGCGAGTAAATAAGCAGATTCAGATGAACGGGGCTCATCCCATCATAAGCACCCAATGTCGGAAATGTATAATTTGGTTAATTGGGAAATTTTCCATAATGTGTTAGTTTTTTCATAATAATGCATCATATCTCTTAAAGAAATTCTCGTGTTTGTGACAATTTTCAACTGATAATTGCTCTTTCCCGAAGATGCATAGGTATAATATTGTAAGAGAAGCATTATTGAGAACTTTCGATAAGCTATTGGATAATTTGAGATATCTTATGTAGTGATATTTAAGAAAAATCAAGCTTGGCAAGGGTAGCTTAATACATATTTTCATAAAATTTTCCAGTTTTTCGAGTGAGAATAGATTTTTTCGGTTTTCGAAGCAGAAATTGACGAGGTTTCTTTTGAAAATTTAATAAAATATTTAAAATAGCAAACAAAATGATCATCCCAGTTCGTTGTTTCACCTGCGGAAAGGTAATAGCTTCCAGTCTCTTTCTCAAGACTTATCATTATGATGATAGGTCGTCGCTCATAAATGGGACGATTATTTGGAACTGCTGAAGGAAGGCAAACCTGCGAGGTAAATCTAAATATTAAAATAACCTTGTGATGGAATGTTTGGAAATCAGTGAGGCCATGGAAATCCTTGGGCTGAAGAGGTACTGCTGCAGAAGAATGTTGCTAACTCACTGCGATTTGATTGGCAAGCTCTTGAATTATAACAGTAATCAGAAAAGATGTTGGTTCCCGCCTAAAACTTTCTTTTTAGTTTATAAAAAGGTTTCTTAATGAGAGCACGTGCGGAGAGAAGTACGTTTAAAATACACATTGCTAAGCCTAGGAAAGGTGTTTATTACTGATAGGAGTAGTAGTATGTATAAGGTTTTTGAGTATTTATTTTTAAGTGCATTCATTTGACGATCGAGTGAGAAATGAATACCTACTAAACTTTTTCGAGCTTTATATGGGAGAGTTAGTACGAAGAAATATGAAAAAAGTTTTTCATATGCTAGATCTTTTGCAGATGAAAAAGAAATATATTGAAATATCGAATAGAGCTAAGAGAGTCAGAAGCTAAGGCTAATAGTCAGACGTGGAGAAAAGCTTCCTCAGCAAAAGGAAAACTACGTTAGTAGCAAGTTAAAATAATTTAGTAAGTCACTGAAAAGGGTCTTTGCAATTGCATTTGGTAAATTATAATTTAAGACTACCGATAACGAATGCGTAACAACATCTAAAAAAATTAGGAGGTACAATTAAGAAAGAAAGTTAGTGCTTGTGTCTTCTCTGAGGCTGCTAATTTTGAAAGAGAAAAATATTGGTTCATCATAGGCGGAGAGCGCGGTTCAGTAATACGATAGTCGGAGACCAGCTATTCACACGTGGAACTGTATATGGGTAACGAGAGACTATAAAAAGGGAATTATTTGTAATAAAGTGTTTAAAGAAATCATTAATTATAATCGATGAAAGCGCTTATTCGATTGGCATTGCTCTTGCTTGTTAGATTCGCAGCTTATAACGAATTCGTGGCAGAAACAGAAGAGACAGAAGACTATTACAATCTTTTACAAATTTCAAGAGATGCTGACGAAAAGGCAATTAAGAAAGCATTTCGAAGGCTTTCTATTAGGTTCAAACCGGACAAACATGTTGAAGATGCTGAGTCTGCAGCCGAACAGTATCGAAAAATATACATTGCATTCGAAACGCTGTCAGATCCAGAAATGAGAAGGCTATATGATATGCTTGGTGAGAGAGGAGTGCAGAAGTATAGGAAGTCTTTGGAATGCCTAAATGCACAGAAATTCCAATTTAGTTTTAACTCCGATAGTTTCGATAAACAAATTCAAAGTAATTGCCATGATGATCTTTGATTCCGAATTGTCTTCCCATGAGCTTGCATCCGTAATACTACACAATCGATTTCCTTTCACTAAATTTTTATGTTGATTATTCCAAGTGATTCTAACCGCACTGAATACTATTTCCTCAAAAAACGTATATGATTAAACCGGTTTGACTGTTAGTTAATTAATTCATTTCAAAGAGAGACTAAAACAAACTTCACTCTAATTCATAGAGTACTTTCATTCCTTTTGCTTTCTTCCTGATCAGTTGGCCATCATGCTAGCTATACAATTGGTTAGATTAACAAATTGACTCTTTCATTCAATTTTTTTCTGAATTTGGCTAAAGAAATCGTTTCCTTTTCTGCTCCAAACCTAACTCAATTGCCAACAAGTGGAAGTAGTATAGCGTCACCAGCATCATTATTACAAATTCATTTCAATGTCCTTTCCACTGAAGTCGATAATCCAAGATATGATACTATTTCCTTATCAGAGTGACTAACCTTGAAAGATGGACCATACAGGCAGAAATCGTGTAATTTTCAAGGAAATTGACGTGTAGGTGCATCAGACGAATTCTTGGAATTTTCTACGAAGTAAATCAACAAGAAACACGTGTCATCAATGCTCTTTTTTAGCATATTCTAGAAACGCAAATAATTTATTCTTAACTCTTGCTACGAAATTAGCAAAAGCTGAAACCGAATGAAAGCATCCATTAATTTTTTGCTGCTTCTCCTCGCATTATCGGCTGTCGCCACGCTTGCGGGAGAGGATTACTACAAAATTCTTGGCGTTCCAAGAAACGCTGACGAAGCCGCGATTAAAAAAGCCTTCAAAAAAATGTCGCTGAAGTACCATCCAGACAAAAACAGAGACAAACCTGAGTGGGCTCGAGAGCAGTACGTCAAGGTCGCAAATGCCTACGAAACGCTTTCTGATCCAGAAAAAAGAAGAATTTATGATCAAAGAGGTGAAGAAGGAGTTCGCCAGCACGAGGGTATGAAGAACCAGGGCGGTGGTGGCGGTTTCCAAGGCTTTTCGCATGAGGACATCTTCAGTCAGTTCTTCGGAGGCGGCGGTGGTGGTGGAGGTTTCCGTTTCAATTTCGGTGGCGGCGGTTTCCATCAGCAACACCACCATCAACAAAGACAGAACATCCACGAGGACCTCTGGGCACAGTCTGACGTCAAAGAGCTCACTATTCAAGAGATGTCCAGCTTCTACAGAAGAGAGCAGGTCTGGATTATCTTCTTCTACAAATCTGGCCAGGAAGAATCAAAGCGATACAAGGACGTATGGAAAGAATGCGCTGAGAAATTGTACGGAATTGTTACCGTCGCCGCAGTTAACTGCCACGAGGAGAAAGAAGACGCATTGTGCGAAGAATTCGGAGTTTATTCGACACCTCAAATTCTGGTGTTCCCTGCGAACATCGCGGCTGACGGTATCAAATATGAGGGCGAGATGACCTACCAAGCGATCTCTAACTTCGCTACTTCTCATATGGAGTCGTTTGTGAGGTTAGTTAACGATGATAATTTCGAGGAATTCGATAAGAATGACGCTGATAAAAACAAAGTTTTGCTCTTCACATCCAGAAAGTCCACTCCTCCTCTATTGAAAGTGCTCTCGAAGGAATACAAAGGAAGACTTATCTTCGGAGAGGTCAGACAGTCCTCAAAGAAGCTGATTGAAAAATTCAAAATTAAGAAGTTCCCAACGCTTCTCGTGCTTACTGACGGGTCGCTTTACCTCGGAACGCCTTACGAGGGTGAGTTTAAAAAAGATCACATTGTTAAATTCTTAAGAGAGTACGCCTACGCAACCAAGCAAAAGACCGCACCTGCGGGCAGTGGAAAATTAGCAGAATTAACGCAGAAAATGGTAAATGAAGGTGTTTGTGGGGAGTCTGATGAGAAACTATGTTTCTTGTATCTCGCGAAGTCGAGGTCGAATGAGCAAGAGGCTATCGACGCGATAGCTAGCTTCGCGCCTCGCTATGTGAACGACCCGATTAACTTTTACATTGCTAATTCTCAGAATATCGCTTATTCTGATAGTTTCAAAGACGTTGAGGGGGCCCCATTGATTGTAATCATCAAAGGCAAGAGGGGTCGGTACGTCAAATACGATGGAGACCTAACCTCTGAAAAAATACGCAATTTTGTTGATTATGTCGTTTCTGGGTCCGCTACGTTTAATAGGCTTAAGCGAAATATTAAATGGGTGCCTGGATCCGCTGAGCTCTAGTACTATTTGTTGTTGTATAGCTTGATTTTGACGATATATAGCCTTTACTGAGGATTGAACGTGTCGGTTATAATAGACATTAACAAAAGAAACAACTCAACGAGGAATAAATAAAATAAATGATTTTCTTTAATTGGGAAAAAATTTAACGAATTTTTTTTAGAATTATTGTTGGAGACGCTTTTCTACGGCAAGTCTTTCTTCAATTACGGCGTTCAGCATGTCGTACAGCGTCGATGGACTTGGCGAATCTTTGTTGTTAAGCTCGTCTTCGAATTTCTCGATGAGACGGGTGTGCTGATAGCTCGTCTCTTGTAAATTGGCCTGAGTGCCAGTCGAATAGCCTAAGTCAAAGGAGATTGGTATTAACTCTAAATACATTGATTTGTGTTACTTTTCGGGTCAACGAACATCTGAATCTCCTCAGGAGACAGGTTCAGGATATCTATCGAGTCGCTGAACTTGCTCGGGTCGATTCCCTGTCTCATTTGCGGCTTAGTGGTTTCTTTGCTAAGTCTGCTGCGAAGTTTCTGGATGATCGAAAGGGTGTCTCTGAAAAGCCGTCTCATCACAAAAATCAAATGCTGGTGATGCGCTTCAGCTTTCTTCAGCTGAACCCGCGTCTGCTCATGCCTCTTCGCCTCTCTCTCGAGCTCGACGGTGCTTTGGTGAACACTGGTCGAAGTCTCTGCCTTGATTTGCTCCTGTTCAGTCATTAGCGCATCGAATTTCATCTTCAGCGCTTTTAAATGCTGATCCTTCCTATCTACCTCAGTTTTCAGTTTCCTCAGCTGCTCTCTTGTCCGCTCCAGCTCTTCACTCTCCTCTTTCTTGATATCTCCATGCTGGTTCAGAATATCCACCTTCTCTCGTAAATCCTTAATCGCTTGGTCCTTTCGTGTTATTTCCGCCTTCAGCTGCTTGACTTTGTCGGTTAGTTCGCTCTTTTCAGTTTGGAGTGCTTTTTCTGAGGCCTTGAGCGCGTCATACCTCTCCTATACAGCAATTAATGAGTTCACGCTTGTTCCTAAGACCTCGCTGAGCTTACCTTGAACTCCTTCATAGCGTTTTCTCGTCGAGTAGATTCTTTCAACGAGCGTTTGAGTTTCTCGTTCTCCTCTTGGAGTTGATCGACTTCTTTCTTGAGAGAATATCCGTCGTGCTGTTTTGTTTCCTTTGCTTGCTTAAGGCTCTGAATGTAGTCTTTCTTTCGCTGCAGCTCTTCTTTGAGCTCTTTGTTGATACTAGCCGGAAGAGTTAGAGAGAGTGAAAGAGACATGTGCGCTACTTATTGCTCTCTTGGAGGTCATCGACGACTTTCTGGTAGGCTTCAGGTGAGTACCACTTTATCTTCACCGAATCGAAATCAGCGAGCATTCTTTCGATTTCCTTCCTGTGGAGCTTTTGGACGTCGTTAAGCTCTTTATTCAAGCTGACGATCTCTGCCTAAACCAATGTTGTAGTGAATAAATACACTCTCTGAGCGTACCTGCAAACGATCCTCGGTTACTTTCGCTTCGTCGAGTCCTCTCGCTAAGTCCATATTGATTTGGTGGACCTGTTTCAGCTCCTCTAACAGTTTCTTATTTTCTCCTTTGATACTAATAAGCTTCGCTTCTAAGGCAGCGATGTCTTTCAGAGATTTTTGCGAGTCGTTGGCTTCAGCGTTCTCTTTATTCCATACAATTGACATGCTCTTGTCTGCTGCTCCTAAGCCTGTGTTTTGAACGCTTTGGCTAGGTTTCAGTGCGGATCCCTTCAAGCTCGGTGTCATTCTCGCACGTTTTTGGTTCAAGACGTTGAGCTCATCGTTCAATTTCGTCGCTGCCTCCTGTGATTTCTTCAACTGAGCCTTAAGATTCTCGATTTCGGCTTTTCCCTTTGAGAGTTTCTCTTTGAGTGTCATTATCTGGGCGTCTTTTTGAGTATTAACCGTGATAGTGTTAGTATAACTTTCGAATAGCTTGTCAATGCTCTTCTTTTCCTTCTTCGGGGAGAGCCCCTTCTTAACATTCTCGCTCTGGACGACATAACTAAAGCAATGCGTCAATAAAGAGAGGCATAGGAGGATGGTTGTTACCCGCTGAATTTGAGGCTTATATCTTTCACATCAGCCAGGAATTTATCTTTCATTAGTTGCAATTGCCTCTCATAAATATCTATTTTAGGAAGCCGCTTTAGGTGATTAGGCTTTGAGAGAACTTTACTTGTGGTTTCCTCGAATGTCTTGCTCTGTTCTATCATCTCCTCTCTCTGTAGGGAGATTGTAGCGTTCGCTTTCTCGAGCTCGTTTCTGTAGTCAATGATAATTTTCTCGTATTTATCAGCCTCTTTCTGTGAGATTATGAGGTCAATTTAGACAGGTTTAAGGGGAAAGCATTACGGCTAGAGCATCTTCGAGCCCGCTGACTCGGTCAGACAGACCTTCCTTGATTTCGAGCTCTAAGCTGAGCTTTGTCCTCAGCTCTTTGATTTCTCGCTCAAGCAACATGATTTGTTTCTCCGCAGCGTCTAAACCAACCTATATTCATAGTTTATGAGAGGAACAAACTACAAATCAATTAATTGCCTTAATTTCTTTGTTTTCAACAGTGAGCATTTGGTTCTGCGTCGAAGCATCAATCAGCTGGTCCTTTACTTCTTGAAGCTTGCGAGCTGCCTCGGATTCAGAGTAAACCTGCTTGTCTTCTAACTCTCTGATTAACTTAAGCAGATGCTCAATTTCTTGCTGACTAGAGATATACTCCTGCTCATTCGCTTTCATCTACAGTAAATGAATGAGAATACAGCAGGGGCCATTGGATCTTAGTACCTCTCTGGAAATACGATCTCGTTCTCTCTTAAGCGAATACACATAGTCTTTGAGCTCAGTTAGCTCAGATACGATCTTTTCATCAGTTCTTGATGTATATTTGCTCTTTGCCTCCAGGGCCTCGATTTCCTCTGTGAATTTCAGCTGAGTTACTCGAATTAAAGGAAGGGAATACTCCTCTGCGTGCTGATGATACTCTCAGCCTGGTCTTTCTCTCTCAACAGCCTATCTCTATCGCTTCCGAGGTGGTCAATCTCTCTCTCGCACTGCACGAGTCTGTTTTGCATACTGTCCAATTTAGCTTTCAACTCAGCGATTTGACCGTCCTTTTGTCTCAAATCGATCTCATATAGCTTCAAGCGACTTTCCGATAGCTGATGCTCATCATCTGACCTTTCGACTCTTGGTGACAGAGTCGCTCGAGGCTTAAATCCGCGTTTTTTCGTCGCTGATCTATCTACCTCCTTCTGTGATGACTGCGGAATCGCCCCACCTACACACTCTCATTAGCTCACAACTTCAATGGACTGTATTACGAGATGAGCGTCTCTGTGTATCCGTAGTTTTGATAAGCTCTTCCTTCAGGTCATGGATCTGATCTCCGAGATATTTCTCGCGCTGAGCCCAGCTATCAGTCTCAGCCTTTCTGTCTTGAATCTCTGCGAAATATTTCCTTTCAAGTTCCCGGTTCTCTTCCCTCAGCATGTTTATCGTCTCCTGATGCATTCGAGTCAGTCTTTCGAGTTCCACACTGAACTCGCTCCTGGATTTTGCCTTGTCTTGATGCACTCGATCGAGCTCCTCTTGCAGCAATCTCGCTCTCTCCTATGAATATCAGCAGTGTTACAATACAGAAACTTAAACGGCAAATCTTACTCTGAGCTCGCTTTCCACTCTGTCCTTGTGAGCCACCTCAGAAGCGGTTTTCTGCTGTAATAAATTAAATTCCTCGCGCAGAGCTTTCACCTATTGAGAAAGAAAATCGTCAAAATCTCCTCAAACAGTGCCGTTTTCTTTACCTGTTGCATCACGTCGCGATTCAGTTTCGATAGCTCTTCGTTTTCTTTCTCCAGCCTATCTTTTTCCTTAGCAAGACGCTCAATGTTCGAGTCTTTTTCCGTCAGCGTGCTTCCTGCGTAATACACTTCGCCTTCCATCTCATTTATTTTTTGTTTGAATTCTTGGTTAAGGGTTCGCATCGTGTTCAATTGGTCACTGAGCTCGTTGATTTTCTGCTCGTAAGCTGCTTTGGAGTTCACCATCTCGGTTTCAACTTTCGTCTTGATTTTCTCAGCGATTTTCAGCCTTTCATCCAGCAACTCCTTCTGTTCAATTTCGCTTTCGTAGCGGTCGATCTTATCCAAAGCGGTATTCAGCTCTGACTGGAGATCGAGCACTTTCCTCTTATAATTGAACTCCTGTTCTTTGAGTTTCTGTTCGAGTTGCCTGGCCTTCTCTTCGAGCTCCTGAGCCTCTTCTTTCAGTTTAAAGTTCTTTTCCTTGAGTTCGTTCTTCTCGGCTGTTAGCATCTCGATGTTTTCTTGCAAGAATTTCTCCTTGTTTAGAGCGAGCATCACCTCGTTCTCCAAATTCGCCTTGACGGTCCTCAGTATCTGAACTTCTCGTCGTAGATCGCCTCCTGCAGAAGAAAGCAGGCCTTCTGATTCAGCCTATGCGGTAGAGGGCAATAAGTCTCCATGTGTTATTTCTACAATGGTAAATTACAAAAGGATCCTTGCGCGAAGCACCAAGTGTAGCTTCTGACCTCGAGAAGCTCTTCTGTCGGTCGTCTTGCTTGCTCGCCTGCCCGTAATCCCGCTGTCGGTTTTCATCTCGTTGAATATCTTGTAGAATTTGCTGCATTTCGGCGTGCTCTCTAATTTAAATTAATTCCAATGTTACCGTTCAGTGGAGAGAAAAGTAAGTACTTTTTTAATGAATTGTACATCTCCTCTAGTTTTGCGTTTTCCTCCAACAGCTTCTGTTCTCGGTATTTGAGATTGGAGATTCTTGCGTTAAGTTTTGGAATCAATTCGTGATTCAAGGCCTGCTCTTCAATGCCATCCTGAGAAAATTACTCGTTATTTATAAATTACAAGGAGAAATATGCTACCTTGTGCTGGGTTTCGACCCGCTTAGCAAGTATTTCGATTTCCTCTTGGAATCTGCGATTTTCCTGTTGGACAAACTCCAACTGTTGTTCGAGCTCCTGGCAGCGCCGTCTGAGCGCTTCTTGAGCCTCTCGATCCATTTTCAGGCTGGATTCAAGTTCATAGATCTAAAAAATTTAAGGCTAAGACGTCAATGTTTCACTTACCCTTCTTTCTTTCTGCTGGTTAAGTTTGATGTCAGATTCGAACTCAAATCGTCTCATATCATCCCGAGAGGTCTGCAGCTCAAGGATCTTATCCTGCAGCTCTTTTTGGGAGTTGAGAAGCTCGTTTCTCTTCCTCTGTTCGCTATCTAAACTCTTTTGTAGGTCCTGATTAGTCTGAGTTAATTCGGTGATCTGATGCTCAAGTTCAACGATTTTCTTCTTATAATCGATAGTTCTCTCTGGACTGCCTGGCGTCCTGAGGTCTTCAGTCCTCATAGAGCCTGATTGAACTAAGAAATCTCTTGGACTTCGATGATGCTGTTGATGCTGCTCTTTCATCTGCACAAGCTCGTTTTTCAATTGCTCATTCTCAACAGTCAGCTGTTTCAATGCCTCTTGCGACTGGTTAAGCAGCTGCTGGATCTCGCTCTTTTTAACGTTTTCTCCAGCGTTGAACTGGGTGAGCATCTGGTCCAAAACCGCGGTTTGATGGAACAGCTTATCCTGCAGCGCAGAAATCAACTTATCCTTCTGGATAATGAGGTTCTCGACCTCGATTTTGTCCTCCTTTTGCCTGTTGTAAAACTCTCTGTTATACTCCTCTCGAGCAACAAGCTCATTGACTTTTTGGGCAAGGACTGTGTTATCTGCCTTCAGTTTCGAGATCTCACTCTTCAGACTATCGTTTTGTCTCTTTAACGCCGCATTTTCTTCCTTAACTCTCGAAATATCACCATGCTGTCTTCCCATGTCCTCCAACCTACCTCGGAGCTGGCTTGCTGACCTCTCGTTCTCAGCAGTCAGCTGAGAAACGCGAGTTTCGATCAATTTAATCTGCTCTTTCAAGTCCTGGTTATCTCTTTGTGACCGCTGTGCTTTTGACTCGTAGTCGCTAATTAGTCTCCTCTGCTCTTCAACTTTAGCTTTCAGTTTCGACTGGTCAACCTGTTCGATTGATTGTGTCATTAATAATGAACAAAGACAGCAGTTACGTCCAAATCTCGTAGAGTTTTCTCAAGCTCAGCGATGGTGTGGTCTTTCTCCTCAAACATCATGAGAATCTAACAGACATTAAAATATTGCTTTGGAAACGCAGCAATTACCTTTTGATTTTTCCTCTCAGCCTCTAGTCTTTCCTGTCGTAAAGCCATATCGACGACTGCGTCTAGATCATGGCTCTGCTGCCTCAATAGTTCCTTCATCCTCGCAAAATAATTCTCTGCGAACTCTCGCTCATTGATCTGTCCCTCCAGCTCCTGGACTCGAAGTTTTTCTCTCCTTAGCTCAGAAGATAGCTTATCGATAATTTGGTTTTTCTCGCGTAGTTCCTCACGGAAACGACTACCTCCCTGCTCAAGTCTATGAAAATCCATTAAAAAACTGCGTTTTAATGACTAGCTGATTTACTGCTCTGTGAGTTGGTCAACAGTCCCTTCAAACTCTTTGATTTTCTGCGCGAGAATGTAGTTTTCTTCTTCAGTCTGTTCGTTTTTCCGTCTCCAGTACTCTCCATCGTTAAGGGACTTTTTGCCGCTGCCAGTTGGTGTATATTTCCCTCGGGAAACCGGGCTTCTGCTGTGGTCGATGTGCTCCTCTTGGACAGTGCATTCTAATGGGATACGATAATCAAAGTGATCGCTTCGGAGCATCAAATAGTCGCTGAAGTCAGCCTTCTTAGGGGCGCTGGTCCAAAAATCAATCATTATTAAAGAAATAAGCTCAAAGTAGTTGTACCGAACGAGTTTAAGATGCAATTCAAGTGTCCGCTCTTCTTTCGGAGCAAGCCGGAAGCGGCTTGGGAATATTTCATATCGATCCGAGCTGGATACTCTGACATTCTATGCGTGTAAATGCGTTAAGGAGCAGATTTTAGTGGGTTATGTTACAATATCAAAGGTCATTTCGGTGATATTGGTGACTGTGAGCTTTTCGACATAGAGTTGATAAGGCGCGATGTCCTTGAAGTGAACCTCTTCAGGAGAAAAGGTGATGTATCTATCCTGTCTAAGCATTATTTTTGAATTTAAAATTTAACAAATTTGTATAATGCAGCTTAAATAACCGCTAACTCGCACACAATTAAAAGCACATAATCAAAAGCATCATACGAGGATTTGCAATTGAAGGAATCTGGGGATATCCCTCAAATTAATGGGAATCATTGTCAGATAATCTGACTTAAACGCCACTGTGTTTCCTCCTTACGATAATACATTGTATGAGAACAAGCTCAATAACAAAAAATGAAGAGATCTTAGTCTGGCCACAATTGAATTGCAGTGGTACAGCTCATACAATTCACTCGATCTCAAAATATTCCTCCTTCTGGTTATTGATTGCAATGAAATTTGATAGTTCGTTTAAGAATAAAACTGATAAGCTTTTATTTCCATGTGAAAATTTATTTAATTCACTCAATAGAAAGCTTCAGTCAATATGAAGATTTACAAGTCAAGAAGCAATTCGGACATGGTTTTGCTGCGTGATCTCAGCGCGCCAGCAAAGCCTCGACCTCTTGTGCAAGTAAACGAGCTTAAACAAAGAGTACACAAACCTTTCGGACAATTATACAACAATTTACAACCACTACTTAGGAAGAGGACTGGGACAGTAGGTTCTTTCTTGCAGGCACTCCACAATATAGTTCTAAAAAGGGCAAACCTACAGAGAGTAACGAGTTTCATAATATTCCTCGATTTATTGACTGTGCAATTGGGCCATGTAGCTTCCAAGGGCTTCTTAAAAAGCAATTTTCGCGACAACTCCGAAGCTAAATTGAAGTAAAAAAACTGGAAAATAGCTACAAATTGCATAATCTTAGACCCAGAAAACCTGTGGGCTCACTTGAATTAAGTCTTTTTCTTCAAGGCAAAAGCAATTCAGTACTCTTCGATGAGGTTCCAGGTTTTCGATCACAATCAACTCTGCTCTAATTTCTAATTTCTCTCATTTAGTGAATAGAAGACTCAAATTTGAAGACGTTTTTAGAAAAACTGAAAGCAGAAGCGGGAAAAGAGGATCAACTCCTTCAATTTCAAAGACATCACTACATTATCACCACGAAAGCCCAGAAGATCTGCTCGAGGCTGAAAGGAACAGTTACGAGCAGACTCTCGCAAGGTTATGGGACAAACTACAAATACCTCCTTTCCATTGGTAAAAACCCATTGGGGGTGTTTTTTGGGTCATTATTAATTACATTCAAAAGTGAGATCTATTCACAAGTGATGGAAGGCAGCCACTCGAGACAAGCTATTGACACCATGAAGAGGGAAATCGAGACGCTGGAGACGAATCGCGCGCCGATACAGGTTGTGCTGCGGTCTATCTATGCGAGAGAGAACTGTCTCAAAGCCTTACGAGAGCATATCGATTCAATGATCGAAGCAGAGGAGTCTCGGCCAAATATGTCTTTAGACCACGAGCCTAAAGTTATAACCAAGGTAATTGCGCTTAAAGAGGTTTTTCTCAGTAGGAGTCCTTAGGTTTCAGAGCTCCTCTCGCATTTGAGACTACTTACTCTGTCGGTGGTTGAGAGCATCATGCAATGGAGAGAAAACATCCAATATATTTACTATGCAATGCGAGGAGTTGCTGGCTCGGGAAAAACACTGACTTTCCCATTTCTTTACCAGGACATCAATTACCTCTTAAAGGTATTTTCTATTTGTATAGCGCGAAATGGTTAATCAATTCAGATGAGGGTTGATACGAAGAATCTAATCCATACACCATTGAGTCGGTTTTTTAATTTTTCATCGAAATCGGATCCTTTTTTGATCCGTCCTTCCAAGGGCATCGAAAGCCATGCCAACAAGCAGATTTTGTATATTTCCCCTAACTTGGTGGCGAAAATAAAAGAATGGTAATCTCGCAAACAAGCGTCCAGGAGTAATAATTCTATCTTCCTAGTGAATCGGTGGTGAATGAAGAAAAGCGACGCAATAAGAAGAAAAAAGTGAACCTCGAAAGCACTGAGTTCGTGCCCAGACCGTAAATGAATTTTTTTAAATCGTACTAATACCAACGCAGGGCAACAGCCCAGGCCAAAACCCAAGGCATAACCAAGACCAAAACCATAAAGAAACCGAATCCCCTCTACAAGCATGTCCTCGAGCGGCCGAGACAGCGATCTGTCCCCAACCGGAAGCCCGTTGCATTGGACAGCGAAGGTTTCGGCATTCCCCCAGGGAACAAAAGCGTGAATATACGAGTGCTGAAGGTGCCGACGCCAAAAAGCATGTACACCGTAGAACAGCAGCGCGATCATGCCCCTACCTTTGCGTCGCAGGTGTTAGACCCTTTTGGAACAGGGCACTCTCTCGCAATGGATCAGTTTGACACGAAAATAATCGTTAACAACGACCCGAGAGAGCCACTCCAAAAAAGGCAAGGTATGGGTCGTCCTCTCACAGCGAATAAGGTTAGAGCTACCCAACCTAAAGCCACGATTGAGGAAAAGCCGAAACGGCTTCTAGTTTCACCCGTTGAGGCAACTGAGTCAGAGTTTCCTCGATTATTGGAGAAGTGCGTCGCAAAAGCAGATCCGAGGCTCAAGAAATCTTTCTCTGAGAAAGTCAAAGATATAGTAGATGAATGCATGACAGGTCAGGATCTACGTCTATTGGAGCTCACAGACGGAGAACTCAACTGTGGCTTTGCTGCGGTGAATATAAGCAATAAAACTCTCGGGATGAGGAGATTGCAGATAGTTTATTTCACTACAAGAGAATATGAACTATATACGGGCTGTTTGAAAGAGCTGCTAAAATATCTATGGAAAAAAGACCCATGCAAAGAAATCTGGATCTCATTGCAGCATTTTGTAGATGAAAAGGGTTCTTTAGGCTTGGATAAGCATCTTGAAAAGATTCTGAAGGAGAACGGCTTCCGGCTGAAGAGAGTGACGAATGACTCAGCAGGCGGGAAGAGGATATCGGAATTTTCTGTCAAGAGACCGGAAGGCGCTATTTGCGAGCTTAAGTAATCCTAAAAGCCAGTTTGTTGTGGCAATGACCTTGAAATTAGCGCAATTGAACAAATTTCTTTCCAATCAGCAGTCGTTTTCTCAGGGCATACGATGAGCACAGGGAAATGGACGTCAGGTAATATGATTTCGTGAAGTAATGTATAAAGCATGTGATAGACTCTTATGACAATAGATACGCCATAATTAGCGCTTTGCTCTCTCATTGTGATAGAAAGCTGGTCAAATTCGATGAGGATGCGCCGCAAAAGGTCCAAGAGTATCTTGAATTGATTTCTCAAGCGCAATCTCAGCGGATAAGCGTAACTACTTGCACTTTAGCAGTCTCCTCGAGCATTGTATTAGGGATGGCTGGAATACGGAATGACCTGCTTAAAAACTGAATCTCTTGACGAAATGAAAAAATTTATCACTGGAAACCTTCAGTCTGACGCCTTTCTGCCTGTGACTGATCCACGGACCATGACCCATCGCGTATCCGATTATTTTCTTAGAAAAGACCTCTAATTTATCCGTCGCTGCTGTTAGTTCACATGCTGCCTCTCATCATCGCTCTTCCAATGGAGATCGTATCATAAAGGCGAACTTATCTTAGGAAAACGAACAGTCTCTTATGTTAGAATCAACCATAAGGTTTTCCTTACCACTTTTGCCATCATCTCAATGATAACTCTAGGATAACGAGATTATCGAGGTTAACTCACCCAGAGCTAAGGTTTATCTCATCCCTACAGAAGATCAAGATGTGAATATATTTGTCATTGATACCAGTTCTCTTTTTTCCCTTTATTTCTCTCTAATGATGATTTTGTAGAGGACGTTATCGATAGAATAGGCGAGTCGGAAGGTCTCGACGAAGCTGTTACAGAAATCTTCCAGGTAAGAAATACGAAGAACACCCCACTCATATATTATATATGAATTCAGAACCTTGAGCAAGAGCAAAAGTTTATTGATTATGACCTGTGGTTGCCTTCATTCAAGGCTTCAGCTTATAACCAAGAGATTCCAGAAGCTGCATTTAGTTTCAAACACGATAAGAAAATCGCAACAGTAAAGAAAAACTTAAATTTCAGTTTAATTAATCCTGTTGTCAAAGGGCGTGGCCAGCTATTCAATCAGTGTCGGCGCTAATTCAATCGTAGAAGGCACGTTAAAAATACGACCCCAAGCCGATTCGAAAATATTTAATAGCAACTTTATTTTTGGTAAATCAAACTTTGCCTTTTTCAAGACTAATCACGCGTTCTTTCTCTAGGGATAATGCATACGAACTTAGATATCCCAATGTTTTCTATTCTTGTTCGAGAAAAACATTTTGTTTCTGTTGTATAAATTTGTGTGTGTAATTTGTAGGTTTTTAACCAATAGAGTAAAGGAAATTTTGAGATTTCTGATGAATTGCTATCTAAACAGGATATTTCGAGCTCATAAGAAGATAAATTTTAAATAAATCCTCTCAATAAGTTATGCTGTACGAGACCATTACTTACTCCAATCAGTGAACTATATATAACCTAACTATAAGGAGCTATGGAATCAAATCAGTAGCCTATTATCTCTCTCTCACTCAACATTCACTAACTTTTCTCCCAAGAATTGAAACGAACATCAACATAACACAATCGAAAGTCATTGGATCCCAGGAGATTCAACAGCTCACCACAGAAGCTCTCAGGATCAGAACGTTATTTGAAAAATATAACGAGAAACGCAACAATCCTACCGAAAAGCAATACTACCTAATCTCAACAAAATGGTTTGAAAGATGGAAGAAATACGTTTCATATGACCAACTTCTTGCGAGAAAAGACCCAGACCTCACTCGCCATGGTCAAATCCACCCTAAAGTCATTAATGACGATATCATTGAATTCTCAGCGAAACAGATCAAAATATCTGATGACAGCCAGTTTTCTGATACCCAAGCCTAACCATAAGCGTATCACAGTGTTTTACCTATATAGTGATTTGAAACGAACTTCTTCAAAGCTAGCTATCCCCTTTCCTTATAAAACCCATACCTTAAAGGATCTCAGGAGAGATATTGCGATCATGGCTGGATGTGCTCCTGATAGCTTCCAACTCGCGTTTCTCTCAAAATCTAGCAAAGAGATCATTATTGAGGACGAGGCAGGTTATCTGACGAATACATTCAGAAAAAAGAACATTGCAGACAATTTATTCGCTATTGATTTAACGCCTCATCGCCTTGAACATGACATTACGGGGATATATATCGATTTCCGGCTGACTAGAAGTAGTGGGGGCACAAACCCCATCAGAGTCACATTCACTCCCCTCAGAACGATCTGTTTTCCCCTGAATTATACTCTGAGGCAAGTTTACCTCCGCGTATTCACCGCGATTAGGTTCCTTTACGATGAATATCTTCCTGAACAGTGGTTGGGCCTCAGTGATGAAGAGGCCTTCCAGCAAATATACGAAAAGAAACAGCCAGACCAAAAGCATTTTAAAATTTTCTTGGTTACCAATGCAGGAGAATGTATCTTCTGCGAAAAATCAAGCTGCTATGGCTGTGAGTTAGAGTGTTCAAATGAATCGAAGTTGAATGAGCATGTCGTTTCAAAACTGAAGGGCAGGGGTGGGCCACAAATGGAATTGTGCTTTGAAAACATACCAGATGTGATAGATTTGAATCGCTTTAATGGGTACATGAATGTCAGCAGGAAGATTAAGGAGGAGTGAGGAGAAAAGCCTGACCAGCAGGAAGAGTTCACCGTGAATATTTTAGATTGCTTTCAACAGTTCGAGCAGCCTGAGCAGACTGTTGACGACTGGTACTGCAGCCGGTGCAAAACGCATAGAGACGCGCTGAGACAGCTTGAGATATACAAAGCGCCGCCGATTCTCATCCTACAGCTGAATCGATTCAGACAGAAGCGAAAAGGAGGGCGGGAAAAATGCAACACTCTTGCTAATTTTCCTATACAAGAGCTACATATTAGCGAATTCGTTAAAAGCGAGGCAGAGAGTCTTCATGAGCAGCAAGAGAGTTTTCGTGAGGAACGGAAAGAAGGAGAGGGTAACGAGATGGTCAAGACTGTGAGGAAAGACAAAGATAGGTATTGTAGGAAAAATCGACCAAAGATTCTGTATGAACTGTTCGGGATAGTAAATCATTTTGGGAATGCGGGTGGCGGTCACGGTTCAGCCAATTGCTTTAATTGGATGCGAAATCACTGGTATTCTTTCAATGATTCTTGGGTTAGTAGTTTTGACAACTTCCCAGACAGCGCCTCAGCAGGCTATATATTGTTCATAGGAAAAAAGGCCGAAGGTTCTAACCACCAGAAATTGAGTACTTTTAAGAGAAAAAGCATGCTCGTGTTACCCTAAATAATTCAAAATAATAAGCATTTATAAGCAGAGATCTTCACCTATCTTGCGTGACTTATCGTAGTATTCAATGACAAAGGAATATTCGTATAATTGTGCCGATTTTTTAAATTTTACTTAATTTGCTTATGATATATCATTGCGTTTTTACGCCTTATGAAAATATGAATCACTAACAAAAATTGGAATGCAATCTCTTATTTCTTCTCTCCTACTTTCTTGATCATCGAACTCTTGAATGCGAAACCTTGCTTGAGCAAGTATTGCACGACTCTGACCAAGTTCTTCACATCGTCAATTCCTGAGTGATGTCTATAGAAATTAAATCTCAACAAAATGCAATAGGGCTCCAAACGTACCTTCCTTGAAGCTCCAACGAAGAGAGTCTAAGCATCTCCACCATATCAGGAAGCCGGCCTTTCTTCTTTCCCTTATTGTCAACAGGGTACTCTTCTTTGAGGTTGATATAAGACTTCAAATAAGGAGCAAGTTCAATCTTCTTAAATTTCGCTTCGTTGTGCAAGCACACGTTTAAGTCCCAATTACCGCAGGTTGCGAATGTCCATTTCTTCTTATCAAGGCCCTTGAGACAGAGTTAGAGGTCTTCTTAGGTAAAGTATGTCTTACATGAGCAACAATGAATTCATCAAGTTTCTTCAGCGCCTCGCGGAGTGAAATGCCCTTGTCCACCATATCTTGAGTGATACCGGTGAGCTCGGTACAGAATTTCGTCAAGACTGGGTTGACCTCAGGCTTGATGTAGTAGTGGAATTTATCGACAGTCTCACCGGTCTTCAAGTCGACGATAATGCAAGGGAACTCGATGATTTCCTAAGCGATAAAAAAGGTCAAAATTCCTCCAAGGCGATTCTAATTCTTTACAAAAACTTCGAGTTTTGTTTTGTCATCGCAGGTCGCTTCAAAATCCAACACCACGAGATAGTCAAGGTCTCCTCCTTTGGAAACGCTCACTCTAAATGTCCCAGTTAGCACTCGGATTATCAATAATTTCGATTACGAAATATCCACTTTCGTTTCTTCTTCAGCATTTTGCGCATCGGTTTTCACCGTTTTCTCCACCACAATTTCTTTCTTCTCACCGGTGGTGTTATCCACTAAAACTCCATGTTTCCTGTGAACGACTTTCTTGAAATATTTCTAAAAAAGCTGGTCAGAGTGTCCAAACGGAGTTGTTTTTACAGGATCGATAGTTTTGTCAACTCCAGCGCACAAAATGACTTTATTTGGAGAGATGTAGAACACCAGCCCGTCTTTCATAGCCTTCTCCACATCCACTTCAACGAATACCGAGCAAGTCGTCCTCATGCCTATCCCAATTGCTTTGTAAAACAAAATAAAGCGTTATGTCACTACCGCTGATGACTTCTTTATCGCCGGGGTATCCAATGGCAAAATCTGCATAAGAGGAAAAAATGTTCAAGCCTTGTGGATAGGGACTAATGATCCTTACGAACATGTCTTCTTGCCATAGTTTTCAAACCGGTGGTTCTAATGAAATTCCATGCTTCGTCATTGGTACCGTGAACGACGCAGGGGTACTTCGAAGGGTCCGTGATTCGTTCGAGCATAGCTTCGTCGTCGATGTCCTTCAAAATGTGGTGAGATTAGTGATGATAGTAGATAAATTTACCTGGATTGTATGACCTTGAGTGGCTCTGATCCACCAAACCCCGCCTTCTTCCTTCAAGGCGTATCTTTGCTTATCGTTGTTTGCTACGATATCTTTGATTTTTGCTAAATCGACATTTTTGGATTTTAATTGTTGCTTTTGGAGGAGGTCATCGACTTTCACGTAGCCATCAGGAGTCATATCGAGTCCTTCTTCCTTAGCTTTGTGTCGCAGGACATATGAGAGGAACTTTGAAATAGCAACATCAGGGTCATCGCTTCTCCCTCTGCCGCCTCTTCCTCCTCTTCCACCGCCTCTTCCGCCGCCTCTGCCGCCTTGCATTGATATCTTTGAGATTATTTTCGCTGTTTTTATTTTATCTGATTAATTATGACAGATCAGGCCTTATATAGATTCAGAACAGCAAATTAGTTGGCAGGTCACCGAAAATTTCTGATAAGGAAAGACTTAAGTTACGGATTGGTGTAAAATTGAGGAGAAGAGCCCGGAAAGAATTACAGACATAGATTGGCTGCAGTTTGATGAAAATGAATATTGGAAAAATAGAAGATCACGCGACATTGTCCTGGCAGATAAGAAAGGTAATTTTAGTGTTCGAAGCTTGATATACCTTGTTAAGGTGTCCAGCGAATGAGCTTCTTGAGCGAAATTAAGGGTTTCAATTTATGTACGTGTGGTGAATCAAGTTGCTGCGAATTAACCAATCAGAATAGTTTAGCAAACATATCAGAAATAACAATTATATATGATTTATTAATTAAGGAAGCCTTTTACGATCTCCAATAAGACACTCTGCTGGTACACAGTCAGTCGAGTAGGGATTTGAGTTTGACTGGAATATTCAAGATTTTAGAACGAACTACTGGAAATTCTCCAAGCAAACCACAAGGATATACACAAAGAACGGATCTGCTAGAGACATTGAGGTTTCACAATCTTAATATCAATTATCTCTCATGATTTTCAATTGCTTCTTCCCAAACTTGATTATATTCCTCTCAAGAATCAGTTTCATCAAGTGAATTTTAATCCAAACAAGCATGCGAACTCTTAAAAATTACATTCGAAGTCAGTCTCTCTTTCTAATATTAGAAAGTATTTTGAAAAATGAAATAAGTATAGATTGTGTGCTTGAGAATCAAGTTAATAACAAAAACGAAACTCCGCTTTAAGGTAAAATGCTTCCTATCTAACAATGCATTTACTGAAAAATATTATTGAAATCAATATTTCCCATGGATAGTGCATGATTATCAAGTGAATAACATAAAAGCACTATCCACATGATAAGTTAATAACTTATCTATAAACATGTCTTTACTTAGTGTCCCACAATTCAATCAGGTCAACTCACTTCACCAATTAGTTTTTCAAAACAATATCTTTTTTGTTCAGAAAAACCCTTATCTATCTAGTTAATCAATTGAATTTTCCAAATTAAAATAAGATAAGACTCTAAAATCTTTCGAGCAATGGATATTGAGGTACTCAAACCTGATTCAGTGCCAAAATCTCACTACTCCATAGGAAAGAGGCAGTCGATCTCATCGGCACAAATCTGACAAGCACCGTGACCGTGGGAAGAAAGAAAAAAAATCGAAGAAGGCCCGTTCAATTTCTTCGTCCTCGAGTAGCTCACGTTCCCGTTCACGTTCGCGCTCGCGCTCAAGTTCACGAAGCAGCTCTCCTCAGCCGAGAAAAAAGGTGAAAAAAACCAGCAGCCCCGACAAGAAGAGAGGAGGACCTCCAGAAGAAGAACCCAAGCTTCAAAAAAATTATTCTGGCAGCGAAGAAAATCTGTCTGGACCTCGAATGAACAAACCAGGCGCATTTAATCCCCAACCAGGGTAACTCTATTCATTAGGCTCCTTGTTGTTAAGGCATTCTTCTTAAATTTTATTAGTGGAAGGCCAGGTGGGAAGAATTTCGGGCCAATGATGTATCCGCCTCAAAAAGGCATGATGAATATGAACCCTATGATGATGAATATGGGAATGGGCATGGGTATGGGAATGCACCCGATGGGCGGGATGATGGGACCACCGGGCGCCATGCCTGGAATGAGGTATTTTTTTTGTAGAATAGAGAAATTTGATTAACTCGTCCTAAAAGAGGCCCTATGGGAGAAATGATGGACCCGAATATGTGGGGAATGAACCCTTACTACGCGCAGAGAATGCCTGGAGGTATGATGCCAGGCCCAATGCATATGCAGATGCCGATGCAAATGAAACGACCCGAACAGCCTGGCCCATTAATGGATAAAAAAGCTGATAAACCTGAAAAAGCTAAAGAAATCGTGAAAGAACCCAAGAAAGAAACTAAATTTTTAGAGCTGTTACATCTCCCAACTACCGCGCAGATGCTCCAATCACTGCAATTCTCAGTGAAAAACGCACAAGGCGTACTAACAACAAACACGATCAAGAAAACTCTCAAAGAGCTTGCAGATAAATGCACTGATAAACGACTGAAAGCGACTGCTAAAGAAATAATTGACTTCCTTACGGAATATGATACCAAACCAGGAAAGGAAGAGCGTGACCATAAAACCTCACATCATCATCACCACCATCACCATGCGAATGTGCTCAGCGAGTTAGAATTTATCGAAGCGATGAGTAAGGTAAAGCAGCATTGCTGGTTCCTCCTTGCTAATAGCGTCTTTAGGCTGAGGATCTGGCCACTTTCTTTAAAGTTGTGGACCTGAAAAATTTTTCGGACATCACTTCCGGGTTTCCTCAAGAATACGCTGAGGTTGTGTTCTTTTATCTGGCTTTTTCCTGATGAAATTTGTAATTTTTAGAAAAATATGGAGGAAGAAGACGCAGAGTACGAGGATGCGAGAGACCTGTTCTTGAGCAACGTGCCTAAGTCGCATTTCTAATTAAATTGCCCGCTGGAAAGGCTGAGATTTAGAGATTTAAAAGCAATTTGATTGCAAATCAGCTGAATTCTGGAGGGTAAATTGAAGCTTCAAATTTGAAGAAATGGAAAAGGAATGGATTGTTCGGTATTCGGACAATAGATAGCTAATCTTTTTAATAAGTTGTGAGAATAGTCAACGGTAATTTCATTATTTGTAATTTCCATAAAAGCAAACTTTCCTCCCATCCTTCTTTGAAGATTTTCCTTGAGGAGCGACATGTTTTTTAACTGATTAGCGATGGAATAAGTAACGGTAGATCAATTAGATAAGAAAACTAAGAGAGGAACAGAGAGATAGGTCTATTGCCTCCCTTGTGTTGTAGTTTATAAAAGAACTAGCGGCCTTGTGAGACGATAAAGGTTACTTCAAGTTCTTCAATTAAATTTTGTGCATTAGATATGACTCGTGTCATTATGGGAACTTGAATGTGTGAATACTCAAATCAAGAGCATCTAAATGAGATAAGTATGCATGCATTTAAGCACTAAATCATTAAATTCCAATGAATTCTTTCAAAGCTGGGCTGTCCCGTAATTTTTGTAAGTTAAGGACCTGCTGAAGGTAAATCTTCAATGCCAAGCATTGATATTCCGCCAGTTTCTGGTCGTTTTTGCTATCAATTTCTCCAAGGACAGGAAGCTCAGGAACCGTGATACCGACAGTTTTCCCATACCATCTCAGCTCTTGTTGGAGCTCCTTGAACTCACTATATCGCTTATTAAGCTCGTAGGTCTGCTTCGCTGATCGGTCTTCAACCCTCACCTCATAAACCTACCGAAACCAATTTAAATTATATTGTTTCATCCAAGGTTCATTACTGTGGCTTTTTCCCCATTCACTACTTGCACATTCGCGCTCAAAACCTCAACTTCAAAATCTTCCCACGAGCTCACTCCAGGTGACTTCACTCGATCGGTCTTCTTGAATATAACCAAGCTCTCTGCTCTATTTCATTCAAAAATTGAGATTATAAGCACATAAATGAGTTTAATACCTGTAGCATCAGCTTTCCTTCCTTTCGGCTGTTCAAGGACCGACAAATAGCTGCTCTGGGTGTCTACTCTCTCCGGTTAGCAAATGGAAGAAAGAAGTCGATTCACCTGCTCCTTCATCCCATGACCCATGCCTTTTCGTTGTCGGCTGGGGCTGACTCTGCCTTTCTGTTGATTTTCTTCTCGTCTTTCTTTGCTCTTGTTGTCCTTCGTTAGCTACTGCGAAAAAATCTTTCACGTCAAGCTGAGAGGTGAATCTTGGCGAGTTCGAATCGATTGACAGCGACCTGCTAGTAGTCCCTTCGCTGCTTTGCTAAATATCAGAAGTCAGCGCTGGTCAGTGGTGGAAGTGCTGTACATCGTCGATTTTGTTAATCCATTTTTTCAAATATGATGTAAACATCTTTTTCTCGAACATAATTCTCATGATGTTGTTTAGCCGGTCTCTACGGTCAAGAATGGTCTCGATCGCCTGCGCCTCGCTATATATATCATTAAATGAGTATTTTTGCGTTTTATGAGCTTACGTTGTGCCTTTCTTCTCAGGAAATGGAGGGAGCGGTATCGTCGGGTACGCTTTCATTGTCTTTTGAATTTTGTTACAAACATTCAGAAATTGAAACCAATCTGACTACCTTTTTGTAAAGCTTATAAAAATCAGAATAGCCGCGCTGGATTTCAAAACTTTTGAAGAAGGTATTAAAGCTGATGACGTACACCTGCGCAATATTAGATGAAAAAATAGCTCGTGTATCTCTCAGTACCGTTGATTTTTTGCCATCTTTCCAAACGTATTCATAGTCTTTGATCCTAACATCAATCACGTCGTCAAGCTTATCCAATAGCCCACCTAACAACCATGATACCAGTGATTCAAGGCAACAATATACTTTTCGGAGAAGTAAGAGAACCTGAACGGGAATTCTCAAGTACTTCCTTCGAGAACCTGATCGTCGGTTTCGGGGAGCTGGTCTCCTTGGTATTCGACTCGTTTTCCTTGGTATTTGAAGTTGCTTCATTGACATTTGGGGTCGCTTCTTGTGTTTTCGGTAGATTTTCCTGATTGCTTGGGGTTTTCAATTGTTCAGTCTCGCCTAGAAGTTTTTGATGGTAGACCAGCGAGTCCTTTCGAGAGCTTGTAACGAGGCTCGACTCCATTGATTTATCCATCGCACCGCTTTCGAGAGAGCCCGCGTTTACAGGATTCGCAGTTCCGATCTCTGCTGCGCCGCCCTTTCCGAATCTTGGAGCGTGAATGACAATATCTTCAACACCTGTAATTGAACCCAATTACTAAACTGCAAAAAGAAGCCGAGAGATTACGCTGAGTCGCGTGGCTGATTTCTGGGTCCTCGCGGTCATGGATAAGCGACGCACTGATGTTATTGTTAAGAATTGAGCCTTCGTTGGGTCTAAAGGACGTGTTCTTAGTTGATTGCGATTTTGAAACCAGTTTGATATCATGGACCCAGATCCAACTAAACACACCTACACATCACATTATTTTCCCTTCGGAAACCCAAAATTACCCAAAAGCGCTGCGATTGCACAGTAAGCGAGCTCGAGCACCTCCAGTAAATCGAATCCGTTCGGGTTAATCTATGCGCAGATAACGCAATTAGTTTTTTCACAACGTTGCTGCTATTACGGTTCCTATATTGGTTATGAGCACCTCGATGGCCTTCGACAAGAATGCGATCCACCAAAATACCAGCAAATAGGTGGACGTGTATCCCAATGTTTTATACTCCGCTCTCAGAAGGGTCATGGCTATCAACTAAACGGTGGCGTTAGTATTAACGGCGATGCATGAGGAAAGCTACCCAATTCACCACGTCGAAAAAGCACATCTAATTCGCATTAACAATGGAAATTCCGCTTAGCAATTACCACGTAAAAGGATAGTTTCACCACGTAATCATACTCCCCTTGAGCGCTTCCAAGGGCATATACTACCGCACAGGCTTGATTCAAACAATTATATTTTATTTTTGCGAGAAGTTGGTTGCGATTTACCAATTGATAATGCAGCAAGAGCCAAGCAGAAGAGGAATTTAATTGAATGCGTGAGAGTCGTCCCAGGTGGATTGAAATTGGCTCTAACTCGGAGATTTTTTGCGGATTTCCTTCCGAGCAAGAGGATTGCTGCTGAGGGAATGAGCGAGCAGACTAGCTGCGTGAAACAAGGCAATTGCTGGTTGATCTAGGACGAAGGCAGAGTAAAGAATGGTTGGAGTTTATCTTACGCACTGCGAGAAGAGCATTTAGTACTTCTTGACTCTGTTATTTTAATTTATCTTATTGCAAATAGCGAAAATAGTATAAATTTTTCGAATCTTGTGAGAATCATAAGGAATAAGCTTTGGATTAGTGCAATGGAAGAGATTCAAAGCCTGAAGAGATTGAGATTTGAATGAAAGCTCATAGATTAGCGATTAAATAAGTTGCTAATACAAGTTTATTTGATAAAACTCAAACATTTTCAACAGAGGAAAAAGTCTTGATACAAAATACCAACAGCTTAGGAAGTTGAAAATTGAGGTCTAAATGCTTTGAAATTGTACAGTTCACGCCCTAAAAACCCTGAAAACCTTCGTGTCCTGGAGTTACGTAATGAATTATGTTGAAAGGTAAGTTACTAGGGAAGGCAACGAGCAAATTACTTCAAGGTCGAGGTGAAAGAAAGCTGACTGACTCTGCGAATTTAAGTTAAAGAGAATTTTCTTGGCTCTAGCAGTGGCTCTCGGATTTTCGTGCTCATTTCATTTGTAACTAAAACTGCAAGGAATTTAGAGAGGTTAGGCATGGTAGGTACTCTCGCTCATGGTATTGCGGGTGCTAAAATCGTGTAACTATTGATAGTTCTGTGGTAAGAGGTCTTATTAGTGCGGAATTTACTTTTGCTTCAAAATCTTTGGTTTCTTTTCGATAACGTAGGTATAGGCCCAGCCCGAGCAGCAAAAGAAAGAACTGTGTTGATAGCCAAATCGTCAATTTCCATGCGTAGCTCAGCATCTTTGTAAGTTTGATGATTACAAAATAAATAGTTAAGAAATCATACCATTGCTTGGTAAAATAAATTAAATTACTTCTCTTTTTGTTTTTTAATAAGCTCTTGAATAAATCTGATTCTATTCGAACTGAGGCTCCTGAGCCAGAAGCTGCCCCTTGAACCCCAGTAGGCGCCAGAAAGGGCATCTTTGGGACACTTATAAGTGCATCCTGATCATTATGGGTTGTTTGGTCGTCAGATATGCACTTAAATTCTTCTCATAAATTCAAGTTATAAAGTAATACTCAGGAAACTAACGAGGTAATAATTTTTTTTTTACTGGAGTAGGGTTCGCCAGCCTGTGTCTCTTTGAGGTTTCAGTCCATCAAATTCACAGATTAGATTGATTAGATAAATTCCTACTTAGTAGCAATAGAAATATGAATATTTTGAATAAACTTGTTTCATAAATGAATAAATAAATATATACTATCTACGTGAATAGTATTAGAAAAATTTCAAAACTGAAATAAAAACCATTTCAATACAACAACGGACACATTAGTTCGTGCCTTAATAAATTAATAAATTTTCGACTGATTCTTGCTTAGTTAGTAGTTTCGTAATTTGATTTCCTGCAGGTAATTATTATTTAAGAGGTTATCCTTGAGATAAATCTAAAGGGAATTCTTTTTCTTTTTATACTCAGCTTCTAACTCCTGAAAAGTCTGCTGTGAGCTCTTTTCAGACGTCAAATCGTTAAAAAGTTGAGGATTTGATCGAGAAGTCCCTCGTTTGAGCACATTTGGAACGTTTGAGGTGGGAGACTGGCCGAAAAAGGAGTCTCTAGGAACTTCGATAACCGCATTTTCTTGGTTGATATCTTTGAAATCGGTAAAGCTGATCATCACTGCTGTGACGTTATCTAGAGATTTCCTCATCATTGCCTCCTTCAGAAGACCTTCGATGGCCACAGCGCATTTTTCCCTCGCGTTTCGATGCTTATTTTGTGACAAAACTCCCTTCCAAACTGTCTGTACGCATTCTTTGCTGCTTAATTTATCGAAAATACCATCAGCTAGTTTCCCATAGTTCAGATAAGATTTTTGGAAGATAATTACTTGCAATGACGATGAAATCGCAGCCGGAAGTAATTCTAAATGCTGTGATTTCAGGCTCAGCGATGACCACTTTGAGGTTACCGCCGTACTGTGGTAATTTTGCGTAAGCGTCTCCAAAAGCTCTGCTTACCTAATAGAATTTTATGAGATAATTAGGGAGATATAGTTACTGCTAGACGGCCTGGAAGGACTCGATCTGGAGGAGTAATCGTTCCAGAATTTGCCGATCTCAAGCTCGAATCGCTTTGGTTGTATCCTGATTTACCTCTGGTGGAAATCAATAAAAGGGGTGTCATCGGATGATATTGCTACTTATATATTTTTCCTCCAGCCTCGATGATTCTTTTATATTCGGATTCTTCTGTGGGCTTATGGTCTTTAGTCAGAGTGAAAACTTTTCTCCCTCGGTCTCCACTCATTACGGCCCTGCTGTCTCCGACGTTAGCTATGTAACACATATCTCCTACGAAAAAAGTTAAAATATAGAAAGAAACATCAGCATTGCTTACCCACGAGCAAGACGACCAGAGCACACGAGCCGGCGCACTCCAGGCCCATGCCAGGATATATTTGAGAAAATTCAAGGAATTTTTTCTCTGCTGCCTGAAATCCCTTCACGAGGGCTTCAGTTGGATTAGCTGGAAACGCGGGCTCATTGAGAATCTAATGTGGAATTAGATAAATTCTCCTTGTAATGTAGATAATATTACGAATTTATAGAGGTTATCCTTGAGGAAGTCCGCACACGAGGACCCGCCATGTCCATCATAGACCCCAAAAAACGAGCATTTTGGCCACTTTACCGGCAGGTTCATTGGTTTTTTGATATCGAGGACTATCGAAACCTTGTCTTCATTATACCTTCTTACTATTCCCTCGCATGTATTCGCTCCAAATGCTTTGATAATCGCCTCTTCTGTCATTTTCATGTCCAATCCGAATGAGTGATCTAAGGGCGTATTCTCTTGTCTTTTAGTCAACTCCATTTTTTTCTCTTGGGTCCGAGCTTCTTCTGCAGTCCTAGAAGGTAATAAGCCTTCACTATTGTCTTCTGAAATAATATTCAATTTTGGCTTTTCCGTAACACTTCTGTTTCGCCTTATTACGTTCGGACTCTTCAAGAACCCCTTCGTTGGATTGGAACTTCCATCTTTCTGGTCAAGCTCAGGTTGGCTGAGAACGGCGTCTTTTGGGGCCGGATTCGAGAAAGCGGTTCTGAAGCTAATAATTGAGTCTTTGTTACTTGGCGAGGTCCAGGCGGAAACTCCATTGCTGGTCTCTTTGAAGGTCTTTATCCGAAAACTCGCTGCGGTTGTGTCGTCTCTGCCGCCAGGCCTTTTTGGAATAAGCTCAACGTTTGCCTTTAAATCGGTGTGTTTCAACTGGTTGTGAGGCGAGGCAGTGGTCTTGCTGTCTTCTTCAGCCAAATGGAGACCAAGAATCGGTTTTTGCATCTTTTCTTTTTCTTAGGACTTAAATAATAGAATGATTATAGTGATTTTTGCGATTTATTTAAGAACGATGGCAGAACTATTCGAATCCGTATAATTTTCATTTAATCCATTTAAATATATCTCAGAATGACTCTATTTAAAGGTTAATAAAACCACAATCATACTCGGTTTACAAGAAGCAACGGAATATCAGTTTCCGCTTTCATAGAAAACAAGAAAGCGCTTCTACTATCGTTGGAACGAGAAATCGCTTGAATAGATCGAATACCCCCGTAAGGTTGTGAGCAGTAGACGCCAAAGATGATGGAGGAACCGTTAAATGCGATTATTTTAGGTTTGAGAGCCATTTTTCTTTTTTTAATCGTTTTTTCAGAATTGATTCTCGTAGAAGAATTTATGAATGTTTTTTGAAAATTAATAATTGGTTAGTCTGATCTGAATTTTTCTTAGCTTTTTTTCGAAATTCGGTTATTGACGTCAAATTTAGAGAAGAAATACTTTTACTTGAACTTCATCTGAATTATCGGATTCGTAAAATCAAATGGGTTGTGGTTAATGCTGTCGATGATTCGCTTAGAAATAACGCAAAATAGTTAGATTCATTCATCCAATTCATCACTTATTGTAGCAGATTTTTTCAAGTTAGTATGGCCCCAAGAGATACGATTGACATTTCAGGATCTTTGAAGTAGTTTCAGAAAGGGATTCATGTGAGGCACGTCGAGAGTTAATAGGTAGTTACTAGCATAGCGACAACAGTTAGGGTAAGAAGAAGATGTAAACACAATCTAAATACATAAGAATTACATTAGAGTCATATAGCTTAGTATCAAAATATTGAATTTTGAGAAACATATCATACTGAAAACAACCACTACAGTGCCCGCTGATATGAGGACCCATGGCGACTTTTCAATGTGCTAATAAAATTTAAAGAGAGAGATTTTGGTTTCATTTTATTTTGTCAAAGCGCTCATATTGGTAACTTTCCAATATCAAACTAAAAAGGTGGAAGCAAAACAAAGTCTTATTTCATAAAGAGATAAAGATCCTGGCGGAATCTGTATTAAGCTAGAATTACCATGCTTATCAGATGTTTCAGATTTGATTACGTTTATGCCTCAGTAAAGAAATACTCAGGAAAATGCCCGTAGAAAGCTTAGTAGTGAGTAGGAATTGTAAAGATTTGCATTTAATTCTCTTACCTTAGAGCATTATGCATTCTGATTGATGTAATCTTGAAAAAAGCATAAATTTTGAGTTTCCTTCCTAGGCATAGGCACACCACAATCTTTCGTATTCCATAGAGATCTGGCTCAAGATTACTCTTCACTTCATGTCACTTCCAATAAGAAATAAATCCTTGAAATTTGTGATCTGATCAATCTATGCCAAAACTACAGAACTTAAGTCCAGATTCATAATAGCGCATCAATCTGATAATTTCCTGCAGGATTTTTGGAAATTGACTTGAAACGGGTACACAATTTCATGGGATCTTCTACATCTGAATTACAAGAGGTATGTATAGATTTTTCTTAAACTAAGTAAGCTCTACCTCGCCATTCACATCCATTTTTTCTTCTGCAAAGAGACCGATCGATCCTTTTACTTTCTCATAGAAATTCCATGCCTTCAAGCATATCCTTATCCTCAAATTAAAATTCCGTATTTAAGCTTTTCTGAAATTATTAGCGTATCTATTTATGAAACTCTTCGCAGCGTTCAACAACATGGCTGCCAAAAAAGCAGCCACATACCTCCACTCGCTGAGAAACACCGTCAAGCCTAAGGAATTAGTGAAAACAACAGCTCTTTCCATGCTATTCTTCGGACATTTATATTGGACGAACTCACAAAAATCAAAAGCTGCCTCACCGGACCAAAACTCCCAGCACTTTTTCCAACCACCACCTGATGACTTCAAATCAAGCTTCCAGCCATATAACCACAAAGCCTTTGACGACGCCATCAAGGAAAAAAAACTCGTCGCAATTTTGGTCGACGAAGGCAACTTGAGACCTGATTTCTTAACAAGCGTGGAAAATCAACTCAAGATGCTCATTGACCTGCATAAAAATCAGAAGTTTAAGGAGATCGTGCCCTTCGTCTTCTCTCCCAAGACTCTCGAAGAGCAAAAAGACTTTGAAAACCACCATAAAATCTCGCTTCCTGAAGGCACTCTCGTGCTCATGAAGAACAAATACATTAACAAAATCTATCCATTCACTATTCGCGAATACATTGACAATCCAAAATACATGCTGCAGTATTACAGAAAACTCATGAAATTAGATGACAAGGTTATCGGCATGTTCAAAGACAGTCTCGCACACCTACACTCAGCGAACGTGATCATCGCGACTTACAACCCAAAGGATGAGCCTCAATATCAAAAAATCCGAAATAATTTGTCGATTCTCGCCCTCCAAAATTTTTCCAGACAAAACGACAACACGTACTTTATCCAAATCAAGGACAAAAAATCCGCCGAGGAGTTGAACCTGAAAGACGCAAAACCAGGCGACGTCTTCGTGCTGACCAAACGAACTGCTTATAACTTCCGCAGGAGCAATCTCGACCTCAACGGCGCGAAAATACAAGTGATTAACACGAATCAAAACCTGGGTGGTCGCGTTGGTGGTCTGTTGGAGAGCATCGATGAAATCGTCCAAGACAATTTCGTTTTTCTGCAGCACGGCTTCGGTCACCGCACCAAGCCTTGGAGACTTCAGTTCGAAGTTAACCGCAATCGAATGAACCCGAAGGAGTACAAGGAGCTGGTGCAAAGGCTGTCGGATTTGCATCTCTTGCTAAAGGAAAAGCACCCTGAGCTCTACTCGAAAGTTTCGTTTGAACTTTTGAACTCTGAGGCACAAACTAAAAAGGGGTACAGGCTCGTGGCTTGCGATGTCGCTTCGCTTTCGAATAGCATTAGGAAAGCCACGAATACTGACCCGGCGCAGATTCCTAAAGAAACAGAAAGCCACACCCATGAATACTTATTCGAGTCGAAAGATCTGTCCCAGGCGAATCTGTTGAAATTCGTACAGGATGCGGTTGATAAAAAACTCCCAGAGTTTTACAGATCGCAGAAAGTGCCAAAATATGCGAAATATTCTAAGAAAGTCGTCAGCAAGACCCTCAATCAGAGTCTGCATGATGGAAAGCACCATGCTCTGTTTTTCTACAGCAAGCATTGCCACTCCTGCAAAGTGTATGGTGGGTACTACGAGAATTTAGCGCTTGAGAATTTGAAAAACCCAAGCTCGGATCTCGGCTTTATCAGGATGAATTCTGATAAAAATATGGCTGATTCGATCCCGCCGTTCTACTTCACGCCGGTTTTCTTGGTCACGAGGAAGGAGTACCCTACCAAGCCCATCCTGTTCAGATCTCAGAGCTTCACCCCCACGATTTTGCAGGAATTCTTTGAGTTGAGTACTCGATACAAGATCATTCCTCAAGAGGTCGTGAACGAGATGTTTTCTGAGACGAAGATCAAACAAATGGCAGAAGCGAATCAAGCAGCTCAATTGCTTCAGAAATCTGAGAAATGATAATGTATCTCATTCGTTTTTTCAAAAAATATATGTTTCTTATGCATTTGAATACCAAAACACTCTGAACGGCAATTCTTCGTGAGGAAAATAAAGAAAAAACCAAAATGAAATTTTTTAGGTTGAGGCTGATTAGCATCAGATAGAATTCGTCAAATAACCTAATTTTTAAAATATCACACCAGACTGTTGAAACTACTGGAATTTGACATAATCTCCTGTATTTAGCGACCTAACGATGGATAGCCCCAGTGCACCGGATCAAAATCAAGTGCTTCGCTACTTGGTGAAGAAAGGAAGAACGATGATCTTCATTGGACAAGTGATTTTCTGTTTTATATGGCTGTTGGCTTTTTGGCTCGCTTCAAGTTACGCTGGCGCAATTGAATGTAAAGGACCTGTTGGCTTGTTTGTGTGGCTTGGAAAATATTCGTATTTGGTAATGGCCTGCTGGAATATCATTGGCATACTGACGGGAATATACCTCGAGAAGAGAGCGAGAGCGTCGCAGCAAAACCCGAATGACCCTGCAGCACAAAACCAACAGAGAAACGCCCAGCTGCCTTCATGGTTCCTTCAGACTTGGAGAATTTATAACTTCGGTTTGATCTTGCTTTGGATCTATTCGATAAACGCAAACATGGGCAGAAGCTTCTGCAGAAACGAACTATTTATGCTCATTACATTTCTTTATGCTTTCTATCCTTTCATTTTTCTCTGCCTGCTGACGATTGTTTGTATTGGATATCTGAATTTAACAGGGGAAGGTCAAAACATCATGCGAACGCGTATTCGAAGGGTTGGGCCGCGAGCGTATCAGGTAGTTCAAATGAATCAGCCGGTTCCTCCTGCGTAGAAATATAGAGATGGGGAGAAAAAAATAAGGCGGAAGTGATCGAAATAAGAGTGCTTATGCATTTGTAAAATCAGTATTTTAAAAAGAATGTATATGTCTTTTTGTATGAAGAATTACTACTTTTTGAACCATATTCAATGAAATTGCGTTAGAAGGCACAACTAAAGTTTCTTCATTCTATTATTGATAGCAATTGCAATAAATGCTCTGCTATTCGTATGCTTATTTTCTTTCTTAAAACTCATAATTTTTGAAAACGTCATCATATAAAATTTGTAAAGCAGCCAACTCCAGCAGTCCTTCAATTAAGAGCATTATCTTTCTTTAGTAATTTATCTTATTGATATGACTCTTTTCCGATCTTGGCATAAATATCTGCTAATTCCATGATAATCTACTGACAATACCGATTTTTAAATCGATTTTCTGAATAGTCTTCCAATTTGCATTCTTTCAACGTGATTGGCTTCTCACGACAGAAATGAATAAGATAACTTGCTATCTTGATTCGCGCATTGCGCTTTAAAAGCTAAATAAAACATCAAATCACTTATAACTCAAATTCTTAAAGAGAAATTAATTTCGAATATGGGTAACCCTTTCTCTCTCCTCTAACACCTCAATCTAACCAACCTCTCACTAGGAAAACTCCACGGTTCACTTTCTCGTGCCGGTAAGGTAAGATACTAGACGCACCTCGAGCAGCTTTGCTAAATAAACCTCTATTCTGACTATAGGTCAAGAAACAAACCCCAAAGGTTGAAAAGAAGGAAGTCTTGAAGAAGAAACCTAAGGGCAGAGCATGGAAGAGAATCCAATACAACAAAAGATTCTTGAATCTCGTTGTTGGTGCCGGTGGCAAGCCAAGATCTCCTAACTGGAACGCCGGTAGACCAGAAGAACCAAAGAGAGCGTAAAAAAGCTGGAAGAAGAGCTCGCTTTCTATTCAAAAGCCCTAAACGAAGCTGCTGCAACCGCGTGATGATTAAAAACAAGCTTTCTCGACAAAAGTTTTTGGGATTTTGAGTATTATTGACTGTAGTCTTACAGATAGGTGCTTAACCTGTAATATCCAAAAGAAAATTTATGATGGTTATAGACTACAAAAAAGGGTAAAACCTTTGCACAGCATCTACTAGAAACTGGAATACTTTGAAAAAGATAATTAGTTTGTATTAGTCGCATTGGATTCGTCGTCAGAGTTTTCTCTAAGATTAGATAATAAGACTATTGATCCTGCCGGTTTGAGTAAAAATTATGGAATTAGTGGTCATTTTTGATAAGTGTTAGATGTGTTAATGAGATGTCGTGGGGATTTTTTGGGGAGAAGGGAATTCGAAATCATGGAATTTGAATTGTAGGAGTTGTAGGAACGAAATAATGAAGATCGCTAGCAACCTGAGCACAAGTACTGCTTCCAATGGACTGCTAGGAGGAAAGAATATCGGTCTAAGTGGGTTGTGTTTAGAGGGTCATATATTAAAACTGCAAATAATTTTAACATGCGGCTGTATTTAATACCGCAACACCAAAATCAGCGTCTATTCCTTAAAAAAACCCTACGGTCTTTCCAAAATACATAATAATCCAACACCTCTTGATGACTCCAACTGCTGTGACGAGTTCTGGTCCCTATATTGAACAAACTCCCATAAGATGAACTACAGCTGCTTTTATGAAAAATCACGAATTTTTTCTGCCTATCATTACTGAATCTCTAAGCACGGTTCTACAGTCGTTTTTCTTTCGTATGGTGTATATTTTTCATTTCCAACTAGAATGATTAGCAATAGCTGAATCCTGATGGTATTTCCTAATAAGAATCGCCAGACACAACATCTGCAACAAGTTGCAGTCTTCAGGCCTTAAGGCGCTTATTCTAGCCGCGCTCACTCCTCGAGCTTTTTAGGTGATCAGAATCATTAACGCTGCAGAATCAGCGAATTTTTAACTGACATAACTCGGTTAGTAATAAAGGTCATTTAACCCTCTATTTAGACATAATTAACTTTTAAACCCACAATATATATGTCCAGCTCAATGAAAACCTCTTCCAAATCGAATATAGTCAGCGAAAGCAGCCGAAAGCCGCTCCTAATCGACTGGTTCTCTGGTCTCGTGGCCGGGTTTGTATCGGTGACGGTCTGCGCTCCATTAGATCTCGCCAGAACACGTCTAATGCTTGTGGTAATTTCTGACCTGAGTTAATCATCCTCTTATTTGCACCATCGCAAAAGGGAGAAACGTCCGCTAAAAGCAAGCTGCAATATGGAGGCTTCTTGGGCACAATCAAATCTGTATATAAAAATGAAGGCATCAGAGGCCTTTACAAAGGTAAATTAGCTACAGTCGCTCGGCTGATGAGCTGCTAGGGTACAATGTAACCGCAATCAGCATTCCTCTGTTCCATTCTCTGTACTTTTCAATCTACCACCAAGCCAAAAGGACGCTCAAAGGCACAGAGTTTTTTACGAACGATAAGTACATCAATTTTTTTTCGGCGATTGCCACCGGACTGAGCTGTGACCTCATGACTAACCCGCTTTGGGTAAGCCCTATTTGCATACGTTTCATAATCGAATTCCTGACTACAGGTCGTGAGAACAAGACTCCAATCGCAATTCATCCATGAACAAACGAAAGCCGGTACCACCCCATACACGGGACTCATCACCGGACTTAGGACGATGGTTCGAGAGGAAGGAGTACTGGCACTATGGAAAGGATTTGGCGCGTCGCTTTACGGTAATATTCGCAGTTTTTCAATGTAGTTTGACTCCTTGGATGGTTATCTAGGCTTGTCTCATGTTGCCGTATTGTTCCCGTTATATGAGGAACTTAAGCTGTGGAGACAAAGCGTGACGAAGGGAGAATTAGGGAGCAGAGATATATTCATGTGCTCTTTACTAGCAAAAGGTAATTGATTCTGCCTATTTGTTTTCTAGAACTGTGAATTTGTAGTTTGCGCGATGGTTTTGACCTATCCTCACGTCGTGATAAGAGCGAGGTAATGCAACAAATTGTATTTAGTTTATCAAATGGTTGTGTAGACTGCAAGACGACAGAACTCCTTGGAAAGGCGATGTGAAAGGGGAAAACATGAAGAGAAATTCTTTTCTTAATACTGGAGCGAGGATGATTAAACAAGAGGGATTTAAATCGTTATATTCTGGCCTGAGAGTGGATATGGTGAGAGTGCTTCCTTCGAACGCGATCACTTTCGTTGTTTTTGAGAAGATGAAAAGCCATTTAACCAAGAAGTTTGCAGATCATTAGAAGCAAAGTGAAGTTTGTTTTTATCGTTGCTTTTGAAAAAAATTCGCTCTTTTGTTTCAAACGAATCGTTGCGTCTCTTCATCAGTTGTACTTTGCAGAATATTGATTTGTGTGTTTATTACTATATTCGTCCGAGAGAACAGGTAAACGGAGTGAGTTAAAAGAAAATTCAAAGCTTAACGACTTCTATTCCTAACAATGTGTTCAAGAAAGTAGATTATCAATTTAGTATTGGAAGGGATAAGCTCACACGAGACCAACTGGAATACAATTGCATTGAGAGGAATAAAAGTAGAGGTTAATGACTCGGTAACAGCATCTTGATCCAAATAAGGATAAAGAAATTGTCTTTTGTACTTCAAGGCCCTGTCTGCGACTAGGGAGGGCTGCAGATAGGAAATAACTATTGCGAGTATATATTTTAAGCTGAAGACACGCATTGCTTTTATGAAACACCTTTGTGGAGAGAGCCTCCTTTGGAACGACAATTTTGATTTCTGTTATGAGTGAGAATGAGTTATAACGATATGATTGAAATGCGCTTTCGCAACCATGGAATAATATGAATTTAAATAAAATGTGCTCGAGCTTTTAAAAAAGTTTTGTGCTAGAGCAAGCTTCTCTACTTATCAGTGAAAAATTTTATGATTTTTACTTAAGGTAACTGAGTTCTCGTCTCGCTGAGGCGGTTTTCTTTCACCGAAAGAGCAGGACGAATAACAAGATAGCAAAAATTTCTTTCACAATAATTTGAGGCAATGCTAACGTAAACTCGTCACAATCTCAGCTAGTTATATCAAAATAGCGCATTTCCATCATCTTAACTATCGTCATTGAATACTGAGGACCCTCCCACCGAGTTATCTCTCTAAAACAAAGCGCTTCCTGATGATTCTTGTACTATACAAAGCCAGATGCATATTGCATCTCCTCTCCTCCCGAATTCAAGTCTGAACCCATTATATTTCTCTCTGATGAATCAACCAATAACAGAAACATGTATTCATTCCATACCGTAAACTTATCCTATAGAAACTTATTTCCAAAAAAAAGGGCTCTTATCCGCTAATCAACTCATTCCATATCACTTCGTGCATCCTGCGGAGACTCTAACCTACCCTCTACAACAGCAAGGAAGCAGACCTTGGCCAAGTTAGATCCAAATACCAAATTTGCACTAATTCAGTCAGTCATTAATCAAACGTGTTAGTTATAATAGGAATAAAATATACTCGTGCATTCCAACAATCCTGGTCAGATCAGAATTACAAATTTGTTGACTCATACGAAGGCTCCATGTTTTAAGATCATTACATCAGTAGGAAAACGAGTTACTATTATAAACAAAGCTGAGGGCAAAATGGCATTTAACCAGATACAATACACAGGCATGGAGTCAGGAGTGACAAATTTTCTCGGCAGCGACTCCGACGACCAACTGAAACCAACCAAGCTACCTAGCTTCGGAGATTATGGAGAGATCGACATGCTTCCTCCACAATTTTTTAATCCATTGTCTCAAGAAGTGCCAATTCTTGATTTTGGCAAAAAGGAGCGCTCTATGTTCCCCGCCGAGAACCTCCCTAACGAGATCTCATTCATCGGTTATGAGGCAGATCAATACAACCAAAGAGACTACCTCAATGACTCTCCAATCTATTATCAAAATTTCAGTACTCCTAGCGCGATGAGACAAACTCCCACACTTGCGCAAGACCAGGAATACCATTACTCCGCGGATATCAAAATGAAAGAAGAGTATTTCCCTGATATCCAGCTGAAATTTGAAAATAGCATGGAAATTGAGTGCGAAAACACCTCCAACTTCGAATCTACGATCTCCACGCAAATCACCCCTGGAATGAGCCAAAGTTTTATCACAAAGGCGGATTCGATCAAGAGCAGCAAATTAGACAACTCCATTAAAGTCGAGTATGAGGAAGAGAGCGCCTATAACTACCAGGAGATTAAATATGAGCCAAGCGGCTACCAGGCCGTTGAGAATAAAATCCGAAAAAACCTACCAAAGGTGTGTGAGTTGGTTGAAAGAGTATTACGAGGGAAAAAAGTTGAGAATTCAATGCTGGAGGATTTAGGAGACTATGAGCGAGCGATTATCGTCTCCATCAATCAGAAAAAATCAAAGAGCGATGGGGTGAAGATCTCAAAGAGGAGGGAGGAGAAGCAGAAGATGTTCTTTAAGGCTGCTTTGAAGTATATTGAGAATAACTACCTGATAAACGTGCTCAAATGCCGCAGCACGCTGAGGAAAAAAGAGGCTGATGTCAACGCGTTTTATAACGCATATTTCGCTGACGCCGCTTTAGAGCGAGGGGTTGACATCTCCATCTTCTACCCTCCATGCCAGAAGCGCAGATTCCGACCCGAAGGGACCGAGCACCTGAAAAACGAGATTAAATCGTTTAATCTTCGATACATTGAATTGATCCTCTGCTCGAAGAAATTCCGAGAAGACGTTATCGAGTTCCTTGAGGAGGAGTTCTCGCAGAGCTATGCGAAGGGAAGGTACAAAAAGATCGATAAGCTCCTCGAAAATGCGATGAATGTGCTCAGCCAGAGCTATAAGCAGTCCATTCACTCGAATAATTATCGAGCGTCGGATATAATTCAATTGGCGATCGGGAATTTCCAGGAATTGGTTATCAATAATCCAAAGTCGAAGCTCCCGTGGTCTGACTGCGAGCTCGAGGAGACGAAGGAATTTGCGAGACAGACTATTGAAAAAGTGGCCCCAAGCTTCATCAATTAAAGTAGATTATAGCGTATTTTATTCAGCCTCGGACTGTGCCGTTTCGGAACACAGGTCTAACTAAGTTCACTAAGAGGAAGTCGAGAAAAGATGAATTCTGGGTGATTATTATTTCTTTTTAATTCTTTATGCATACTAATTCAAAGAACCCATTCCCTCGTTACCATTCCACAGAGAGAGAGTGGTAAAGAGGGAACCGAATTTGAAATGGATTTATCAATTATATATGGATGTGTGTTCAAAACAAAAACTACAAAAGTCATTTAAAACAATCGTCGCTCTGAAAAAAAGAGAGAGGAAGATGGGTGAGAGAAAGCCTTTGCTACCGGAGAAATCAATGGACTTCGACCATGAGTGAGGGATTGAATATCTTTTGCTTGGCTTGGCTGTTGCAAATAATAATTAATAATTTCGTTTTCGTTTATAATAAAATTGAAATTTCCAAATTTCCAAGTTTGAGAATTAATTGTTGTTCTTAGTGAGAAAAATGCAAAACCAAGGCATCTGAAAAAATTAAATAGTCGGTTATTGGGGTAAAGGTTCAGAAAGGAAAGTCCGTGAATTGGAAATGTGTATCAAAAATATTTTATATCTATTGAGTATTGAGTATCCTTCGGAAAACAGCGAAAGTTCGTGAATTTATTCAAATTAATTGGTATTTTGAAATAGCTTTTTTTCAAACTGTTTCGAGTGGCATAAATATAGGATAGTTAAAGGTTTTAAACGTAATCATATGGATTCAAAAAGGTTTCTTATATTCGACAAAAATGTTATCAAAGTTTTCTTATTCATAATCTCGCTATCTAAAAGCTTAAACTATTAAGTAGTAATTTAATTAATCGCTTTAAATCATTCTAACCACGTAGAAGTTCACTAAATTGCTCAAGAGGAGTAGTAGTAGATGGAAACATTGCTAATGCAATTATAATAGTACCCTACAGTATATTTCATATCGCAGAAATGTTTCAAATACTTTGGAGCACTCATGCAAAACAAAAATCATTATCTATTAGAAGAAATTTATGGTTGCAAGTTGCTGATAAAGAGAGCATTACGAATGTATTATCAAACAACAATAACAACAATCATTCAGAACAACAAAGATCGTCTTCAAATTACTAGTGCATTCCAGACCACCAAAAAAAATTGGTGACCCAATAAGTATATACCTCAACGAAAACTTACCTCACCATTCACCAACTACCTCCTCATAGCTTTCCCCTTAAGAAAAAGCCTTATTATTTTTCGATCGCGGAATAAACAAGCTATTGGGACTAAAAGGCAAATTTTTAGCTGTCGTAGAAATCGGACTCTTTCCAGGTAGGAGCCCTGATTCGCTGTATTCATTCTTAGAATCAGATCCGAAAGAATCATTGATTAGTCCAATATCCAACCCTAATCCTCTCTCAGCAGGGAGCGGATGAGCTTCAGGCGGCTGGTCGTCTGTTTCGATCGTCAGCGACCCACGGCCGAGGCGACCCCGACCTTTAATGTTCGCGGAATTCGTATCGATTTGTTTCTTTAAATGACTGAGCGAGTTGTCCATTTTCGCATTCGCTTCTTCGACATCGGTAGGAGTTATCGCCGAAGGCATGTTCCGAGGGGTAAAGAGCGGCATGAAAAAGTTCTGGTTTCTATTTGAGACGAGCGGACTGAATTGAGGCCCTGAGATCGCCTTCGGAGAATAATCTATAAAAATTTCATTTAGCCTGATTCGTGATGAATCTAAACTACCTTTAAAAGCAAAGCCAGCTAGAGGATCTCCTCTTTTGTTGCCATTTAAAGGCGTAAACCCTCCTTTCAAGTCATGCATGAAGTAATTCGCTCCGCTATCTTCCTCGTTTCCACGATGCTATAATCGATTAAATCTCAGAAACCAGGCAATTCTTACTCTTGTCGACATTAGAGGGAGATTGAATAAATTCAACCCCTGGGCCATTGTCGGGGTAAACGGATTTGGAATATTAGCCAGTGGGTTCAAGCTCGGAGTCAAGGGATTCAGATTCGGTAGGAAGCGACTTGGCTCCATTTTTTCGAAGGAAATATCGCCAAGTTCTTGTTGTCTCCTGTTGGGAAATCATTACTAAATGCTCGCGCGCTCAAGGTATACATAATGTCATTCATCTTGCGGTAATAAGCATCAATATCGTATTTCTTTCCACTGGGAGTGCTAGGCATGCTATGGTCTCTCGGCGTCAGCTGGAATAAGCTTGTTATGAAGAATTCCTAGCGCTAATTTACTTTTCCTTTAGCGATTTGAAGTAAGAGGTCAGCGGCCTGCTTGGCCTCATCGGCTAGCTTATCCTCACCTATTATCAATGATTATCTGCGATGTTAATGTCTTAAGATACCTTCCTGCTTGATTAAGTCCTCCTTTCTTTCAACAGTAAAGATATTCTTCGCCCCTTTACATAGCTTCTTGATCAACGCCTGCTCGAGAGGGTCTTCTTCAGGATGGTTTCTGGTTCTTCCTTCCTCACTATCGCTTTCATCAGCGGACTCGCTTTCATCACTATCATCATCGTCTCTCCTTCCTTTCTCTTTGTTCCCGAAAACATCATCAAAACGCTCATCCCATTTATAACTTACTTGATCCTTTTTTCTTTGTCTTCGATTTCGTTTCTTCCTTTTGTTTTTTATAAACCTGGCTAAAAGAACGAATACTTCAGCCAACCATGACTTCAAATAACTTACTTAAACTCCATGATTCGCTCGATCAGACTCTTCATCGCGTCGGTCTTTTGATTATTTATCGTTTCGTTCCCTCCAGCAAATACCCTCTTAACTGGCTTCGCATTCGCATACTCTAACAGCGATTCTTGGATGTCTTTTGCCGAAAGCATCAATTTCCGCAAATTTTCATCAGCCACCGTGTTCGGGTCCTTCTCGGTCAGCGTCATTATTTTCGAAAGTACCCCTGGCTTGATATCTTTCACCTGCGCCGTACCTACAATCCTTTTAAACCGGCTTCGATGGCTGGACTATTTACTGTTTTTATCTCCTAAGCATTTGTTTAGCCGCCTGAGACTCCTCCTCAGCGTCGAGTAAAAATGATTTTTTATCGAGTTGTCCGTTCTGATATAATAGAAAAAAAATCTATTTAATTGCTATCAGGGAAATTACCTTCCATGAAGAAGTTTTGCGATCTCCGACCATCGATTCCCGTGTTTCTTATGAGCCTCGAAAATGACCCTCTCTTCCTTCTCGGACCATGGCTTCTTATTGATAGCTGGGTCGAGATGATTGTGCCACCTAATCTGATAAAAAAGCAGAATATATCGTTATCAAACCTCTCTCGGCATTGTTTCCCTGAGCGGCCTTTTAAATGGTAAACTTCTTCCATTTTCTGTGCGATTTCAGTCCATTTTCTGATGCCAAACTTAGCAACGAGTTTTTTAATGGCTCTGTCCTCCTGTAACGTGTTTAAAACAAATTTTGGTGAGTGTTGGTAATACCTCTTCGGTCCACGCACGCCGTTCAGTCATTGTGAGAAAATTATGATGCGTGTAGTGTGTATAGATACGAATTAATTGCAGAGTTGCAAAAATTTAATTTATTTAAAGAAGCAAGAGGTAATTTGTGTATTATTATTTTAATCAAGCCATTGAAAGAGAAGGAAGTCATTAGTCTTTGAAAATTTGAAGCGCACTATTTATTAGAAAAAAAGGGTTTAACATCAGCATGGCTGGGATTAGATGTTGAGGGGAATGTCCTTACTCTCGCCACTAGCTCGCCTTCTGGCAAATACTGATTGAAAGAAGCAAGAGAGAGAGAGCCTTTTAAATTTATTAAAGGAACAATGAGTCAAAGCTTCTGAAATTCTTATCGAAAAGAGCTCTTGAGTGTTAATTCTTAATTACTCATCGCGGATGGTTGCTGTTTATCCAAAGGCGTATATTTGTGAAGATGGTCAACTTCTCTTTTGTGGTGTTGTGGAAATTAAGGAAACAATTGAAAACGTTCTGGTTAGGAAGTGCTGAGGTCGTCGAAATCTAGATAAAGGAGATATCGCGGAGTGATCGTAGATTTTTGATTTAAACCGAGCTTCGGAAGTATTTCATAATTGATTGAAAACCCTCATTATTTAATTGGTCAGTCATTTCGCTTTTCGATAGTAAGATACAGTTCGTTGATATTTTTTTGAATTGGAATCCAACATTAACTATTGTTTGGCTGCTGTTACTCATCTTAATAGAGAAAAAAAAAAAGGTAAATACTTGCTGCTCACTTGGCAATTTCTGTGCCCTGAAGGACTGCTCTCGAAATTAGGTGGTACTCCTCTTTTGGAGTTAGTTTCAAAATTGAGGTTTAAATCAAGCTCTCTGAATTTGAATGAACTTCGGCTTTACCCGCTTTTTCAGAAGACAAAATCCTCGTACCTACCTACTATCTGCGTTTATTTTAAGGAAAGGCATTCAACGAAAACTAGTGCATCCTATATTTTCTAAGTAGCATACGATTTCTTGAGTCAAAATGGAGGCGAAAATCTAAATCCGAATGAAACCTCCAATTTAGCCTGTCAAACTAATAACTTTTTAAATTTGAAATTTTCACGTCTTCGTAAAATTCGAAAACCGTCCTTTATAAAACGCGTGAAAATTTGATACATGCAGTCCAGACCTCAAACTGTATAATACCTCTTGCCACCCTCTTGCTATTCCTTACAATAACATAGTATAAAAGTAATTTACAGAGCAAACCGGCTAAAACTACCAGGGAAAGACCTGCAACCTCCAAAGAAATCGCAGTTTCAAAACCAATCCGGAGCCAGGTAACCAACTCACCATAAATAGCCAAAATCCCTAATGCCTCTCCTCAGCAGCCTCGAAAGTCAATCTATTCCTCAACGCAAAGATCTTCTCTTTCAAGACTCGGCACCTCTCGTTCAGAATCAACAATCTCAACTCTAAAAACTACTAAATCAGACCGTTTGAGTATCAAATCTCAGGGCAACGAAAGCAACGACGAGAAAAAACTCCAAAATGTCTCTATTGACAACAGTTGCTTCCTCGAAGCCGAACCATCAGAGGTTTCTACCGAGGACACTCCAAGCAAGAAGCAGGATATCCCCGAGGTTGAAGAAGAGGACGAATGTCTGCAGGATTCGGTTTCTTTGTACACGAAAGATATTTTCAAGTATCTTCGTACTATCGAGGTAAATTCAGTTGATTGTGGACCATGGACTAACCTATCTCGCGCATTAGGATTCGTATCAAGTAGAGTTTGACTATATGAGGTCCCAGACAGAGCTAAACGAGAGAATGAGAGCGATCTTGATCGATTGGATGGTAGAGGTTCAAGTCCAATTCCGACTGAAGACTGAGACGTTGTACTTAGCTATTAGTATCGTGAACCGCTACCTCGCTTCAAACGTAGTCAAAAGATCCACGCTGCAATTGGTGGGAGTCTGCGCTCTCTTCATCGCTAGCAAATACGAAGAGGTCCGCCCTCCTCCCGTCAATGATTTTGTGCTTATTACGGATAGCACATACTCTAAAGAGCAAATCCTCAGCTTTGAGGGTAATATCCTCTTGGCTCTTGGGTTCAAACTCTCAGTCCCTTCGCCGTTGTGTTTCCTTGAGCAGTTCGCGCAACGGCTGAATTTCAGCCCAAAAAATCTGTTTTTTGCTCGGTACATCATGGAGCTCGGTATGCTAGAGCCGCTCATGCTGAAATACACCCCCAGTCTCCAAGCTGCTACAGCAATTTATATAACTCGGGTGAAAATGGGTGAACACTGCTGGGATGAGGACGCAGAAAAAGAGTTTCGGTACACTTCCGAAGAGGTAAAGACCTGTGCGGCGCACATGCTACATGCGTTTCAGAAGTATCACCTCAGTAAATCACTGCATGGTATCCGAGATAAGTACTCTAAAGAATACTACCAGAGAGTCTCGGCGCTAGATATCGAGAAACTGCTGGTATATCTGGAGCAGCACATTGAATTTAAAAGAATCTAAGGTTAAAGGCACATGCTCCCTTGGAAATCGAATTAAAGGACTTAGCGATTAGTTGAAAGGAGTGTTATCTTCAGGAATTAGTTAAGTTGCTATTATAAAACATTTTCCATATATCTATATAAATATTATATCTATATCTCTTTCAATAATGGTATTGCGTGGCAACTCAACAGTTACAGCCAGATGTGTATTATGATCAACTAATTTAAAACCATTGTCAATAACTATCACAAATAATCACATCAATGACTTATTAAGGAATCATAAACGAAGGAATTTTTTTTTTTTCTTATGAGGGAATCACTGCCATGGTTAAACTGTTTTTCTATAACAAAAAGGTCCAATGGCAAGACCATGCCCACCCTCCTCTTCAATTTAATCGACTCCTGCGTTTCCAACGTGAGCCTCGAGTGCTTACTATTATGTAGCATGATGTTTGAATATTCCATTGGGATTTATAAATAAATTTTCTTAAGAGATAGCGCATATCGTAATCACAGCACTTTCAACCAGAAAATGTCTAGCAAAGGTCAAGTTCCCGTTATTTTCGAAGCTCTGCTCGTGGTACTGCCAATGGTTGTGCTTGGGTTTCTTGCGCTGACGATATACTGCTATTTAACCAATAAAAGACAGATAATGCGGTTTGGTAAATTGAATAACACGAAGGATAGGATCTGGAGAAGATTCCAGATGGCGACTCGAGAGCTTTATCCATCACTGGATGAACAAGAGAAGCGTGATCTCGTTGAGACGTATAAGAATACAGTGAAAAACGCTGAGATGTTTAAAGACGACTCTGTGATTATTGACACGCAAGAGGATTCGAAAATCATCACAACTCAACGAAAAAGCGTCAGGTTTGACCTCGAACCGCATATTCTCAATTGATTTTGAAGAGTTCCAGAGAGTTTTCCCAAGTTGTTTGTGAGAAGCTGTTATTTATGATGGTTTCTGTTAAATTTCAAGCATAAGAGTGAGAATCTAAGTTTAAGTAAGTATTTATAAAGGATTCCGTTGGGAAAACTGCTCTTCTTTTTTTGTATTTCTGTTTGATTATCATTAAAATTACTCATAATGTCAATACATATTGATTAAATATGAATTCTGAAAGTGCTGTTTCTCGTGCATCTGTGCGTACGATGTGATTATCTTGATCTTTTGAGCGCTTGCTCCAACAGAACCTTCGAAATTTGGGAAAAGGAAAAATAGAAAATTGGTAGAATTTTGTTGGTTTCTAATGATCAAAATCGATGTTAATTCATTCCCAAAATTTAAAAGTCAAGTTTTAGCCTCATTTCGAAGATGAACTCGCTTTTAGAGAAGCAGAGAATAAATTTTCGTTGCGAGTGACAGCGCAGATAAAGTCAGGTGGATAGAATGCAGGAAAATTGTTAGATGTTAAAGTGAGTAGTGTTAATTAGGTAGAGAACTGATCTCAAATTGTTTACAAATTAAATAGATAGATAGTATGTATTAAAGGGAATATATATCTCTCTCTTAGTGATTTGTTCGTAACAGCATTTAATTTCTCTTGGAAGCTTTGCTTCAACTTTTGAAGAGAAAGCTTGCTCTTTTTCCGTGAAGTGGATTTTGAAGAGGCGATCCATGCCTTGGGAATTCCGCAGTGATGAATGAGGCAATAGCAAGCACTTTCTGTCATACTGCCATTCGAATAACTGATTGAAAACTGAGACCGCAAGTAAGATCTTCATAATGCCCAATTTGGATTCCTCAGCTTGATTGTCTTCTTCTTCATCATCTGTTTTCATGCAGCTTCAGGTTCGATAAATGTATTCTATAGCAGATTATAAGTCTTGTTCTCGAGAGAAAGTGGAAAAAGAAAAAAATGGAGTCGAAATTATGAAATTATGGGTTTGTGATCATCATGATTGCCCATAAAAAGAACAACCATGACATAAGCAAATCCTGTTTTATTCTTGCATTTCCAAAAAGGAAAATAATCAGGAGATCAATATTTTCTTTCAACGAAATGCTTGGAGAACAGATTCCAAAGATGAACAACTATTTGACAGAAAGGTACCTTTGAAATCCAATCAATTGCATCAATCTTTCAATCGCTTACGCGATCAGCATGGGAGCTTGGGCTGAGTTGATGAAAATCAAGTTATCCTGCTGGCATATCCAAAGTCCGGAATTCGAATCTTTGGAAAGTTTATTCATTATAAAATAATTGCTCGACAATTTAAAAATCAAATTGAAAGGCTAAATATCCAGAAAAGCATTCTCGAGAAAATTATTTCCCTCATTTAGCATTTGCCGTCAGTCCCGTCAAACGAATGATAAATAGTATGCTTGTAATAGTAAAGAAGATGTTTTGATTCAATTCAATAGTTACTGCTGAAGATGGTTACTCCGATGATCTCGAATGGTCTTTAAAGGCGATTCAAAACCTTTTCTCTTTCGCATTGCCGAGTCCTTCACCAGGATTATGAGTTTCTAAGTATGTGGACTGAATATTATGGATTGTATAATTATAACGCAGAAGAGTAGACTCAGAGTATTGAATCGCGTATTTCATATATTACACGTGATTTATTAAATTTTTCCTTTTGAAATCTTCTCAGCTAACGACCAGAAATCATGATCGAATCATAAACCACGCTTTACTGAATCATTTCATAAATCTAGAATTAATCTCTCTGGTGCCATGACACTGCATCATCATTAACTTCGACTGTAAATGAATTTTGAAGATTTTTTATGTCTACGCGATTGAGCTCGACCGAAGAAATGTGTTTGTTCATCAGATAGCCTCGGAACTTGATTTGCCTTTAATCAACCTAATTGCCAAGCTAGTGAAATTATTTAGTTGATTGCCTTTCCTTAAGGAAAACCTCATAAGTAATCTCCTTAACTTCTATTTAATTTATTTCTGGAAGTAGTTTAAACTTCTAACAAACCGCAATCAACACTACTTATCGATCAGACAAGTTCATTATGCCTTTCACCAACGCAGCATCTAGAAATCCTATAAGTCATTCTGTTGTATTATAATGGTATCAGAAAATTTCGCTAAATTAATATCCCAATGTGAGTAAATCACTAACTTCTTGAGTATAATTTAATAATTTTTGTTGGAGCATAGAAAGCCTTTCTCGATATTTTCTGTTTCTCGGCTCTTATCCGCGTGTTAGTTGTCATTAGCTCACAATTTAAGCCATACAACAAAAAAAACCTTATTCTCCCGTCAGTAGCTACTAGCCGTCACAAAAATATATTTAAACCTCCTACTTAAACCTCACAGTGATCAAAAAATTAAAATCTCAAAATAAACGAAATAAGCTTCTTAATAATTATGGCTAGTAACTGGTTCACAAGGAACGCCAAGCTGATCTTCAAGGTCAACATCACCCTGCAGTTTGTACTCTTTGCCGCCTACGCAGCCGTCATTACCTTCCTTGGTATAATCCCTTTTACCATCCTCACTCATCCATCATTTTCTTCATCAGGCTGCTCTCCGGTCGAGATCAACGAGCAGGAAATCTACCGCTGGGGCGTCGTCGCCATCGGGTTCCTTTGCCAGCTCCATTTCGCTCTTCACAGCGTAAGCAAACCACCTCAATTGTGCTTTCTCACTCTTAAAATTCAGCTAATCAAGTCGAACTTGGCTGAAATCGTTGCTTTTCTCATCGTCTCAGTGCTGCTTTCCTTGTTATTGATATCCAAACCAATCCTCGCCATTTACGCGGTCACCAAAGGCTCCACAGCCCAGACAGTAAGGCACTTTCTCGAAAATTCGAATTAAACCTGCTTCTTTTAACTCATATTTCAGTGCCCCCAAAAGGAGCTTGTGATCGGACTCTCAGCGTTCGCGGGCGGAGTTTTTATCATCAATCAAATCTTATTCTTCATTACATCCTTCGCTGTGAAAAAAGAATACGAGTGGAATGCCCTTTATAAGATGGGAACCGATACCAGCGCTAATGGTAAGCAGCATTTCATTACATTAATTAAACAGCTCTATAGAAAAATACGAGAAATACCTTGCAGTAAGAGCATTCATCAAAATGAATTTCGTCATGCAGATCCTCACTGCGATGGCAAACTTCTTCTTTGTTGATGGCCATTGGTACATGTACGCGATCGACGGCTCTATTGTCTTCGTGCTGTTTTTGTTTACTTACCTTGGATACCAATCAGTGAGTTTTTTTCCCAAGTAGTGGTTCTAAATTGCTCTGTCTAGTTCCGTTATAACAAGCCAAGGCTATTCTCCACCTACCTTATGTTCTACATCTTCGCTATTGCTTATCAGACATACAGGACGGTTATGATGATAGTGCACAGCGATGCAGGAACAAAAATCTCGCATGATAAGGGCGTAATCGCTAACCAAATCGCGTTAGGTAAGAATTTTGTTTATTGACAATTACTTAAATGAGTAAACCGAAAATAGTGGTGAGCTCGGTTGGAGTGACGCTGTATGTTATGATTGATGGTATGAAGTTCTTTAAGATGGAAGGGGACATTCAGGCGGCGTTGAATCGAAATAATAATAAAGATAACCTGCTGAAGGACAGTGATTCTTCTCATTTAGATAGTATTTAAAATTCACACAAAATTTAAGCTTAATACGTGAAGATTCAAAGCTGACATTAAATAACAATATTTTTACTCGATGGCTTATCTCTTCTTGTAGTAGAACGATAAGTGCAGTCGAACCGAGTCGTTTTGATGTGTTCATATATGCTTTACATATATTCGTTAAGATCAAATTTACAGAAACGAAGTGAAATATGGCGAAATTGTTTGTAATAATAAGTCAGAAGTTTCATGGTGTCGAATATTTGCAAGACAAACGTCTTCAAAAAATAAGAAATTTTTTTTTTTCCGATTGGGTTAAGACAGCATCGATACGCTGAACCGATAGCAAGGTGAATCAAAAAAGTTGCTACGCAAATAAAATACATTATAACTCATCACGAACGAACTATAAACGCAATATTCAGAAAGCGGGAACATTGTGCTCAATTAACATTTTATAATAACATTTACTCTCATTATAGACTACCTCGGCGCAGCCCCTGTCCTCGAGCGATTGAGATTCCGTGCCACAGAAACCACATTGCGCCTATTTGTTCGATTCGCAGAGTTTTCTCTCGTGTTCTGATTGCTTCTTCGCCGATTACTTCGATTTTCCGTCACTGACACCCGAGCTTGTGTTCGGCTTCGATTTATTCTTTGGGCGCTGTTACTTGCTGTAGAATTTGAATTGTAATCCCGGATCAGTCGACCGTCAGTTCCTCGTCTATTATTAGTATTATTCCTCGCATTTCTTGTTGATTGCCGCGTTTGGGGTCGTCGACGATTGTTCCTGCCTTCATCATCATCAAATAGCAGTTCTAAGAGGGCTCGGTTGTTTCTTGATCGCGTGTTCCTGAGATTATAACGAGGACTTCGGTCATTCAACTCGCTTTCCGCTATGCAGAAGCTGCAGATCCATTCCTCATCAGGAATCGCCTCCATTGGTGGATTACAGCAGTAGATGTGACAACATCTGAACCTGCAGCTATCGCAGACGAGAAGCACGTCGGGATTGTCCTCTCTGTCGCAAACATAGCACATATCATCCGCTTCTAAAGACATAACATTATGTATTTTCAATGTGAATTTCAATGAGATATTCCTTACCATCATCAACGACGAGCTCTTCCCATTCGCAATCAACGGTCTGGTTCTTGAATGAGATGGGCACGGATTCCATCATGACATTCTCACTTGAGTATTTCACAATCTGATTGAATCTTTTCTTGCAATTGGGACACTCATTCGCGAAATTTGCCCAATCCACGATACAATTGAAGCAGTAAACGTGCACACAGCTCTCTAACTTCCCCATCTCGCCCGTAATTTCTGCTATAAATAAGATTAACTAAAGAGATATAGAGCAGTGCTAATTACATAAACAAATCGTGCAAGACTCCCTTGGAATTTGCGATTGCGTCTGGTTGATTTTTGAGGCCGCGTCGCGTTTTTCAACGACAAGTTTTTTGAGTTGCTGAAGCTGGGATTGCGAAAAACGCGCCTTGGAGCCTGTAGATTTATTATCGTCATCTGACCCGAAGTCTTGTCGTTTACTTGCACCACTCGAAGACTTTCGCGTTGTTATTTTTCCAGAAATCGGTGACGGTGTCTGAGCTTTCCTCTCTTCGCTTGCCCCGCTGGTTCGTCTAGTCGACTTCCTTTGGGGTTCTTTTGGCTTCTGGTCCTGGACTGGAGCAGATTTTACTTCAGTATCCTCATCAAGTTCGAACACTCGCTTCTTCGTGTGTCTGGAAACTTTCTTCTTGCTTGAGTTGGCCTCTGCGGCTCTTTTGACGATTTGATTTTCAAGTTGCTTGTGTATTTTGCTATCTCGTTCCTCGTTGACTTTCTTCACTTTTTTCGCCGCTGTAGCAGGTCTAATGATTTCTTCATCTGAGCTTTCTGTTTCAGAAGAGAGACGCATCCTCCTAGTCACAGGCCTTTCCTTTGAGACGGAATCGAATGTTATTATTCTCTGGGCTGAATGTTCGATGGTGCGTGGCTTTACTGTGGAAATCTTCATGTGTGATTGTTTTAAAATTGGAGGGCTATTTCCACTAGCACTGTTTTCGAGCTGAAGAAGACGTTGAATTGACTCCTTCTCTGGCTTTATCTCAGTTTCTGGTTCGTATGATCTCAACCCGAGGCTTTTTTGGAGGCGTAGGTCACTTTCAGGACTCATTTTTTCGGGAACTTTGCTGTCGAGAAGATTATTATACATACCGGTGCCGAGAGATTGGGAGAACTTCTCAGTCTTTTCAAATGGTTTAGAGTCTTCAGTCGGCAAAGTTGTGCTCACCGGTGACCCTCTTGAGCTTGGGTTCCTTTGAAGGATTTCTTGCTGAATTTTTGTTAAAACAATCTTTTGACTACCATTATACTCCTTGCGACTACCCTTAGTGTTATTAAGTTCTGCTTTCATACTGTTGTCGTCTGAAACCAAAGGAGATGACTTTTTTGAAGTTTGATTTTCTTGAATGATTTCGTTTTTAGTGTAATGAGGAGGGTTGCTGCTTTCGTTTCGGTAAGTATCATTAAAATTGATTCCTACTTTCATTTTTTCACTTTCACTAGGCAAAAACTCCTTCTCTAGTGATACTTTCGAGCTTATATTCCCTTGGACAATTTCAGCTTTAATAATGGGAGGCGCAATCTTTTTTTGGTCATCCACCAGCAAGAAAACTCTCTTCATCTTCGCAGGAGACTCTTCCAAAATTTGATTACTGCAAATGGCATCCTTTGAGGAGGTTGGCTGGGTGATAGCAATATCCAGTCCATTATGTACGTTAATAGCAGACTCGACTCTCATGTTTCGGTCTTCCGTCGCTCTTCGTGGTTTCTCTATAGACTCGTTCAGACTTCTATGGTTTTGGTTAATATCATTCTGCAACTCTGATAAATAAGACTGAGAAAACTCGGCACCAGGGCTTTGGTAAATGTTAAAATTTGGCTCGGTTTTCATTTTTTGATCAGTCGTGGTTGGTTCGGGTTCTATTACAGTTTCTCTGCTCTGAGTTCTTTGGAGTTTAGGTTGGACTGGCGTCTGTGATTCCAAAGTAAACACGTGATTGCCGATCTTGAGCTGGCCACAATCTGAAACGTCAACCGGATCATGATGAGACATAGGCTTCCAAACCTGTTGCTCCTATATGCAAAATTAAATGAATTATTCAGATTTTCAACCAAAAATGAGATTTTTCCAACCTTATATTCAATTCCAAACCAAGAAATAAGCGTCGTGATCTTAAACCCTACGGCGGGTCATTAGAAATCATAGCAAGAATAAATTTCAAACTGCTCAAATCTTTCAGAGGTTCAACCAGCAATACATTGTGGTTAGTATCGTCATTGTCAACATTCATCATTATATTGAATTTATCCTTCAAAAGTTTGGTATCGACCAGTGCGTTTCCTTCTAGCACCTAATTAGCAGATTAAGAAGAGAAACTGACTGATTTCTACAGCCGACTTTTCCTCACAGCGCAGCAGATACCGGGAGCTAGAATCCTTCATTGAATGAACGCTCTCTGGCCGGTCGCGGTCTTCAGAATTCGACATTAACAAATATTAAAATAAAATTCAAAGCTTTGAGAAAATCTGTATCTCCCTCCAAAACTAACAAATCCCTAAATTTATTTATGCAAAAGCGCTTTATAAAATTGACTAAACGATAGTATCTACACTATAGTATATGCTCCAAAGCATAAGTTCTCAGTTAGTTCATTCTCAGAGCAGACTCAGTTTTTCAACAGCTAGATTCACAATGGCGAACAGGTGGTAGAGTTATTGCTAAAGTAAACATCAGATTACATAATTTACACAAAGTATAGTTGCTAAAAAAAATCGCAAAGCATTAATTAATCCATTTCATCACGCTCATCATCACTGCTCAAGATTACCGAATTATCACCCGTTGGAATCGACAACGGCTGATTAAAGCTTGTTTCTACACGCAGCACATTTTGCATATGCACAGAAATCCCAGCCGGAGAGCTTCCTGCTGAATCCACCTGTCCTATTTCCTGCTTGCAGTTTGGACACACATTTCTTATAGTAAGCCAAGCGTCAATGCAGCCCAAATGAAAAATGTGCGAGCAGGGGGACACACGGACTTCTTGGTCGATTTTAAACTCTTCTAAACAGATTGAACAGCAGTTTTTCTCACCCTCCGTCGCATTCTCATTGTCGCAATCAATTTGATACTTTTTCACAGGCATTAAGTTTTCAATGCTTTCCTTTGATAGGCCTCGAGAGCTCGAATGACTCTGACGCTCTAGATTTGCGCGTCGTATTATTTCATCTAATAACCGTAATCCTGGATGCCTTCTTAACGCGCCGAGCTCGATCTGGATATCCGTTGGGGCATGACCATCACGATGCAATGCATTGAGGTATTCTCGGAGCTGACTGCGTTGAGAATAGCTCGAGACTATTTCTTGAAGCGTGCTGGTCATTGCTTGGTTAAAAGCGCTTCGAGCGCGAATAGCTCGGAACGTTCGCCTTAGGTATCGTTGCTGGCGATTTATGGCGTAGAAACCTAATACTCCAACGAAGACGCCCAAGGCTATTAAACTGAGACTTATTTGAAATACCGTGTCAAATGATAGTTTTTGAGTCAAGAAAAGCACAAGCAAAACCAAATGAAGGAAAAAGATCATCTCACATTTCCTTTTGTAACAAAATTTGCACATCGAAGTCATTATTTGCGTGGTTTTTCCTGTTATTCTGTTCAATTTGCCGCAAAAGCCTCTATTTTATAAAAATATTAAGTGAATCAGAGCCATAATTGAATTAAAATATACGTATAGGCTACCGTGGCGCTGTGGTTGCTGTCTTGAGTTCTTTGGTCTACGGTGTGATGATGCATAGTGGTATCTGGGGCCCTCTCACTTGCCTGACGATTAAGTTCATCTAATGGAGCGTGCGCGGGTGAATCTTCGTCGCTGATGTCTACGATGGAAGTGTCATTGTGGATTTTCAGCTGAGTGTCGCGTTGTTCATCCAGCATTACGTGATCCGAGTGGATGGAATTCATAGTGGAAAGGAGAATAATTCCTGGTGTTTGAATTAAGATCTAAGATTAATTTTATCGAGAGTTCCAATTTCCATATGACATTCAGGCAAATTCTGCCTAATACGATTGACCTGAATAGTTGATAATAAAGGACAAGAAAGTAATTATCTAAATACAAGGTATTGCTGCTCTTATGACGATGGCAATCACTGCAGAAAATTTCATTGCCTGTGATTTTGCTACTCATCAAAATGTCTCTCAAGAATCTATAACAATACACCGCTTTTCGCTCCAGCTAGTCTACCAAGATGAGCTCTTCTCAAGGCAAGAAAGAAGAGATACAAGGAAAAAAGAGTTATTCAAAAGACTGTTTAAGGGTAGCCGTTTGGAAATATTCGTTGAATTACCGTGTTTATTCTTGAGTAAATAGAAAGATAAAGTAATTTACGTTTGACACCAAGTAGATAGCAAACACTGAAATTCAACAGAGCAAGCATTTGCCGTCGATATTCAACAAAAGAGCGGCAATAACCATTTGTTTCCTTCTACTTTGAGCAATTCACATAATTTATACCATCGATAACTCATTCGTCGTAAGCCGTAAAGAAAATCTACTGATGCTCGCTAATAAACCGCTAGGAAACCATATGCATCTATCTCAAGCTTGTTTTTTGGAGTTATTACCAGGGCACTCCTGGGTTTAAATTCGTAAATTTGCTGAATAAAATCACATCTTAAATATTGCACGATTTATAAGAGGTGATATCGAAATTAATCCCTGATAACATACCATGAGCGAGATGCTGAAATCGGATGATATAAAGGTCGTGCTGCTCGGAGCCTCAGGTACTTTCCTCTCACCAATCACCGCAGCCATCCACTAAACCTTCCAGGAGTCGGAAAGAGCAGCATCGTATTGCGCTTCGTCACTGGAGACTTCAAAGAGGACCCAGAAGCCACTTTGGGCGCTGCTTTCATGGCCAAGATGCTTGTCCATAACGGCAAATCAGCAAAGTTCCAAGTATCTTGCCTATCCGTCCGACATTTGCTTATCCCTTGCCTTTTTTCGCGGATTTAGATCTGGGATACTGCAGGTCAAGAAAAATATCAGTCACTCGCACCAATGTATTACCGCGGTACTATATTATCTCGGAGCCAGTCTCTCATCAGTGCCTTTGCATAGATTCGAAAGTCGCAGTTATCGTGTATGACGTTACCAGTATTGATTCGTTTAAAGCCGTCCAGAACTGGATCGTTGAGCTTCGGGAAAAAGGACCATCTGATATTAGTAAAACAGACGTGCTTCTAATTGGTTATATATGATATTATGTGCTTAGTGATATGCATTGTCGGAAACAAGATCGATTTGCTCAATAGCGATGACCCTAAATACAGTAATAGCGTAGAGATTTCTGAGGCGAGCAGCTATGCGAAGGTAACTTATCCTTGTCTAAGAGATGTTATATAACATGGTCAGTCTTTGGGAGCGCATTTCAAACTTACAAGTGCGAAGGAAGACAAGGGAATCAAAGACTTGTTTATCAAAATATTTGAAGAGTACCAAAAGATTCCATTTAAAAAAGAGGATCGAAACTCAGTGCTGACTAATAGACCGAAGGCTGCCGAAAACAAATCTGGTTGCTGCTAGGCTTTCATAGGAGGAGCCTCTTTTTCTTTTTTTTAATTCAATTTGTCTCAGGTAATAAGCATTTTATAGTAAAGGCAGTCGACTGAGCATTTGATATTTGCGTTTATTATTATTGGAGAAATCAAGTAAGCTTGTGCGTTATCTGTTTGAAAAATTGCAGTGGGAGTTAGCTGGCTATATGTTATGTTATTCGTAATATTCGAGTATTGATGCCACCAATTTTAAATACCAAAAACAAGAAAGACGCTTTCGTTGCTTTTTGTTAACAGTACTAACTAACCAACGTTGTTCATTGGTATCTCGACACTAGCCGAATAGGGCACTTAGGTAATGAAAAAACAAAGGAAAGAAACTGTATCTCTGGCCATGAAAGATGGTATTAGACAGAATGTCTTGCTCTAGTTAATGAGTTAATGGTGATAGGTTCTTTAGGAGAGATTAAATAATGAAGTTTGATGATTCTTTCCCATATCGCAACTAATAATTAAATGTAGAGATAAATCTTTTAATCTGCCACTACGATTGGAAACAATTTTAACAGAGAATTATTTAATGCTTCCAGGTTGGCTTTCTCTTCTCCGAAAAAGCGGTCATTCCTTCCTTTTGGTCAGGCTGATGAATAAAAAATATACGAGTGAGTCAATAAACAACGAGAAAATATTGTTACAGTTGCGAAAGTTGACCAGAAGAGAGCTTTTTCGTAGGCAATTCCTTGGGTCAGAGGGAGTTCCTCAGCCTTATTGACGCACTCTTTAGCCATAGCAACTAAGTGAAGTTTCGATTAGATATAGCCAATATAGCTGCTATGTTTTTTTACTGGTAGATTGAGAGAATGAAGCGATTTTTTCAGCAACTTTAAGTGCCTCTTCGACGAGTTTTTCTGGCTCGTAAACCGCGCTAACAAGACCTGATTAAGAGCGATTAGTTAAGCTTCTCCGGTCTAAAGATTACCGTGTTTCTCAGCTTCTTGAGCATCCATTTGTCTTCCAGTCAAGATCAATTCCATTGCCTTTGACTTTCCAACAGCCTTGATGAGCCTCTGAGTTCCTCCCATACCAGGAATGGTTCCAATGGTGACTTCAGGTTGTCCGAACTTGGCCTTGGTTCCAGCGAAGATGATATCGCACATCATGGCCAACTCGCAGCCGCCACCCAAAGCATAACCATTGACTGCGGCAATAATTGGCTTTCTATTGAAATTCAAAGCAGACACCTCAGATCAATCCAACTAAAAGGGAGTTTACCTGATTTTCTGTAACTTGTCCCAGTCGCCCAACATGGCAGTGGCATAAGTCTCAGGGTAGGTCTTATCTCTCATTTCAATGATATCCGCACCAGCAGCAAAGGCCTTTTCGCTGCCAGTAAGCACGATCGCTCCGACCTCTTTATCAGCATCATACAATTCCAAGCAAGTGGTCAACTCCTTGCAGACGAGGCTGTTCAAGGGGTTCAATGCGTTAGCTCTGCTGATCTTCACCAACGCGACTTTGCCTTTCTTTTCATGAGTAACATTTTCGTATTTTCCATGAGTGCCTAAAATTGCAGCAGGAAACTGTTAGCGCACAGCTGAGAGAGATTTGATAAGCGTACTGAAGTTGTATTGGAGGGCTGAAGTGAATGACCTGGAGCTGGTCTTGGAGTATCTAGAGAAGAGCTTGAGAGCGATCATATGGGAAGTTCTGAGTGCTTTTTTCTAAACCGTATCTTAATTAATTATTTCTTAATGCTACATGATTCACAAATTTCTCTCGCCCTACGCGACAGGTCCTCAAGCTATCTCTGCCATAATATCTCTTTCTATATTTATTTCGCGATTACAGCCCAGAGGAATAGGGATTAGAACACAATAGTTCAAAATGATTTGATACAGATCTCTGATATAATCCTAATTTCCGCCAATATGGGCACTAATGACATCATAGAGAAACAAATGTAACGTGCAAAACGACATTGAAAGAATAGCTTAACTAGTTATTTGATGCCGTTTTGTTTATATCAGATGACACCTTAAGCCGTCAGGAAGTTTGTAAGGTTTGACTGAATGTTAAAGCCAGAACGTTTTCTTGAATAACGCTATGAATGAAGTGTTTCGGTCAGGATAACTCTTCGAAAAGAGACGAAATTACCTTCGTGAAGCTGTCTTTTTTCAAGTAAGCGGAATTCTTTGGATTGGGTCCTGCGTCCTGTCGCTGCTGCTTAGAGAAGTCGAGGAAAACGCTCTCTAAGTTCGTGTGATAGATTGAAAAATCGAAAATAAGCTGCTTGCTCTTCATTTCATCGAGTTTTTCGAAAGCTTGACTAAACACAAAGTCCTCAGTAGGGATCTAATCATCATCTATTAGCTGGGAAATTCAGTTTATACTCTCTACCTGATATGTCTCATACACGTCGCTTTGGTCATTATCGGTCAACAGGTGTGCGCTGCTGCTCAGATTCTTAATGCAAGCATCTATTTGTTCGAAACAGTCGGGATTTGGATGTAACGAAATCTTATATCCCTTGCCATATTTATTTGTTAGATATTGAGTGTTTCCAACGCAAACGAACCGCCCATTGATCATAATACCTAAGCGAATCAAATTTCAATTATTATCGTATGTTATTCATATGCCTCATACCGATTTTGTTGCAAAGCGCCTCGGCCTCTGGCATCGAATGCGTTGTGAGGAGAATGGAGGAGTTTCTCATGGAGATCGTCTGCTTAATCGTGTTCCACAGGTGGTGTCTTGCCTGCGGGTCAAGCCCTGTAGAGGGCTCGTCCATGAATAGGAGATTGGGAGCTCCGATAAAAGCCATTGCGACACAAAGCCTTCGCTTGTTTCCACCGCTCAGCTGGTATGTGAGCTTATCTTGATGGGGTCTTATATTTAAAACATCGAGGTAATAGTCAATGTTTTCTTGCAATTCAGCTCCCGACATTCCTTTAATTTGGCCGTAAATCTTCAAATGCTCTTTCACTGTCAACAGCTCCCACACGGGATCAAACTGAGGGCAGACTCCGCAGTCGCGATAGATCTCAAATTGATCTTCTTGATCAACAGATCGTCCGTTCAATTCGATTTGACCGCTTGTACGCGAGATCAATTGAGTGATGATATTGAACGTCGTGGATTTTCCAGCGCCATTTGGACCTAAAAGCCCGAAAATCTGGCCTTTTTCAACGCCGAATGAAAGATCCTCAACAGCCACGGTTCCATCTTCATAGACCTTGCGAAGCTCGGTCACTTTGATGGTGTCTTGGTTATTTGGGCTCAGAAGCCTTCTCAGATCTTCTTCGAGCTCTTCAGAGAAAGTCTCTGGGGCATAGGAGTTGGCTCCCTCTTCTTTTGGCTTGGCTTTTTGCGTTTCCTTATTGGACCGATGATTTTCAACAGCGATGGTCAAGACCATGTAAACTGTAGCTTGAGCCATAAGAAGAAAAACGTAGATCCAAAGGTTTTGAACGAGGACAGTTCCGAAGATCCCTCCTTGAGCGTCTGGATTCAAAGCAAACATTCCCTGTGCGAAGGCAAGACAAGGGCCAAGGATAAAGCCGAAGACTTGTATCAAGGCAGCCGATATTTCAAAACCTTGGGCTTGAAGGAGCTTTTGGAAAACAAAAGGAACGAGGTACAGGACTATCAATTTGGAAATATTTAGAAATGCCAGCATTAATCAACAAGGTATTTACAGAGTAAAGCCGCACCAGGGTAAGTAGTTGTCGCGTGAATGGCGGATTTGAAAGCGAAACTCCAGAAATACGCGATGGTAACGGTGGCGCTGACGAACGAGAGAATCAGTAGCACGAAGCCCAACCAGTCATTGGTCGCAAACTCTACTCCTCTTTAGAAATGATTTATGATTAGGAGGCCATTAGAAAGGATTTAATTACTGAGCATAGACCAGTGTAACGAGGTACATTACAAAGCAGAGTATCACCAAGAAATCAAAAAGGAATGTCCCGAGCCAGTATGCCGAGTTTTTGCAGCCCATCACTCGCATCGCATATCTAAGATGAGATGTTAATCACGTTTTTAAAAGGGATTAGATCACTTGGTTTTCTTCTCGCGATCGTAAGCAGTGCCTCCGCAGTAAATCGAGGTGTTTGCGGTGAACCCAATACAGATGAAGGAAACGAAACCATAGAGCTGCTGACTCACATTCGAGATCGCCTTTGAGAGAATCACGGCAGTCAGGATGAAAGCAAGAGGCTGAATGATGGAAAAGTAGCCTTGAGGACTCCTCACAGTCATCAAATATCGCTTGAAGAAGCAGGCTTTAAGCTGTGACCAATAGTTATAAGTCGCTTTTTTATTAACACTGCTTGGGATGGAGTCAATCGGTACTGAGGAAGCTGCTGCCTGGGTCCTCTTTTCTTCTTCGATTGTGAGATTCAAGAAAGCGTCTTCGAGACTGTTCATTTCAAGGTTTAACTAGAGTAAATCCATACGATTAGAGAGGCTTGAGAGGTGATATTGATTACTTGTAACCCGTCTTCTTTCTCGATTTCTTTGAAAAGTTCAGCGAATTTAGGCTGTTCAGAGAAAGGCAGGCAAATCTTAACGACATCATTGGCAGTTTGGCCCACAAGAGTAGCCTGAGGGATCCTTGACTGCACGAGTGCGATGATTTCGGCTTTCTTTTCTTGGAAATTCTTGTTGATCTCATGTCCGTACCTAGCAGAAACCTTGATAAGACTGTTTTCAACGACAAAAAAGTACTTAGGAGTGATCACAACGTGATATCCCACGCCAAAGTTCTTCTTTATGAAGTTTGGTGATCCAACGGCGAATAATTCTCCTTTTGACATGACTCCGATTCTGTCCGCTAGTTCATCGGCTTCTTCGAGGTAGTGAGTCGTCAGAATGATCGTTTTCCCTTGCTGTTTGAGGTCTTTGATGATGTTCCAGATCACTCGGCGGGAAGTCGGATCCATGGCTGAGGTCGGCTCATCGAAGTAAAGGATTTGAGTTCCGCCGATTAATGCCATCGCGAGAGACAGTTTTCTTCGGTTACCGCCGCTCAGGTCGCTGCAGCGCTTATCTTTATCTTGGAGAAGTCCCACCTAGAACGCGAGCAATATATAAAAAGAGAGTTTTGGGAAGAGTAGTGTACTCGATGGAGTTGCGAGTGAATTTCTGCTTCAACCTGATCAATCTGCACGCAGCGAATGTCCGCTATCATCTTCATATTTTCCTCGCAAGTCATGAACGGGAAACAAAGGTCTGATTGAGGACACATGCCGATTTTGTCTTTAATCTCATCAAAATGAGAGTGAAATTCCCTGTCGAAATCTAATAAATGAAGCCGGGTAAGCCTTTTCCAATGAGAAAAATCAAGCATTACATTTAACTGTTCCGGCATTTGCGCAAGTGAATCCTGTTAAAACATTGATCGATGTCGTTTTCCCTGCGCCATTATGTCCAAGAAGGCTTATCCACGCAAAAATTAGCAATAATGCTTCAAATTTTTCATTACCAGAAAATTTGTTTCTCGTACATCGAGAAGCTGATTCCCTTAAGTATCTCACTTTTCCCGTACGACTTCTTCAGACTTTCTACTTGTACCGTTCTGGCAACGTTGGCTGCGTTCGCAAAGGGCTCATGGTGCTGCGCGGAGCTTTCATCAGTGGTTTCTGTTCCAAAACTCGAATCGCTTTCTGACAGCGCTTCATAGCCAGCTCTCTTTTCGCGTCTCTTTTGGCACATAGAAAACCAGTATTTCTTTGTATGTTCACTGTCAATGCCATAAAGCTATTTAAGTTAGACTCTGCGTAGTTTCTGAGGCAACTTACTGTATCTAGAACGAAGAAAATCAAAAAGTAGAGCACAACGTCGAACATCAAAATCATAACGCCGTCGCCGAGTCCAAAAGTCCCTTTTGAACTGCCGAACACGCTTAGTGAGAGTCCGGCTGGCGGTAATAGACTGCATGCGACCTTTACGCTGCTGTATTAATGAAAAAATTGCTGGTTTGTACAGCGATTGATAAGAAAGGTACTAATCTGCGACGTATGATCCAACGTAATAAAAGAAGCTCATTAGACTGTAGCAGGTGCCAGTGAGATCGCTGCCGATGAATGGATCATCGAAAAACACGCTCAAGGACAACGCAAAGGAAGTGATTGCCATTCCACTGAGCTGGATAGCTAAGAAAACGGCTGACAGGTTCTATAATGCGTTAATGACTGCCTTTAAGAAAATTTATTACGAGTTGTGTTAATTGAGCGTTTGAGCTTGCGATAACCCCCAAAACCAGTATCACCGAGATCTAGCGCACGTTAGTACCAGCAAATAATTCATTCATTACAATGGCCACTCTAATAGCACCATGTATGACATATGCCATATAATAACTCATCCGATGGATTCCATTTATCTTTTATATGTAATTAAGAGGTGAACAAGCTTATTTCGATACCTTGAAATACTCGCGATACTTATCTTTCTTGTCTGTGACGACAGCGACGAAAGTATTTCGCACGTATCCGCAAAAAGCCCAAGGGAGATAAATTGCAATGAGATCTATACCGCCATCGATGCTTGCTGGAGAAAAAGTGAAAAGATGTCAAGGATAGTCTGTTTGTACTTAGGATCGGGATGAAGCAAGAAACGATAATAGGGAAAAGAAACTCGCCGAAAGCGTCTGATTTGTTTCGGAAACTTTTATGCTTCAAAACTGTCAGGATTGCTCCTGTCTGACGAGTAAAGTTCATGTTTAGCGACATATTGTTTGAGAAATAAATCGAAATGGATTGCAATTTATTTCGCATTTGGATAACGAAGCAGTTTTATTACCCGTTTTAACGCTTGTATTACAGTTTAAAAAAGCTTCTTCTCTGAGGGTTTATTCGAGAATACATCAAAAGAAAGGTGCTAACGTCCAAAGGAGCCTAGAAGCTGAGTGTTGGAGAGGCCGGGAAGGGCGAGAGATGCTAGAAAAATCTGGTAGCTTAACAAAATCATATTCTTTTTTTTTTGTTAGTGGGTTTGAGTAGCTGTGCGTTTTAATTAAAATAAATCCTTATCAATGAACTTTCCATGATAGAGCATCAAATACATCAAATACGATACTGAATCGTAGGTAATTGCGTGAGGAAACTCAGGCCAATAGGCTACAGGAAATTGTTTGTTTCGAGAGTGAAGAGTGAAGTTTGGTTTTGTATTTTTTAGTCCAAAGAGATAAATACCCATTTGTAAAGAGAGATTAACTAAGTTAAAGGGAAAAATTCAGGGGATATCGATTAGCCTTTGATCTAAAAATCTCTTAAGCTTGTTAATGGAGAGCAGAGAACCGGTCATCCGCTGAAATAGTTGAAGTATACCAGTGAAAATGTTGCAATATTGGACCAAATAGTAAGTTTCAGGAATTGCTAGAGAAACAAAGTAGAGCTTTTTATGCGTCTGCGAGCATTGCCAAGAACAGATGAAAGAGCTATTAAGAACTCGCTCAAAATTAGCAAAAAGGCTTAGAGCGTCATTTTCGAGTCCTTTCCTGCTGTTTCGCGTCAAACGAAACACTAAAAAAAGATGATAATTTTGAAAAATCACTCCTTCAGGGACTTTGAGAGAAAAGTAGCTTTTGAGAAGACACAGGATTAATTCTGGCTTTTTAAAAAATTTATTTTGATCACTTATCTAGTCTTCATTAATTCAAATTATTCCAGCAGAAATCATTCCCAGTTAGCAAAGTTACACAGAATTGTTGCAAGGCTCTGGGCTATCAAAAGCCAGGCTCCACCAAGATTCTCAATTTTCACGTTTATCACTCACAAGAACGCTAATTCACCGAAATGTTTGAAATTATGGCATTTACAATCTAATGATAGAAACCCTTTAGTTCATTCAATCTGCATTCATAAGTGAACCTTACTTAAAACTACAATCACTCTCCTATGAATAGAAGCCAAACCAACACCGAAAATACTGTTATTTAACGAATTCTTCTACTAACTCTTCTAAATGAATGCCACTACTCCTTGACTCTAGAAAACCCCTTTGCTACAGTTCTATCGTTGTTTGATAGCCATATCCTTGGATATTTTCGCAATTCTGAAAAATATCTCCAATACATTCCACTCTTGTTCCTTAAGGAGCCATGAGCAGGGTTCAGACTCTCAGGACCACTCATTTCTACTCAATTATAGCCTGGCTATTCTTTAAAATTCCGTATTGCGCTCTTTTTTGTGAAAAAATTTATCCGGATCGTCATTTAGAGTTTCTAAGGGCAAAACCGACGCTGGTTCGTAGAATCAAATGACAAAGGCTCAATTATAAGAAATTATAATAAATTCGTGACTAATAATTCTCTTTTATTATTGCTGCGAACAGTTAAGCTCTTGAGTTGTAGGCTGGAAAATCAAATTAAGGATTTTTATTAAAAAAAAATCTCGCATGACGAATTCGCGTTCCGTTTGCGAAGCAGAATCCGACATCGCTTTCCCCTCTTGTCGGAAAAAGACCTTGATAATCTCTGCTTGCTGGATCATAATAGGTACATTGCAGCTTACTTCGGAGGATATTGGCACCGTTGTGCGTGACTATAGCGTCAGATTCGTGATCGGACTCATCTCCTTCCTCTTTGCAGTTGTTTTTATGCTCTCAGCGAAAAGAGGGAAAGCAAACTCGAGGAAATACTGCCAACATATGCTTCTTATCGGCACTTGCATGCTCGTGTTTTTCATACTATCAGCCCTCACCGTTGTAAGCGGCCAGCAAGTCGCGGAGTTTCAGCTGGAGATTTCTTTATTGTTCATATGTATCCTCTCATGTATTGATATGCCTGCATTGCGAGTTTTTATCTACGGCTGCTTGATTGCGTCCTTCATCGCCAATCAATTCAGAAACTCCTTACCAGCGTCTGCTCGGTCAATCACATTGAATTGCATTTTGTTCTTCATTTATTCAGCCTCTAGTTACTTCCAGTTTCAAGACTCCAAGAGGCAGTTGCAGCAGCGCCTCACCCAGATCGAGTCACTGAGCAAAGAAAGCGAGCGAGTCTTCCAATATTTACCCCAAAGCGCAGTAATCCTGGACGATCGGATGCAATTAACCCTTGCAAATCGGGCATTCAAAAGCAATTTTACTAGTTATCACGAAGATCTGCCTGAGACGCTGTTTTCGTGCTTTGAAGAGGTTACGAACCTCAAGGTTCAGGATGAATGCTCCGATAATTTCACCAGAAGCAGGATTCTGATCCAGAGCATGGAATCGAACACGAAACTCCTCATGAAATCCAGATTAAGCAGCTTTGCTCCTCTTCCTAGCATAGGGAAAAGGCAAAGTACTGGCAGTTTTCTCATCAAAAACAGTCCAAGTTCGCCGACTAGAAGCTTTGCGGACACGGAAAAATGGGAGTCTACTCATCTGAACACAGAGGATCCGGGTTCCAGGGCCAATTTCGAGAATTTGAGGATGCTGGTTGAGCATATGCACATCCGCATGAGTATTTTTGTCCAGCAGCAGTTGAGTGGCGATAAGACGAACGAACCTGAATTTCTTTACTTCAGTGGCAAAAAAGGCGATAGGACCCTTGAAATCTCAATAGGTTATATTTTTTACGAGAACAGCTATCAGCTACTTGTCTTCCTTTTCGAAGTAAATGAAAAGCAACGAGCGCGGGAGAGAGAGCAGCTTGAAAAATCTCAAATGGCGGTGATTGCTAATGTCGCGCACGAGTTTCGAACGCCGCTGAATGGCACTATGCTGATGCTGGAAGCCTCGTTGAAGGATGTTAGAGTCCCTATGGATATCAAGAAGAATTTTATTGAGGTTTCTCTGCGCAGTCTCCAAAGACTGATGTTTCTTATCAACGATCTCCTCGATATCTCGCAGATTAGAGCCCAAAAAATAAGGCTTTACCCTAAGCCGGTGGAGGTCGTAAAACTAATTGATGATGTCTCTAAAATCGTGAGCTTGCAAGCGTCGTTGAAAGGGATTGACTTCCTCTACAACGTCGACGCGGATGTGCCTAAGATAATCGTTTCAGATGAAAACAGACTCCAGCAAATCCTCATCAACCTATTAGGAAACGCGATTAAGTTCACATTCGCTGGCTACGTGGAAATATGCGTTCGAATCAGTCCTAAAGACCCTTCCTCAGTGGAGTTCTCAGTTAATGACACTGGGATCGGCATCAGCGAGGCGAACCAGCAAAAGCTCTTCCAAGCGTTTGAGAAAATCGATTCGAAGCGGAGTCTCAACCCAACCGGCGTTGGACTCGGCCTGGTGATAAGTAACTCCCTTGCTCAGATGCTGGGAAGCGGAATCGAGTTCACTTCGAGAGAGGGGTTGGGGTCATCGTTCTTTTTTTCAGTCCCTTTTAATAATAATTCTGATGTTGCCTCTCCAGTACTTACGAAAAAGCAGAAATCTTCAGAAAATCTACCAAGGCTTCCTACTTTGAAAACCTCCCGCAAGAGCTACGCGCTGCTGAAGCCGATCAACACTCTGGAGGTGATCCCGGAGTATAAATTATCCTCGGACAGTCTATCGCTACCGTCAGTAGAAGAAAGCAATAACGAAACCAACCAAAAGGGGAACAACCTATTGAGGTTTCAGAACTACTATGTTAATAATCATATGTCAAACTCTTTGAGGATGACGACGCCGCCAAGAGAAAAAACCGAGAGTCAGAGATCAATCAGCTCGATTCAATCGCCTTTTTCAGACGTATTGGTCGTCGATGATGACCCTTTCTGTGTGTTGTCGCTTGAAACAATCATAAAAAGCAACGGATATTCGACGATGGTGGCTTATAATGGGAAGCGAGCCGTTGAGATAATTTCTGGGTACATTGAGTCGATCAAAAAGAACGAGAATCGCTCAAAAACAATCAAGTTGATCTTCATTGATTGCGAAATGCCGCTGATGAATGGATTTGCCGCGAGCAAAATGATAAAAGAAATGCTTCATGACGCAGGCATGCCTCCTATACCTATAATTGGGTGTAGCGGCCAGTCAACTTTATGCGAGGAGAGCGTCTGGAGGAGCTTTGGAATGGACTGGTACTTGCTAAAGCCGCTTTCGAGTGATGCGGTAGTGGATACGCTCTGCGAGTACATGTTCCAGAATTCCATTGAGGAACTTATTGCGTAATAATTTGTAAATTTTTTTAAGATTACAGGTTGGTTTAGTGCTAAATTATTATTAAGATGGACCATTTTGTAGCCAAGTTTGTCTCTATGCTTAGCACAAAATATGTTCATTGTAAATTCAGTGTCTTTTATTATTTTTTTATTAAATTTATACAAAATTCATTATCTTTGGATCTCACATATTTTCTAAAGTTTATTATTATCAAACACTCTCTGGTAGATCAACTCACTAGTTATCAGTTATAGGATGGTGGTGCTATCTGCTCGAAGTAAAGCGAAGACCGTTTTGACAATATTTTTGGGATTAACTTGATAACTATATGTATAGCTAATGATTCACTCTGAACATATGCAGAATCACATCTCAAAAGACAAAGACAATACTATTTGGAGATTATATACATTTTTCCTACGGACACTATTAAACACTAAATTTCACTTTTTTGGGAGCTTCGCCGAGCTTATATTTTTCAAATTTCTGCTTTCTCTTGATTTTCTGTCTCTGCAATCTCGCCCTCTTGTTCTCGATTTCCCTATTAAGGTAAATAACCATTAATTCCCCAACAAATAGACAATAATCCTTACTTTTCAGGATACATCAGTTTTTCTGCTTTAGCTTGTTTCTTCCTCTCGAGCTTAGCCTCTTCAATTTGGTTCTGGGTGTTAGAGTACACCTTCAGGAAATTATCCTGTTTGTATTTCTCTCTTATCAGCTCAAACACCTATATATGTCCATATACGTTACACGCTGCGCTTTCAGAAGGTTTTCATTACCATTAATAGGATCGGCATCTCGAACTCAACGCCAGCGTCTTTCAAGTTATTCTTGAAGTTATCAGCCTTGATATACAGCTTGAAGCACTGAACAAGCACCTCTTCTCCCATTTCATTATCCTTGTAGAACGCGGATAGCAAAGCATAGACGTAATCCAGCAATCTTCCGACCTTTCCGACGTTCGATCGAGGCACACGCTAATTGGGAAAAAAAATGAATAAATATTTGCCGTCTAAGAAGGAGAGCTTACGAGGAGTTTGAGGAGCATCTTGTTGAGTTTCTCGAAAACGTTAACCAAAAACGATTCAGTCTCGTCTGAAGGGACAATCTTCAGGAACAGCTTCGTGACACTGAAGAAAGCGTCCGTGAACTGCTTTGAACTGAAATCCTTCAGGAGCAATGTCACGATTCTCTTGGCGAGCAGTTTGAAGATTCTCGTGCCATTTTGCATAAGCACCATGATTTGGTTTGAGCTCTGCTCGAAGTTCGATTGCAAAAGCTCTAAGAATGATGTGACGAGCTCTTCTCGAGGCAAGCTGAAAATCTTCATAAAGTTATCGAAGCTCTGTTGGTTTTGTTCGGAGTAGATGTTCTCGTTCCAATACACCGGGCAATGAACGACGCATACCTTTGCGAAACGGAGTATCGTCGATGAGATATTATAGATTTCGTCAAGATTGGCCTGGTATTTTGGGCTGTTCTCCAAACGGAGCTTGAGAAGGAACTTGGAGTTTGAATCTTTGAGCTTGTCGTTTTGGATGTCCTCGCGGATTCGATTCCAGTGTTTTTCGATCTCTTGGGCCTCGGATTCAAGCAATCGATTGAAATTTTTAAAGATTCCATCGAGATTCTTTGAGAAGTTCCACCCTTTCTTGATGTAGATAGCAACTCCCTAATAAATTGGAAAATTGTTAATAGAACCCAAGACATTCTGCAATGGTTGATTACTTCAAGGCCAGCTTGTTGAACTCCCCGCTTGGAATCAGTCGCGAATGACAAGAGATGCTGAGCGTGCTTGGAGCGAATCTCTTCGTCAACGCGATCATATTGAGCCTCGATGATTTTGATTAACAGTTCTTTCAGTTCTTCGTCTTCTTCCTGGACGATACGGAGGATCACTGAGTAGAAAATCAGCGTATTCTAAGGTGATTGGTAAACGGACGAACTTATAGAAAATTCATTTACATGAGCTTTGAGTGATTCCTGAGGAAGAATCTCCACGAGTTTAGTTAACACTTCAATTACCGCCTTTCTTCCCGAATCGCCATTGAATTCGAGGTTTTTGAGTAAGAACTGAAGGTGCTTCTCAAGCAGCTTCTCGCTGACAGGGTAATATACGAAGAAGTTCATAATCACCTACGTAGATGAGGTTATTAGACGGAGATTGTCTAAAAAACTTACATTTTTGGATGCAGTTTGTGTTCCTTGGCTGTAGCTCTTAACCATCGTTTCTTCGAGCTTATCGACCAAGTCGTAGACTTCTGGCGTGATAATCCTCTTCAAAATAAACGTCTAAATAGGATTCAAAGTTAACAGCTCAGATTCACAGTCATTTACGTTAAGGCAATCGATTGGTTCGTGAGAAAGATCGGAATTAAACATATGCATTTCGAAGTACTCCATCAGCAATTTCAGCTGCTTTTTGTTGAAATTGATCTGGTATGGCAGCTGCAGCATTACTGACAAGACCTTGAAGCTGTTCTTCACCATTTCCGTGTCATGGAGAGTGAGCTTTTCAATAACCTGAGGATTTTATCAGCAAGCTGTTATAACAAACTACACTTACGCTGAGAATTCCGTTGATGATTTTCTTCATATTCTTTTTCGTGGTTTCAAGCGGCCATTTCAGAATATAAATCCAGATTTTCAACGCGTTCGCGATGATAGTGCTATCGCTTGATCTAAGGATGTCGATGATCAGTCTATTCAGCGGCTCGAATTGCGGTTTCAGTGGGTGTTTGAGGAATTCTTCATTGCTAATAGACAAGAAGTTTCGCTTGATACAAAGCAGGATCATATTGATCGCGAAATAGGTCAGCGTCTTGCCAACCAAGGACTTATTAGTCTGTTGCTTTGATTGCATGAGTTTGACTACGAGGAGACGTTAGAGGGCTTTTTATCATTAAATGAATTATTACAAATGGATCTTCCTTCGGCAGCACCTTCTTGAATGAAATATTTCTTCTGAACGTTGTATTTCTTATACTCTTCCGGCGACAACGAGTACTCGACGATAGTTGATTCATTGAAGTTAGACAGCTCTGGGATCATCATATTCTCCAGTGAGTCATGAATTAAGAAGAACGCGGTGATTAGCAATAGCTCCATATTCAGCGATTTATTGGCAGCGAAACCTTCAACGAGTTTTCTGAATATTTCCTCGCATTTATGAGCACGCTATTGTTTATTCAATAAGCACAAAGGGAATAGTCACAATGGGCTTACGCGGACATCATTTGAATATTCCTCGAGTTTTAGTTTCACTTGATTGATAAGGAAAGGAGCCTAGAAGAGCTTAGTAAAGTGAAACCAAAGAAAGCTGTACTGTGTCAGTAAAGTTGATGACTTTAGCGAGCAAAAGGAAGCAGTCGTAGGCCTTTGCGGATTTGAACTCCGGAGTCTTCTTTTTAACTTCCTTCGCCTCTTTTTCCTCCTGAAGGTTTCCTAATGAATTGATAAGTCTCTGAAAATCTAAAGGACTTTTCTACCGAAAATTTCAGCGAACAAGATGCCCATAATGGTGTCCAAACAGTAGTCAATGGAACCATTTTTGAATTCGATCTCCCCTTTCTCGCTCTTTTCTACGAGTGTGTTGAGTAAATAGTAGATCGTGTAGTTCTTGATGTGGATTTGATAGCCTATTTGCGTTTTTAGAAACCGGTACAAAAACGTTCAAGTACCAAGATTCATTGAATAGTTGATTTCCTTCACGACATAATGGAAGAAATAAGGTCCCGTCACCAGCAAAATCTCAGAAAGCGCTCTCCTAGCATGGTTTCTGATTTCAAAGTCTCTGCTCTTCATTGATGTGCAGATTATCTGGATAATTCGAGGGAACTCGATGTTGAAGATCTCCACAGGGAACTTGCATAAAAGCTAAAGAAAACGACTTAAAACAACCTATTTGCAACTAAATTTTTTACCTTAGCGATCGCAACCGCAGTGTACGCTCGGATCTTCGTCTCCTCGTCCTTGGTTTTGCCCTTCTCATGCATATGCTTCTTCAAAGGATTCAAAATCTTGAGTTTAAGAGCCTTTATCAAGCTAGACTGGCCCATAACCATCTCTGCGTCTTCTTCAGCGTTTTGCACGACGTATTGATCAGGGTTTAAGATCGTGTCTCTATCAATGCCTTCCATATTTTCAATCTCGAGGATTTCTTCAAAAGCTTTCTGCTGGACCTTGTTAAGCTCCAGTCCTTCGTGCACTGGGATGACCTGTCGATTTTCGTCGTAGTTCATCATCTTTTGAATGAGGTCATTTGCCTCAGAATGCGCGGATAGCCTCTCGAACGCGTTCTTGACGATGTCGATGATGTTGGGGCAAGGCACGTTGAGGTAATTCAAATTAGCGCAGATAAGCTTGACCAAGACTTTCTCTTCCGCAGTGATATTCTTATTCAATCGCGCCAGCGTCTGCTTCATCACTTGGTAGTAATCAGTCCATTCGAAATACTTCAAACAGTGGCTGAAAGTCTCTGTCATGCTTTCAACCAGGTGCTTTGCATGAGTGATCTGATTCTGCGGCTGGGAGCTTCTGACTTGAAGCACGTTTTCCTGTTGACTCTTTTGCATGATCTGGTACCGTAATATCGGCAGTAGCACGTTCTTCATCGAGTCCACAGACAGTATTTGCTCAGATTCGGCCTTATCGAGCGTTTCGTCCTTGCGCTTGAGAACGCGGTTGATGGCGTTGACCGCCCACATACGTTTGTAGTTTTGCACGTCGAAGATATTCTCAAAGAAATCCTGCTGAGGATCAGTGTGGTTCAGGCTCTTCAGATCCAGGTACAAGTGCTCTTCTGTCTGAATAAAGGCTTTGTTTTGGCTGTCTTGTAGGATGTCGTTAAGCGCGAGGGAGCAGCTAAGTAGGACTTCTAAATGGGATTTGAGCTGATACTCGTGGAACATCTTGAGTCCCTTGATCAGCTGCTCGATGAGAATCTCAGAAATAAACTTGAAATTCTTCTGTTTTTCCGCCTGGTCCATAGAAGCAAAAGACGTTTTCACAAACTCCAAGTACTCTTTCAGACTCGAAGTAGCGGCTAATCTCACACTAAGCTCTTCTAGTTGTAAGAAGAAGATGTATTGACAAAGAATGAGCTCTTTATCCTCGAAGCTAGCGGATTTTAAGCACCAAACGTTCGCGTCGTAGCCAGCGGGGACGATCTCGCCGTAGTTAAGTCCGCGGTCTCCCTTGCGGTTGTAGGCGTTCATCGCCTTGATCGCTTCGATTGTTTTAGGGTTCAGATTGAGTTCTTTGTGGTTAAGATGATCGAATGCAACCACAAGATCCTCTCTTGGCGCGTCAACGGAAAGGTTCATAAGCAATGAGCTAAGCAAGTCGTAGTAGCTTCTCTGGGCTTTGGAATACTTGATCAGTCTGCTGAAAATAACGAATGTATGCTGGATAATTTCCGTTGTTTTCTCCGTTTTGTTTCCGAATTGAATCTCGTACGAGCGTCTCGAATGAAAGGCCTTGTTCACGTATTTTGGATCTAATACAGGCTTGAACAGCGTGAGGATATCATCAATGTTCTCGTGCTCGCCAATATACTGGCTCAACACGAGCAGAATCTTAATGACCTTGAGATCAGGACGCCAGACTCTTCGTTTCTTCACAAGGGAATTCCTTTTGAAGAACAAACTGAAATTCCTTACGATTAAATTCAGGTTCGTTTTCAACAATCTTTCCGCGGTTTCTTGCGCGATTTTCTTATTCTCAAGCATGAGGTCTTCGCTAACTGTCGCGAACTCGCAGATTCGCAAGAGGATGAGGTTGATTGAATCGGTAACAGCTCTCGTGATTTTCGGTTGGCCGTAAATCTTCACGATGTTCGGAATAATCGTATCATATTGCTCGAAGTAATGGAGACATTCTTCCTTATCGCTCCACACAACGAAGAGCTTCAGCAAGTGGGAGACGCTGGTGCTGGACTCTCTGAACAGGTTCTCGACGTTTGTCTGCAAGGATTTGTATAATGACTCGGTAAGATCGCTGTTTTCTTTGGTAACAGTGTATTTCTGGTAAATTTGGCACATGCGCTTGAGACAAGCCTGGAACAGCTTCTTCGCGCCTGAAAACACGCGGATCGTGGTCTCTTCTTCTTTCTCTAACTCGCGCTCTCCGCGGGATTTTTTCAGTTCCTTCGCAGAGGTCTTGAGGCTCGTTCTGAGAGTCACACAGAGATGAATCGCCGCGACCAATATCTCGAATATTTCTGAGAGGTAAGGGAGTAATATGACTCCGAACTGGTCGATCATGTTCTTCAAGGCGGACGCGAAGCTCAATAGCTTGTATGTCTCGATATTGGAAAGCCAATACGTCAGTTTTTCCTGAAAAAAGAGGCTATCAGCACATGAAATCCCAAGGAATAGTTACCTTATTAAGGGCGGTGAAATTCGTATACGGAAGCCCGTAGTTTCTAAGCAGGAGGTTTATCAAGAAGCCCAACTGATCTGAGGACAGGTTGCCAAAGAAATTGAAGATAATCGCTATGAGCCGCAGGAGTTAGTTTGAATGAATTGATCACGAAAGTTTACTTCGATTCGTTTCCAAAAAGCTTTTCTTCTTGCGGCCTTTCTTCTCAAAGATTTTTGGATAAAGTAATGACACGGAAACTTCGAGTAAAGGCTGTTGTGCATTGTCTCGTTAGAGAATTGAGCAAAAGAGAGCTTGATTACCTTCTTAGCTCTTTCCGGAGCTTCTTCGAGTTCTTTGTCGAGTCGGAAGGCGAGCATCTCGTCTTTAAAAGTCTTTGGCTAAACGAAGATCAGAATCAACAACTAGCCTTATTAGTTATGAGAGTTACATCAGCTAATTTCTTCCAAACTGCAAAGTATTTCACGATATCAGTGTCTTGCACTCTCGTGATGCATTCGAGGGCATGCTTTTGAACCTTTGGGTTCGCTTTTCGCAGGAAAGTCTGGAACAGTTCAACGAGATTGTATTTTCCAGCGGCTTTCGTTAGAGAATTCGCACTCGAGAAAAGTTTCAAAAACATTTCGAGCTTCAGGTTGATATGGTATTTCTCCTTCGAACCCTCAGCTTCCTTCTCCTGGTTACATGTGATCGCGTTTTTCGTCGCTCTATGTGCTTTTTTCAGAACGGAAGTTCATAAAAAAATCAATTTACTCGGTGCTAAGATCCATGGAGCTATTGTAGCTGTTCAATGGGTTGAATTGGAAGGTTGGGTCGTCCTCTGGGTACCTCTTGTAGTACTCATGGCTCAGGTACTGCTCAAAAAGACTGAAGATTTTATCAAAGTCTTTGTCAAAGATCTTGTTGACGCTGGACCAGCACTCGATCAAATTCCTGAAGATTTTATCGGCATCGAGTTCGTCTCTCTCAAGGTAGAGATCGTTGGTGATCTCCTCAACGAGGTTGCCAAATCCGTTCGATGTATCATCGTCGCCGTCGAAGAATTTTAATTCAAGCACGTTTTGGTTCTCGACTGTCATTTCCTCTGAGGACTCGCTGCTGAGTACTCTGTTGTAGTAGGCGAAGATATTGATGAAAATGTTGAAAAATTGCTCGTAGTTGTGCGCCGCTGCTGACAAAAAGCATTCTCTTGATATGCCCCAAAGCGTCGTCAGTCTCACCGTCTGGAGACCCATCGTATAGCAGATCACGAGATACACATAACTAACGCATTTTTAGCACAAATTTCAATGAAAATAGATTCTACCTCAATGGCAATCGTCCTGAGTCGCAGAAGCTTTTCAGCTTTGAAATATTCAATTGTTTTTCCTTCTCAGTTTCGAGGTTGACTTCAAGTACTTCGGTCTATTACATTTACCATAAGACTTAGTAAAATAAAGGAAAATTACCTTAAGACATAATTCGATGGCAGGACAGGTTCCTTTTAACGTGGTTTTATCATCGGATTTCTTTTCAAGGAAATCCAGCGGTTCGACTTGGTTTAATAGTCTTAGATAGCTGAGTCTCACATGCATCAAGGGGCTCGTGAGCTGGGTGCTGTAATTGTAGAAGAGCTCTTTAACTCCATCGTATTTAATATAGATCTGACCGTTCTTCTTGGCAAAAAAGCCGTCAAGCGTAATGCTAGTATTCTGCTCTTGTGCTCGGTTAATCGCAGCCATCAGCGCCTCAACGGCATCGGCAAGAGTCTTCGAGACGTTTGCGTATCGACTAAGGGAGTTCGCGACATCCAAGACATTTTTCAAATACTCAGCGAGCTTGGCGTTTTGCTTCACCAAGTCTCCGACCACTGCTTTGTTTCCAAGCAAACAGCCTATCGTTGACAATAGCTCAGCCAACAACTGGATAATCAGCGCGTTGACATCAGAACCGCTTAGCTCGCGGCCAAAAGTCTCGTATGTGTTCGCAGTGACGAGCTTTTCAGTCGCATCTGAATAGAGCTTGTCGAAAACCGAATGCGATGCCCAAGGCGCCTCATTAGACTTGTCCAAGCCTAAATGGCTAATTCTTTTCAAGAAATTCGCGGAAAAGCCTTGGAGTTTTTGAATGAGCTGGTTGATCTCGTCCTTTGACGGCAGCTGCACGATCCTCAAATACTTTAAAAACAGTTCCAGCTTTGCGAGCTCAAGCAAATGGATTTCTTTAACATCTTTGTTCAGGACTTGATCAAAGACTTTCTCCAACGCAGAGAAATCAGCCTCGCTCATTTTCTGGTACTCTTTCACGGTGATTTGGTTCTTCTGATTCGTGTATTTATGCACGTTATGGAACAGATAGAGGGAAGCTAGCGTCCATCCACCTTCTGACTTCAATATATCTCCCCATGAAAACTTTTTGAAGATCAGGAACGCGCTGTAGTCGTAAACCACCTTCTTTACTTGATAATTCGCGTTCATCTCCTCCTGGTAGTTGATGTACTGGTCCCTCCAATAGCCCTTTTCATTCTCCTTCGTCGCGAGGTTCAACAGCATGTGGAATCGCTGCTCAGCTGTCAAGTCAGGCGACGCGAAGACTGTATTAATCAGCTCTTGCATGGCTTGGTGTTGGTTGGTGAAAGTGCTGTGGTATTTGATCATCTTCGCGAACTGAATGTAATAGTTAGTCTGACGGTTCTCTGTAATCTCTGACGACTTGCTAATCAGCTTCGCCAACGTCGCATTCACTTTCTGGCTATTGATCATACCTTCTCTGAACGACGTGATTAAGATAACGATGTCATTGATGAGACTGGTAAGGTCAGAGAGATTGACGTCTTTCTCTGGCTTAGAAAGCATCTGGATAAAGAGCTCTAAGAGATGCTTCAGGAGATCATCTCTTGATAAATGAGCCTTTTTCTTCGCAGCCGCGTCAGCGGTTTCGATATCCATGATATCATCGTCTTCCTGTGACTTTGAATGGGAGAGGAACAGACACAAAAAGGCTTCCATGAATGTTTTCACGCTGCTCTTTCCAGCGTTTTTGCAGGCAAAATCGTGGATGCAATCGATGAAATATGTGGCTTTGTGCGTAAACGTGCCAGCCACGCTCTTAATCGCGTTGAAAAACAACTCGCAGACGAACTTCAGGAAAGTCTCGAAATTAATGTCCTCTTCCATCTGCAGGATAGAGTCGAAAACCACGTTGCATTTTTCAGGAATTTCGGTCTGTTTCAGTTTACGGAATACAAAACTCAACGATTCCGTTGAGAATCTAAAGGAAATTAGAGCGACTTATAAGGGGAACCATCATACCTTTGAATGTATTTATTTCTGCTGTGGAAGAGCTTGTCTTTGTAGAAATCGTAGAAGGACTTGAAGTCTTTCTTGATTTCCTCGTAGAAGTACTTAAACCCATAGGCAATCGCCTTAAAAACGTTCTCAAAAGTCTCAGGGTCTTTCTGGTTCAGCAATTCAATGACCTTAGGCAGGATTGGGTCCATGAAATAGGGAAAGCAGTCTTTCTGGACGTCTCTAAACAGACTAGGGAGCAACTGCAACATGGACTTCTTGCAGTAAGGTCTGTCCATGTACTCGATGAGGATTTTGACAATCTTATCGAGGTTCACGAGGATGAGAGGAAGCGTGCGGGTGTCTTCGTAGATTTTAACGAAAAACTCCTTGAAATCTGACGTTGCGTTGACAACGGCCTGCTGCTCGAGCTCATCGACAAAGAAAGAGCCTAGTTTTATAAAATCAGCCGGGTTTCAAGCAATGAATCATACCGATATTATCAACGGTGTAGCTGTAAGGGAGAAGTTTGATTTCTTTGAGATAATGAGCGATGTTTAGGTCTATCTTTTCGTATTTCTTCTTTGTTTTGACGAATCTGTGCCTATCATCAATGTTTATGTATCGTGGCGGGATTTTTGGGCCCTGGTCGTTTTGAGGTACTTAACAGATCAATTAAGAGTCCTATTTTGGAATTAGGCCAATGTCAAAATTTTGATTCGAGTGATTGTACCCCTCTAAGAATAGATAGACTTCTGCCAGTAAATTTAGGAAAGGGTCAGAAACTTGTAAATAATGCTTCCGGTGGGTTATACTATTCAAAAATTATTTGGAATGCCAATTTGTGGTCGAATTGTCAAGAGCATTATTATTGATAGTATGGGATGAGACAAAGAGTTAGGATTTCGATGTTCATAAAGCAGAATGACACGAATGAATAATTAAATCACTACTAGCCGCCTGATATTAATCGCAATATCGAAATATGAGAAGCTGCAAAATTTCATACAGGATATGCATAAACATAAACATTTAGCTTAATAAATAAATGCTGATCGATTATTGCGTTGGTTGATTCACAATACTCGTGATAACTCATTAGGTAGGTTCATATGTTCATATTTGAAATAATGACATTAACTTCATGTTTTAATTATTTGTCCACAGAGACTACTGAGGAGCAAGCTTCTGCGTGACACCCCGATCAGAAAATCTTCGGCGTGTCACCTTGGCTCCTGGGTAAAGTTTTTTCGTACTCTAAGTCCTTTTCGAGTTTTTCGTCGACAAAGTTATTCACAAATACTTTGCCAACTGACTCTCGTGATTGTCTCAAAGGGTCAGGAGACATCTCAGCTTTATATGTGCCAGTTCTCTCCAAGCCAAACGATTTTTCTAATGATAAAGAAGAAGAAGTCAATACTCAAATCTGTTTTATTAGACAAAAGGTAATGGATACCTAGATGACTATAATTGTTCTCTTCAAGGCCTCTACCCGGGCTGCAAAGCTGCTCTTCTGACCTTTCCCGGCCTGAAAATCCAGATAAAATAACCTAAGCGCTTGAGATATTTACTTTTCAATTCTACTCGAGAATTCGCTTTGGTTATTGACTCTTCACGACTAGCTTCCTCTTCATAATTATAATTTTCATCCAGTGCCTCCTACGCAAAAATTTCAGATTGATCCATAGGCACATATGACTGCGTTTTTACCCCAGTCATAAGTATAATCACTTTTTGCTTGAGCTTCAAAAAACTTCCACGGATAGGCCTTGCCATTACATCGACGCAATTTTGAAAAGAACATCCTCTATTGAGCCGCAAAAAACCCGATTATTAAACAGTTTGTAGGAGGTGAGTGAGGTTTACTTCGAGCGTTTGGAGAATCCAGCTTTTTTATGAACTTTTTTTGCGTACTCATAGGTTGTCAAATCATTGATTATCAGTACCGTATGCAAGCACAGCAGGAAAAAAACAAACACAAACAGCTTAAAATTTATGACAGGCTGAACAGGAGGGGGGCTATACCAAGAAACCCATGATCAAACTGAGCAGAGCAACCGGGTATTTCTTTAAATTTCCCAATACGTCGTAAGAGCCCTCTTTCTTTTCCAAAAGGCAGATAAGACTGCTGATCAAGCAGTACAAGTCCAAAGCATTTGCTGCAACAACAAAGCTATAGAATAACCTGCGAAAGACAGTCTCCCATTAGCAAATCCATTTCACATGTGAAACATTACTTATAATTGCGTTTGCCTATACATACTCCAAGAAAAGTACAATGATGATCAAATTTCTCAACGCAGTTATTGCAGACTGAGCAATGCGAAGTTCTGGGAGGACGATGTATCTTGCCTGGAATATTTTTCGTGTTAGAAAGAAAAAAACTTAGATTCTCTCACAAGTTTGGCAAAATTTTATTCGGTCGAATCGAAAACAGTTTGATATCTCCGCTGGAAGCCTTGCGGGTAAATCATGATGAGTAGGAATTCTCTTCAGGTCATTGTCGACTATTACGTTACGTATCTATGAATTTTGTCAGGAATCACCCTGTGAGAATGGTTTTTTTACGTTTTTCGGCAAAATCCCGGGTTCAGTTAAAACAGTACAAGCTAGCAGACAGTCAACGATAAAAAGGAGTAATGCACAGCATATAGGGTCTGCGAGGTTCTGCTTTTCATACCAAAAGAACTGAAATTTAAATTAGCAAGGTTTTTTCAGCCTTGGGTTTGTGTGGTTTGAATATTTACTTTTATACTGACGAGGATGAGGTGCGAAATTGAGAGGCTATTGATCAAAACAAGTGTAAGTGTAAGTCTGTTATGACTCGAACTAAATGCGAGATGATATTGGGATGTTGAGGTTAATTACCCTGAGATCAATGTTCCATTGCAGCAAATTACGTTGTTAGAATTCATTACAGAAAAAAATGGTTGTTGTCGCGGTTTTTTCACCTTGGAATGACTGATTGATTCATAGCTTCAGGACATTTAACTTACTTTGTTAGAAGCAGCTTCAAGCTCCATATTTTGTGCGAGGCCGATGCTTTATTAATAATTTTAACCTGGATTAATTTTATGAGAATGTGATTCTCTCTAATAGTTCCTGAATTAAGGCAAATTAGGAGTTGTTGTATAATATCTTAATCTATTCATCTCGTTCTATTATATTGACAATAATATAGCTGAAACGCGGGAATGTCCATATGGTGGGTGTCATGTTGGGAAAAAAGTATATTAGTGATTGATATCTTTTTCTTTTAACTAAATATTTTTTAAACTACATAATCAATAGCGAATTTGCAACTGAGATCATGTATACATTTCCTTTATTATTAATCTATTGCTTCATGAGCTATGCGATACTCTTTCGACGTTGTTGGCAGAAATTACAAATACAAAATATGCCAAAAGAAAGAATAGCAGCAAGCAATACTCCGATAATAATCATCCCCTATATCAAAGAAAAAGTATTAGGGAATAGAATGTTGGATAATATGCTTAAATTTACTATTGCGGCATTGGAGACTCCTGTTTCTGTGTTCTCAGAAATTGTGCTCGCGTTAGAAACCTAAAAATGTAATGATTATTTTGAAAATTGAAAATTGCTAAACGTTCTGAGCACTGTTGTTGAGCTTGAGACTACACTTAGTGATCGTGGTAGTACTATTCTATTATTTTGATTACGCTAATTCCTTGGGTGAGAATAACAATACTTGGTGTGGATCGTCGCCCCATCCTGCGTAGCAAATGCAGATATTTTGACTCAAATAATCGGACTGATAGAACTCTCCTTGCACACAGACGATCGTTGGCTGATCAAATCAGTTTATCCCTTCTCATCTCAAGGCTGCAATATCTCTTTTACCTGAGTAATCACAGTCTGATTCAGTATCTGGGTATCGTTGTTGTTATTGGTAGAATTATCTCCCAAAATTATTTCAGTAGAGCTTGAAGTCGCGTTATCACAGCGGTTATATTGAATATTGTATGTCTGACAAATACAAACTAAGAGATCATTTAAATCGCTGTATCGTTACCTGTGAGGAGCTGCAGGCCGGAACAGGATAGCAGTTTTGATCACTGGAATTATAGTAATTCTTTGTTCCTAAGTACTCGATTCGACATTTCTGTAAGCATATAGCCATGTTCTATAGGAGGAAGAAGATGGAGCAGGTTGATTATTGCAATAATTCTAATTACAGTGCAAGAAATTGATATTGCAACTTGTATGGAAGCAAGGCTCAGAACGAACATTTTTACCAACATAACGCGAAAGAAATAATATAATTCAAGACCGGGAGAGCCTGTAAATTTAATAAATAAATTGAAATCTATTGAACTGAAAGGTAACTAATCTAATTCCACTACCTGAAGTTCAGAGTTTCATAAATCACTCGGAAACGAACATGATAAGTTCATTTTGAGTACAAAAGAAACTATGATTTGGTAGTTCGCAAATTGTCTATGTTAAGGACCATCTTAATTAGAGTACAAGAGACTTCACCTTCATTTCATTATACTGCGTTTAATCATGAGACGGGTTAGCTTTCATCATACATGAACGATAATTTCGCTCATGAGATACTCTAGACCCTGAGCCAGACTGTCTTATTCAAACTAAATTCGCGTTCCTTGGCTGCACTTAATTAATTCGCTTTAAGAAAAAGCCCGACAAATGACCCCAAAATGAATAAAGGACGATATATATAAGAAGCTGGCTTCAGCTTCCAAGATGAATAGACTGGAAACTTTTTATATCAATGATCTAGTTGAGAAAATACTTTGTAAAGTCCTTGAGAGATTGAAAAAAAAGTTGCTACTTTAATAATTTCAAGCACTCATTTTTCTTTCTCTTAAGAGAGGTTTCGGTGTTTGCCTCATACTACCATATCTAATGTCTGAGAACGAATGAAGTCTCTCTTGCTGATGATTAATCACAAAATTGCCAGCATCTTCAAGGCTGCATGAGTCAAAGCCAGATGGATTTCCATAATCTATCAACAAAGCCCAAAAAAAAAAGCGAAGGTTTGGAGGTTGGTGGTCTACCAGACCTGCAAATAACCTTCTAAATTGTCTCCAATGGCAAGGCGTTTTTTTCGGTGAATTTATACTTTTTGATTGGACTTACTGGTTCACACGAGAGCACGGCTTGACTGTTTTATTCAACTTTATCTTTTCTGATACGCAAACCCCAAAAAAGAAACCTTTTTTTTTAAAAAAGCATCATATCCGCACCTGAGAAACGTTCTCAGAATACCCGAACCATTGAGATCAAACCTACTTAATCGATAACTAAGCTCATCTTCGATAATGCAAACAATTTGCCTCCATCAAAGAGTCTCTTCTGTTTTAATCGGATATTAGAAGCCATAATATGCCATCTGAAAGCAAACCGGTAGAATAAGGCAAGCTTTGGCGTTATGAATGAAAATCCAAACTATTTTTGGAATTGCCTCAATACGCAATCAGGTTTTGAAAGGATCGCACTGGCCTTTAAATTCAAACCCGAATTAATGAAGTGCCCTTTTAAGCAGTGCGATGTCATTTATAAATAAATTCAAAGATCTATCTCTCAATTAGTATCAATTTGAGTAAAACACAATGGCAATGAATATCAACATTCAAGGAGGATATCCTCAACAACAGCAGCCTGGATTCCAGCCACAACCAGGCATGACGATGCAACCAGGCATGCAACCTGGAATGATGATGCAACAACCCATGATGGGTCCAGGTATGCAACCAGGTATGATGGGTCCAGGTCCAGGCATGATGCAACCAGGTATGATGCAACCTGGCTTCCAACCTGGCATGGTGATGATGCAACCCGGCATGATGATGCCTGGAAACATGGTCGTTCAGCAAATAAAGTACGGAAAGGAGAAGTTGGCGGAACAAACAGGCATCTTCGTTAAGCAAAAGTTCCAGCTCATGGAAGCCTTGACCGGATGCGACCAGGAGAACAGATACAACGTTTACAAACTCAGCAAAGACGGCATGGACAAGAAAGGAAAGCCAATCTTCAAGGCAAAGGAAAAATCCGGTTTCTGCTCAAGACAATGCTGCCACCCATCCTGCAGACCTTTCGACATGGACGTCAACAACGAAGACGTGAACGAAACTGTTGACGATACCCCATTCATGAAACTTGTCAGACCTTTCACTTGCACTATCTGCTGCTGCAACAGACCTTACATGGATGTAACTTTCGTCGAAAGAGACGCCAACGAAAGAATGGGTGTTATCAAGGCCCCTTGCACTTGCTACGATGTCCAAGTCGATGTGTACAATGCCAGCGAGGACTTGAAATACAAGATTGTTGCTAACTGCTGCCAACTCGGCTTCTGGTGCAAATGCCCTTGCGACCCTTGCCAACATATCCATTTCGATATCAGAAACCCAGGAGGTGATAACGTCGGAAACCTCGAGAAGTACTCCCAAGGCTGCATTAAGGCCACTATGGATGATTCCGATAACTTCTCTGTTCACTTCCCTGATAACATCACTCCTGACGACAAGGCGTTGCTTATGGCAGCCACCTTGTTCATGGACTTCAGATTCTTCGAAGAGAGACCAAACGGCAGAAACTAAAGGGCCACAGTACAAAAGTAAAAAAGTTTCACGTTTATTCGTATGATTAAGGATATTTCTGGTGCTTTTTCGTAATCAAGGAAAAATTTTGATTGCTCCATCTTAAAACATCAATGAATCAGATATACCAGTAACAAAAAGAAAACTAAAAAATTTACGATTTAATGACAATAAGTTTAGTATTGCTGTTAGCAGCACCTTCTGGCAGGTGATATGAAAGGTTTAGGGATAGGCTATCGAGATGAGGCATGTGTAATGTAGATTTGTAATGAAGGTTTGATTTAAACTGAGAAAATTATTAATTGAGAATAAGGAGCCAATTAACAAAAACCGAGGATATGGGATGTAAGCCAATTAAACAAGAAGCTGTTGTGTTGCTCACCCGCTGATTTGCCTAGCATATTGCTCAGATTTACGCCGAGGTGGGAAAGGGAACAAGGTAATATCGAAGGGACAGATCAAAACCGTGAACTATGAGGTAAATCACGGCGATCTCTGCAATGAGAAGGTCGATGTGATCGGTAATGACAGGAATTCGTTCTCTAAAGCCATTTGTTTTAGTGAATCCTGCTAACACGCAGCTCATTAATAACACCGGAACCTCAGCATCGATCATTGGAAAAGGTGGAGAGTAACATGTTTGTGTAAAATTCAAAATATTCATTGATTTGGGCACGCGTAGTGATATCCAGGCAGAATGTAATAAAGTCATTCAATTTACTGGCCCATGTAATTTTTCATTACTCATTGGTTCCTACAATCTTCCTATTATTTCAGTGCCGGTGGGAGAAGTAGTGCATACACACAGCGGTAAACTCGCCAGTCAATACATTCTGCATACCGTCATCCCATCTTGGATCGGAGTAATTATCAAAAAGCAGTTCAAAATGGATTAATTTGGTTAAAGGGTGACGCTAACGAATGCGAAAATCTGGCCCAAGCAGTCAAAAACGCGTGAAATTCTCTTTTTTTAACGACAACTTATCAAATGTATTTTATTCAAAGGCTTGTGAAAGCCGAAGAGTTAAAAATCAACTCGATCGCCTTTCCTGCGCTGGGAGGCGGTATTTTCGGGTTCCCGAGAGAAATCGCCGCTGCTATCATGATCCAGACCTGCATTCAATACTTCGAAGAGAGAGCGAACAGCGAGATACGGTTGGTTAGGTTCACAGGCTACGATTTTTCAACGGTAATTTCGAACCTTAGTTTCCAGAGCAACTAATAACGTCAATCAGCTTAAATTTTTTAAAAAGAAGCTAGAACAAGAGTCTGGCCAAGGCAGCCAAGCGCAATCGAACAACTCGTCTCTTCAGGTGAGTCAGCGGTCCCAAGCCTCAGGAGAAGGATGTGGCGACTACAAAAATGAAAGTGTTAACAGTAGCATCTCTTTCATTACAATATCATTCTGAGTGCATTTCTAGAATCCATAAAGGATTCAACAGAGCCTCAAGGGATGGTCAATGGTTCTAAACAGGAGCACCAGCACGATTCGAACCTTCCTCCCTCAGGAACAGCCCTCTCAAGCCAGTATACTGATACGAGTCCAGTTAAGCTAGAATCTCATATACAGCCCTTGGAAGTAACCACTGCAAAGGACGGCAGTGAAGAAGAAAAGCAGGCTTCTTAGGAAAATGATAAATAATGGCTAATAAATAACTCAACTACAGAACTTATTCTAATACAATGAAGTTTTTGCAATTCATCGTCAATTTACAGTTCGCCTATTCCAATCTTATGTAGATTTAAATTCGTTAAACTCGTGAAGTAAATCTTCACGTCAATTTGCTACAGTAAGTTTCTGTATTTCGTTTTCGAGTGGAATATCTATTTTAGAACTAAAATTTTTGGCAAGTAGAGATTTCAGGAATCCAACACCTCAACCAGTATAAATATTTCATAATCCATTTCTTTTTTCTAATTAGTTGATGGAAAGCTCGACAAAAGCCTCCAACTGCGAGATTTGCAATGCTAAGTTTGGTTTCACTCGAAGAACTCACCAATGCAAGCGCTGTAAAAGAAATGTCTGTGCAAATTGCGGACGAGGGAAAAGAATCGTAAGATAATCCTTTTGACAAGGGAAATTAAACGTAATAGATCGCTGGTTATACGGATAACATTCAGCACAGGACCTGCGATGTCTGCGAGCAAGATATTCAATTCCAACTCAAACTCCGTCACTCGGTATAAAGGCCTATTAGGTTGAGATGTAAATCTTGTTGAATTAGAACGGTTTGGCCTGGAACACGCTATCGGAGATCGGAAAAGAATGGATAGCTGTGATCCCTCACCTCAAGTACCTGCTCCTCTCCTTTTGCATGTAGATTTATTAATAATATTAGGCAAATGAAGGAAGAAACACCTTATAATTTGCTCATTCAAGAGGCTGATAAAATCGGCCAGAATGAAGAGAATCTCAATGAAATTGAAGCTGATCTTAACAGCAGCGCAACCGATCGTTCAAGCTTCAACCACTCATTTTACGAATTTCTGCACTATATCCAAGGGAGCAGCTCACCACAGCAATGCCGGACGCAGATAAGGAACGTTCTCAGAGCACATTGCATGCGGAATCCCATGATAGGCTATGTCCAAGGGCTGAATCTAATTGTCACGTTCCTTCTCTGCTTCCTTGACGAAGAGAACGCCTTCCACCTCCTCACGCATTTGATAGAAAACATCCTGCCGCCTCACTTCTACTCTAAGGTAGAAAAAGGAGTTTGCTTTTACGGCTACCAGGCGGAAAGCTATGTGATTAAGAAAATTTTGCAAGAGCAGCTAAATCTCAAAAAAAAAGAGGACATCTCTGCAATGGAAGATTTCATCGATGTGGTTCTTCCATCGCTGTTGATGCCATTGCTTGTTGATACTCTGAACGTGAGCTGTCTATTTACCATCTGGGACAAAATGATCAAAGCGGGGGATTTCGTAGTGCTTGAAAAAAGTCTCCTCACGATTTTATCAACGCATAAGTCCCTGCTAATCGACCGGGATTTGCTTGCAGGGAGGCGGTACCAAGAGATCTTCTGCAAGGAGGTCACGAATGAGTTCATGCAGATCAAAGCGAAGCCAACCACTGCTACCATGGAGCAGATTGTGAAACTTCGGAAGGAATTTGAGCTCTCATTCGCCGACGAGCTCGAAAAGCGAAGCCAGAAATCAGCACAGGTCCTCACTCAAGCAAAGAGGTTTTCAAAATTTGAAATCGAGGTCCTCTATTCTGAGTACCAATCGCTAGTCAAATCTCGTGGAGGTAAAAAAACTAGCGTGTCTAGAGAAGATTTCAAAGTGCTGCTGGGACCGATCACAAGTCATCAGAAGGGCGGTGCACTTATTAAACTACTGAAAGTGTTTGATCTCTTTGACGTTGGTAAAGACGGGGTAATTGGGCATAGGTAATGACTAAAGGCGTTTCAATTGACTTATTATTATTTACAATGGTAGTGATTTTTTAGCTTGTTCGATGCTGCTAATGAAGGAAAGCTTTGAAGAAAAGATGATATTTTGCTTCAAAAACCACGATAAATCGCAGAAAAATTATCTAACTATCGAAGAGTATCAAACTTTCTTAGAGACTCTCTCGAGGGTGTGTATCGTTGTTATGCGGGATGAGTCTGACGCATGTCTGCTAAGGAAAGTCGCGGGGTTTAGGAAAGAAATGACTGAGGCAGTAAAGGCGGTGTCGAAGATCAAATACGCTGATGTCCAAGACAAGCTTAACAAAGATGACCTCATTCTCACTGTTTCAAGAGCGCTTGAGGGTCAGCGAAAGAAAAGCTCGGTCGTCGCTGAAGCTTCCCGGTTGAGTCTGATCGAAAAGAAGGATGAGACCTCTAAAAAAGAGGAAGAAGAGTCGAAAAACCAAGAAGTACCAGCTGAAACGATCGCATTTCAAGAAGCACGGAAAGAAAGCGAGAAGGCCGTTATGAGTCTAATATCTCTTAATGAAGAGGAGGAACTAAGGACGACTCGCTGCACTCTCAACGACTATTCTAAAGTCTCCTCAATACTTTCGCTTGAAGGGAAAGAACAAGAAGTTGAACCGCAGGCTTTGAGTCCAAAATATAAGTCGCCCAGCTCGATCCTTGAGACTGATTGGGAGGATTTTCCGTGTCTACAGTCAAAAATTCTGGAACGTATGAGCCAGAAAACCTCTAATGAGCTTCAGGAACATGAACATCCAAACAGCGTGACGCAAATTGAAACACGAACTAAGGAGATTAGTGAGAGTAGTCAGGTTATCGAGCAGGCATCACAGGATAAGAACTTAGGGAATTACAGCCATCTAACTGCTTTAGAAAAGCGACACTCGAAAAAGTGTGGCACTCAGAAGCCTTCTTCTATTACTAAGAGGAGTGTAGCTCTGACTCAATCTGAGTCGCCTATTTCATTAGTTACCTTCGAGACAGATAATACGAATAATGTTTCAGAGCTTATGAAAGCTTCTGAAAAAAGCTCTGATTTACTCTCTTGCCATTCACCAGCAAAGCTATCATCAAATCCGCAAATTCCAAAGATCTTATTGAAAAACCCAGCCGAATGTCTGGCTGAAGAGCAGGCCGAGGAAAGCTGCAAAGGCCGCCATTCTTTCAGTACGCTTCATGAGAGAATCTCATCCAGTCTCTCAAATCATCCCCAGTCAAGTTACCCTACACCCAATATAGCAGAAATTAATACACGAGAGGATATTGCAGAAACCATGGCTTGGGAAGAGGGAGCTGAGGACTACAGAGTCCACAAAGAAAATGAAATGAGAAATCTGCTTCAGAAAAATTCCGGCCCGCTTGAACCTCATCTCAACGACGCACTCAGCGTGAGGGAAGATGTTGAGCGTTGGAAAGAGCGACTCGCTGAGGACTTAGAATTTGATCAAGTCAATGACGTTGCAAAACCTCTACTAAAACTTGAGAATTCTAATATCAAGAATGATATAATCGAATACGACTCGAAGCGAGAGGCACGAAATGACTCGGATATTGTCGACAAAGCCATTGAAGCGAGAAACTTAGAAGAATGCACCCGTTCTCCTAGCGAAAGTCAACAGTTATTAGCGTATGAAAAAATGATATCGAAGACTCTCTCGAATCATATGGTTTCACAGCCCTCAGTGACCTCGATGCCTATCACGCTAAAAAGCTCACCTAGGCCTCAAAATCAAGAAGAAGAAGAGTGTAAATCTGAATCATCGCAAAATGCATCTGCGAGATCATTTAAAACAGTCTATCTTGAGCCACCGCAAAGTGTTGGAAACCGGGGCCAAGCTGGACAGCCTCGTGTCCGTTGGGATTCTGAGATTATAACAGATATGAGACAGGCCCCGAAAGCTCAGGTCGATGCGATTCGTGAGAGTCATCGTGATAAGTCTGCGACGCTCAGCTGCAAAGGTTGCAGCATTTTTTAATGTAAACTTTATGCCATTATAGACTCCATTAGTTTATTTGATTACTATTATTGTTTACTATTTCTGAAGGGTTATCTTCATTAAGTTATGTTGATGTACATAATGAATTCGAAAAACGAGCTCTGCTCTGACCATAAATGAAGCTATAAATACTATTGCAAGGAGGAGGGGGAATTTATTGAAATAATTATCTCGAGATTATTTGATTAAGTCATCGGAATAAGAAGATATAATATAATTTTTGAATTTTAAATTTAAGAAGTTAAAAAGTTAACAATGAGACTTGTACTGGTATCAAAAGATTAGCCAGTTGCCGTTGGCATCAGCTGTAGCAGTTCTCGTGTGAAATTATCCAAAAAAGCACCAGCTTTTAGAAATTCATTAATGAGAAAATCAACGAATTCCCATGTAGATGTGTATCCCTCCTGCAAAAACCTGTGAACTCATAACTTAATTAACTCAGAACGGTAATCATGGTATATTTAGCAATTAAACTTAATAACGTATTGGAGAGATAAAGAAGTAAAGGTATTGTCTGAAACAAGACCTGTCAACAAATTCGAAATTAAAAATTCGTAAAAGTTTTCAATTTAGATCTCTTTAATTATTTGAAGAAAGTTTCCACTGGAGTTAAGTAGTTTGAATTAGTTTTAAACAAGCAAAGCAAACCTACTTCGATTTAGTTTTGAACTCACATATTGCCTCGTACAGAAAATCTATTTACTTGATAGAAGCCTTTCTCTCACACTGCATTATAGTCCAATTAATGCAAACAATTTTGAATAAATACTAAGTTCAATTACATTTTAGACTGTGTGAAGGTATGCTGTAGTATCCATTAATTGAATTCCAGACAACTCTTATACCAATGCAACTCTCAAAACTCAAACAGCAAATTTCCATAAAACACGAAAGCATTCAGAATCAGAACTCCTTATGAATGAATATTCGTTCAATTAATAAAGAGAATTTCAATCTAACAAAGTAGCCAACTATGATCGATTTGATGAGGATCATGTTAAACTAATCGGTAAAATGTTCTGATTTTCCTCTAGTACCAGTGCCTCTGCTGCTTCGTTTGAATGTATTTTGGGGAGATTTCGTTGACAAAAGGGAATATATCTCTAATCGATAGATTTGGTTCTACTCTTGAGTAGGAATAAAAAACAGCTGAATAGAACTTCGATGCCAACTTTCTGTGTTTGTGTAAAATACACCACAGCCTCAGACTTTCTAACCGCTTCATTAGAGTGTTAACGCTGCTATTTGCGCAGTCGAAGGAATCACTGCTGTGATACCCGTGATCATTCTGCTGGTCTCTGGCAATAGGGTTTTCTCATTCGCCAGAAGTAAAGCTACTTCAATCCAAGAAAGCCACACCCCTAGACACCTCCTGAAAGTGAGTCTCTTAACTCTACTCTGCCTTTTGTCTGGAAGTAACCTAGTATAGACAACCAGCAACTAACCATCATCCATAGTTTACGATATCTTATATTTCGTGCTGTCAACCGAGACAATGGACCTTATGACTGGAATCGTAAAAAAATACATGCATTTTTGGTTATTTTATCGAAATATGAAAAGATTTGGATATTGGCCACGTTGTTTTGGGCTTCGTGCATATATCTTAGTCGAGTGGAATTCAAAAAATTCGGATACACTTCCTCCGACCAGAGACAGATCTGGATCTTCGCGTTGATTTGTCATGGAATATTGTTTGTCCTCAGTGACATATTCGCAGTAAAATGCCTCCTCTTTGAATTCTAATCAACTACCCAATCAGTCATCTAACTCCAACGCGAGCGTCTACAATACTTTAAAACCTATGTGGTATACTTATCTCGCTCTCATGATCGCCTTGAGTAAATGCAAAGTTTTGAATGTCGTCTTATGTCATCATAACCAAATAGCGCTGTCTGGATTTGCTTATGCAGAAGATCTTCAACTGCGGGATACTCAAGATGGGCAAGACCATGAGGACCAATATATCTCATTGCCTAACGAGAAAAAGGAAAGGATTCCAGAGCACTCGATGACCCCTTCTGTACAAAGAGAAACTAAAGCAGTAAGTCGTTATTTGTCTCCGAATTCCTGAAAAAAATTCATAGTCGATCAAAGCGAGCAATTACTCTGAGAAAAACAACCGAGGGTCCCGAGGACAGTTCGCTGCTTCCACAAACCAGAACCAAAGCAATTGGGGACTAGGAAGCTATTCGTCCTCAAAACTTGATCAATCATCGCTATCCAGAAACGATCCATCTTTCTCAAAGCACAGCAAATCATCGATAAAACACGACAAATCCTCTATCAGATACAACCAGTCAGCCCTGAGTAAGGCAGAAGACTCGAAGGTTAGCGAGATTTCGCATAAGAGCGTCACAACAGGAGACTTCCTTAGAGATAATATCTCGAAAATGGGGAGACCGCAGATCGTCGGATGGGAAGAAATCTTCCGTTTTGAGAAAAAAACGATAGTAAAACTCTCATTTTGAGGCTTTTTAGAGCGTTTCTCTAGGTGTTTATTATTGAATTCAATATTGGCAGGGAAAAATTCGCTGCAAAGAGAAGCTACACCGAGTTCTCCACTCTTATGAAGGAGGTTTAATCTTTTCATGCTCTGACGGCTTTACTTATTTCAATTTTAGTATGAAAAAGAGTTCCCGAATATCAAATTTCCCGAAGTTCCTCCCAAGCGAATGATGTAAAATAACAAGCTCAATATACTTTGTTATAACAAAAAACTGCCTTCAAGGAAAAAGAACGAGGAAGATGACGATGTCTTCAGAGAGAGATTGGCCGTGTTTGAGACCTTCCTTGCCGTTTGTCATACAACGGAGCTTTTTACGCCTGATCTAGCGAAATTCTTGTCTTCTACAAAGGATCTTCCTTATTACGGAAAGGTAAACTAACGGAAAACCTCCTTTTAGCTGACAATTGATGGATAGACTGAAAAGAAAGACAGTTCTAAGCTTTCAGCTCCGTTCAGCTCGGTGCTCGATCCAGATAGTTCAGAAGCCAACAGGGTCTTGTATGAGAACCCCTCAGATGAATACGAATATACGCTAAAATTGGATAATGTGGAGACGAAGAAGACGATAGTAGCACGTACCGGTCATAACGTCTCTAGGTTTTCAGATCAGAGATCGACCATGAAAGCAACTGAAATTTACACGTAATTTTATGATGTTTCGAGCAGAGTTCAACAGTTTTTAGGAGCCATGACAGCCGGCAGAGCTCTCTTGGTCCGGAACTCGACCTCGATCAGTCATATCATTCATATCACAGTGCAGATGAGCGTGAAGGGCTAACTTATAGGGTTGAAACGCTTGGGACTGTGACCAAAAGAAAACAGCAAGACACTGTAAATTTTTTTTTTTATTATATCTTGATAACCTGGGGTATTGAGCAGTACTACGAGTTTGTAATTCAAAACACGGTGAACAAACAAGAGATCAGGATATTGAAGCGTTATTCTGAGTTCAAAAAGCTCGATGAGAATGTAATTATCGTTTGGTGCCTGGGATTTTAATATAATTTAACCAATACAGCTGAAGGAGTATTTCAAAAAGCAAGGACAGGTTGCGCTTCCGCCGTTACCGTTTAAAGGAAACTTGTCATTCATGCTCTCGAAAAAAGACCCGCGTGTGGTCGAATATCGCAAGGCGGCTCTAAGACCTTATTTACAGATGCTGCTGAACGATAGCATGGTGAGCGAGAATCCATACCTTATTGAATTTTTAAAATATGAATAGAATTTATCTTTGCTTAATAAAATCATATTTTAAGTGTTTTCATTAAGCACACCGAAAAACCGAATTGTTGATAATATTTTCTGTTGATTAAAAGGCAAATTAATCATCCAATGTTGCCAAAATTCATGCAAGCTCAACCCTCAAAGATATTTTGAGAATTCACACACAGTCAATAAATAAGTTCAAAAATATTAAATTCAGATTTATTTAATCAGATTTGTAATTCTCTCTGCTTACATTAAATTTATATTGTGTGAAGTCACGATTTAAAACCGATGCTGGAGGAGTAATTTGCCTTATTTCTCTTTGCATAACCTTCATCGGTTATATAACCGTTAGCCATATACCTGATAAATTAGTCATTCTGCTCGGAAAAACCAGGAAGGAGCTTCACCAATTCAAGCGAGGTGAAGACCTCGACCACAAATTTCATGAAATTTTACGGAAAGTAATGTGTAGCCCATCAGAATCTCCTTATTACCTCACTTATCTCTCTGTAAATTAGAGCATTGAGACCCACACGATCGTCGCGGATGAATTGTGTCATTTTCTCAACCTAAATCATCTGCCATCAATACAGCAAGTCGTCGAAAGCCTCTCAGAAGGATACAAACAAATGACTTTCCTAATGCTGAAATACACTTTGAGGTATTTTGATCATAAGAGCATCGTAGTACATCAAATGAACTCTCAAAGTAAATAACTTTTCACTCATTCATTGGATTCTGAGCCTCGCTCGATTTAGAACCTGCCGAAAAAGACGAAGAGCGCCTTCCTTCACTATCACAACAGAAGCACAACACCTCATCTCTTGAAGAGATAACTCCCGCTCAGAGCAATTCGACCAATTTCCTCCCCAGGGCCTCGCAAGAAAATTTAGACTTTACCAAGCGTTCAAGCTTGAATCCAACAAACACTAATAATCTCAATTCTCAAGTGAAACCCCCTCAACTAAACTTTCAATTCAAAAACCAGCTCCTTTCGTCTCAACCGAAGAGCCCTCAGTTAAAATCCCAGCCAAGGAGTCCAATGAATTCTCAGGCGAGGACCCCACGAGCAGACTCTCACACAAGAAGTCCTCGATGGTCACGTCAGCCTACAACCCTACAGGATTACGCGTCTTTTAGTAACGCTAGCAAAAACATCGGTACTCAAGAAAACGTGATGCCCAACACCGAGAGCAATCTGCTTCCAATCCAAGCTCAAGATTCCCACAGAGGGTCTTTAATAATAGACATTCCCGCAAACGAGCTCGAAAACTCATTCCATAGCAATGGTCCGAGGTCCATCCAAGCGCTAAAGTCTCCAATAAACAGCAACCAGCCATTGCCAGCGATCACTTTTAACTTAGGAAAACAGTCCGCTTTCGCTTCGTTGCATCCAAGCAGAAACAATTTGGACCTCTCGGTAAAAGTCGAGGATGAAGAGCAGATCAGGCTCGAAAATGAGAGAATGCTGAAAGAGCAGCAGGAGTTAGAGGAACTGATGAAAACAAAGCAAATAATTGAACAAATCAAAGCGTCGGGGTCCGCAGTGGCTCTGCGGCAAGTGCTTCGAAATTTTAAAGACTCAAAAAGCGTGGATAAGGCCCTCATGGCAATGGAACTGCAGCTCTTAGATGATCAAATAGAGGATATCGACTTGGGAGAGGTTAAAGACGAGCTGCTAAGCGTCTACGATAAGACGCAGAAGAAAACCGCGACTCGTGTGCTCAAATTCGCGAATGAACAAGAAAAAAAGGAAAAAGAAAAGGAAAGGCGCCTTGTTATTCAAAACTCTCGAGGCACTGATGTAAAAAAGTTTATTTTTCCGGCTGTTAACGTCTTTATAGCCTGATTACGAGCTGTTGGAGAAAGAAAAAGCAGAGCTCTTGAGATCAAAGGACGAGGAATACGAAAAACTGGTGTATACGCTTAACGAAAAGATTACTGCGCTGAAATCGAGATATGAAGAAAAGAGTGAAAAATGCGAACAAGCGGTTTCCGAACTCTTGACTTTGAAGGCAAGGGACGCAGACATTGACTATGAGAGAGGAGAGCTCAAAAACGAGATTCGGAAGCTGAAGACGGAGAACGCGGATCTTTCTGATAAAATCGGGCGTAATAAAATGAAGGTGAAGGAGTTAAAGGAAACGATCGAAGCCATGAGGTCTGATGCTAAAGGAGGAGAAGTAAACCTTAACTCATTTATCGCTAAGATGAAGTAATGGAATATTTGAGTTTCCCTCATAATTCAATGTTTCTTACAGTGAAATCAGAGAAAAGAGCGAGGAATTGAAGGCTCAAATCGTGACTTTAGAAGGCGAGAAAAAGCAGTTTCAACAGCAGATTCAGTGCTTAAAGGACGAGAGTGTGAACGCTTCGAAGAGATTTAAGCAAATAGAAGGGGAGTTTCAAAAAAAGATTAAAGGCTATGATGATAAGGTAAGCGAACTGCAAAATCGCATTGAAAACCAGAAAAGAGAAAGCGAGGATCTGCATGAGCAGTTGACTGAAGCGGAGACTTTAAAAGGAAGTCAAATGAAGAAGGAATCAGAATTGCTCACGAAGATAAGATCGCTCGAGAGAAGAATAGAGGGATTTCAGGAGAAGGCCTCAAACCCGGTGTTTGGAAGACATGGGGTGAGCAATCGAGAGAGTTTGAACTCGCAAGTGGGTACAGCTAATGATAGTAACCCTAAACAAACAGGGGATAAGCAAACTCAATGGGAAGATACTGAGACAACAGGCACTGATTCTCATCGTCCTCGATCGCTGAACTTACATTTCGATGAGTCGCATTCGAAAAATTCTGAGGGGTTTAGCTCTGAGAAAAAAACTATCACTCCTGCAAAATTAGAGGGAGAGTTGCTAGAGTTCAAGAAGCCTGATGCGTCTATGTTAGAGCAGTCCACTGTGACTAGAGAGCAGTCTATGTTGACCAGGGAGCAGACCACCACGGTTACCAGAGAGCAGACTGGAATCACCTACAAGGAAGAGATGTCTCCCTTGGCAAATACATCGGATCCATTGCCTCCTGAGCTTAATCCTTTACGAAGGATTGTTGAAATCTTAACTCATAAATCACGAGGGGAAGTTTCAATTGCTTCGAGATCAAAGCCATCAGTGCGTCAGACTGATAAAGGGACCCAAACAGACGAAGGCAGCAACTACTGTCACATTCGTGAACGATATCAAATGAGAGATGTGACAACTGAAGTTCAAAGGAGAGACGTAGCAGTTGAGACAAGCGAGGAACCAGGAGCCCTCAAAGAAGAAGCTAAACAAAGGATTACGAAAAGACACAGTTTTGCCATTCAAATGGCAAAAGACGGCAGAAATTCCGGACCCAGCAACCACTCCGAGCCCAACAATCAAGATCCTTACGAGGTTGCTATGGTAATCAAATCGATCCAGAAAAAGAACCTTGAAATGAAAGAGAAGGACCCCACAACTCCCGAAGATGACCGGGCTCCTCCTCCTCTGGGCACTCGAACGATTAGTTTCGAGGATATTCGAGACTTCAAATCCAAAAAATTAGCGAAAGCATCATTCAAAACTAAGCGAGGAGTGTTAAGCATCGATCTATCTCGAAATATCCTCAATAAAGTCTCAGACCCCTCAACCGACCCCGATTTTGCCATACAACCCACGACTTACTCACTTACTTCCCGATCCAAAGCTTCTCCTCAATATTCTCGCCATTCTCCTAGCCGCTACCATAATCCAGAAAAAGATCTCCCGATCAGAAAGATATACCAGCTCTTAGGGCTGAAGTCGACTCGATCTGGCTCTTTTAGCAAAACGAGGTTCATTGAGCAACCTAAAACAACAGAATTTTTAACGCAATCGAATCAAAAAATCACAGAGTCCCACGAAATAAGCTTCGAGCCAGCAGAAGAACCAAACCAGGAGCGCGAGATGAGGAAGATATACAACGCAGTAGCTGAAAGAATCAATAACCAGCCTGAGCTCAAGAAAATATTTAAACAAGTAGCTCGAACGAAGCATAAAGATGATGATGATAAGTTTGATGAGAAAAATTTCAAGGTTGATTACGACATTTTCCAGGAGTATTACAATCAACTGGTTCTCTCGCATAAGAAATGCGGAGAGGACTGCCCGCATCTCAAGCGATTTTATCAAAAGATAGGCTATTTCCCGTCTTACGTCAGCAGACCGTACTTGCATCTGAAACAGACAGATGTTGAAAAGCTTCCTCGAATTCATAAAAAAATGCCCTCGAAAAACTCTCATAAAGACTCGGAGTAAATTTAATAGCGAAGAATCCCCTTTGATTGTAAATTATTACATTGGATAAGCTTAATTTATTGTTAACTACCGTGTTCGCTGTGATTTATTTTAAAAACGCACACTGATAAACTAGCTCAAAGATAAATGATTCATAAACTCATTGACTTTGAATTGTTTATTGAAGGCTTATTTATTTAGTATCCATTGAGTTACGCTTAGCACGTGCTTTCTTTTATTTTTTCTTTGGGTTTTTGTCGATCCAGTTCCTGATATTCGCGACTCCATCAGCCTGCTCACTAATGAACATATTCACGATGGTCTTCGGTAGACTGTCCTTCGCGTCTGTGCCGAGAATATAGACCAAAGTTGTCTTATTTGGGTCAGTGGGCAACGACGTCAGTACGTATCCCCAAATCATGATATGGGCTCTGACATAGTCAGGTTTCTCAGGCATTTTCGGGTGTTTCACTGAGGCGCCATAGCAATTAATTATCCCTCCTTCCTCAACCCAGCGAAGACAGCAGACGGTATCTCTTGGCGAGATAAGCATCCTATTGTAAATCCCTAGTGTGTAATTGAATTGATACCCATTGATGTCTTCAAAAAACTGAGTATCTTCAACGGTAGGGTCGTATTTTGCTTCGTCTGTAGGCGAGTATCACGCGCTCAACGAGATCCATTGGAGTGGTGTTGACAATGGTTTCTCCTCGAACCCATTTGCTGCCGGTGTCCTTGCGAATGTGGACTTTTAACCCTTTTTTGTCGGAGTCGAGTTTCCAACCGTTACTTGGGTCTAAGGAGGCGTATTCTTTCACCTCTTTTAGCTTGAGGTCCATTATATCGATGATCTCTTGTGTCAAATTGCCAGAAGGCTGAGGCTTGATCGGTTCCATATCGCTTGTTGAGCAGCAATCAAATTTTTATCAAAATCCACTATTATATTCAAGGTTAATTTAATTCATGAAGTATAGGTTAACCAAAAATTGTAATCTTTCCACTGAAGAAAAAACTATGTTTTTTCATTGCACTTAATGGCGAAGAGAAGAGAGAGAAAAAAAAAGAAATAAATAAAATAAAATGAGAGTTGAAGATATCTGACCTAGCAAAAACTCCTTTCTTTATTGCATTCGTTGAGTGTATACTAAGTCTAATAGTAGTATATATTAATTAAGTTTAATTCATTATAAGCATAACGTGAAAATTCGTGGATACACACACAATCTTAATTTTTCAAATCTGCGCTATCGATTACTGTTTCGGGTGCTTGTCAATCCAATCTCTTATTTTAAGGAGTCCATAAGCCTGCTTACTAATGAACAAATTCACAATAGGTTTAGGTAAACTGCCCTTGGCGTCGGTGCCCAGAATGTAGGTCACATTTGTTTTATTAGTGTCTATCAGCAGCGGCTGAAGAACATATCCCCATATCAAAACTTCAGCCCTGACGAGGCCTGCCCTATCAGGCATTTGCGGATGCTTAATTGAAGCCCCGAAACAATAAGTCGTCTCTCCTTCTTTAATCCACCGGCTACAAGTCACAAGATCTCTGGGCGAGACGAGGAAATTCGGTCTCTTCGAACGGAAGTAATGGAAATAATACCCGCTGATCTCTTCGATGGTCTTTGATTCTGCTCTTGTATCGTCATAATCAGCCTCATTGGTGGGAGAATATAGCACTCGCTCGACATCATCAGGCGTGCCGTTAATCACAGCCTCTCCTCGAACCCATCTGCAGCCACTGCTATTATCATACCTTGTGTGGATTTTCAGGCCGTTCTTATCCGATTCAAGCTGCCAGCCGTTGCTAGGGTCTAAAGAGGCGTATTTCTTCACTTGCCTCAGCTTTAAGTCCATCATATCGATGACATCTTGCGTGAGGACTCCCGATGGTTTCGAATTAAGATATTCCATTGAGGAATTTCGAGGATATAAATTTTATATCACAAATATTTAATTCTTACATTACAACCAAATCGCAATTAGCTACCTACCCTCAGAGGTAAGAGGAATTTTATCTTTACCTGATCTTCCTCAACCAAAAATTGATATCGTTTGTATATTTTCGAGTATTTGTAAGAGCTTTCAAGTACCCAACATATAAGTAATTGTCAGTGAGGTGATTATTT